>Ga0307507_10002280_pt1 | contig 40854 bp, 11 predicted proteins | sample 7_EM_MG_FD_207223 | JGI IMG/M metagenome (GOLD analysis project Ga0307507, IMG submission 207223) | Populus trichocarpa ectomycorrhiza microbial communities from riparian zone in the Pacific Northwest, United States - 7_EM | ecosystem: Host-associated > Plants > Roots > Unclassified | place... | reverse complement strand
AAACTAGTATAAGAATAAATAAAAAGGTACTATAATGCTAAGAGATCTAAGGGACCAGATCTTAAGGAGGGGGATAAAGTATAGCTACTACACAAAAACTTTAAGAGTTGACGACTAAGTAAGAAGTTGGACTATATTAGACTAGGACCTTTTAAAGTTAAGCAAAGAATTTCATTAGTCATATATAAGTTGAACCTACTAGCCAAAATAAAAATCTACCCTATATAGTATATCGCAATGCTAGAGCCAGCACACGGAAATGTTAAGCTACCAGTTTATAAGGCAGACACATACAGAGGATAAGAGGAAGACAAATAGCAAGTTTTAAAGATTATTAGTTACAAGAATGTAGATAATAAAATATAGTATAAAGTAAAGTGGATAGGCTATAATAAGACTACCTAGGAGCCACTAAGCAACCTAAGGAACGCTATAGGAAAGGTACAGGAGTATCAGAAGAAAGTAGGTCAGGTAATATTAATAAAGAGAAATCGCTAAAAAACAAATTGCCTAAGGGGGACCTAAGAGGAGCAATTACTAAGCTACTTAGAGTTATTTCCCTTATAGGAGGAAAGTCAATCCTTTTATTACCTAGCTTAGACAAACCCTGTTAAACAAGTTTCCACTCCTTAGAACGGACCTTCTTACAGATAAGTTCAAGACAAAGAAGATAGGCAGAAGCAGATAAACAGGCTTTAAGAGCATGCTGTTAAGCAGCTATAGCCTCCTGCTCTGCTTTCTATAAATAACAAAGCTTATCTAAGGCGCTTAAGAGCTTACCATTAAGCTTCGCAGCGGCAGATTAAACATAAGACCCTATAATAAGTTACTTAGGGAACTTAAAGACTGTTAAGAGTTATAGGACGCGCACACTTAGCGTTAGAAATAGAGCGAACATCACAGGATAATTAAACGTTTGCTTTAGTACACTCTAAGCAAGACAAGGGTTGTTAAGATAAAGGACTTACTAGCGCAATATATACTAACCCCACCTTTACGCAACAAGAACATGGAGACGGCATTATCTCACTAAGCGATAGTATGGCAGCCATGGTGTGAGCATAGCGCTGCGCTTGTAAAGAAGAAGAAGCTTTAATTATAATAAGTATAAATATTAACTAGACTAATTAAACGGACATTACACCTCTAGTAGACGACTTAGAGATGTTAGGAATCTTCAAAAACAAAAATAAAGAGGAGGGAGATGGTGTTACGGACGCTTTAAATACAGTGTTATAACTACTTAGAGGGGAGTCGGCGGAAGCTAGTTAGTTAATATAGGTACAGTCCAGAATAGATCTGGTGGAACTATGTAATAAGGAATAGTAAGCGAGTCACATAACATTGTACGCAGTATACAAGGAGTACGCAGTGTACGCTATATATAACACGTATAACACGTACCTTACGTACAAGAGAGGATTTCTTAGGAGTATGGTTGTGTATTTAAAGGACCTCAGTCCCTACCATAGATAGTTCTCTCCTTATAGTGAATCTTAGAATACAATTAGAGTTAATCTATTGGGCAACCACTCCACCAATTGTTATTACGTTGTTGATTTTGTTTATACCTACATACCCAGCCTATTGACAGAACCTACCGTAGTTCCTACTACAAGGTTCCGTTATATATTTAAGAAAACCTTATAATCCGTCTTCCTGCCTTTTATAACTCGCCTATAAGTTGCCTGCGAGTTACCTATAGTGCTCTACTACCTTACTTTTTAATCTTTTTAGGAACTACTACTGCCGTAACAAGCCTACGGACGTGTTAGTATTATATACTTTTAAGTTAATTAATTAAATTATATAGTAACTTATAAGGTAGTATATAAACTAATTTAGTTACTACTACCTCTACTTATTACCTATAAGCTGCCTCTATTAGTATACCAATACCTACGCCTATAGAGCTATATTTTATATATAGTAGGCGGTAATTACTTATTAGTTTTTAAGTAGAAATTAATATTATATAGCTCTACCCTTTAATAAACTTATAGATATTATTAAAAGTAAGGCTTATATAATTATATAGCTTTAATAGAGATAGATTAAAAGCTATAGTAGATATAGGGAAAAAGAACTATAATATACTACTCTTAACACAAAAAGGTCTTAAGGCGGTTATCTAGTAGCTTATTAGCCAAAATGTACTAAACCAGTTCCGGGTTATAAAGGAAATAGTAATAGAAGGCAAAGGGGCGAGTAGTAGGCGCCCCCTAATAACTCTACAGTAGTAGAGTAAAGTTTATAATATTAGCGCGTCCATAGGCTTGTTATAGCAGCAGTAGTTCCTAAAGAGGTTAAAAAGTAAGGTAGTAGAGCACTATAGGTAACTTATAGGCGCTAAGTACGCAAGTCTTAAAAGGCAGGGAGATAGATTATAGGGTTTTTTAAAAATGGAGTTTTCTCCCTATATATAAATAAAGAGTAGTCCGCGTAGGCCTAATAGGGATTTAAATTGGACATTAAGCAGTAAATAATTATTATTAGATATAGAGAAAATAGAGTAAATATAAGGTATTAATTTAGACATAGGTGTACAACAATTACGCGCGGATATATATAATATTTTAATATAAAGAGGAAGGATTGAAATTTATTTAGGTGGGTAGTATATATATATTAATTAGGGGGTGTATATATATTACTTAGAGGGTGTACAACTAGCAGGGCCAAAATTTAAAGGGGTGCTAAGAAGATTTACAAATATTACAAATATCGCCAATACTCGCCAATACTCGCCAATATTGATTAGTAACAATATTGATCAATATTATTGGCAGTATTGATATTGAAAACCACGCTGCTTATGGCTCTGCTTGTGGCTCTGCTTATGGCTCTACTCGTGGCTCTTCTTGTGACTCTGCTCGTAGCTCTGCTTGTGGCTCTGCTCATGCGTCTACTCGTCTGCCCGTGGCTCTATCCGTAGCTCTACCTATGGCTCTACCCGTGTCTCCTTGCGTCTCTTTATGCGTGTCTTTGCACGTCTTATAGGGGGTTAGGTAGAGAGGTGTAGAGATATAGATACAGACATAAAGACGTAAAGACGTAGAGATATAGAGGCGCAGAGGCGTGGGGGCGCAGGGAGAGGCGTAGAGGCGTAGGGGGAGGCATGGAGGCGCAGGGGGGGGCATAGAGGCGCAGGGGGAGGCATAGAGGCGTAGAGGTGCCTCTAGGGGGTAGGACCGTGCTAAATTAAAGCTATAACTCTAAAAAATAAGCTCTAAGCCACTAATTTTCGCCGGCAGAATGAAACTTGGTAGAAGATTTGGGTAGTAAAGTTACTGCCAAGAGTTACTGCCCGGATCCTGACCGCTTATCTATCTTTTGGTAGTAGAAGATAAAGTTATTAACAGATAACTTTATTAAGATCGTAATGGATAAACACGTTAACTGTATCTATGTGTCGTCTCTAGGTTGAATTTCGTAGTAGTGGCCATTAGGGTCTAGTTGTTATACTCGCCAATACAGTAGCTCTTATAGTAAGTCTTATTAAGCTAAGGATCTGCTATCTCTTTCCGTGCTTTTTTAATAATTATACCCCCTAAGCGTTTGGCGGTACTATTTTAAGCTTAGGTATATGGCGCCAAAGGCTTAAATATAATCCCTTAGCGCTTCCTTAAGGTTATCTAGTTAATATAGAGGTTAAGATAGGGTTTATTAATATTTTAATTTAAGAACCTTTATAAGACCTAACGCTTTTAAATCTGGATATATGTCTTTTAACAATACTCTACGCTTCTATTAGCGGCGTAGCAGTTGGCTTAAAATAAAAGCTAATTTTAGGCTTCCTAATTAGACATGCTTAATAGTCTATTGTCTATAACATTCTTCCATTTAATATAGGATTGTATTATCCTTCCAAACTAGAAGATTGTTATCTCCTTTATTATCCTAGTAGTGTGGAAGGGTACGGTGTCTCTCAGATAGGAAAGTCACGGTGCTGTCTATCTGTCAGTCAGTCTGTCTGTCAGTCAGTCTATCTGTCTCTCTGTCGGTAATAAAGAAAGAAAAGAATGTATTTCTGGTAACTAGTAGGTTGGTGATGATCAAGGAGGGAAGCCGAAGGCTTCATAAATATAGGAAAATGCCAAGACAGTAGGCGACGTTTAATCTATACCACTACATACCTCCCCCACCAAGAATGTTGTCCCCTAACGTTCTATACCATAGAAGAATAGCCAAATGAAAGTAAAGCAAAAACAGAATAGAAAAAGGAAAGCATAAAATAGAACGTAGGAAACCTCTTCCTCCTAGTAAGATACCTATCAGACACGCACTGAAATAAATACACCCATTAGCCGTACTAGTTGCCTATGCACTATACCCACCAGCGTCACTGGTCGAAAGCATAAATACACGCACTAGCCGCCCTAATCGCCTGTGTACTTCACCTACTAGCGGTACTAGTCAAAAGCGTAATTCTGCAGCGGTCTTTACAGCCTTGCAAAACTATTCCATGATATCCTTCCGTTATCCACAGCTAAGATCCAATCTTCCTACTAGTAACTAGAACAGTAAACCAGAAATAATAACAGTAGCAGTAATAGCAGCAACAGCAGTAACAGCAGTAACAGTAACGGTAGTAGCAACAGTAATAAAAGCAGACAGTCAGTACGGTAAAATAAAATATAACAGTCGGCGGTAGAACACTCGATAGAACACTCGGTAGAAGAACTCGGTAACAGTTAGTAAGCAGTAGGACATCCAGTAGCAGAACTTTTGGTAGCAGAAATCTCGGTAGCGGCAGACGGTCAATGGCAGTCGGTTAGTAGCAGTCGGTTAGTAGCAGTGGCAGAACAATCGGAACAGCGGAACGGAACGGTCGGCAGGAACAGCAGTCAGAATAGTCAGAATAGTAGCAGTAACAGTAGCAGTAGCAACAGAACGGTCATTAGCATTCGGTTGGAGGCGGCTAGTCAGAACGGCGGTGGCGGGGCAATTAAAACGGTAGAGTATAACGGTTGGGAGAGCAACAGTAGAATAGTTAAAACGGCATTAGGCCTAGAACAGGTCGGTCGGAACAGTTATCTAGCAGATCTCGCAGCGGTACAGATCTGGCACAGTAAGACAGAATAGTAGAGACGGAACAGTCAGTCAAGACAGCAGGGACGAAATAGCCGGACGGAATAGTGGCAGTAGCAGCGGCAGGGCAGTCAACCAAGGTAGCAGAGGCTCTGACTTAATTTGATCGTTCAGCTGGTCGTTTGATATTAAAACTCTGCGTCTGGCTCTGCGTCTAGCTGTGCATCTGGCTGTGCATCAGTAGCTCTACATTGCATATTCTGCGTGCGTGTCTGCGTGCGTGCTATAACTGCTAGCTAAAGACTGTCTAACTGGTCGGCGACGACGTGCTGTAACTGATCGTTCAGTCGTTTGATTAAGGTAGAAAGTTGGCCCGGTTAAAGGCTCTGATTGTCCTAATTTAAATGCGGAGACGGCGTTCAACTGATCGAGACTTAACTGAGGCTCTGGCTTGACTTAAGGCGTCTTCCGCTGCATATACGACTGAGGCTTTGCATCCGTAGACAATTAATAACACCTCCGTGTAGACGTAGAATCGGTCAAGGCTCCGCATCTGCCGTTCGATCAAGGTTTCGCATACATAAGTGTCCAGTTAAGCTACCGTACTGTTGTCCAATCAAGGCTCTGCACCTATATGCTCCATATCCGTAGACTCTGCGTACGACTCCGTGTAAGACTCCGTGTAGAGATCCGTATCTATGTCTGTAGGAAAGACCGTTCTGGTTAACCAGTCCGTGGGCGTTAAGACGGGCGGCAATCAATCGATAAAGGAGGGTTAAAGGGAGAGGTTCCTGCAGAGGCTCCAAAACGTCAACTGGCGGTGCTTCCGACAATCCTCCGGCCGTGTACTGGTTTCCTAATCAGGCCTAGTGTCTGTCTGTCTTCCATTGTAGAATCTTTGACCGCTGATCGAAGACGTCTAACGGCGACGGTAACTAATTCAATTTGACGGTGACAACATACAATAGACTGACGTTCAAATAGGGTATCAGGTCGGCCCGACTGAAAGCTCTGGTTGATCTGGCTTGACTGTAGAGGCGGCGTCCGATTAATTAATATTTAACTAGGGCTCTGGCTTGACTCAGGGCGTCTTCTGCTGTACGTACAATCAAGACTACATCGTCGTATGCTTAATTAAGGCTTCGAATCTGTCGACGTTCAATTAAAGCTCTGCATCCGTAGTTGATTAAGGCTCTCAGTGTCCACTAGACGTCATCCAGAGACCTGTCTTAAGACTTCCTTCCTTATAAGCATAAACGGCAGTTTCCAGTAGACCGTTTTCGCGGGCCAGGTGCTTTTCTAAGACGTCCTTAATAGCTACTTTCTTTCCTTTTAGAGTCGCCTTTGCTCTTGGCTTCTTCGGCGCATCCTTAGGCTTTTACGGCTGCTTCTTTACCCCAGCTGTTGGCAGTACGCTCGCGTATCCTTAATCTTCTTCCAGCTTAAGAGCCTCCTTAGGATTGTCTTCTGCTTCTTGTCTCTTTGTCGTTATCCTGCTGACTCCGTGCTTCGTCTAAGTCATCCTTCGGAACCATCCGGTGGCAGCTTCTCGGTTATTGTAACTACCTCCGTTGCATATCCCTTGCCCTTATGTCCATAACAGTCCTTCGTCAAGACGACCTCTGAGGAAAAGCGCTGGTTCCTGTACGCCCAATTCCTGTTCCCCTTGTAATCCTTAACAAGGTCCTTCACTAGCTTATCCTGATACGGCTTGGCCCTGTCTTCAGTCGCATAAGGAGGTTTAGGCTTAATGTGGTCAACTGTGCCCTATCCGATCTCTTGCGGAGCATCTTTATTAGTGTCTCTTTGTATGCTGCTTTACCATTCCGCGGTGGTTGTTTTCCAATATCATGCTGCTGTCCTTGTATAGGTCCCTTCCTTGCCGCGGTGTCCGTTCTTGTCATGCAGCTGGCGCAGTACTGAATTCGGATGGCAGTGGCAGTTGTGCTGCGATCATTCGTCGTTCGAATAAGGAATAAGGTCGGCCCGGTCGAAGGCTCTAACTTGACGACATTCGACTGACTCGATTCAGTGACGGTGACGTGCTGGTATCGAGGCTCAGGCATGATTCGACTCTTCGACTGACCGTGGCTTCTATGCAGTCGTTCGATCAAGACTTCCGTGTAGTCGTTCAGTCAAGGCTCTGCGTCTGGCTCTGCATCGTACAATCTGCTCTGCATCCGTGCAATCAACTGAGGCTCTTGATGCTGTTCTCATCGCATCATCGAATTCCAGGGGCGGTGTAGAGTTCTGCCGGCTCTATTGCTGAATGGACCAATCAGGATTTTCCGTGCCGGGCATGGAAAATCGCTATTGGCTCGTCGACAGGCGGTGAGCTGAACTGACATCTTTGCAGTAGATTGACGCGTCTCGACGCGCCGCGATCAAGAAAGTAAACAAGAAAAGGAGCTTTAGGAAATACTGTAATTAAGCAGAAAAAAATAGAAATCTTTTATACCGTCACCTGCGTCCCCTCCCCCACCTCAGAATTTGACTGTCCCCTAGTCAAACATCCTACACCTACTGTGGAGCCTGCTGCGGAGCCTGCTACGGAGCTTGCGGTCAATGGCTGACCTGGTCAAGTGTACGTCTCCATGACCGTCTCCAAGGATCGGACGGTTCATTCTTCTTCCTAGCTTCAGCTGTCTCATCTGCAGGCCGTGACATAATCTGGACGTAGTCTCCTGATCGTGCATTCTTTTCCTATGGCAGTGCCTGCGGCTCAACGGTTGTCCTGGTTGTACGGCTGTCTCCAAGGGTCGGGCAAGCCTGCGGACGTTGCTGGTTGGGCGTTACTGAATCCGTGGGCCGTACTTGATAGTAGTCCTCCCAGTTCGTGCGTATTTTGTCACTGCTCTTCAGCACTACTCCGTCATGGAAATCAGTAAAATCCGCTCGTCCTATAGGGGCCTGTTGCCGCGTCTGTTCTTCCTTTGGCCTATCTAGGTCTGTTCCCTGGTACGTACGGAGCCAGTCCTTGATACCCTTCAGTCGTCCTTTATTGCCGAGCCACGGAAGTACAGGTCCAGGTCGATCGTGTGTCCCAGCTACTAGTCTTCCTCGATCAGACAGATGTACAAATCCTTGCTGAATAAGATCCTTTAACCCTTGACATTCACACTTGGTGAAACGGTGACTTCCTCCGCATCCAAAATAGGTCTGCCGGCCTTGTCTTTGCGTGCCTTGCTGACCCCATGCGTCCCGTTGCGGCCGTCCAAAGGCAGTAGAATCTTGCGGATATCGAGAATCCTGCAGATACCGAGAGCCTTGTGGAGGTCGAGAGCCTTGCGGAGATTGTAAATCCTACGGAGGTCGACAGTCTTGCGGAGGTCGACAGTCTTGCGAAGATCGACAGCCTTGCGGAACAAAGGGAGCTCGGGTGCTGTTCTGCCAGTCTTCGTATCCTGGTGCTGAGCTGTATCCTTGTGCTGGGCTTTGAACTACAGCCTGATTTAATAGCGTCGCGTGCTTCCTTGGGTCCAGAAGTCTTCCTTCCCTTCGGCGGTTGAGCTCATTCCTTTGCTGCCGTAGCTCTTGTATAAGCTGGACATTCAGGACATCTTCTTCCGGAAGAACAGCCATTCGCTCAACATTCTCTGCAGCCATTATTCTTAACTCTACAGCCTCCTTTAGTCTTTCAAACACAAGGGTACTGGGCTCGTCTGCTACGGCTCCTGTCATTTCCATTGCGTGCCTGCGGTATTCGATGGGGAGTCCTCACATAAACCACCACCCCTTCTCTTGCTCAATAAGGTTTCCTGCGGCTACTGCTTTAGCTAAGATGGTAGTAAAGTCCTGCATATAACGACGCAAGTCGCCTGGTTGTTCCGCAGACATTCAAACAAAAGCTTCCACAAAGTCTCTTGTCTCCATGCGTCAGTAGTAGTCCTCAGTTTAATATTCGGTCCTAAGCTTCTTCACAAGCTCCGTCCAGTTACCAATTACGAACTCAGGCAGGCTTCGGATCCACATCCCTATCCAGTAATCGTAGTACTCAGGAAGGCCCTGGCGCTTCTCCTCACTCGTTACATAATGTTGGGTGCATAGCCGTTCGTACTACTCAATAAACTGTGACACATTCTGTCCTGCAAAATGGGGAGTTCCAACAGTTCCTGGGGCTGGCATAGGCTGGACCGTGACGTAGATCTTGTCTTGAGCCGTCGACTGCTGGTTATGAGGTAATGCATCTTTAGGAGCTTGCAGGTGATCCTTACGGCTCTTACCCTTTGTCTACTGGGGGTCATCAGTCCTGGGTGTCACAGGTATAAGGAGAGATAACCTTTTTAACCTTATAAGGGCCGGCGTTCTTCTAATTAAGTTTCTTAGTAGGTTATTTTGTGTTTAGATTTCTTATATCTAGCTAGATAAAGTTACTAATTTAGTAGGCTAGTGCTAGGGTTTGGTTCTTATTTGCTGCGGCTTTATAGACAGATTGGGCCTATGTCATTTTGTTAATAAGAAACTCTTATAGTTCTTCCATCTTCTTTACAAATTTATTTGCCTCCCTAACTTATAAGGCTTAATAAGCTAGGTAAGGAACATTACTAAAGGGTTTAAAACCCATTTGTAGATACTGGCCATAGTTAGCCAGGAATAGGGAGACCTTTATGGTTTCTAAGATGGAGTTATTTATAGTAAACTCAGTAAATACAAGCCAGTCTATCTAGTTGTCCTGTAAATATAACGTGTATATCCGAATATACTGTTCCATTATAGCATTTATATATTCTATTTAACCGTCCGTTTCTGGGTAGTATGCTATAGATAACAGTGCTTTAATGCAGAGTTAAGTAGTTAGTTCTTTTTAGAATATAGAGATAAACTGTCTGCCTCTATTAGAGGATTAGGTATTAGTTCTTAACAGTAACAGCGTTAAGAGCTTAGTAGTCTATATAGAAGCGCAGACTACCGCTAGGTTTCTTAACAAAAATTACTGGTACGGCTATAGGTAAAGAACTTGCTCTAATAAATCCTTTGTCTAGATGTTTGTCTAAGTACTTCTATAGTACCTAGAGTTTATTTTAGGACATCTTATATAGAGGTCCGAATCTAGGATGTTTTCCTTCTTTAATTACAATCCTATAATTATATAGACGGCGTTCCAGTAGCTTATTAGCTTCCTTTTATAAGAATACATCTAAATAATTATAGTATTCTACTAGTACTTTTGTGGCCAGGTTAGTGTGCTTCTTTAGTACTAAGGCTTTCTTAATATCGGCTATTATAATGGCGAAGATTATATGTTTAGGTTTCCTGGCGAGTTATGCTAATAGGGTAGCTCTAATTATATGGATATCTAAGGTGTTAAGTAGGCTTGGATTATCCTTAGTTTCTTACATAGTTTTAGGTTCAGTATTGGGTACGGAATTAGTATTAGATTTAGGTTTAGGTTCTTTAAGTATCCTTTTTATAGTAGAATACCAGTTCTTCTAGTACCTTTATATATTAAGTTTAAGCTTTTACTTAGTTCAAAGTGCAGTAGTTAGAGTCGGTTTATATAGTTTAGTATAATTTCTAGGTTCTTAGTGGACGTTAGTAGAATTCTTATATTGGTGGAATTTAGTGGAATTCTTAGGTTAGTGGAATTGGGTGGACTTTTTAGGTATAGGGTAGACGTTAGTAGAAATTTTAGACTAGTGGATCCTAGTGGATTTTTTAGATTTTGGTTTAGGGTCTAAGCAGCAAGTTATAAGGCACTTCTGCTTATAATAGAAGGCGGTAAATAAAAGCTTAAGGTTATTCTAATTAATGGTTACCTTATATAGCTTTATCTAGGATTATTTAAGGATTACTAAGTGTGACGGTGCTGGAGCGCGTTACCTGCTACATTGCCGTTTCCAGGGCAATTCGCCGCATTTCTAGGCAATCTACCAGTTCTACTCGTAGAGCTAGCCAATTAGGATTTTCCATGCCCGGCATGGAAAATCGCCATTAGCTCGCTTGTTACTAGCGCCTTGGCAACCCCTTATATCTTATTAGTCTCTAACAGTCTTCTTCTCCTTCTTCTCCTTAGCTTAGTATCCTTATATAGTAGCAATCTATAAGCTTTAGTTTAGAAGCATTTGTATAAGCCCATTACATTATACTAAGCTCTCCCTACATTGCCTAGGAAGGCCTTAATAATATCCCACCCTAAAAAAAGACCTTTGTCTGTAACAACGCGTTAACGCGTTATACTTAGACATTAAAAAAAAACTCACACTACTACGCCTAAGAAGGCCCTAATAATATCCCACTTTGTAGGCCAGACTGTACTTAACCTGCACCCCTAGAATTAAAACTAAATAGTATAATTCTAACAAACCTTAGGAAGCCAACAATGGCGCCTAAAGCAAGCTCATTTAAAAAACCTATCTTTACTTAAAAGGAACACAAAATCCAATTAGGATCAGAAATTAAAGATAATAATAACATTATAGGTGTACACAAGCAGATTTATACCCTTATAGCCAATTAGAAGGTTAATTGTCTTTAAGCCCAAAGCATATAAGAGACTCTAAAGGAGATCCTAAAAAGCCTTACTGCCTTATAAAACAGCCCAGCCTCCCCTACATAAAGCCTTAGTTAACCCATTTACTTAACTAAATATAATACACTAGAGAGTACGGACACAATGATAAAGCAGTTAAAGTCCGTTAAGCTCCCTAACCCCCCACTATTATTAGACGGCATAGACCCAACCTTTAAGAACTGGAGAATTCAGGTGTAAGGAAAGCTTTATATTAACCACAACCATTTCCCCTCTAAAGAAGCTAAAATGCTCTACCTCTTCAGTTAAACTATTAGGGACGCCCAGCGACACCTCCAGGCCAAGTTTAAAGATAAATTACCTATTTGGTTTACATCTGTTAATAAAATAATACAGCATCTAGCTGCTATCTATGTTAATCTAAATAAAGTATGGGATGCCTATTATAACTATAATCGCCTAATAATAAAATTAAACCAATTCTTTACTAAGTTCCAGACTTAGTTCTTACACCTAGCAGGCGAAGGCCAGGTTCCCCCTACAAACTACCGTTTGGACCTATACAATAAGCTAATAGTCTAACTATAAGAAAAGATTATGGTAGCCTTAGATGACCTACTAACCTACTAAAAACTTACAGCCTAATATTTGTTGCTAGATTCAGAACTAAAACAAATTAATGCTTATTTTAATTAACTAAAGTGGCCCTATAGTAACCGTAACCTATCTGCTATACTAATGGAAGCTAGTATTAGAAGATAAACCACAACCACCCTTACACTAAAAGCGGTTATAACTACCTACCCTTAAGCCTTGCCTAACTTATTATATACCACGCCTTTAGTTAATACTTATTGCAATACCCTAATTAACCCTGCCACGGTTACGTGCTTTAATTACAGAAAGAATGGTTACTTTACTATATCCTACCCAGATCTAAAGGATATAGGTAATATTAAGGAGATAGAGAAAGAAGAAATGTCTAATAAGTTAAGAAAAAAAGAACCCTAGGGAAAGACTCCCCCCTAGGGTATCCTATTAATCTTAAAGAGATTAATCTAAGTTAGCTAATAGGTGGAAAATACTTTATGGTTCCATATACAGTATCTTAAAATAGATATAGAGTTAATATAAATGCCCTTGTTAACACTAAAGCAAATGGTTTTACCTTTATAAATACTGCTTATATAAATGATGTTACTAAGTTCTTAAATGTAAATGCTACCTAACTAAAGAAGCCTATTTAAGTAAAAGGCTATAACAGCCAAGCTAGTAAGCCGGTTACCCATGTCCTAAAGCTACATATTGCTATTAATGGACGACGCCAGTTCAGTATTCCCTTCTGCATTCTAGACCTAGGGTCCTATAATATAATCCTTAGCCAAAAATGGATATTCTACTTTAATATTTGGTTAAACATGCAACAAAGATAGTTTGTCTGGTTAAAGAATAGACCAAAATTACCCTCCTTTGTTAGAGAAATCTAGACTAACTATAGGACATTAGCCGCAAAGGCTAACCCTATTTATTAATAGGATATTAGAGACCGTAACCTAGCCTTTACCTAAGAAGATACTCACCGCAAGGCTAGTAGGAACTCCATACTAACAATAATACTCCCCTAAGGCACTATAGTTGAGGAGAACTCTACTTATAGAAGTGGAATAAACAGTAATGTAGACAACTTCCAAATTATAGAGATCCAGCTAATATAGAAGAGGACGTGCTAATAGGACATAAAAGATAACCTTTAAAAGATGCAGTAAGAGCTAAAAGAAGTAAGGACAATGCTAATATACCAAAAGCCCCTAAGGCCATAGACACCCCTACTACCACATAACACCCCTATAGTAGACATTACGGCAATTAGTGCCATAGGTTTTCACTTTAATATATATTAGAAGGATAACAAAGTCTTTATAACTAGCTTATATAAAATCAACTGGATTATTAATAAGAAGGAAGAAGGGCTAGTAGAGGAAACTAATAAAGAACTAGTTAAGCGCCTTCTCCCTACTTACCTCTTAAACTATAGAGACGCATTCTTAAAAGCAGCTTTAGATATACTACCCCCCTATCAAACCTACAATTATAAGATTTAGCTAGAGGCCAACAACTCTCTAGGCTATAGCCCCCTTTACTAGCAAACTATAGAAGAACTAAAAGCTATAAAATAGTACTGTCCGTATCACTTCCGGTAATATATATCGCTATTGCAATAGTATGGGGTGGTAACTGATTTGATTAATGCCTTCTTTTTATTCTCCTATTCTATAGGTAGAATTTGGTGGATTTCCTAAGCTCGCTTAGCTTATATAACTAACCCAATTAGTTACAGACAACCTCATTTAGACAAGTACTTAATTAACAACCTCTATAAAGGGTTTATTGAACCAAGTCAGGCTCCTTTTACTTCCCCTATTTTATTTATAAAGAAACCTAATAAAGGCCTCCGCTTCTGCATTGACTATTAGAAACTAAACGCCATTACTTAAAAAAATTATTACCCTCTCCTACTAATTAACAAGATCCTTACACGCCTAAGCTAAGCCAAAATCTTTATAAAGCTTAATATCCGCCAAGCTTTCTACTAAATTAGGATAGACCCTACATTAAAGGATCTAATAATATTCTATACCTACTATAGTTCTTATAAATATAAAGTCCTTCCTTTTAGACTAATAAATGGGCCAGCTATATACCAACGGTATATAAATAATATTCTTTTTAACTATCTTAATAAATTCTGCATGGCATACCTAGACGATATTCTTATATACTTAGACAATAAACTTAAGCACCAAGTTCACGTTAAAAAGGTCCTAAAGAGGCTGCGGAATACAGGCCTATAAGTTAATATTAAGAAATGCAAATTTAGAGTAAAGCGAATAAAGTACCTTGGGTTTATTGTTAGCATAAAAGGAATTAAAGTTAACCCTAAGAAGGTTAAGGTGATACGCAATTGGAAACCCCCTTATATAGTAAAAGGTATCCAGTCCTTTCTTAGCTTCTATAACTTCTACCATTAGTTTATCTATAACTATAGGGTTGTGGCTAAGCCTCTTATACAACTAACTAAGAACAACACGCCTTTTATTTTTAATAATAATTATACAGAAGCCTTTAAGGAGTTAAAGGACCAACTTACCTCCTCCTTAGTTCTCCATCACTATAACCTAGATCTTAAATTAATGCTAAAAACGGACGCCTCTAATAGAGTAGTAGCAGGGGTTCTCTTACAGTTACACCTAGATAGCAAATAGTACCCTATTGCGTTTTTTTTTAAAGATAATAGCCCTAGCTAAGTATAACTATAAGGAACATAATAAGGAAATGCTAGCTATTATATAATTATTGTCCTAGTGGCGTGTAGAGCTTAAAAGCATAGACTCTTAAATTAAAGTCTATACTAATTATAAAGCCCTTAAGTATTTTATAACAATAAAGCAGCTTACTGGTTAATAGGCTAGGTAGGCTAAAATACTCTCCTAATTCTTCTTTATAATTATATACCGCCCTAGTAGATAAAATTCTAAAGCTAATGCCCTTATCTAGAGGGAATAGGATGTGGAACTATAGGATAAGCTAAAGGCTTAGCACCGGACACATGCCCTCTTCTATCCCAAACAGCTTAACCCACATATCCTTAAAAAACTAAGCTCTGAATGGAATAAGCTAGCGCCTATAGAAGGAGAAATCCTAGATAAACTAATAGGACTAATTAACCGCATCCTAATCGCGAACCGCACAGCTAAATCCCTAAAAGCCCTCCAAGACTAAGCTACGGAAGATAACCCCAATTTAGAAATAGAAGATGGACTGCTCCTATACCAAGAATGGCTTATAGTTCCAGATATTAACAACCTACAAACGGAACTAATCCATAAAGCCCACTATTAAGTCTTTACGGCGTACCCTGGTTAAGACAAGACCCACTAACTACTAGTGCCTTACTACTACTAGTAAGGACTCCTATCCAATATAGAACAATTTATTAGGAATTATTATGCTTGCAAATAGGTAGATACCCCTAGGTGGTTATAACCACTACCAGTTCCTAAACACCCTTAGCAGCATATTATAATAGACTTTAAATTATTCCTAAAGGATAAACATAGCTATAATATAGCCTTTGTGGTAGTCAACCAACTAAGTAAGTAAGCCATTTCCCTTCCCTACTTTAAGACTACAACTGCAAAAGATATAGCCTATATATATATATTAACAACATTTACCGGATCCATGGCGCTCCTAAGTTAATTATCTCTAATTATAGACCCTAGTTTATATTGGACTTCTAAAACGAATTCTGCTAGATTCCTAGGATTAAGATTAAACTCTCTACTATATTCTACCCTTAGACTAATAGCCAAACCAAGATTATAAACTAATACCTTAATTAGCAAATTCGCCCCTTTATTAATTACTACTAGGATAACTGGTTAGAACTACTGTCTATAATAGACTACACATAGCTTACGCTCCCTTATAACAGTATAGAAATATCGCTATTTAAGTTACTCTATAGATACAAGCCATAAACATCCTTTAATTGGAATAGACCTACAGGACCTATAACGGCCCGCGAACGCCTTAGCTATAAAGAGGCCCAGATATTTACTAAGAGAATGCACAGAGCCTAGGTGTCAGATAATCTGTATTCTCTAAGGCGTGGGACACGTGCACGGGGCACGTGCATCATAAATCTCTTTATAGAGCCCCAGGGGCCCTAGGTCAAAACATCGACATCAATTAACGATCAAGTCAAGATCATCAATCAATCAACCCATTTCATCAATGAACTGCTCTACACAAACTTCGTGACAGTTATAAGCCCGGTCCGCCGACTCAAGAAGCTATTTAGCTATTATTCAATTATTTGAAGAAATTCTACCTTATTGTCAGACTCTGACGCCTCATCGTCAAGACGTAGACTCTGACAGAAATCCTACCTCAATCGTCACAGGACGAGATTCCACGAGATTCCACCTCAATCGTCAAAAGGACGACCCTAACGACAAGGACGATCCTAATAACAAAATACCATCACAATTCCTCCTTTGCCTATTAGTCAAATAACTCCACCAACGTTAAGTTTATTAATAATAATCATCCTTAATAAGCCAGAAGACTGGAAGCAATGGCTATAGTAACTCTAAGCCCTTATAGATCAACAAATATGGGTACATGTTAACCTAGATAATATAGTACCTTAATGAGGTCTACTATAAGAACCACCCCATCTAGAAGTTATAGATTTTAATAAGAATGCAACCTTATATATATAGCTCTTAACAAATCAACAGAAAGCATATAAGAATAGTAGATGGTACTATAACTAGGACATAAAGTATTTCCTTAAACAGGAAAATTATCTTTAACAGATCTGTACCTAGATTATGTCCACAGTATTAACTTAAAAGAAGCTACTACTTAACCCTTCCTTAACAGTTAAAGAATGGCTATCTTAGTTAAAGGAGAACACAGAATCTACCTTATTATTTATTAGGAAGAAGGTACAATAGTAGTATATAGAAGCCCTTAAGGGGTTTAAACAGTTATTAAAATTAAACTAATGGCTAGATTAATAGAAATATATAATATCACTAGGAGAGAAGTATAAGATCCCTTAAATATTAGATGGAATCTGGCTTTAAGATCTAGCAGAAGTTATTTAACCTTTTAGCGACGCCTACTGTATAAAGTACACTACCAAGTTAAATAACCCTTAGAAGTTAAGATCTTTTAAATACTATAGAGTAGTAAAGGAGCTGTAAGAAGGACTTAGAACACCCTTAAAGAAAGCCAATGCTACTATAAGAGGAAGCACCTTTAATACAGACTTCGTAGAGCAAGCCATTAAGGATTACTCTAATACTACTAAAGGTTCACAAAGAGGAAGGACCTTAGTATATAATAGACGCTTAAAGAGAGCTAGACACTAGTGGATAAGGAGACATCCTATAAGAAGCTAACGCCTAAGTGCTTAGCGTGTAGAATATAAGGACACTCCCTATAGGACTGTTAGTGTTTATTTAAAGATAAGAGACCTATAGGAGTTATAATAGGAGATACGCGTATTAATAGGGCACTAAAGAAGGTAGGAAAGAATAAGAATCTTACTAACCAAGTTATAAAGATTAGACTTAAAGAATAAGAAGATAAGGCTTAACAATAATAGGACAAGAGCTAGGAAGTTAAGATTAAAGGAGAAGCTAATGCAATATTCCTAGAATTATATCACATCGGCCAAATCTATCTACTAAAGCTATTAACTATTCTTAACTTAGGAACCACTCTCCACATCTTTAATAACCTTTCTTATTTTTACAATTTTAGGAAAGCTTTAAGACACAAATACATTATCGCCGGCAGCTCAGAAGTGCCTATACTAGGCTATAGCGATATTAGTGTCCAGGTTACAAAACCAGACAAGAGCAAGGGAACCCTACGCCTTAAGGACATCACCTTTTATACAGACTTTAATACAAATCTAGCGTCGTTCCGTCTGCTTTAAAAATAAGGGTACTACTAGGATAATAAAGGAGACAACAATCTGCTAGTTTGGAAGGACAATACAATCCTATATTAAATAGAAGAACGTTATAGACAATAGACTATTAAATACATCCAACCAGGAAGTCTATTAGCATTTAATATAAACTAACTACTACGTCAATGGAAGCACAGAGCATTGTTAAGAGATACTCATCTAGATTTAAAAGGTAATGCGCATTTATAGCATCTGCGTTTAGGTTATCTAGGACCTATAAGCCTTTATTATCTAGGTCTTAATGCCTTAGGAGTTAAGCTTTAGGGCCCAAAGATAACAGAATATTAATATTACAGTCTCGCTAAAATTAAGCATTAGGTCTTAAGAAGGTTCTTAAAATAGAACATCAATAAACCTTATCTTAACCTCTATATTAACTAGACTAACCTTAAGGAAGCGCATACTAGATTTATATGAGTTATATTTATCTATAATACCTTCTTAGGAAAAACCTTCCTATATTTTATAATAACACATAGTAAGGAGAAGGAGACACTATAAGTACTTAAAGATTTTACCTAATAGATTTGTTTAAGGCATAACCTTAAGGTTAACACTATTAGGTTAGACAACAAGCTAGGGAGAAGGAGAACCCTTAGATGGCTACAGACTTAAGGGATTATATTTAAGCCTTTAGCGCTATATACCTAAGCTTAAAACGGTACCGCTAAACACTTAGGGGGTGTAATTATTAAGAGAGCATAAGCAATAAGAATTGCTGCTGTTACGGACGCTTTAAGTAAGGTATTACAACTACTTAGAAAGGAGTCGGCGGAAGCTAGTTGGTTAATACAGGCACAGTCTAGAATGGATCCGGTGGAACCATGTAACGAGAAATGGTAAGTAAGTTATATAACATTATATGCAGTATACAAGGAGTACACAGTGTACGCTATGTATAACATATATAACACATACCTTATATACAAGAGAGGATTTCTTAGAAGTACAGTTGTGTATTTAAAGGACCTCAGTCCCTACTGTAGATAGTTCTCTCCTTATAGTAAATCTTAGAATACAATTAAAGTTAATCTATTAGGTAACTACTCCACTAGTTATTATTATGTTGTTAATTTTGTTTATACCTATATACCCAGCCTATTAACAGAACCCACTATAGTTCCTACTACAAAGTTCTGTTACACATTCACTACTAAGGTTATAGTATTAAACAGAGAGATCAAATAATATGCCACTAAGAGCAGCACTAGTCACAACAGCGTTAATAGGAGCCACAACCTCAGGTCTAGGTAATACCAGTATAAATAAGGGAGATTCTTAAGTAGTTATATAAGGTTAGTTATAGGAAATAGTTAATCACTTACAGGACAACAATAGGATACTTAAAGAACGTATTAATGGAATCAGAGCAGTAAAGATTAAGTTACCTTTAATCAAACAATTCTCAGGAGAGAAGTTAAAGCTTAAGGGATTTCTTACACAAATGCACTTTAAGGTAGTACAGGAAGGAACAAAGTTAGCAACATTATTAGACCAAGTAGCCTATACAGGATTGTTCCTGACAGGGAGGGCACTTAAGTGGTTTAAGCCATATCTTACAGAAATATAGGCCAATAGCATAATAACTACTAACCAAGATATATGGTATATATTTGCCAGTTAAAACGGGTTTATAGAGCAACTAACGCAGATATTTAGAGACCTAGAAGCCACAACCACAGCAGAACAAAAGCTTCAGAACTTAGTACAATATACTTTAACAATTAAGTATACAACACAGTTTTAAACACTAGCTACATAGGTTAAGTAGAATAACAAGGCACTTATGGCACAGTACAAACAGGGACTTAAGGCTAAAGTCTAGGACACAATTATCCTAATGGAAGATGCGGATACTTTAAGAGAGTTAATAAATCAGTTAATAAAGATCAATAACAGAATCTATTAAAGGGAATAAGCTAAAAAAGGGCAAGACAGAGTTCTACAGTTATATAAGGCATAGAGTACACAACAACAGACATAAAGTTAAAAACCATGGAATAGCGCAGAGCTAATAGACCTAAGTAGTACTAAAGAAACCTAAAGATAGGAAAAGAAACTATGGAAACCTAAAGGTTAAGGATTAAGTAATTAAAGGACTAAGAAGCAGAGGCCAAACTAGGGATCTTAACAGCAGAAGACGTTTAGGTAGACTCCACAGCAAGAAAGATAGTTTAAAGATAGAGCTTACATAAATTATAGAAAATAGGGTTATTTTGCCAGAGACTGCAAAGGTGATTAAAGTAACTATATAGTAAAGGGAACCAGACCAGCAGACGGCACATATATATAGAGGGACAATGGTACACTATAAGGAATAAAAGAGTATTTAATTAACAGTTTTGCGTATTGTTACAACAATGCATGCTAAATTCATAAGGACGCTAAGTACAGCGCAAGCTATTAGCCATAGAAGCCAGAGTTAAAAAAACTCCAAGGAACTAAAGAGTTAGACAAAGAACAAGATCAACTCTACAAGCTAGATTAAAATGTCACAGCAATATACAGACAAAGATCAGCAGTAATAACAATAAAGTTGGAGTACTTATTAATTAATAGTAATAAGGACAAAAAAGAGGCTAACTAGGAGCACTTAAACCTTAATAACGTAACAGAAGCAAAGACTAAGACCATTACCAAATAAGGTTTAGTAACGGATATTATAACACCGTTAGATACAATTTCCATTACTTTATAAGATAATAGGAGCAACGTTTAGAAGAAACTAAGTAAATAGACAACTACTAGTGCTAGCTCATCACTCAATAAAGGCAAAAGGCCATAGGCTTAAGATTCTTAAGAAAAGATAAAAAAAGCTTAAGATTCTTAAAACAAGATAAAACATACCTAAGAACCCATAACAGACAAAAACTAATAGGAAAGGGCAGTAACTTAGTTCAGTAATAAACAAATAAGTACAGGACACAAGTTTAAGAACTACAAGTTTAGGGAACAAATAAGAACATTAGCAATTCTAGGTAAACGCAGTATTCAGCCTAAAGATTAAAAAATTAATATCTGGATCAAAAAGTAAGACAACTACAAGAATCTAGCTGCAAGACGCAGAAAATAAGAAACTATAGATAAGTTTAGGACAAGAATTATTGTATAGCAAGAGCAAAAGCTAGACAAGAGATTAGCTATATTAGGTTATATAAGGGACAGAGCACCTATATAAAGAGTTACTAATAGGCCAAGTGCAGGGACACCTAGAGTAAAATGGTTAGATAAACTAGAACAAGAAGAGGATCTAAATATCCCAACTAGGTTTAAAGAAAGGCATACCAAAGGATGTTATAATGCAGCAATAACAAGGTATTTTCTAACGGATAGACTATATACACTAAACCAGTTATATAGAAAGTAGTATAGGCAATAACACAACAACAAATAGGAAGACTTTTATATATAGCTAGACAAAAAAGTTATCCAAGACCAACCTATTATAGAAAAATGTATAAGTCACATTAAAGGAGCATTAATTATGATATTAAGGAACCTAAAAGAGAGGTCTAGGGACTAGAGAAGCAAGCGACAAATCTTAGTACCCACAGCAGAGATACTAGTGGTTAGGTCAACCAGGTATAGGTTTAAACTCAAAAATAAAGACAAACTAAGAGTTAACCCAAAACATGCAGCGTATTATACACTATTATAAATAGCTTATATAGATAACACGTATAATATATATAGAGTACCTAAAGATAAAAACCAAAAGTACCTAGTAAGAATATATTAGGCACCAGAGGAAAAGCGGTTTAGGAACGCCAAATATATACATAGTTAGCACCTAGTAGAAGTACAAGGTTAAGGAGACTTAACACTTTAACTAGGAAGATTCCTTATAGAAAAATACCTAAATAAACAATAGTAGTGGGAGTGCCTAGAGAACACTTATCCATAGCACATAGAGGAAAAAAAACAAACTAAGTATTAGCTAAAGTTAGACCAAGTACAGGCAGGATTAAGCAGCTAATAGTTAGGAAAAGGAGAGGTATATAGGACCAAAGGGAACTAGTATTAGAGCCTTAAACCCTTAAAGAAATTTAAAGACAATACCTAAATTTAAGAGCCAAGTGGCAAGATTAGTAGTTTAAAGTATTAGTAGACAGTAGAGCAATAAGGAACCATATATCACTAAAGGTAGTGAAAAGAATAGGGTTACCACACAGACAAAAAAAACACCTATATCCACTTATAACAATTTCAGGAGATTAAATAGCCTATAGAGGAGGCATCATTAATCTCAAAACAGGACCTATTTAGATAACTATTAAAGGGAGACCAGTTAGAATATCTTTTAATATCCTACTATTAGGACAGGACAAGGCAATATTAGGAATACCTTAGTTATAGGAGTACAATCTAAAGATCAATTGGGTTACAGGTTAAGTTAATATTAAGGATACACAATAATATAAAGTGCAACAGCAAACCAAGTTAGTATAGTATTAAGTCGGAGCAATATATAAGGAGACTAAGCAAGACTTAAGTTATATACCAAAGAGATACCACAAGTATGGAAAAAAGTTATAGTCACCAGAAAGTAAAAAGCTGTTAGAGTATACAGCTTAGGACTATAAGATAGAATTAGAAAAGGGAATAAGTCCAAAGTTCTTTCTAATCTATAAGCTTACTAAAACAGAGTTAGTAGTGCTTAAGGAGTTTATCTAGGAGAACTTACAAAAGGGATACATTAAACCGTTATAGTTATCAGTAGGATATCCAGTACTATTCATCCTAAAAAAAAATGGAAAACTTAGAATGTATATAGACTATAGACAGTTAAACAGCATCACTAGGAAGGATAGGTATCCTTTACCCTTAATTAGCGAAATCTAAGACAAGATAGGCAACGCAAAGATCTTTACAAAGATAGATCTAAGATAGGTATACCACTAAATCAGAATCAAGGAAGGCGACAAATAGAAGGCAGCCTTTAGGTCAAAGGAAGGACTATATAAGCCATTAGTTATGCAATTTAGGCTTATAAATGCACTAGCAACGTTCTAGAAGCAAATCAATAGTATATTAGGAGAACACCTAGATAAATTTATTATGGTATACCTTGACAACATTATCATCTACTTAGAGAGTAAGGAAGAACATAGGGAACACATTAAGTGGGTCTTAAAGAGACTATAAAAAGAAAAGATGCCAGTAACGATTAAGAAATGCAAGTTCTTTACCAAAAAGACCAATTTTGTTAAATTCATCATTAAACTAGGCCAACTCAGCATAGATCCAAAGAAGATTAAGGCTATAGTAAATTAGCAAGAACCAGAGAACATTATATAGTTGAGATTATTCCTAGGGTTTTGCAATTACTACAGAAGGTTTATAGCGCAGTAATTACAAAACATTAAGCCATTTACGCAGTTAATAAAGAAAGAAGAACTATAGGCATAGGGGAAGGAACAATAAGAACTATTTAAGAAAGTTAAAGAGTTATTTACCCAAGAGCTAGTTCTTAAGATCTATTAACCAGGTCTAGAGACGGTTATAGAAATAAATGCATTAGACTTTACACTAGGGGTATACTTCCTATAGAAATATCAAGATAGATAGCACCCAGTGGCATACTATAGTTAAAAGATAATACCACTAGAGTTAAACTATAACATCTACAACAAGGAGTTGTTAGGTATAGTTATAGCACTTAAAGAATAGAAAGCATTCTTACAAGGCATAGAAAAACCATTTATAGTTAAAACGGACCATAAGAACCTTATAGGATTCCTAATAATAAAGGAACTTAACTAAAAACAAGTTAGATAGGCGGAAATGCTTATAGAATACCATTTCAAAATTCAGTATACCAAGGGTACAGATAATGCACAAGCAGATACTCTAAGCAGAAAGGCTAAACTATAAAGTAATAAAAAGCTATTAGGAGCTTTATTATAAAAGGATTAAGACAAATTAATTAGGTATAATTATCTAAAGATTATAGCAACTAAGGAAAGTTAGATCCATAAGTCACTAGAGAGTAATTAGATATAGAAGATCTAAGAAGTATAGGCAGAAGATCTAAACTTAGAGCAATACAAAAACAGAGAGGCAACTTATATACCTAAGTCTATTACAGAAGAATTTGTTAAGGAATTTTATAAGGGAATAATATAAGGACATAACGGAGCTATAGGCTTAGTGTTAAGACTTTAAAAGGAGTACATTATTTAAGGAATCTAGGGACTAGTAAAATAAGTTATAAAGGAATGTCTAGATTACTAAAGGAATAAACTAACAAGGCATAAGCCGTATAGAGGGCTATAACCTATCAAGACACCAGGAAGACTATAGGAAGTTATATTATAGGACTTTATTATTAAGTTACTAAAGTTAAGAGATCCTATTATAGGACAAGATTATAACGCAATCTTAGTAATAGTGGATAAGCTAACAAAGTAGGGATACTTCATAGCATATACTAAAGAGATATTAGCAGAAGATATCACTAAAATCTATATAAAAAAAGTGTTTGTAAGACATAGAGCACTAGACAAGATTATATCAGATAAAGATCTAAGATTTATAGCAGTATTTTAGGAAGTATTTCTGGCAGAATAAGGGGTTCACGTAGCAATATCTACAGTATATTATCCGCAGATGGATAGACAAATGGAAAGACTAAACTAGACACTAGAGCAGTATCTAAGGCATTATATTAATTACGCACAGAACAATTGGGTATCGCTATTACCAGTTATACAGTTTATATACAATACAACACTACAAGAAGGAATAGGAACATTACTATTTAAGGCAAATTACGGATACAAGCCAAGAACATCGTTATCGCCATATTAAGCAAAAAAGATAAGTAGCACAGCTAAGTAAAGAATGGAGATATTAATAAATCTTTATACAGACCTTAAAGAAACAGCTAAACTAGTACAAGAACGAATAAAAAGGTACTATAATACTAAGAGATCTAAGGGACCAGATCTTAAGGAGGGGGATAAAGTATAGCTACTATATAAAAACTTCAAGAGTTAACAATTAAGCAAGAAGTTGGACTATATTAGACTAGGACCTTTCAAAGTTAAACAAAAAATTTTATTAGTTACATATAAGTTAAACCTACCAGCCAAAATAAAAATCTACCCTATACAGCATATCGCAATACTAGAGCCAGCACACGGAAATATTAAGCCACCAGTCTATAAGGCAGACATATATAAAGGACAAAAGGAAGACAAATGGCAAGTTTTAAAGATTATTAGTCACAAGGATATAGATAACAAAATATAGTATAAAGTAAAGTAGATAGGCTATAATAAGACTACCTAGGAACTACTAAGTAACCTAAGAAACGCTATAGGAAAGGTATAGAAGTATTAGAAGAAAGTAGGTCAGGCAATATTAACAAAGAAGAATCACTAAAAAATAAATTGCCTAAGGGGGACCTAAGAGGAGCAATTGCCAAGCTACTTAGAGTTATTTCCCTCACAGGAGGAAAGTTAATCCTTTTATTACCCAGCTTAAACAAACCCTATTAAACAAGTTTCCACTCCTTAGAATAGACCTTCTTACAGACAAGTTTAAGATAAAGAAGATAGGCAGAAGCAGATAAACGGGCTTTAAGGGCACGCTATTAAGCAGCTATAGCCTCTTACTCCACTTCCTATAAACGATAAAGCTTATCTAAGGCGCTTAAGAGCTCACTATCAAGCTTCGCAGCGGCAGATTAAACACAAAACCCTATAACAAGTTACTTAGGGAACTTAAAGACTATTAAGAGTTATAGGACGCGCACACTCAGTGTTAGAAACAGAGCAAATATCACAAAACAATTAAATATTTGCTTTAGTACACTCTAAGTAAGACAAGGGTTATTAAGACAAAGGACTTACTAGCGCAACACATACTAACCCCGCCTTTGCACAACAAGAACACAGAAACAGCATTATCTCACTAAGCAACAGTATAGCAGCCATAGTGCAAGCACAGCGCTGCGCTTATAAAGAAGAAGGAGCTTTAACTATAATAAGTACAAATATTAACTAAACTAATCAAACGGACATTACACCTCTAGTGGACGACTTGGAGATGTTAGGAATCTTTAAAGACGAAAATAAAGAAGAGGGAGATAGTGTTACGGACGCTTTAAGTAAGGTGTTATAACTACTTAAAGAGAAGTCAGCGGAAGCTAGTTAGTTAATACAGGCACAGTCCAGAATAGATCCGGTGGAACTATGTAACAAGGAATGGTAAGCAAGTTACATAATATTATACGCAGTATACAAGGAGTATGCAGTGTATGCTATATACAACACATATAACACATACCTTATATATAAGAGAGGATTTCTTAGGAGTACAGTTGTGTATTTAAAGAACCTTAGTCCCTACCATAGATAGTTCTCTCCTTATAGTGAATCTTAGAATATAATTGGAGTTAATCTATTAGGCAACCACTCCACCAGTTATTATTACGTTGTTGATTTTATTCATACCTATATACCTAGCCCATTAACAGAACCCACTGTAGTTCCTACTACAAGGTTCCGTTACAGCTGCTAATTTACCGCACGACCTATAGAACGAGATAGTTAACTATACAGTATACCTTTGAGATCAAACACCACAGGAAAGCAATGGTTGGAAATTGCCATATAAGAGGTTCTATACCTACCTAGCTAATAGGTTAAGAAAGCCGCAACTAGCATACCTAAAATCCTACGGCTATAGGGCGTATATAATAATGTCGGACGCCCAGCTAAAGAAGAAAAGGCTAAGCAAGCTAGATCCATAAGCCCATATTAGCTACCTCATTGGCTATAACTCTACCAATATCTACAGGATCTGGATCCCATATAAAGGTATCGTTATCTCTACTAGGGACATTATCTTTAACAAAAAGATATTCTTTAACGGCAAGCAAACGGACATCTTAAAGGACCTATATGCTAAATTAGACACGCTAATTAAGAAGATTTAACTCCCTAATATCCTAACTAAGAATAAGGTCCTTCTAAAAGACAATAAAGAAGTATTTAAACCATTAATTTAAGAGGAAGACGACGACGTTAATAAGCCAATTTAAACCTTTAATAAGTTAGCAGATCTTAAGCTTGCAAGAGCTCTTAAAGATGCATACTATACACCACCTCTAATAGAAGAAGACGAAGAATCTCTATATGCCTTTTACATTAAGTATTCTATAAAGTTAGATATACAAGGTACTAATTAGGACATCATCAGCTAAGTAGGAGACAGGTTTTACACTTAGGGGGTATTTAATAACTCTATTAAAGACTTATTTAAGGAAGCCTGCAATAACAGGTTTAAAGACTTTATTACCAAAAGGATTACTTCAGCCTATTATAGCGCCTTTATAGCAGGAAGGAAGTTTAACCTTAATAGTTAACTTAACGATAGTAAGCTAAAATTAGGTAAAATACATGATGTTAGATTACACAGAAAGAACTTACCTCCGCCACCTTAGTTAATTTAGGACCTTAATATATATCCTCTACAAGATTAGTTCCAAGAGGCTTAATAAGCCCATCTCCAATCTCATTATTAAATGAGGTTATTTTAAGAAATAGATAAGAAGCATATAAAGAGACAGCAGGTCCTTAGCTTAATGTAGGTATTTGTCTATAAAACAGATAAGTATGGATTTCTCCAGAAATATAAGGCACGCTTAGTAGTATGCGGAAATTAATAGGCCCTAGGAGACCTACCTATGAGAGCTACTACATTAGCTAGTACAACCTTCTAAACCCTTATAGCAATTACTGTAAAATTTAACCTAGAGACGACACAGATAGATACAGTTAATGCTTTTATCCATTGCGATCCTAATAAGGTTATCTATATAAAGCTACTACTAGGGTTTAATAAAGGAAAGACAGACAAAGTACTGCGCTTAAGAAAAGCCCTATACGGACTATAACAATCACCACTATTATGGCAGAAGAATCTCACGAGCTTATTAAACAAATTGGGTTTTAAAGAAGTACCTTAGGAGCTATACGTCATACTAAAAGGTAGAATAGTCGTCTTCTTCTATATTAATAATATTATCTTCTACTACCAAAAGACAGATAAGAAGAAGGCTTAAGAAGTAATTAAGGAGCTAAGTAAGGAATACTAGATAAGTACCCTTAGCGAGCTAAAATAGTTCCTAAGAATTTACGTGCTATATAATCATAGCTAGAGGCTCCTATAGCTATCCCAGGAAGCCTATATTAAGAAGATAGCTAACTAGTATAAGAGAGATCTTAAAGGGCGTCTTCCAGACACTCCTATAGCAGAATTAGAACTCCTCCCTACTAATTACTATATAATCCATCTAACGCGTCCGTCCCCTAATATAGACCTATTAGTCCATCCTAGATCCCTACTAGCCTCTATAATGCTATATTAGAGAAAACTAGGTTTGGTACTCTATGCAGCCACTATAACACGTCTAGATATTGCTTTTACAGTATTAAGGCTAGTAAGGTTTAATCAGGACCCAAGCCAAGAGCATTATTAAGCGGTAGATAGAGTTATCCAGTATCTATATAGCACGAGAAGCAGAGCAATCTGCTATAAAGAAGATTAGAAAGAAATAAACGGTAGAGGGAGAGATAAAGAAATATGTAATAAAGGACGAGATAACAGTAGAGACAGTAGAAGCAAAGCGCAATCATTTATCTATGCTAGCAACACATTATTTATAAACAACTCTATTAATAGAAAGAGCTTATAAGGATATATTATAAAGCTATTTAGGGGGCCAATTACCTGGAGAGCAAATAAGTAGGGTATAGTTATAACGTTAAGCACAGAAGCCAAGTTGTTAGCCCTATTACAGACAGCAAAAAAAGCTATTTTTATTAATAGGCTGTTTAAAGTAATAACGTTACGCCTAAACAAGCCCTTAATTATTAAATGCGACAATATACAGACGCTTTAACTAATTATAGAAGACATAGTAAAGCTAATTACAAAGCTCTAATATGTTAATATCTATTAATACTGGCTATGTTAGGAATACGCAATAAAATAAGTATAATTTCAATAGACAGCAATAAAGGAGATAATTACTAATAGACTTATAAAGGCCCTACCCAAGTAGAGGTTTCAAAGCTTTGTTAATATAATTAGGATAGTAGATATTAAGGAGCAGCTGGATAAAGAGAAGCAACTAGAGGACCTAAGGGACGGTATCAGAGCAAGATAAAAGGATTTAGATAAGATTACGGTTTAATTAACTCATTAACGGACACAAGAAGATGGCTAGCTTTGACCTCAAAGAGCTTAAAGCTAAGGGGGTGTGTCAGATAATCTGTATTCTCTAAGGCGTAGGACACGTACACAAGTCACGTGCACAGGGCACGTGCATCATAAATCTCTTCATAGAGCCCCAGGGGCCCTAGGTCAAAACATCGACATCAATCAACAATCAAGTCAAGATCATCAATCAATCAACCCATTTCATCAATGAACTGCTCTACACGAACTTCGTGACACTAGGAGACTGCCTAAGTAATTATAAAAAAAGCATAAGAGAAAAAAGAGTTTAACGTAAACCAATATTATTACAAGGTAGACTTCTATATAGGAGATAAAGTATAGGTGTTAACAAAGAACTGGAAGACCCAGAGGCTAAGCCGCAAGCTAGACCACTAAATGGCTGGCCCCTATAAGATCCCTAAGAAGGTAGGGCACTCTTTTAAAGTTAAGCTACCAGAGTTAATAAAGATCCACCCTGTCTTCTCTTTAAACCAACTGCAGAAGGCTGTAGACAACCTATTACCTAGACAGTACAACAACCCCCTACCGCTAATTTAGATTACAGAGAACAAAGAATAGGAAGTTAAAAAAATCTTAGCAGTTAAGAAGGACCGTAGCACCTTAAAATACCATATAAGCTAGGTAGGTCATAACGAAGATCTAGAATGGTACCCCGCATCCAATTTTAAGTACTCTCCCTATAAGCTATAAGATTTCCACCTAGCCTACCTAAACCTCCCTAGACCACCACGCAAATTAGATAGCTGGATTAAATGCTAAGAAAAGGGGTTAGATAACTATAATAATTTAGATAATAACAAAGAACTTAGACAAAGCCTAAGGGCAGGCTTTTTTAGGAGGGGGGGGTAATATAATGGTGCTGGAGCGCGTTACCTGCTATATTGCCGTTTCCAGGGCAATTCGCCGCATTTCTGGGCAATCTACTAGCACTACTTATAGAGCTAGCCAATTAGGATTTTCTATGCCCGGCATGGAAAATCGCCATTAGCTCGCTTACTACTAGCGCCTTGGCGACCCCTTATATCTTATCAGTCTCTAACAATCTTCTTCTCCTTCTTCTCCTTAGCTTAGTATCCTTGTATAGTAGCAATCTACAAGCTTTAGTTTAGAAGCATTTATATAAGCCCATTACACTAAGTAACCTAGGGTAGTTATAAAGAGCTTAATTAATTCTTTATAGTTTAGGTATTAAAGTCTTAGGGCTGCTATATAAGTAATACAGCCCAAGACAGTGCATTTGCTATTAAATCTAAATACGTTAATATACCGATTAAGGGGTATTAGGGTAAACTTATTGTCTTATATAAAGGTCTTGTTAATAAATCCTATACTGCTAGCTCCTATATTAATTAGGACTTAAGTATTAGCCTATTAACTTTTCTACTAAAGATAGTAGTTAATGGTTATACTATAATCCTAAGAGTTAGGGTTTATAATATTTAATGCGTTTAATAAGATTCTATAACATAGCTGTCCTAGAGAGTAACTTAACTCTAGGATATACCTTTTGGTAGTAAGCGGGAAGGGGTTCCTATAGAACATTAGTTATAACTTTATCCTTATAAGTAATACTTACTAAATATGGGGCTAGAACTAGGTAAAGATTAGGGACAGTAATTGGAGGATTAATATAGTAAATGGTTGTTAGTATTAGCCGTTTATAAGTTGTGTTAGAGCATAGGGATGGAGCAGTATCTTAAGATATAATCTTTACTTCTATATTTAAAGTAAAGGCCTAGCTTAATGCGTTATTTTTATTTAGGGGACTCTAGTAGAGCGTATCCTAGGGTCCCTATGTTAATATCTATGGCGTTAGGGTGCTTAGGCTAAGATAATAACTTAGTAGATGTTTATAGAGCTATTATATTATATTAAGGAGTAAACTTTAGTGTTAGGCGTAGTATATTATTATACCGTTTATTAATAATATTTACATAGGCGTTAAGGGCTCCTGGTAGGTCTATACCTATTAGGGAGGTTTTTAGTTTAAGATTTAAGGATTTAATAAGGCTGTTAATTAGTGCGGAGTTATTCTAGCCTATTTCTTTTATATAACGGTTGAATTTAGAGAAGTATACTAGAAAGCTTTTTATTCCTTAAGTTATATAGTTTATCTTTCTTTAAGCAGTAGCTTGGTGGTTTAGGTCACCATATATAGCTTTAAGAAGTACAATTAGGCTTAGTACTAAGTTCGGTTAAAGAGGTTTAATAAGGTTAGCTATATCTCCTCCTAGTTAACTTAGGGCATAACAGAGTTAGTTAGCTTTAGTTAGGTAGCGGTTAGCGTTACCAGTTAGCTTATTTTTAAGCCGGCTTAGGAATAATTAGAGTTCTTATTATTTACTAGTAAATATTAGAGGGTCTAGTAATTATTTAGATTGTTGCGGTATAGTAGTTGGTTCTACTAGTAAGATAACTATTACTAGTTTAGGGCTCGCGTTCCGTGTATTGGCTTCTAGTAATAGCAACAAGTCTTAAGGGCTTAGCGTGGGCATTTTAAGGGTGCGGATTTCTTTTTAAAGGGCCTTAATTGTTTTCTAGTACCGTGCTTCTTATTTAGCTTACTATTAAGCTATAGCAGCTTAGTTTTATGCAAAGGCGTCTATAAAGGACTTTTATATATCTGCCAATTGTTCCTAGAGTATAGATATAATGTTGGCGGCCGTTATAGGGGCTTTAAGGTCATTCTGCATTTTAAATAGTGCGGGGCGGAGTATAGGGGGGGTTTTTTTTAATGTAATATAGTATTACAGAGTAAGTATAAGTGGTAATAATATATAGCGAAGTAAATATTATTAAGCTATATATATAAACTGTGTAATGAAGTTAAAACGTTGCGTAAGGAGAGAAGGTAAGGAAACGGGAAGAAAGGGTATATATTATTAGTTTAGTTACTTAATTAATATATGCACAGAGCAGAATAGAATTCAAGTAGCGGTCCTGGCAGAACTTGGCAGGATTTAGTAGACTTGGCAGAATATAGTAGAATGCGGCAGATTGTTATCAGATTGCTATAGATTGCCAGTAGATTGCCATCAGATTGTTGTCTCGCGGTCAGTCTCTTCTTGCTGCGTCGGTGGAGACAGGTGGAAACAGGTAGATATGTATAAGGTGTTACAGAGGTGTCCCGTAACAAGTATAGAAAACGTCTAGGTAAGGTTATAGGGTATTATTTACAAAGTGCTAAAATGAACTTAGGGCATTTATAAGGCTAAATGGCGTTACTAAGTATTTAAATAGTCCATACCTGGTACGGAATGTGGTAAGCTATTTATCTCCTTATGTAATATGGAGGCGGTTAAATACATAGATAAGGTCGAGTTTTATATAGTAGCGAGCTTTACTTAATTAATTTAATGTCTCTTAAATTAATGGGAGCGGGTACCGATTCTTAATAGTAATAGCGTTAAGAGCTTAGTAGTCTATATAAAAGCGTAAACCGCTGCCAGGTTTCTTAATAAAGATTATAGGTATAGCTACGGGTAAAAAGCTTGCCCTAATAAATCTGTAAGGGCGCGAAGAGACTTCGGGGAAGATTTGAAGGAATAGTATAAATTCTATCTAAATCTAAGGGTATATAGCTCTTGTTAGGAACAAGATGTTGCGTAAAGAAGAGAAAGGAATAACAAGGGAATCCTATAATTAAATAGTTAGGGGTCTTAGTGGTTAATGCGTGCGTATATACGCATGCGGTTTTTGACGGACTTTGGTAGAATTTAATTAATCTAGCAGAACTTGGCAGAAGTTAATTAAGCTGGCAGAATTTAGTAGAATTTGGTTAAAGCATCGGAATTTGTATATTAAGTGTTTCACCAAGATGTTCCTACTATAACTAGGCTAGTCCTATTATAGTACCCCCCCTTTAGCCGAAGGTTTAAAATAATTTAATTTAGTTAAGACTTATTGTTTGTTGCGTTTATATAATTGCGTTAGTAGCGGTGTAGAGTTTTGCTGGTTTTATTATTAAGTGGACTAATTAGGATTTTCCATCCCTAGGATAGAAAATTGCTATTGGCTCAGTTAAGGCGGTAAGCAGAACTAACATCTTTGCAGTGGGTCTTGGCAAGGCGAATCTAACCAATTAGATAACTTTAACTGGCGGTCAAAGTTCCTTAACATCTTATGTATTATGTAATCGTGTTATAAACGTTGTAATGTTTTTTAAGTTCTTTTTAAGTTTGAGCTTCCTGCTGTCGTGTTTTATATATTTATATTAGGTGGTAGTTATTTGCCTTTATATCGCGTCTATCTAGCCAGAGCAGGCTGTAAAGGATAGTCTTTGTGGAATTCTTTTACCAGGGAAGGCGTATTAGTCTTAACTTGCTTATAGAGCTTTTAGGTTTATATTTTGTATTCTTCCCACTTAATAAGAAGTTTAAATTGTTTAGATTGTGTTTTCTATTGCATATTATTAATTAAGTTAATAAAGTAAGAACTATTACCATTGTTAACAATTATGGGAGGTGGTGGCGGCACTTTGCGCGTTATAGGTTTACCCTTTAAAGGTTGTAGTAAGCTTATATAAAATGTTAGATGTATTTTTATTTTAGTTAGTAGTTTGAGCTTATAAGTATATAGGCTTAATTTCTTCTTAATTTGGTATGGGCCTATAAACTTCCAGTTAAGTTTCTTTAAGGGCCGTTGAGTTTTTAGGTTTTGTGTGTTTAGGTAAACTATATTATTTTCCTTAAAGTCCTATGTGGGAGCTCGTCCTTTATTTATGTGCCATTCTTATGCCGTTTAAGTATACGCTAATTCACTTTATAATAGTTCCGTTAACTGCTTTATTTAATTAGCGAAGTTATACGCATTAATTAACTAGATTTGTTTAATCGTAGGTCCTATTATGTTAATTTTGGGTTGTGGTTTAAATCCAAGTTAGGGATCTTGTCTGTAGGTTGCATAGAATGGCGTTATGCCTATTAATTTGTTTATTGTATTATTTGTAGTAAACTTAGCTAAGGGCAGCTACTTTTCCCAGTTATCTTGCAGGTAGGAGCAGTATATTTGCAGGTATTATTCCATAATCGCGTTTGCAATTTCAGTTTGGCTATCTATCTCTGGATAAAATGCAGTTAAGAGTCGTGTTTAAATATCTAATTGTTTATATAGGGCTTACTAGAAGTCTAAAATAAACTGGCTTCTATAGTTGGATATTATTAAATTAGGAAGTCTGTGTAGCTTAAAGACGTATTTAATAAAATATTCGGCTACTAATATTGCATTAATTAAGTCTATAGGAATTATGTATTGCATTTTTATAAAACAGTTAACAACTACTATAATGTTCGTAAGCCCGTTACTGTTAGGCAAGTTAACTATAAAGTCAATTAAGATATCTTGCCATCTTTGCATTAGAATTGGCAATGGTTAAAGTACTCCTTGTTTCTTTATATAAGAGGTCTTTCCGCGTACGCACATTCTGTATGCTTGAACGTATTTTTATATATAGTCGTGCATTATAGGCCAGTAGTATGCTTGTTAAATAATCTTATAAGTCTTTATATAGCCAGGATGTCCTGCTATGGGGGAATTGTGTATAAATTCGAGTATTTTAAATTGTAAGGGTTTGGAGTTCAGAACTACTATCTTCTATTAATAGTATAGTTAATTATTACAAATTTCGTATTTGGCGAGTGTAATATCTTTATACTGTTATTTTCCTGTTTGAATTGCTTTTATTATATTTACTATCTATATATTGCTCTTATATTTGTATTCCATTAGCTTATTAATTTCTATTTCCCATTTATTAATTTCTAATTTATTTTTGTTAAGTTCCATATCTAGAAATATAGGATGTAGTTTCTTAAAACGTTTAGGGGGTAATAAGATCTGTAATTGATTTATAATTTGTTTATCTAAGGCGTTTATAGGTAAGTCTTATAATTGTTATGTTAATGTATTAGGTTTCTGATTAAGTTTACCTGGTTAGTATGTAATTTTAAAGTCAAATTATAAGAGGTATTTAGCCTAACGGATTTGGTGCTGCGTTAACTGCTTTATAGTTATAAAGTACTGTAGGTTTTTATGGTCTGTTAACACGCGTATTAGAAACAATAATCCTTTAAGTTCTAGGCGCTATTGTTTAAAGCATTTAATAATTGTAAGTAGTTCCTTATTGTATATCTTGTAGTTTAATTTAGTAGGGGCGAGCTTTTAGGAGAGAAAGGCTACTAGGCGCAGCTTACCATTCTTATTATATTGCGATAATACTCCCCCTAGGGCATAATTAGACGAGTCTGTTTTAATAATATATTTAAGGTTAAGGTTAAAGTGGGTAAGAATTAGAGTGGTTATAAAACGTTATTTTAAGTTATTAAAAGCTTATTCGCATCTGGCAGTCTATTTAAATTTTATATTCTTCCTTATTAGGTTTACTAATGGTTAGGTAATTTTTAAGAACTAATTAATAAATTAATAATAGAAATTTATAAATTCTAGAAATCCTTAAATATCTTATATGTTACTAGGGCTTTCCTAGTTTATAATTGCAGCAACCTTCTTAGGGTTTATTTTAATTCTGTTGCAGGATATAATTAGGCCTAAGTATATAACTTTGGATGCGTAGAACTTGTATTTCTTAATATCGCATTGCAAACCCACGTCTTGTAGGCGTTTAAAGACCATTTAGACGTGCTTCCGGTGTTTAGAAAGCGAAGACAAGTAGATTAAGATATTATTAATATACGCGGTGACAAATACATTAAGGAATTCTTAAAGCGTATTATTAATGTATTGCTAAAACGTACTAGGACCATTCTTTATGCCAAATGGTATTACTAGATATTTAAAGAGTCCCTATTGTATACAAAAAGCTATATACTTTTTGTCTCCTTTATGGACACGGATTTAGTTAAAGGCGGCGACTATATTAAGCTTTATAAAGTACTATGCCTTTAATAAGCGGTTAAGCGTTTCTTAAATTAAGGGAATAGGATATCGGTTTTGAATTATAATTGCGTTTAGAGCTTAATAATTAATATAGAATCTTAAGCCTCCTCCTGGCTTTTTAATAAATAGTATGGGTAAGGTAAATGGAGATTAACTAGGGCGAATAAATCCTTTTTTTAGATGCTTATTGAGGTACTATTGCATTATAAGCAGTTCTTCTTATAATATGCTATATAGCGGACCAAACTTTGGTGTTATACTAGGTTTAAGTTCTATCTTAAAATCATATGCATCCTAATATAGGGGTAGTTGGTCTATAAATCTTTTCTTAAACTTATTAATTAGATTATGGTATTCTTTAGGTATAAGAGGTTAAGGGTTAATATATTGCTTTGGTTCTAGTGCTTTTTTAATATCTTTTATAGTTACAGCGAAGATTTTATGGTCTTGTTTTTGTGCTAACAAAATAAAAGGTGCGGCTTATATTATATGAATTTTAAGAGGTTTTGGCGTAACGTCTTTACATTCTTTACTATAATTGGCAGTTATAGCCTTATTGTTTTGGCTTAGGGTCTATAGTAGGGGCAGTTTATATTATATTAAATTTAAATAATCTTGTGCATGTTTATAGGGTAGGTGGTGTTTTAAGCAATAACTTTAGTAGTAGGTTGTATAGAACTTTAGTGTTTCTTTAACCTAACTAATTAAAGGGTTATATTGTTTTAGCCATCTATGTCTAAGTATTACCTTATAATACTTTAGGGGTATTACAAATAAGGAAACGTATTTAAGGTATTTACCTATCCGCATCTTTATAAGAGCATAGTGCGTTAGTTCGCCATGTATTAAGGGCTTACCATTAAAGCCTTATAAGCCTTGGGGCTTATTAAGTTTCTTTAAATTTAGGCGTCAAGTTTTCGCGTAGTTTGTATTAATGAAGCCTATACTGGTAGCTCCGCTGTCTATTAGTATTTGTACCTCCTTCCATTTTCTAGGTGTTTGAATTTCGCTAAGTATATTAAGGGAGTTATGTTGTGTATCAGCGCTAAAAGAGCCTAGACACTTGTGCTTTTCCACTTCTTGTCCTAAGGCGCGACTTGGCCCTAGGATAATTTATTTTCCAAGTTAACTAAAGGTAAGATGCTTTGTAATAACTAGGTATAATTTATAGAATGAGTATAACTTAAAGAATGAGTGCGATTTAAGGAGTGGGTGCGATTTAAAGACTGGGAGGAACTACGGCGGACTTTTTTTAAAAGGGTGAGTTCGGTAATTCCTTTAGATATGTCCTTTTCTACCACATCTAAAGCATTCTCTATTTATGGCTTAAGTTCTTTATTTATTAGTTCCTAAGGGTGCGTAGAATTAAGTGGCGTTAAGGTCTATAGGGTCGTGCGTAGGTTTTAGAGAAGGGTCGCGCTTTGGGGTATATGTCAGTTTCGCGAAGCTTTAAACACGAGGTGTAGTTGGCTTTAGAGAATGAGTCTATTTGTTGTATTAAAGGTCCTTATTAATTCGTTGACACATTATAGCAAATTTGGGTAGGTCCTTTGGCAGTTCCCTACCTACTAACTGTGCTCTAATTTTATCTGAAATAGCTCGTTAAAGAGCAGCAACTCTAGCGGCTTTATTCTAATCCAGTTTGCTAATAAGGCCTAAAAATTCCAAAAAGAAGCTTATAAAGTCTTGGTTCTATTATTATAGGTTTTTAAGTTTGGTAACAGTAGTGTGTTTACGGCTAGTATTATTATACATTTGTTCTAGTAGAGAGATAAAGGGTTTAAAATTAATAAAGGTGCCGTTATAGAAGAATGGGTCTATGGTTTATACAGCATCTTTACTTAAATAAGACATTCCATAGCTAACTTTGCTAGCTTTAGTAGGGTATTAGTTATGGTTTATTAAAAGTTTAAGACGGAGCTTGGTTATAAAGGGATGTAGGTTATTTTAATTTCTATTAAACATTGGAGGGTTAGGAAGCTTTTCTAATTTTATGGTAGGTACTAGGTTTGTTACAGGTATGGGTTAAGCTACTGTTACTAGTTTAGGGTTTGTATTTAACGGGCCGGGTTTATATACAGTTATCTTAATCTTATTTATAGGTGTTGCTGTTAGGGTCTCTAATGCGAGTACTTTGGCGTTATAGAGTTCTTTGCATATTGCTTTAATTAATTGCTAATACTGGGCTTTTAGTATAGCTTGTTGCTGGGTTAAGGCATTTATAAAGGACTGTTGTATTATAGTTATTTGTTCCCTAACTAGGGCCATAATGGCTAACGTAGCAGATTTGAGTTTGTTTGCCATTTTAAGGGTAGTGGTATTAACGCAATGTAATGTAAGGGCGCGAAGAGACTTTGGGGAAGATTTAAAGGAATAGTATAAATTCTATCTAAATCTAAGGGTATATAGCTCTTGTTAGGAACAAGATGTTACGTAAAGAAGAGAAAGGAATAACAAGGGAATCCTATAATTAAATAGTTAGGGGTCTTGGTAGTTAATGCGTGCGGACATGCGCACGCGGTCTTCAACGGACTTTAGTAGAATTTAATTGATCTGGTAGAACTTGGTAGAAGTCAATCAAGCTAGCAGAATTCGGCAGAATTTGGTTAAAGCGTTGGAATTTGTATATCGAGTGTTTCCCCGAGATGTTCCTACTGTAACTAGGCTAGTCCCGTTACAAAATCCTTTACTAAGGTATTTATTTAAGTACTTCCGCAGCACTTAGAGTTTATTTTAAGATATTTTATATAGTAGTCTAAATCCTAGCTGTTTTCCTTCTTTAAGTATAATCTTGTGGTTATATAATTGGTACTCTATTAACTTATTAGCTTCCTTTTATAAGAATACCTCTAGGTGCTTGTAGTAGCATACTAGTACTTTTATAGCAGAGTTAGTGTGCTTCTTTAGTGCTAGGGCCTTTCCAATATCGGCTATTATAACGGCGAAGATTGTATATTTAGGTTTCCTAGTAAGTTGTGCTAATAGGGTAGCTCTAATTATATAGATATTTTAAGGTGTTAAGCGAGCTTAGATTATCTTTAGTTTCTTATATAGTTTCTTATTTGGATTAAGGTTTGGTATTAAGTACGGAGTTAGTATTAGATTTAGGTTTGGGTTCTTTAAGTATCCTTTTTATAGTAGAATACTAGTTCTTCTGGTATTTTTATATATTAAGCTTAAGCTTCTGCTTAGTTTAAGATACAGCAGTTAGAGTTAGTGTGTGTAGTTATATATTATTTTTAGGTTCTTAGTAGACGTTAGTGGAAATCTCATATTAGCAGAATTTGGTGGAATTCTTGGGTAGGTGGAATTAGGTGGACTTTTTAGGTATAGGGTGGACGTTAGTGGAAATTTTAGACTGGTAGATCCTAGTGGATTTTTTAGATTTTAGTTTAGGGTCTGAGCAGCGGGTTATAAGGCACTTCTACTTATAATAAGGGGCGGTAAATAGAAGCTTAAGGTTGTCCTAATTAATAGTTACCTTATATAGCTTTATCTAGGGTTATCTAAGGATTACTAGGTAACCTAGGGTAGTTATAAAAAGCTTAATTAATTCTTCATAGTTTAGGTATTGGAGTCTTAGGGCCGCTACGTAAGTAATACGGCCTAAGATAGTATGTTTACTATTAAATCTAAATACATTAATATACTAGTTGAGGGGTATTAGGGTAAACCTATTATCTTACGCGAAAATCTTATTAATAAATCCTATACTGCTAGCACCTATATTAATTAGGACTTAAGCATTAGCCTATTAACCTTTCTACCAAAGACGGTAGTTAACGGTTATACTATAATCCTAAAAGTTAGGGTTTATAATATCTAATGCATTTAATAAGATCCTGTAATATAGCTATCCTAAAAAGCGACTTAACTCTAGGATATACCTTTTAGTAGTAAGTGGGAAGGGGTTCCTATAGAATATTAGTTATAACTTTATCCTTATAAATAGTGCTTACTAAATGCAGGGCTGGAGTTAGGTAAAGATTAGGGATAGTAACCAGAGGATTAATGCGGTAAACGGTTGTTAGTATTAGCTATTTATAAATTGTGTTAGGGCATAGGGACGGAGCAGTATCTTAAGATATAATCCTTATTTCCGCATTTAATTAAAGGCCTAGCTTAATGTGTTATTCTTATTTAGGGGACCCTAGTGGAGCGTATCCTAGGGTCCCTATATTAATATCTATAGCGTTAGGGTGCTTAGGCTAAAATAATAACTTAGTGGGCGTTTATAGAGCTGTTATATTATATTAAGGAGTAGATTTTAGTGTTAGGCGTAGTATATTATTATACCATTTGTTAATAATGTTTGCGCAGGCGTTAAAGGCTCCTAATAGGTCTATACCTATTAAGGAGGTTTTTAGTTTAGGGCTTAGGGACTTAATAAGGCTATTAACTAGTATAGAGTCATTCTAGCCTATTTCCTTTGCGTAATAGTTAAATTTAGAGAAGTATACTAGGAAGCTTTTTCTTAAGTTATGTAGTTTATCTTCCTCTAGGCGGTAGCTTGGCGGTTTAGGTTACTATATATAGCTTTAAGTAGTATAACTAGACTTTATACTAAGTTTGGTTAAAGGGGTTTAATAAGGTTAGCTATATCTCCTCCTAGTTAACTTAGGGCGTAGTAGAGTTAGTTAGCTTTAGTTAGGTA
>Ga0307507_10002279_pt1 | contig 40873 bp, 36 predicted proteins | sample 7_EM_MG_FD_207223 | JGI IMG/M metagenome (GOLD analysis project Ga0307507, IMG submission 207223) | Populus trichocarpa ectomycorrhiza microbial communities from riparian zone in the Pacific Northwest, United States - 7_EM | ecosystem: Host-associated > Plants > Roots > Unclassified | place... | reverse complement strand
ACGATGCTAGTAATAGTAACTACAGCTAGCCATGTTTGGTTATAGTACTAAGAGGTAAATCTTTAATAATACCTGATTCCGAATACGCGATGAAATTGGAAGTAGGCCATAAGTTAAGAATTAGAAACCTGTATATATAACTCCTCATCCAATAGTAGCTAGAAGAATTATGTTAGTTTCACACCGTTCGGGGGCCTGAAGTGGAATGAATGTCTTGGCACCATAAAAGTAGTGCGGTGGGATAGGTGCGGTGTTGCTTTCACACCGCTTTTCTTTAACTAGCCCCGCTTTTCTTCCGATCGCAAGGATATCATCAACCAACCTACCCAGAAACTCATCCTTTTCAGCAGTGCAAGTAATAAAGAACGGAAGATGTCTCAACATACCGTCAATGATAGCACGAAACCCTCCAATAACGGGAACGCCTTTGATGTGTGGAATCGCGATACTATTACCGATGATCGGACTCAACTTCTAACCTGGTTATCACCCCTGAATCCCGGCTTGCGACATTGGGAAATTCGAGATCGCTGTGTCAACAAGGTTGGGGAATGGCTCCTAGAGACAGAGGAATTCAGACGATGGTACGCTAGTAGTGAGGAAGGTGGAGGTGAAAACGCTGTTTTATTTTGCTATGGACATCCCGGGGTCGGAAAGACATTTATCAGGTAACAAGGATTCATCACCGGGGGGGAGAAAGTGAGCCCGTGCTAATAGACCGCCATGACAGCTCCCTAGTAGTAGACACGCTCTGTGATCAGACCAGCGGACAAAACACTATCGTTTCATGTTTTTACTTGGACTTCGCAGCACGAAATGAGCAGTCTGCAGCCAATGTACTGGGCTCCTTGCTGAAGCGGATGGTGGGTGGGATGGAAAGGATCCCGGAGGAAATATTGCGGGCCTTTCAACAGCAGAAAACGACCATCGGTGGGCACAGACCCCAACTGGTAAATACAGTGAAGATGCTACAGTTCATCACGTCCTCACGGCGGACCTTTATGTGCATTGACGCCTTAGACGAATGCTCGGGAGTGCAGCAAGTAAGGCTCCTTGATTCGCTGAAACAAATCCTTGAGAAGTCCCCGGGTACACGAATATTCGCAACCGGAAGGCCTCATATTCTGGCTGAGATGGAAAGGCGTCTTGCTGGACACGTGACAAGTGTCTCTGCGGGTCCCCCCGAAGAGGATGTCATCACATACCTTCGTGCCAGACTGGGCGAGGACCAGACACCAGATGCCATGGATGAGATTCTAGAGGCTGAAATTTTGGAGAAAATTCCTAAGAATATAGCAGGAATGTGTGTAGTGGCAATTATGCTGAGGCCCCCATCCTAATTTATTCGCTAATAGATAAATTTAGGTTTCGACTTGCTTCCTTAAATATTGAGGCAATCTTGCAAGAGTGGACAATTTACCGGAGACGAGAAAAGCTTAAAAAAATGACAGATGGATTAGGGTTGGGAGATGTTTATGGTACGACGATAGAACGGATAATGGCCCAGGATCGGGATAAAGCGAGGTTTGCGATGGCAGCTTTGATGTGGATCAGTCACGCGGAGCGGCCGCTGAAGGCGGATGAGCTCTGCCATGCTCTCGCAGTTGAGCTAGGCTCCAAGGATTTCGATGCCGGCAACGTCCTTTCAATCGCGACATTAGTGGGCTACTCCCAAGGGCTCATTACTGTGGATAAAGAGACATCGGATGTACGACTGATCCACCCTACTGTGAAAGAGTATCTTTCTGCCCGTTCGGATATTTTCAATAGGGCCCATGCGGCGATGGCTGAGACCTGCTTGACTTATCTGAATTCCAAACAAGTCAAGGCCCTTTCAGCCGACCCCTCTGCCGTCACCCATGACAAGCCTTTCCTAGGATACTGTTCCCTATACTGGGGAGTGCATGCGAAAAGAGAGCTCTCGAACTGCGCAAGATCACTTGCATTAGAGCTGTTTCAGGAATATGATGACCACATATCCAGAAAATTGCTTTTAGAACAAGTGGAGCTCCCGGAACCCTGGGATTTCGGTAGCGACTATGGTAGCGACTATGGTGACGACTATGCTAGCGATTTTTATTGTGATTTTGGTTCTAGTTTCCCCTTCAGTGGGCTACACTGCGCATCGTTCTTCGGGATTGTTGAGGTTGTATCTGCTTTGATAGAGATGAAGTGTTATGATATCAATGAAGATGATATTCGAGGTTATACACCGCTTGCATGGGCTGCTTACAATGGACACGATGAAGTTGTGAAAATACTACTCGGACGGCGAGATAGCTACCGCGATCGGAGAACTTATCCCGGCCCGACACCACTCTCGTGTGCCGCTTGGAAGGGACATGAGCAGGTGGTGAAAATCTTACTTGGGCAGCGAGGTTCTTACCCCGACGAGCCAGATTATTCTGGCCTGGCACCGCTATCATATGGCGCTTGGAAAGGACATGAGGGAGTTGTGAAAATACTGCTCAGGCAGGAAGGGGTCGACCCCCAAACGGCGCTCTCATTTGCTGCTTCTGGTGGACATGAGGAAGTGGTAAAAATACTACTCGGGCGAGAAGGGGTCAGCCCCGACGTGCCAGCAAGTTGTGGCCGAACACCGCTCTTGTACGCCGCATGGGGTGGGCACGAAGGTGTGGTGAACATGCTACTTGGGCGAGAAGAAGTCAACCCCGACAAGCCAGATAAGTACAGCAGAACACCACTCTCGTATGCTGCTGGGGATGGACATAAAGCTGTGGTGAAAATACTACTCGGGCGAGAGGGGGTCAACCCCGACAAGCCAGATAGGTCCGGCAGAGCACCGCTCTCGTATACTGCTGGGGATGGACATGAGGAAGTGGTAAAAATACTACTTAGGCAAGAAGAGGTCAACCCCAACAAGCCAGATAGGTCCGGCAGAACACCGCTCTCGTATGCCGCACGGGGTGGGCATGAAGGAGTGGTGAAAGAATTACTCGGGCGAGAAGAGGTCGACCCCGACAAGCCTGACCAGCACAGAAGAACACCGCTCTCGTTTGCTGCTCAAGGTGGGCATGGGGGAGTAGCGAAAATACTACTCGGGCGGGAAGAGGTCGACCCTGATAAGCTAGAAGATTGCGGCGATACACCACTCTATTACGCCGCTTCTGAGGGACATGAGGAAGTAGTGAAAATACTACTCGAGCGTGAAGAGGTCAATCCCGAAAAGCCAGGCCAGAACAACCAAACACCGCTCTTGCGCGCTGTTTGCCGTGGACATGGGGGAGTGGTAAAAATCCTCCTTGAGCGAGAAGAGGTCAACCCCAACAAGCCGGATAATGACGGGAGAACACCGCTCTCGTGTGCTGCTGAGTATGGTCACGGGGAAGTGTTAACAGTACTCCTCGGGCGTAAAGAAGTCAACCCCGACCTGTCAGATAATCACGGCAAAACACCGCTCTCGTATGCCGTTGGGTGTGGGAATGATGGAGTAGTGAAAATGCTGCTCGAGCGGGAAGAGGTCAACCCCGATGAGCCTGACGATAGCGGCAAAACACCGCTCTCGTATGCCGTTCGGTGTAGGAACGAGGGAGTAGTGAAAATGCTACTCAGACGGGAAGAGGTCACCCCCGACAAGCCAGATAATTATGGCCGAACACCACTATGGTATGCTTCTTGCGCTGGATATGAAGGAGTGGTGAAAATACTACTCAGGCGGGGAGAGGTCGACCCTAACAAATCAGATAACCGTGGTGAAACACCACTCACGTCTGCGCCTAGGTGGGGCTCCCAGGCGGTGCTCATGCTGTTACAGTCTTACGAAGCGTGAACTCTAGCGCTATTCGAGATCTGGTTGATACCACATCGTGGAAATCGCTGCCATCCCTTCTGTTTCGTCTCATGCTGTTCACCGAAGCATATCTTCAACACTACACTGTGTGGGCGAAGGAGGCCCCTTGATATAGAAATGCCCATACACGTTATTACCCGTCCGAAACTCCCTATCTAACTTAGTCGAGCGAGAATCCATGGTTCCTAGTTACAAAGCATAGTAGGGTATTGTCGGTAGGGTGAAATAGTTTTATTATTATAAGAATGTTTAGTTTATAGCTTTAGATTTTTATCATATCATATTTAATTCTCTCCCTTACTGTTTTTTTTCCCTGCACTTTTTTCGTTTTATTCCATTTTCTTGTGCTGGTTTTTTCCCTTCCTTTGCCCCCCCACCCTCTCCGCGACAGGTGGACTGTGTAGAGCGTCTTTTTTTAGATGGAGGAAAAATGGTTTACGATAACGCGAGTATTTTTGAGGCGATTATGAACAATTATGTTAAGACGGTATCTAGGATAAGAGCCCGGTTACTGTAAATAATTTGGATTAATGAAAAGTACGGTGCTAGTATTGCGCTTGGTGAATACACGCCGACCAGGCTCGCGATAACCTCATTTGTATCGCGATCAACTCGACGGCGCGAAGCATACCTGCGGAGAAACAATTAGGATGATCCATTGTATTGCGTATCCAAATAATTCCCCCGGGCACCTGCGCCCGGATACCGTACTGTCATACCCTATCGCAAGATCGGCAATAAAGGACTCCACGGGGGCCATCTCACGACCGGCTACTCAGCAATGCTTTTCCATCGACTTCCGTAGTAGGACGTTCCGATCTAGGTTGAAAACCGAACGATAAAAGAGCCCACGGCATCGTAGTGTTCCGTCTGCTAGTGAATTGGGAGGGGAGAGAAGGTGGGATGAATGGCGGTTATCTTTGTGTCGTGCCGTGTCAGTTGGATTAGAATTAGTACGGTGCGAGGTGAAGGACGGCGGTACGGATGAGATTCGATTCCTGTTTAGTGAGGGTTATCCATGATCGGTGTTGCAAATACAAGTAAGGCCTTCGGTATTCGAACCTGGGGGGTTGGCGAACTTCGGGGGTTGGCGAGTGGGGGTTGAATACCGGTAGGAACTTCTGAAAAAGGGGAGGTTCTCTGATGTCTTAGTAAGCAAAAATAGGAGGAACCTTATGATGCAAGTACTCGCGCCGAGAATAAGTCCTAACAACGGGCGCAACCACAATTCCTCACAACACTTAGCTACCAGAATACCACCATGACTCAAGTTGATGCTATAATCAAAATAAAAGGTCCAATTACCAAATTCCTGGCTCTTAGAAAGAGAGGCTCTAATATACTCTAGAGGCTTTAGTATTAATAGGCGTCACAGTAGTGCTTGCGATTGTAATAGCCATTATGGTTATCATGATGGCTGAATTTTGCGGGGGATTGTGATTGCGCTCGTTGTCAAGACTTATTCTCGCCGCGAGTATCGTACCGTATCCGAACAAACATTGCGCACCTAACTTTACTCGTCGCTCATCACGAGCCCATCCACACATACGACAGTGTAATATATAAACTGCGGTACGAACAGAATCAAATCTCCGGTTAACGAAAATTTGGTTAAGGTACTATTATTGTCCGTGGACAAAACTAATCGCCCATTAACGAAGAGGGAGAAATTTCGGCCATGTCAACAACACTTCATCACCAACTCTACTGTCATTAAAACCAAGAAAAAAATTCAAAAATATAAGTACAGAGTAGAATACATAGCAGGAATTAATATTTGAGCTAGAGAAAGTTCTTTAGGTATCATAGCGTTGAAAGGGCGAGGTGGCGAGAAGGATTGCGTTGCCATCGATCGTTGTTGATGCGCGGTTAATTCTGTCCTCGGACAATACTATCGGTAAAGGATTAAATTTAGTCCGGCGCTCAGTGGTGTTACAGCACTTGCGTAGCGCTTGCCCAAGCACGGTGTGAGTGGCCGTAGTATTGTAGAGGAGGGGTGCGATAGGCTAGGGCTTAGAAACCTATAGATATGACTCGTCATTCAAGGGTAAAAGTCGCAGATAGTAGCCGGAAGAATCATGCTACCTTCACACCTTTTGGGCGGCTGAACTGGAATTTTTTCCGGCATCTCGAGAGTAGTCGAGCAGTGTGTACCTGCGGCGCTGCTTTAACACCAGCAGACCCCCCACTTTCTTTAACTAGCCCCGCTTTTCTTCCGATCGCAAGAATATCATCAACCAACCTACCCAGCAACTCATCCTTTTCAGCAGTGCAAACGGTAAAGCGCGGAAGATGTCTCAACATATCATCAATGATAGCAGCACCGAATTCTCCAATAACGGAAACACCTTTGATGTGTGGAATAGCGATACTATTACCGACGATCGGTCCCAACTCCTAGCCTGGTTATCACCCCTCAATCCCGGTTTGCGACACTGGGAAATTCAAGAGCGTTGTGTCGACAATGTTGGGGAATGGCTCCTAGAAACGGAGGAATTTAGACGATGGCACGCTAGTAGTGGAGGTGGAGGCGAAAACGCTGTTTTATTTTGTTATGGACATCCCGGGGTCGGAAAGACATTTATCAGGTAACAAGGATTGGTCACTAAGGGAAAAATAAAGTGTGCTTGTGCTAACAGGCCGCGATGATAGCTCGCTAGTAGTGGACAAGCTGTGTGATCAGGCCAGCGGACAAAGCACTAGCGTTTCATGTTTTTACTTGGATTTCGCAGCACGAAAGGAGCAGTTAGCGACCAATGTCCTCGGCTCTTTGCTAAAACAGATGGTGGGTGGGATGGAAAGGATCCCGGAGGAAATATCGCGGGCCTTTCAACAGCAGAAAACCACCATTGGCGGGCGCAGACCCAAACTCGCTAATATCGTAAAGATGCTACAGCTCATGACGTCCTCACGGCAGACCATTATATGCGTTGACGCCCTAGACGAGTGCTCGGGAGTGCAACAAGTCAGGCTCCTTGACTCGCTGAAACAAATCCTTGAGAAGTCCCCAGGTACACGAATATTCGCAACCGGAAGACCCCATATTCTAGCTGAGATTGAAAAGCGTCTTGCCGGACACGTGACAAGTGTCTCTGTAAGTCCCCCCGAAGAGGATGCCATCACATACCTTCGTGCCAGACTGGGCGAGGACCAAACACTAGACGCCATGGATGAGATTCTAGAGGCGGAAATTTTGGAGAAGATTCCCAAGAATATATCAGGAATGTGTGTAGTGGCAATTATGCTGAGAACCCCATCCCACATCATCCGCTAATATATATATTTAGGTTTCGACTTGCTTCCTTAAATATCGAGGCAATATTACGAGAGTGGACTATTTACCGGAGGCGAGAAAGACTTAGAAAAATGAGCGATGGATTAGGGTTAGGAGATGTTTATGGTACGACGATAGAACGGATTATGGCCCAGGATCGGGATAAAGCAAGACTCGCGATGGCAGCTTTGATGTGGATCAGTCACGCGGAGCGGCCGCTGAAGGCGGATGAGCTCTGCCATGCTCTCGCAGTTGAGTTAGGCTCCAAGGATTTCAATGCTAGCAACGTCCCTTCAATCGTGACATTAGTGGGCTACTCCCAAGGGCTCATTACTGTGGATAAAGAGACATCAGATGTGCGACTGATCCACCCTACTGTGAAAGAGTATCTTTCTGCCCGTTCGGATATTTTCAATAGGGCTCATGCGGCAATGGCTGAGACCTGCTTGACTTACCTGAATTCCAAACAGGTCAAGGCCCTTTCAGCCGACCCCTCTGCCGTCACCCATGACAAGCCTTTCCTAGGATACTGTTCTCTATACTGGGGAGTGCATGCGAAAAGGGAGCTCTCGAACCGCGCAAGATCACTTGCACTAGAGCTTTTTCGGGAATATGATGGTCACATATCCCGAAAATTGCTTTTGGAGCAAGTTGAGCTTCCGGATCGCTGGGATTTCGGTAGCGACTATAGTAGCGATTGGGGTTGCGATTTTCGTTCTAGTTTCTGCTTCAGTGGGCTACACTGCGCATCGTTCTTCGGGATCGTTGAAGTTGTATCGACTTTAATAGAGATGAAATGTTATGATATCAACGAAGATGATATTCGAGGGTTTACTCCGCTTGGATGGGCTGCTTACAATGGACATGATGAAGTGGTGAAAATGCTACTCGGCCGGCCAGATATATGCCATCCGACATATTTCGGCCCGACACCGCTCTCGTATGCTGCTTGGAAAGGACATGAGGAAGTAGTGAAAATGCTGCTCTGGCAGCAAGAGGCCTACCCTGAAGAGCTAGGTGATTTCGGCCAGACACCGCTATCGTATGCCGCTTGGAAAGGACATGAGGAAGTTGTGAAAATACTGCTCGGGCAGGAAGGGGTCAAACCCCAAACGGCGCTCTCATATGCTGCTTCTGGTGGACATGAGGGAGTAGTAAAAATATTACTCGGACGGGTAGGGGTAAGCCCCGACGAGCCAGCAAGTTGTGGCCGAACACCGCTCTTGTACGCCGCATGGGGAGGACATGAAGGGGTGGTGAAAATGCTACTCGGACGAGGAGAGGTCAATCCCGACAACCCAGATAAGTACAGCAGAACACCGCTCTCGTATGCTGCTGAGGATGGACATCAAGGAGTAGTGAAGATACTACTCGAGCGAGAAGAGGTCGACCCCAACGAGTCAGATAGGTCTAGAAGAACACCGCTCTCGTATGCCGCACGAGGTGGGCATGAAGGAGTGGTGAAAAAATTACTCGGGCGAGAAGAGGTCGACCCCGACAAGCCAGACCAGTACAGAAGAACACCCCTCTCGGTTGCTGCTCAAAGTGGACATGGGGGAGTAGTGAAAATACTACTCGGGCGGAAAGAGGTTAACCCTGATAAGCCAGCAGATTGCGGCGATACACCACTCTATTACGCCGCTTCTGAGGGACATGAAGAAGTGGTGAAAATACTACTCGGGCAGGAAGAGGTTAACCCCGAAAAGCCCGGTTGGAACAAACAAACGCCGCTCTTGCGTGCTGCTTGGCGTGGACATAGGGGAGTGGTAAAAATCCTCCTTGAGCGAGAAGAGGTCAACCCCAGCAAGCCGGATAATGACGGGAAAACACCGCTCTCGTATGCTGCTGAGTGTGGTCATGGGGAAGTGGTAACAGTACTCCTCGGGCGTGAAGAAGTCAACCCCGACCATCCAGATAATCGTGGGCGAACGCCGCTCTCGTATGCCGCTTGGGATGGGCATGAGGGGGTTGTAGGAATACTTCTCGGGCTGGAAGGGGTCAACCCCGACCTGTCAGACAATCACGGTAAAACACCGCTCTCGTATGCCGCTAGAAGAGGACATGAGGGAATAGTGAAAAAATTACTCGGGCGGAAAGAGGTCAACCCTGACAAGCCGGGAAATGACGGCCAAACCCCCCTCTCGCATGCTGTTCAGTGTGGGAATGAGGGAGTAGTGAAAATGCTACTCGAGCGGGAAGAGGTTAACCCCGATCAGCCTGACGATAGCGGCCGAACACCGCTCTCGTATGCCGCCTCAGGTTGGAGTGCTAGTGAGAGAGTGGTGGAAATACTACTTCGACGAGAAGAGGTCACCCCCGACAAGCCAGATAATAATGGCCGAACACCGCTCTGGTATGCTGCCCGGGGTGGATATGAAGGAGTGGTGAAAGTACTACTCAGGCGGGGAGAGGCCAATCCTAACAAACCAGACAACCACGGTCAAACACCGCTCATGTCCGTACCTCAGTGGGGCTACCAGGAGCTAAGAACGCTACTACAGTCTTACGAAGTGTGAACCCCAGCGAAATTTGAGGTCTAGGAGACACCACCTCGTGGAAACCACCGCCATCCCTTCGCTTTTGTCCCATGTTGCCCACCCTTCGACATCACACTTTGCAGGCGAAGGGGGTCCTATGAGATGGGAATGCACCTATTTTATCGCCCGTCTGAAACTCCCTTTATAATCTAGCGGAGTGAGGATTCATCGGTTTCCTGTTTACAAAGCATAGTAGGGTCTTGTCCGTGGGGCGAAATAGTTTTATCATTGTCACGAGGTTTAGACCGTTTAGTTCATAACTTAGCTTTAGATTTCCATCCTATCATATTTAATTTTCCCCTAGCTGTAAATTCTTCCCTTGGCTTTTTTTGGTTTTCCTGTCCAGTTTTATTTTCTCTCTTCCGCTGCTCTCCCTGCCCCACGCCCTCTCAGGGATAGGTGGACTGTATATAGAGCGTTTTTTAGATAGAGAAAAAACCGTGTACTATAGCGCAAGGATTCTTGAGGCGATTGTGAACTAAATAAAGACAGTATCTAGGATATGAGGCTGGTTGCCATAAATGATCTCGCTTAATGAGGAGTACGGTATTGCGTTTGGTGGATACCTACTGGCCACCCCCGCTACAAGGGCCTATAATGTGCGGGGACCTAGTAAACAAGCTTTCCATGCCCCCGTAAAATTCACTTGCCTCGAGCTCAGCTTGACGGCATAAAACATACCAAAGGAGAAACAATCAGGAAGATGCACTGCAGTGCGTATCCTAATAATTCCACCGGATACCCACACCCCTCGTAATACAGGTACTGCAATACCCATCGCGAGATCGGCAGGAAAAAGATATCACGAGGGGCAATCTCCCGGGAGGCTACTCAACAATACTAGCTCTTTTGACTCCCGTACTAGGGACGCCCCCGTCTAGGTTGAAAACCGAGCCGCAAAAGAGACTAGAGCATTGTAGAGTTCCATCTGCTGGTGATTGAAGGGGGGGTCATTCATGTCTTAGTAAGCAAAAATGGTAGGAACTTTGTATGAGAATTTCCCCCTTCAAATCGTCTGTTTGAATATTTTATTGTTTAGAGGGGCACTCGTACTAGTTATTCATTTGCTTCTTCTATTACGAGCACATTTTTCTTCCTTTTCCTATTATTTTATTTGTTTCCTTGCTCCCGATTACCTTCATTTGTCGGGTAGGCTGTCTTCTCATCGATGTTAACACATGGAATACAGATATCACTAGAGCTCTAAGGCTATAACTGATATCTTTAGCTTTGTTCAAAATGGATGCTTGGACACAAAATTGAAAATTAAAATCGTCTTTATAGGGGTAGGAGCGAAAAGGAGCAGATTCAAGCTCAGGAACCAGTCAAGAGCGGAGGAGAGAAAGACGTGAATAGAGATCGCTGCTGCTCCAGATAATTCTCGTCTCTTATCCCTCTTAATCAAACATATAGTCAAGGTATGTGTAGTGCTACCTATGATATCACAGATGAGATCAGAGCTAGCATAGCACATGCACAAGCTAGATCAAGCATGGCGCCAGCCACCAAGACGGGAGGTGGCAATCTTATCCATCGATAAACATGGCTTACCATAAGTTAGCGACTTCGGTTCTAACAGAAAAAATCTTGAGATTCTGAATTCCATACCGTAGCTGCTTGTTGAAATTTAGTATTGGCTTACAAGGGGCAGTTTAATATAAGATGCAAGGGAGGAAGGAAGTTCTTAGCATTGAGAATAGATGAACACCTCCCTTCTCTCATCTTATCGTCATAATTGCCGTCACAATTTTCATAATCATCATTATTTTCACTACGATCGGCTACATTGTCCTCTTTGTAGTAAACCCATCATATCTTCGATATTGCACATAATTCTGACACACCTTCCGGCAATTTTATAGGAACCGCATTCAGAATACACGATGAGAATACAAGTGGTTTTGATCACTACTACAGCCATCATTGCTCCTATAATTGTCGTTTTTATTTCCCTTGATTTCTGTTTTAAGATTGCGTATGACATCGTTAACCTAATTTTGTCCCATTTCTACTAGTTCCGGAACACTGCTAATAGTGACACAATGAGAACATAGGTATATATAAAAAATAAAAAAAACCATACCCAGCAACTCCTCCTTTTCTATAGTGCCGGCAACAAAGAGTGAAAGATGACCCAACATACCCTCAATAATAGCACCAAATCCTCCAATAATGGGAACCCTTTTGATGTGTGGAATAGCGATACTGTTACCGATGGTCGGTCCCAACTCCTAACCTGGTTATCACCCTTGAATCCCGGTTTGCGGCATTGGGAGATTCAAGAGCGCCGTGTCGATGATTTCGGGGAATGGCTCTTAGAGACAGAGGAATTCCGAAGATGGGCCGCTGGTAGTGAGGGAGGTGATGATGAAAGCGCTGTTCTATTTTGCTATGGACATCCCGGGGTCGGAAAGACATTTATCAGGTAACGAGAATTCTTCACTGGGGAGAGAATAAATCGAACCCGTGCTAACGAGTCGTGACGGTAGCTCGCTAGTAGTGGACAGGCTGTGCGATCAGGCCAGCGAACAAAACACTGCCGTTTCGTGTTTTTACTTGGACTTTGCAGCACGAAAGGAGCAATCAGTGACCAATGTGCTGGGCTCCCTGTTAAAGCAAATGGTCGATGGAATGGAAAGGATTCCGGAGGAAATATCGAGGCCCTTTCAACAGCAGAAAACCACCATTGGTGGGCGCAGACCCCAGCTCGGTAATATAATGAAGATGTTACAGCTTATCACATCCTCACGGCGGACGTTTATGTGCATTGACGCCATAGACGAATGTTCGGGAACGCAGCGAGTCAGGCTCCTTGATTCGCTGAAACAAATCCTGGAGAAGTCTCCAGGCACTCGGATATTCGCGACCGGAAGGCCGCATATTCGGGCTGAGATCGAAAAGCGTCTTCCTAGACACGTGACTAATGTCTCGGTAAGTCCGGCTAGAAGCGATATCACCGGATACCTTCGTATCAAACTGAGCGAGGACGAAATGCCCGATGCCATGGACGAGAGCCTGGAGGCAGAAATCCTAGAGAGGATTCCCGGGAGTGTGTCGGAAATGTACGTAGGGACAATGACGCTGGGAATCCCACCTCTATTATCCGCTAATATATATATTTAGGTTTCGGCTCGTTTCCTTAAATATCGAGGCAACCTTGCGAGAATCAACCATCCATCGGAGACGAGAAACGCTCAGAAAAATGTCTAATGGGTTGGGATGGGGAGGCGTTTATAGTACAACGATAGAACGGATAAAGGCACAGGATGGGGATAGATCAAGACAAGGGATGGCAGCTTTGATGTGGGTAAATTATGCAGAACGGCCGTTGAAGGCGGATGAGCTTTGCCACGCCCTCGGAGTTGAGCTAGGCTCTAAGGAGTTCAATGCCGGCAACGTCCCTTCGATCTCAACAATAGTGAACTGCTGTCAAGGACTTATTATTGTGGATGAAGAGACATCGACTGTGCGACCGGCCCACCTCACTGTGAAGGAATACCTTTCCGCCCGTGGCGATATTTTCAGTCAACCTCACTCGGCAATGGCCGAGATCTGCTTGACCTATCTGAATTCCAAACAGGTCAAGGCCCTTTCAACCGATCCCTCTGCCGTCATCCATGACAAGCCATTTCTCAGATACTGTTCTGTATACTGGGGAGTCCATGCGAAAAAAGAACTCTCTGGCGACGCAAAGTCACTTGCACTCGAGCTGCTTAAGGAATATGATGGCCACATATCCAGCAAATTGCTTTTAGAGCAAGTAGATCGCTGGGATTTGGGTAGCGAACTTGATAGTGATCTTGGGAGCGAGGTTTCTTGCAGTTTTGGTCACAGTTTCCCGTTCAATGGGTTACACTGTGCATCGTTGTTCGGAATTGTTGAGTTGGTATCCAATTTGACACAAAGTGGTGGTATCAGCGGAGATAGACAAGGGCATATTCCGCTTGCATGGGCTGCCCGCAATGGACATAAGGAAGTGGTAAAAATGCTACTCGGGCGGCGAGAAGTCTACTCTACCTGGAGTGATTATTCTGGTAGAACACCCCTATCATATGCCGCTTGGAAAGGGCATAAAGAAGTGGTGGAAATGCTACTCAGCCACTCTAGGTGCTGCTCCGATGAGCCAGATTCTTCCGGAAAAACAGCGCTATCGTATGCCGCTTGGAAAGGACATGAGGAAGTCGTGAAAATACTTCTCGGGCAATACAGAGTTAACCCGGACAAGCCCAGCAGTTGTGGCCAAACGCCGCTCTCGTATGCTGCTTCCGGTGGACATGTAGAGGTGGTAAAAATACTACTCGGGCGCCACGAGGTCTGCCCAGACAAGCTAGCAAATTCCGGCCGAACACCGCTCTTGTACGCTGCTCGGGGAGGGCATGAGGGGGTGGTGAAAATACTACTCGAACGAAAAGAAGTCGACCCCGACAAGCCAGATAACCGCGATCAAACACCCCTCTCGTATGCTGCTCAGGAAGGACATGAAGGAGTAGTGAAGGTGCTACTCGAGCGAGCAGAGGTTAGCCCCGATAGACATAGTAATGGCGGCCAAACCCCGCTCTTGTTGGCCGCCCGGGGCGGGCATGAGCGAGCGGTGGAAATACTGCTTGGGCAGGAGGAGGTCGACGCAGACGCGCTAGATGATTGCTGCCGAACACCGCTCTGGTATGCCGCTTCGGAAGGACATGGGGAAGTACTGAAAATACTACTCGGGCAGGAAGGGGTCAACCCCGACGTTCCTGGATTTCACGGCCAAACACCGCTGTTGTGTGCTGCTCGGGATGGACATGAAGAAGTGGTGAAGGTACTACTCCAGCGAGAAGAAGTCAATCCCAACAACCCGGATATTTTCCTCCGAACACCGCTGTCGCATGCCGCTGAGCGAGGACATCAGCAAATAGTAAGAATACTCCTCGGGCTGGAAGAGGTCAAACCCCATAAGCCAGACAAATACCGCAAAACACCACTCTTGTATGCTGCTTGTGATGGCCATGAGGAGGTCGTAAAAATCCTCCTTGGGCGGAAAGAGGTCAACCCCGACCAACCAGATAATCACGGCCAAACGCCGCTCTCGCATGCCGCTTCGGGTGGGCATGAGGGAATAGTGAGAATACTGCTTGGGCGTGAAGAGGTCAATCCCGACAAGCCTGATGATTCCGGCCAAACACCGCTCTCGTATGCCGCCTCAAGGGGGCATGAGGGAGTGCTAGAAATGCTACTCAAACGGGAAGAGGTCAACCCTGACAAGCTAACTAGTTGGCGCCAAACGCCACTTTCGTATGCTGCAGAGCATGGACATGAGGGGGTGGTGAAAATACTACTCGGGCGGAATGAGGTCGATCCAAACAAGCCAGATGATTTTGGCCAAACACCGCTCTCGCGTGCCGCTTCGGGTGGGCATGAGGGAGTAGTGAGAATACTACTCGGACGGGAAGAGGTCAGCCCTAACAAGCCAGATATTTGGGGCCGAACACCGCTCATGCGAGCAACCGAGGGCGGCCACAAGAAGGTGATAGCACTACTGCAGCCTCACGACACAGCGATAACCCCAGGCGCCACTTGAGGCCTAGGAGACACCACCTTACGGAAATCACCACGATCCCTTCTCTTTCGTTTCATGCTGTTTACCGAAGCATTTCTTCGACATCACACTTTGTGGGCGAAGGAGGCCCCTTGAGATAGAAATACGCTTATATGATATCACCCGTCTAAAACCCCGTCTAACTTAGTCGAGCGAGAATTCATGATGCCTGTTTACAAAACTTAGTAGGGTATTTTCGGTATGGTGAAATAGTTTTATTATTGTGAGAATGTTTAGTTTATAGCTTTAGATTTTTATCATATATTTAATTTTCCCCTTACTGTAAATTCTTCCCTGCACTTTTTTGTTTTGTTTTCTTGTGCTGTTTGTTTCTCTTCTTTTCCTCCCCCCCATCCTCTCCGCGACAAGTGGACTGTATAGAGCGTTTTTTTCGATGGAGGAAAAACGGTGTACGATAGCGCAAGGATTCTTGAGGCGATTATGAACAATTATATTAAGACAGTATCCAGTATAGGAGGCCGGTAACTGTAAATAATAAGGATGAAGAGTACGGTGTGCGTATTGCGCTTGGTGGATACACGCTGGCCAGCCTCGCGTATTCGGGTATAAGCAAGCAAGCATTCCATGCTACCCGTTAATGTCACTTGCATCGCGATCAACTCGACGGCGTGAAGCATACCAGCGGAGAAACAATTAGGAGGATACATTGTGTTGTGTATCCAAATAATTCCGCCGGGCACCTGCACCCGGATACTGTACCGGTACTGCAATACCCGTCGCGGGATCGGCAAGAAAGGACATCCCCGGGGCAATCTCCCGAGAGGCTACTCAACAATACTAGTTCCTTTGACTCCCGTACTAAGGGCGCCACCATCTAGGTTGAAAACCGAGCCGCAAAAGAGCCCAGAGCATCGTAGTGTTCCATCTGCTAGTGAATTAGGGGGGAAGGGAAAGTGGAATGAATGGGGGTCTTTATATCCGGTGGTGCCAGTTGGATTAGAATTAGCGCGACGCGACATGATAGACTACGGTACGGATTGGGTTAGATTCCTAGTCGGCAAACATGCGGTTACGGTAGGGTTATCCATGATAGCTATTTCAAAGAAGCTTCGGTGATCGAACCCAGGGGGTGGAAGAGGGGGCTAACTTAAATCTAGGTATTATACCGTATCTGAAAATGGGATTGAAGGGGGGTTCTTCCATATATTAGTAAGCAAAAATGGTAGGAACTTGGTAAGCGAATTTCCGCCTTCAACTCGGCTGTTTGAATATTTTATTGCTCAGCGGGGTACTCTCATATGCCGCTTGGCATGGACATGAGGGAGTGGTGAAATTACTACTCGCGCGGGAAGAGGTCGGCCCCGACAACCCAGATCATTTGGGCCAAACACCGCTCTCGTCGGCCGCTTTGAAAAGACATGAGGGAGTGGTGAAATTACTACTCGCACGGGAAGAAGTCAACCCCTGCAAGCTAGATGGTGACGGCCGAACGCCCTTTACATATGCCGCTAGGGGTGGACACCTGGGAGTGGTGAAAATCCTACTCGAGCGGGAAGAGGTCACACCTGACACGCCAGATATGTGGGGCCAAACACCGCTCTCGTATGCTGCTGAGTATGGGCACGAGGAAGTTGTGAAAGTACTACTCGGACGGGTTGAAGTCACTCCCGACAAGCCAGACTATTTCGGCCAAACGCCGCTCATGCATGCAGCTTTGCGTGGCCATAAGAAGGTGATGGCACTACTACAGCGCCCCGACGAAACCATGATCCCCAGCGCGACTTGAGGCCTAAGAGGGACCAGCTCGTGGAAATCGCCCCCATTCCTTCCCTTTCGCGGCATGTTTTTATTGAGGTTTCCTGTGGATATTTCCCTTTGCAAAGGAAGGAAATCCCGTGAGTTGGGAATGCGCATATATATATATGTTATCATCCCCGTCTAAGCCTCCCTGTCTGACTTAGTTGAATGAGGATTTGTAGGTCCTGTTTACAGTGTACAATAGAGCCTTGTCGGCGGGGCGAAATAATTCTATCATGGCGAGAGGGTTTAGTTTATAGTTTGCGGTTTCCATCCTCTCTTATTTTGTTTTCCTCTACCTGTAGATTATTCCCTGCGCCTTTTTTTATATTGTATTTCTTTTTTTGCTTGCTTGCTATTCTCTTCCTCCCATCCTCTTCCCTGAGTGATCGATAGACTACATAAAGTGCTCTCTTTAGATAGAGGATAAGCGGTGTATGATAGCGCAACGGTTCTCGAGGGGATTGTGAACAAATATATAAAGGCTATACCTACATAATATAATGATTCGGAAGACACATTATAGCGTGAATTTAGAGAGAACCACTTTCTCGGGCATAAGCTGGGTTGATACTGCCGACTGCGGACCACCCAGACATCGCCCGTCGAGAGATCGGCGGGAAGAACATCCAGGGGCCACTTGTGAGGGCTACCCAAAAATAATAAATCTCTATCCTAATCACGATAAGAAAGTTTCCAGGAAGCATGATGCCGATTCTTTCAATTCTGATACCCGGGAATGTTGAATATCACCTCAGAGCCCCCGTTTAAGTTGAAAATAGAGGGCCAAAGAGACTAGATAATTATACCGTTCCATCTACTCGACAATCGGAGTGGGTGAGGCACCGGTAGGATGAATGGTAGTTTTATTTTGTGTGGTGTGGTGTGTGCTGGGCTGGAATTAGTGCGATGTGATACGATACCGGCAGGGTATTCCACAGCAAAGAGAGCCCCTGTATGAAGAGAATACCCATATAAATAATCGCTGCCCTGTAAAGATCCTATGAGAGTTCTCGCTTCGCCGTGTTTTCCCCTCGCAGTAGGTGGCTCTAGATCGCGGTTGGGTTTCTGGTTAGCGAGCCGATGGTAAGGCACTGTTATCCGCAAGGGTGAGCCGGGCGCTAGGGAGTACTTCCGGAGCTCAATTGTCTAGCGGATGCTCAAGTTCGATGAGGACGGTCCATAGCCACCCCAAGCGGGGGGTGTGCTGCGAGTGACCGTGGATTCAAGGTCTGGTCGGTATCGGTGGACGCGACTTTCGATGGGGGTTTTGATTTTGGCAGATTTGCTTTGCCGGTAGAATGACTTGGCACCCCTTGGTGCCCTCCCGGCATTGGTGCATAATGTTCGGCTATATAGTTAGTAGCCGAAAAAATAGGGTCCCAAGGTGCCTATAGAACATTTCATCAGTCTGGGAAACAGCTCTCCAATCTTTGCACACACGATGTAAAAATTTCCCGCGAAGCCGGGTCGGCAAACAAGGATAATAAAATATTGAATCCCACAGCGCTCAAAGTGAGCCGCAAAGTTGCGGCTGAGGTTTTTACATCCTGTCACGGTTATTCATGGCAGGCCAAGCAATCTGGTGCATTAAAGCATCAGTAGAAAGCCTAACCGACCTTGGCAAACCCGGATTGGGGAGATTTCACAATTCGGTTGTCGCCATGACAACAGATCACAGGCTAGGCCATACCGTAAAAATTGGGAAAAGCCAGAATACGCTAGCAAGGGTAAACAAGGTGTGGCAAACTGTTGCCCCCCTTTAAAGGAAATCGAACTGCCAAAAGAGACGAAATCCTGTGCACGGGTGGCGATCATACTAGATATTATTACGCCTTGGAGTAATTTCTCTTCCAGCTGCACTTTCCTACCCGTGCTAGCGTATTCTGGATCTTTCTAATTAATATGGTATCCCACCAAATGAGGGCTAGAGATAGCGGACACTAAAAATTCTGTTATCTAAGCCGAAAGATACAGACGTTTTTTGAGGAGGTAAAAGCCCTGGAACACTCGTGATGGCAACCGTATCTGCTAAGAGGCTACGGTAGCTAACCTCACTACCGTAGCTAATAAATCTTTATCCCAACTTTTCCTAATATCGGCGAAATTCCACTATTTCCAATTCGGCTATTGCTACGATAAACAAGCCTCCGGTAACAATATAGATCCAAAATTCTTGATTGTGAAACCTCCCTTCTGCCGATGGCGCTCGTGGTTCCTATGAAAAAAAATGGTTGCGCAACATAAGTTAGGGCACAAAAGTCCCGCAATTTGTAGGCCAGGCTTGACGTATCCTATCGCCGGCACTTAGGGAGTTTTCATGGGTAGCCTAGCTATGATATCAGAATAGTTTGATATTGTCCGTTAACATAATCAACCACCCACCCACCAACGATCGATGGCAACACAGTTCTCTTCATCACCCCGCATTTTCAACATCGCCTAAATTATTCATTTATGATACATCAAAAATCAATTTCTACTACGTATTCTAGTATGTATTTACGTTTTACATTATTGTTTTTAGTTTCAATGATAGTGAGGTTGCTCTGGGTGCTGTTGTCACGGCGGGAGTTTGTCTTGTTCGTTGATACATGGTTAATTTCCTTGAGGCACGGTACCGGTACTGTATATCAGATTCAGAAGTATTCGGAAATTCGGTCTGCCCTTAACGCTGAAATGTTCACACTCACTTCTTGTAATACCACGATACCTATTTCGGGCATGAGTTATCTGTAGTTTTAGTAGTTTCCTTCGGCGGTTGAAGCGTCGTATTCACAATACGGCTTCTCAGTCCTAGCTTATCCTACTAAGTTAGGCAAGTGCTTGCTAGATTCAAACGTAATGGTAAGAAGACTTGGTGCCAAGAAATCATGAATGCTGGGGAAGCAAGTAGCTGGATGACGAGTGGGCACAAAAAGAGGAGTTGAATGAGAAAGCTGAAGCGCATGAAAAAAGGATAAAGAGATTATACCCCATTTAGAAAGGTTGTATAATAGCCACAAGAATGATACTGTACTAGCCTCAGGCCTTTTGGGTGGTCTGCTTGGAGTGTTCCCAGTCGAAAGCATAAGTGGCTCTAGTGGATCCTGCTTTAACTCCGGCGACCCGCGCTTTTAGTCAGCTAGGCCCCACTTTTCTCCCACTCTCACGAGTATTATCAGCTTACCATAACCACTACCTTCTCCTCCCCCTCAACCTTCGAAGGAATCAAGAGTGCAAGATGTCTCAATATGCCGCTATTGACAACAACAACAACAACTGCTTTAACTATACTGTGTGGAACAACTGTACCGTTGCCGATGATCTGCCCCAACTCCTAACTTGGCTATCACCGCTGGAGCCCGGCTTGCGGCGTCGGGACGTTCGGGAGCGCCGTGTCAACGACGTCGGGGAATGGCTCATGCAAACTGAAGAATTCAGAGGATGGTGCGGCTTGAGTGGGGAAGGTGATGGTGTTAGTTCAGTTCTATTTAGCTATGGAGATCCGGGGGTCGGCAAGACGTTTATCAGGTAACGAGAATTATTCACCGTGAAGAGACGGAAGGGTGCCTATGTTAACAAGCCACGATGGCAGTTCGCTAGTAGTGGATAGGCTATACGATCAGGTCAGGGGACAAAACACTGCCGTCACGTGTTTTTACTTTGATTTTGCAGCCCGGAAGGAGCAGTCTGCAACCTGTATGTTGGGCTCATTGGTGAAACAGATAGTTAGCGGGATGGAAAGGATTCCGGAGGAAATATCGAGAGCCTTTCAAGAGCAGAAAAAGGCCATCGGTGGAAGTGGACCGCAACTCGCTGATCTCGTGAAGATGCTACAGGACATCACGTCGTCACAACCTACATTCATTTGCATTGACGCCCTCGACGAATGCGTTGGAGTACAGCGAGTCTGGGTCCTTGATTCGTTGAGATAAATCCTTGAGAAGTCCCCAAGCACCCGGATATTCGTGACTGGGAGGCCGCACATTCTGGCTGAGATGGAAAAGCGTCTTGCTGGACGAATGATAAGTGTATCTATATGTCCCACCAAAGGCGACATCATCGGGTACCTTCGTGTCAAACTAGGCGAGGACGAAACGCCAGATACCATGAATGCGAGTCTGGAGGCAGAAATTTTGGAGATGATTCCCGCGAATATATCGGAAATGTGCGTGGGAACAATGACACTAAGAACCCCATTTGATGATGATCCGCTAATAGATAGATCTAGGTTTCTACTTGTTGCCTTAAATATCGAGGCAATCTTGCAAGAATCAACAATATATCGTAGGCGAGAAAGGCTCAGCAGAATGACGGATGGATTGGGGTTGGGAGATGCCTATAGAATGACGATTGAGCGGATAAAGATGCAAAGTGGGGATAAATCGAGACTCGGGATGGCAGCTTTGATGTGGGTCAGCCATGCAGAGCGGCCGTTGAGCGCGGATGAGCTCTGCCACGCACTAGCAGTAGAGCTAGGCTCCACAGATTTCAATGGCGACAACGTCCCTTCGATGTCAACATTAGTGAGCTGCTGTCAAGGGCTTATTACTATTGATAAGGAAACATCAACTGTGCGGCTGATTCATTTTACCCTCCAAGAGTATCTTTCAGCCCTCTCCAATATTTTCAGCAGACCTCACTCGGCAATGGCTGAGATCTGCTTGACCTATCTGAATTCCAAACAGGTCAAGGCCATTGGAGCCTATTCCCCTCATGGGGCCAGTGACATTCCCTTTCTGGGATACTATTCTGTTTACTGGGGAGTTCATGCCAAAAAGGAGCTCTCGCACTGCGCTAGGTCACTTACATTGGAACTGTTTCTGTTTCCGGAATACGATTGTCACATATCCGTAAAATTTCTTTTGAAGCAAGTGAAGATTATACGCTATTGGGATTTTAATGCAGATATTGGACTCAGTCTCTCATTTAGTGGCCTACACTGCGCATCGTTCTTTGGAATTGTTGAGCTAGTAGCCGCTTTGATAGAGATGGAGTGGTGTGATATCAACAAAAGAGATATTTTGTGGCATACTCCGCTTGCATGGGCTGCTCATAATGGACATGAGGAAGTGGTAAAAACGCTACTCAAGCAAGAAGAGATCAATCCTGACAAGCCAAATTTGATGGCCATGACACCGCTCTTACACGCCGCTTCAAATGGGCATGAAGGAGTGGTAAAAATATTAGTCGGGCAGGAAGAGGTCAACCCCTACAAGCCAGATTATGCCGGAATGACGCCGCTCGCGCGTGCGGCCCAGAAAGGACATCCGGAAGTGGTAAACATACTCCTGGTGTATCAAGAGGCCAACCTAGACAAGCCAGATACATGGGGCGCAACACTGCTCTAGCATGCGGCTACGAGTGGGGATGAGAGAGTAGTGAAAATACTACTCGAGCGTGAAGAGGCCAATCCCGACAAGCTATATAGTGATGGCAGGACACTGCTCTCGCATACCGCTTCGAATGGACATGAGGAGTAGTGAAAGTACTACTCGTGCGGAAAGAGGTCAACCCCGACAAGCCGGATAATTACGGCGGACACCGCTCGCGCTAGCCGCTCGGGGTGGACATGAGGTGGTGGTGAAAATAGTACTCGGGCGTGAAGAGGTCAATCCCGACCGGACAGACTGTTACGGCCGAACACCTTTCTTGTCCGCCGCCCGCTATGGGCATGTGGAGTGGTGAAAATCCTACTGAGCCGGGAGAAGGTCACCCCCGACAAGCCAGATAATCATGGCCGAACACCGCTCTGACATGCTACCCCGGGGGGTATGAAGGAGTGGTGAAAATACTACTCGGGTGGGGAGAGGTCAATCCTAAAAAACCAGATTACTAGGGCCAACTACTCATGTTCGCGCCTAGGCTCCCAGGCAGTGTTCATGCTGTTGCAGTCTCACGAGGCGTGACCCTAGCGATATTCGATTTCTAGTTGATACCGCATCGTGGAAATCACTGCCATCCCTCCTGTTTCGTCCCATGTTACTCACGGAAGTATCCTTTCGGTATCACGCATTTCAGGCGAAGGTGATCCCATGAGATGGGAACGCACATATGTTATCACCCGTCCGAAACTCAGTGTTCAACTTGGCCAATTGGGGGTTCATGAATTCTGGTTTAAAAGTTATATTTAATTTTCCCCTAGCTGTAAATTCTTCTCTGCGCCTTTTTTGTTTTTGCTTTATTGTACATTTTTTCCCTTCCTTTGCTCCTCCCCCATCCTCTCAGTGAAAAGTGGGCTGTATATGGGACTTTTTATTTTATTTTTAGATACCGGTAGCGGGAAAATAGTGTACGATAACACAAGAATTCTTAAGGCGATTGTGAACAACTATATAAAGACAGTATCTAGGATAGGAGACTGGTTGCCATAAATGATCTGGCTGAGTGAAGAGTACGGTATTGCGCCCAGTGAACGCCTACTGGACACCCCGGCTATAGGCGACCGCATGTGAGGACCTAACAAACAAGCTCTCTATGTCACCCGATAAACTCACGTGTATGGCGATCAACCCGACGGCATGAAACATACCAGCGAAGAAACAATCAAGAAGGTGCACTGCAGTGCATATCCAAATAATTCTACCGGGTATCCACACCTATGGTAATACACGTCGCGGGATCGGCAAGAGAGGAGATCACGGGGGTCATCTCCCGAGATGCTACTCAACAATACTGGCCCCTTCAACTCCCGTACCTGGGATGACCCCCTCTAGGCTTGAAACGGGGGGGCCATTGCGTCACGCGGTCCCATATGCTAGTCATTTGAGCAGGAAAGTGGGATAAATGGTGGTTGTTTCGGTGTCGCGTCTTCGTGTGGTGCGGGGCTAGTTGGGCTAGAATTAGTGAGGCGCGATAAGATAGACTATGGTACGGATTAGGTTAGATTCCTAGCTAGGGAAGATACCGTAGGGTTATCCGTGATGGGTTGCAAAGAAGGCCTTCGGTAATCGAACCCGGGGGGGTTGGAGAGGGGGGGTTGAATCGGGACTTCTGAAACTGGCGATTGGAAGGGGTTCTTTAATATCTTAGTAAGCAAAAATGGCAGGAACTTTGTAAATTTCCACCTCCAACTGAGCTGCGGAAATATTTATTGTTCAGAGGCAAGGAAAGAGGGGCACCCTTACTAGTTCATCTATTTGCTTCTTACGCGACGAGTACATTTTACTTCCTTTGCCTATTGTTTGATATGCTTCTTTGCTTCCGATTACCTTCACTTGGGGGGTGCACACTAGTTGCCCCCAGCTTTAGACTTGAGTACGTGAGTATAGAGGGTAGGGACCTAGTAGACTGGCTTATCCGCCAGTCACACCCATCTTGCGATCAACTTGATGGTATGAAAATACAAGTAGAGAAACAATCAAGGAGGTACACTTCTGCCTGTATTTAGAGACAACTATTCTCTTCCGGTGCCGGACCCGTGAATGCCGCTGAACGCCCACCACCCTAATCGTACACGTTCCGACCCGAGCTGGTGTTTTGATGGATTTACCTTGCCTTGGGGTTCATAGAAATGTTGTGCATGATTGCTAATGCTGTGACTTGTTATGCCGTGGCGCTTACCGGTCGTAGGTGCACTGATTCAATTATGTTAATAATGATCGAAAAATAAGATTTTAAGCTGCCATTGGTATGAGAAAGAGCTCCCTAGTCTTTGGACGCCCTGGGTACCACATGTTTGTAGTGCCTCAATTTGGGTTAGAGTAGCGGCTTTTCACATACGCGCAAGGGGATATTATAACGGACCGAATGGCTGAGGGCGCAGAAACTTTTGCGAGGTCCAATTGATCTCGGGACCCAAAGAGAATATCGGTGCGAGACGGGTGCCTCAGGATGGAGCATTGGGTAACTATTACAGAATTTCTTGTGTGCCCCTTGTGAAGACTACCGGGAATTCTATTGGAAATCACCGGCGATCACTCTATGGAGACGTACTCTCCTTTGGTACCTTTCCTATTCGACCACTCATTTGTTAGTTATTCTATTTGTCAATCATTATCAAGCGAAAAGAGAAAGGGTATACCTGGTTGTATACCATGTATGAGGATTCTGATTTATGGCCGGTACCTATCGGAAGATACAGCGGAGGATGCATCAGAGGGATGGGCGACATGAGCACCTGAACTCCAGGTTCCAAGTACATCTCCAGAAGGATTTCCGCAGTGCATACCTTGTGTGAAGGCCTTGGGTATTTTGTATGTAAACCCACTGTAGTTCCATAGATAGATAAGCAAGCTGAATAAAAAACTCCGAGAATATACATATGCTTTCCACTTGACTTCCACAATTTTTCCCCGTTCTCACTCTCTTTCCCTTATCCGTACACTCATCGCTCTTCAATCGGTACCTCATAACAATACAATAAAGGTAAACAGAGAAAGTAAAAGATGAACACTGAAAGACAGGCGACTGAGCAGAATGATAGTAAATGAGTGATAACTAAGAAACGAACAACAACAGGAGAACCAGCTTCCTTATATCCTTCAACAGGCAGAGCCTTCTCCTACAATATACTTCCTACGCATGCTGAAATTCGCTTCTATTCCTTCCGCTCCTGTAGCTTAACTTCACACATCGCCGAGTCACTTCCGAGGTGAAGACTGAATGGCCGAGGGTACTCTGTCGGACCAAGGAAGAGGTTGGTACTCGACTATCTTCGATAGTATTGTTTGATGTGAGGTGAGTGGCTGTTTCGAGTTGTCGCGCTAGGTATGCAGGATCATCTTGGGTGCTTGTACGAAGCTAATATTGGTGAAACAAACAATAGTGTGATAGTGCAAAGACAGTGTAATGTTGCTGCATTCCAGGTCCAGGACTGAGAGCGATGCATGTGGTGAGCAGCCAATAATCGTTTCCGTCCAACACATGGGATTCAAAAAGGGGGTGTGATAACAACTATTCTATATGCGTGCTCATCAGCAGGGATTTCCTTCCTCTGTGCGGGATGATGTCTAGGGACGGCTTTCGTGGGCGACGTGCTCTGAGGAGGAAGGAATTGTAGCGATTTCTACAGGGCGGTCCCTGCGGAGCCTAAGGGCGTGCCGTAGGTCACCGCTTCTTGAGACTGTAGTAGCTGAATCACCCTCCGATGACCATGCCTAGCTGCCCACATGAAGGGTGTTTGGCCCTCATAATCCGCCTTAGTGGGGCTGACCGCTTCCCGGTGTTAGAGCCCAGAAATAGCGCACTGGGATGAATGAATAAATGTGCGATCGGAATAGGCTGAATGCCCAGAGGAAAATAGAGGAACAGTGGACTAGTTGACTACACCCGTATGCCTAATGGCATAGGGTACCAAAGAAACTTCATGAAATGAAATATCTGATACTTAATGCCCAATGGCAATGGGGGTAGTAGCAAACAAAAAACCAATAACCCATGCCCCCGGCATAGGATGCGAAGACAATAACCCACTGCTTAGTGCCAATGTGGGCGTACACCACAAAGCCACATGCCCTATAACCGTCTATCTCCTAGCCACATATCTAGATACCTATATATCTGCATATCCGCATAGCTGTATGCCTTATAGGTAATCTAACACCCGTCTGAGCAATGCTAGTACTACTCCCTCATGCCCATTAGAAGCAGCGTGCAAGAGCGGCGTTTGACCAGCATTATCTGGCTTCTCGGGGTTCACCCCTTCTCTCCCGAGTAATATTTTTACCACATCCTCATGCCCCTTAGAAGCGGCATGTGAGAGCGGTGTATTGCCGTGATCGTCTGGCTTGTCGGGGTCGACCCCTTCCCGCCCGAGCAGTATTTCTACTACTTCCGCCTGTCCATTTTGAGCGGCATGCGAGAGCGGTGTTTTGCCGTAATCATCTGGCTTGTCGGGGTTAACCATTTCCAGCCCGAGTAGTATCGTTACCACTCCGCTATGTCCACTCCCAGCGGCACGCGAGAGCGGTGTTCGGCTCATATTATCTGGTTTGTCGGGGTTGACCTCTTCCCGGCCCAGCAGTATTGTCGCCACTCCCAAATTCCCTGTTTGAGCAGCGTGCGAGAGCGGTGTCAGGCCGTAATCGTCTGGCTTGTCGGGGTTGACCTCTTCCCGTCCAAGGAGTATCTCTGCCACTCCCTCATGCCCACACCAAGCTGCAAACGATAGCGGGGTCCGGCCGACTATATTTGGCTTGTCAGGGTGAACTTTTCCCTGTCCAAGTAGTATTTTCACCACTTCCTCATGCCCAGCCCATGAGGCATACAAGAGTGGGGTTTGGCCGAGGCTATCAGGCTTGTCGGGATTTACCTCTCCCCGTCGGAGTAAAGTTTTCACCACTCCTTCATGTCCATTCCAAGCGGCATACATGAGCGGCGTTCGGCTGTCATTACTTAGCCTGTCAGGGCTCACACCTTCCTGCCTGAGTAGGATTTTCACCACTTCCTCATGTCCATTACGGGCAGCCCTGGAGAGCGGCGTTAACCCGTCGATGTCTGGCTCGTCGGGGTTCATCCTTTCCTGCCCTAGCAGAATTTCTACTACTCCCTTATGTCCATTCTGAGCAGCATACGAGAGAGGTGTTTTGCCATAATCATTTGGCCCGTGAGGATCGATCACCTCCAGCTCGAGCAGGATCCCCACCACTTCACCATGTCCATTACGAGCCGCCCATGTTAGTGGCGTATATCCCCCAAAATCGCGTTCGTTGATGCCACAACATTGCATTTCTATTAATGCAACAACGACCTTATTAATCCCGAAGAACGACGCGCAGTGCAGTCCACTGAACCGGAAACTGGTTCGCAAATGCCAAATACACGCATCCCCCACCTGCTCCAAAAGCAATTTGGCGGATATGTGCCCATCATATTCCTGAAGCAGCACCAGGGCAAGTCCCATTGCGTCGTCCGAGAGTTCCCTTTTTGCATGGGCTCCCCAGTATAGGGAACAATATTCCAGGAGGGGTTCGTTAAGGATGTCGGGGGAGGGATTGGCTGAATGGGCCTTGACCTGCTCAGAATTCAGATAAGTGAGGCAGATCTCTGCCATTGTCGAGTGAGGTTTACGGAAAATGTCGGGGTGGGTGGAAAGATACTCTTGTAGTGTAAAGTGGATCAGTCGCACAGTGAATCCACCCTTATCCACAACGACAAGTCCTTGACAGCAGATCACTAATGTCGTTATCGAAGGGATCATGCCGCCATTGAGATCAGTAGAGCCCAACTCGACTCCCAGGGCGTGGCAGAGCTCATCGGCGCTCAGAAGCCGGTCCGCATGACTGATCCACATCAAAGCTTTCATTCCGAGTGTCGATTTACTCCCACTTTGCTCCATTATCCGTTCGATCGTTGCACCGTAGGCGTCGCCCAATCCCAATCCATCTGTTATCTTACTAAGTCTTTGTCTTCTCTGATATATTGTTGGTTCTTGTAAGATTGCGTCCATATTTAACGAAACTAGTAGAAACCTAGACACATCCATTAGCGGATGTGGGATGGGATGCCCAGCATAAATATAACTACATACATTTCGGATACATTCTCGGGAATCTTCTCCAAAATCTCTGCCTCCAAAACCTCATCCATAGCATCTGGTGTTTCGTCCTCGCTTAGTTTAGCACGAAGGTAGCTGATGATATCGTCTCTGGTTGGGCCTACAGATACACTTATCATTCGCCCAGAAAAGCGCTTTTCAATCTCAGCCCGGATATGCGGCCTTCCGGTTACGAATATTCGACAGCTCGGGGACTTCTCAAGGATTTCTTTCAACGAATCTAGAAGCTTAAATCGCTGCGCAGCCGTACATTCGTCCAAGGCGTCGATGCACATATATGTGGGCTGCGAGGATGTGACGAGTTGCAACATCTTCACGATATCAGAGAGTTGTAGTCTGCGCCCACTAATGGCCTCTTTCTGCTCCCGCAACGCCTGCCATATCTCCTCCGGTATCCTTCGCGGTCCACCGATCATCTGCTTTAGCAAGGAGCCTAGCATATTGGTCGCAGACTGCTCCCCTCGCGCCGCGAAGTCGAAGTAAAAACAGGCGGCGGTTGCGGTTTGTCCTCTAGTGCGATCGCATAGCCTGTCCACCACCAGCGAGCTATCATTGCCCCCTGTTAGTACGTGCTTACTGTTCTCTCCCCAGAATCCTTATTACCTGATAAATGTCTTACCAACCCCCGGATCCCCATAGCAAAATAGAACTGCCTTATCACCTCCATCTTCCCTACTCAATCCGCACCATTCCCCGAATTCCCCAGTTTGTATGAGCCATTCCCCAACATCTTTGACACGGCGCTCTTGGATGCCCCAATGCCGTAAGCCCGGATCCAGAGGTGATAACCAAGTTAGGAGCTGAGACCGATCATCTGCAACAGTACAGTTGTTCCACACATTATTATTAGAGTTAATAGTATTGAGGCAGTTGGAACCGTGATTGATGGTATATTGGGACATCTTGCGCTCCTTATTGCTAGCTCTGTTGGAAAGGTGAAGTTATAGAGTATGGCTGGTTGATGGTATTCCTGAGAGCAGAAGAAAAGCGGGGTCAAGTTAAAGAAAGGGGAGGGTCCGCTGGTGTTACCCTAGCTTACCAAGCTCGGTTACCGGTACCATTGTGCTGCCAAATAAATTCGCATTAAGCCACCGTAAAGGTGTGACACACTCACACCATTCCCGTAGCTACAATCGGGATTGTAGCTGGAGGGGTCATATGCACCCGAGTATCCCTTGGTCTACTAAGACCTTGTAAAATCTCTTTCATACATTAGCGTAGTGGTTTTAGCCAGGCCTTCCAATGGGTTGACCCAGATTGAAAAACGGGCCAACCCAACCCAACCCAGCCCAACGAATATTGAACCCAACCCAACCCAACCCAAGAAAGGATAACCCGGGTTAACCCAATAAACCCGTTGGGTTAGTGAACAAATCAATGCTTTTAAATATCAATATAAATTTATGTAAATATTAAAATATAATGCTTAGAATATAGAATAGGAGGAATGAAGGGGGCAACCAATGTGCGAGTTTAGCTAGCTAGACTGCCAGCTCCAGAGGCGTTGTGTTGCCTCAATCATCTCAGTGTTGTTAGTATGCGGCGTCTATCGCACCTCGGAGAAACCCCGGCACCTCGGCAGATGAACACCTCGGGTATCCTACAACAACCGACAAGGGATATCTTGTGAAGCCAGACATAACCGTGGGACACATTCACGCCTGGCAGGTCCAGGCCGAGGACAGAGATCGGAGGAATCAAGTGTTAGGAAAGGGATCATTTGTGTGCGGGTTATTTCTGTATTTCTTTTTCGTTTATTCAAGTTACAAGGATATTGTCATCTTATAAGTACCTGTTGATTTCCCATGTCTAGTAGTTAGAATTAGAAGCAATCAAAAGAGTTTCCTCCGCACAGAAAGGTGTCCCACTTTAGTCTTCCCCATTTTCGTCTTTTGGTTATGAGCCCGGACGGCCCATTCCAAGCCCGCAAATACAAGCAGGCCGCCCATAAGTGAAACAACGAAAGCACCAGGCACCATATCAACTATGCCTAGTGGATCCAGAAAAGAAGTTGAAAAGACAACCGTTGAGAGTTCTGGTTCCCTGTCCGCAATATCGATCAGTCAATCAATTGAGAAACTCAATGGCGACATGGCCTCTGCCACCAGCAACTATGATAGTTGGAGCTTCCGGATGATTCAGATGCGGAAGGAGAAGAATCTGTATTCTGCAAGCGTAGAGAAAGATGATTCTGCAGAATAGAAATGAACATCAATGGACGATCGCGCATTCAATATCATCTCCCTAAATATAAAGGATTTACAGATAAGCCATATTCAGGATTGCTTGAGTGCCTACAAGACATGGACTGAGTTAGCTAAAGTTTGTCAAGGAATTGGGGCAAACGGTGGAATGATTATATGCAGTGGCTCTGGTCAGTGAAACTATCAGAAAAGGGAAACATGACTACTCACTTGAACACTTTCTGGGAGCTTGCAAACCAGGTACGGGCCTTATCCAGTGATGGCAAAGGGGTCCCCGACAGCGACCTCGTATCAATAATATGTCTGAGCCTACCTCCCTCCTATCAGCCTTTGATAATGGCCTTACAGTCTAGGTCAGAGGTTTCTACCTCAGATTTCCTCTCAGGAAGACTCCTTCAGGAATCCTCAAGGCGCCAAGCAGCTGGGGAAATGAGTAAGAGTAAAGATACCAACACTACCGAGTCGGCTTTCACAGTAGGAACAGGCACCTTTTGAGAGACATCTGAGAAGCCTGGAAGAACCCTGTTGAACTCTGGAAACACTGGACGAAAGCCAGGGAAATCCAACTATTGCGGAAGGCCGGGACATTGGCGAAAAGAATGTAAGAAAAGGGAAGCTGCAGAAGAAGGAAGTGGGCCTAATACTGTTGAGAGACATGCAGAAGGGGAACATGGTGGCCGCAACTTGAACAATTACGCTTTTATTACAGAATTTAATGCAACAAGGCCAAAAAGCTGCGGAAGTATGCGGAGATCCTGGATTGTCCATTCTGGATCAGCAAAACATATTACGTCATCAAATGAATGGTTCCAGATATATGAAGAGATTGCTCCAACAAAGGTTTACGTTGGAGATGGTCAAGCTTTGCAAGCTATCGGAAAGGGAAATACATGTATACTATATCAAGGAGATGAAATCACCCTGACAGACACCTTGCATGTACCAGAGATTCAAGCGAACCTGCTTTCTGTGACCAGGATTGTCAACAAGGGTTACTAAGTATCATTCGGACAAACCGTGTGCGAAATTCAGTACCCAGGATCCGGCAAAACCATTGTGCAAGCAAAGAGAAAAGACAATGAAAACAAGTTCATCATTGAGGCAGAATGTGTGTACATCAATGAGACAGATTCGAATTCTACCGTCACTTTGAATATACTTGGGGCGTCTGCCGCACCAGCACCAATCGATATTTCAAATCGCCATTTAGCGCATGTATGGTTCACAACCCCAGGGTGGTCTAAATACCTAAGAAGGGTCCTTGGAATCACCACCGTTGGTAGTTGAACTATTGAATTTTGTAAAGAATGCATAATGGACAAGCAAAACCGTCAGAGCTTCCCAGGAACCAGACCAGTTCAGCGCTCTACTCAGCTTCTAGAACTGGTTCATAGTGACATATGTGGCCCCATGAGGACCCCTAGCATAGACAGAGCGAGATATCTCCTGACAATAATCGATGATTACTCACAGATGGTAATAGGGTTCCTACTAAAGCGAAAAGATCAGACCTTCGAGTACATCAAGGAGTATGTGTCAGCAGCTGAAGCAGAAATGGGACAGAAAGTCCAAGATATAAGAAGTGATAATGGTGGAGAATATAGATCCAATGCCCTTCAGGAATACTGCAAAGCTCAAGGAATCAAGCAACATTTCACACCCCCTTACACCTCGGAAAAGAATAGAGTAGCTGAGCGGGTAAATCGAACCCTACTGAAAGCTGCCTGAGCCATGATACACACTGTCCAGTTAGCAGACAAATATTGGGGGGAGGCAGTTCAAACAGCCATATACCTTCGAAATCGGTGCCCAACACTCGCTCTTGTAAATAAGACACCTTATGAAACCTGGTACGGAAGCAAGCCAAACATCTCACACTTGAGAACCTTTGGATGTATTCCTTATATATATATACCGAAGAGAAAAGAGGAAAGCTTAACGTTAAGAGCAGAAAGTGAATACTTCTTTGGTATGCTGAAACAAGTGGGAGAAGTGTCTATCAAGTATATGATGAAGGATCAGGAACCATCCACACAACTCGTGATGTTGTATGCTTTGAACAGAGGTTAGAAGAGGACCAAGGAACCGATATCACTTTTAGCAATTCCAAGACTGAACCAGCAGAATCAGACGTTACAGGCGACGCCACACATGAAAGTATTAGGGAAGATAGTATGTAACTGGATGAGCCACTTACAGAGAGTATTGAGAAACCCATTCCTGAAGAACCTCAAACACCTTCTCGCGGACCAGGTATGGGGCCTGGAAAGACGGACTCTGGCCCAGGATGGTACTACCATGGGTTACCACCAGCACCCAGGAAGAATATATCTTCCACAATTGATAGTTCCAATATTCTGCCTGCCTGATCACGCAAACCTCAGCCCAAATCCTCGTATCATGTTGCCTATAATATGTCAACTGCTAAGTCCCGAATTCAAGAACCAGAAAAATACTCGGAGGCAATCCGATCACCATATGCAAGCACCTGGCACACAGTAATTGACTCAGAGCTGGACCCATTAAGAAAGAATTAGAGGTGGGAATGGAGTGAGCCTGGACTTGGAAGAAAAGCAAAAGATATGAAGTGGGTATTTAAAATTTAGAGTGATGGAAGATTCAAGGCGGGCCTAGTGGTGAAAGGATATCTCCAGTCCTATGGGGTCGATTATGATGAGACATTCCCACCTGTAGCCAAAGTCGATTCGATTCGAACTCTGATGGCAGTAGCCAGCATTCGTGGATACCATATTCATCATATGGATGTCAAGACCACATTTCTAAATGGTGACCTTGAAGATGAAATCTATATCAACCTGCCTGAAGGCATAGAGTTTGAAGAAGGAAAGGCACTCTTATGTTAGTGAAAATTCTTGTACGGATTAAAACAAGCACCCTGAGCCTGGTCCAGCAAAATCAACAATCACCTAAAGTCTTTAGGCCTTCTCCGCAGCAAGTCAGACCATACCATATACATGTATAACAAAGATAGCTTGTTCTTAGCCGTTGCTATATATGTTGACGTCATATTGATTTTTTCCAACTAATATACCGCATTAAAGGGATTCAAAAAAGAATTAGAGTGTACATTCGACATGGCAGACCTAGGGCCAAGTATCACGATTTCTTGGAATTGACATTACACAACAATATGACAATGGAAAGAATATCCTAGAGTTAAGTCAGCAAAAATACATCCACCAGATCCTAGAGGATACCAGCCTGCAAGAAAGTAATTCCGTCTTAACTCCTGGTGTTCTGAATGAAAGAGTCTTTCCTGACGAAAGCACCTGTACCGCAGACGATACACTCCACTACCAATTCACTGTAGGAAAACTCTTGTACCTTGCATTGGGTACTCAGGCGGATATCAGATTTTCTGTCTCTCTTCGCAGTAGATTCAGCTCCAACCCTGGACCAAGCCATCGGGCAGCGGTAAAGCGGATATTCAGATACCTGAAGAGAACCATGGACCTCAAACCATGCTTTGATAGTACAGATAAGCTCTGTGCATACACAGATGCAGATTGGGGAGGAGGAGGTGACTCCAAGTCAGTGGGAGCATATATATTCCTGCTGGCAGGAGGAGCGTATCTTGGACAAGCAAAAACAGGCAACGGTGGCCCTCTTCTCAACAGAAGCCGAATACATGGCAGTTATGCAAGCGGCTAAACATGCTCTATGAATTACACGACTATTAGCAGAACTCGGATAGCGTATCAGAGGACCAATTACAATTAACCCGGACAATCAAGGGGCAATTGCTTTGTCCCGAAACCAACAACACTATCAATAAACAAAGCATATTGACATCCAGCACCACTTTATCCGGGAATGTGTTACTAATTACCACATCGATTTAGCCTACGCTCCTACTGGAGATATGGTTGCCGACATATTAACCAAGGCACTAGTGGCTGCAAAGATGCGAGAATCCCGCACGGCAATTGGGTTAGTGCATGAATATATTCAGAATAATATAGGAGATGCAGATGAGCCGCTGAGTGGAAGGGTTCTTAGTATACGGCGTCTATCACATCTGGGAGAAACCCTGGCACCTCGGCAGATGAACACCTCGGGTATCCTACAACAACCGACAAGTAATATCTTGTGAAGCTGGACATAACCATTGGACACATTCACACCTGGCAGGTGCGGGCTGAGGACAGAGATCGGAGAAATCAAGTGTTAGGAAAGGGATCATTTGTGTGTGGGTTATTTCTGTATTTCTTTTTCGTTTGTTCAAGTTACAAGGATATTGTCATCCTATAAGTACCTGTTGATTTCCCATGTTTAGTAGTTAGAATTACAAGCAATCAAAAGAGTTTCCTCCGCACAGAAAGGTGTCCCACTTTGGTCTTCCCCATTTTAGTCTTTACTCCGGACTGAGAGTGTGACGTGAGTCGGATATAGTTCTTTTGGCACCAGAGAAGACATGCTCGGGTTCTGAAAACATCGCTCTTGCATTCTCCGTAACTTGGCTCCTTCCGCTATTTCCATTGACTTCTCAATTGATTGTTGGGCATGCTTTAAACGCTTTGTCTTTCCACTGGAATCTTCCTGGAAGGAATGGATATGTGTCAAGTGCAGTGCCGGATTTCGTGTACCATGGGACTTTCTATACTTATCATCGGGGCATTGTGTCCATTGCCAATACCTGTTAAGTGTGAATATTATTGTTAGATTATAATCCCTCGATCGTAGATATTAATAGCAATTCATTTCCATTAGGATAGACTTACTTGGTATCCACAATTGTTACTAACTTTCCATTAGGAGAGTCTGGATGTCCCCAAACCTATGATGACAGAGGACGTGGTTTTCGTTTTTTCATGTAACAGGTGGAGCCGCTGTGTTAGAAGTGGACAAGGCGAGAGGAATTAATTGGCGTTCTTGCGCGTATTTTCGGTGAGAAGTTCTTCCGGCTCCAATTCATAATAGGAAAGCTCAGAGAGTGGACTTCTCGTTCGAAGTGTAACTAGAGGGCTAGATATGGCACTATTAACAAAGGAAAGAACAGTGACCCCGATAGCTAGTGTGCTAAAGGTACGCGTTTTCTAACCTTCAGAACGGGTGATACTCCTAGATCACTAGTCAATGTTCAGCTTAGGTAAAACCTTCGTCGAGTTCAAGCCTTCCAATAGGTCATGGGTTCGTTGGGTTAACCCGGGTTCTTAGTTGGGTTGGGTCGGGTTCGTTGGGTCGGGCTCACTCTTGGGCTGGGTGGGTTGAGTTGGGTTGGGAATGTTCCAAACCCGGGTTACCCAGCGAACCCGACGAAGGTTTTACCTTATGATTGTGATCTTGGAGTATCACTCGTTCTGAAGGTTAAATAACGCGTACCATTAGTACACCAGCTATCAGTGTCTCTGCTCTTTCTATTTAATCTCTACAGACCTGGTATGCCTCTTGCTCCCTTAATACTGTCAATCCATTGCTCGTGAATAGTCTATTTAGCACTAAATATGAGTTTTTCTTCTATTAATAGTGCTATATCTAGCCCTCCGGGTACACTTCGAACGAGTAGTCCACTCTCTGAGCTTTTCTATTATGAATTGGAGCCGGAAGAACATCTCGCCGAAGAATACGTGCAAGAACGTGAATTAATTTCTCCCGCTCTCTCCACTTCTAATGTGGCGGCTCCACCTGGCGGCTCCACCTGTTACACGAAAAAACGAAAACCACCTCTTCGGTCATCATGGGTTTGGTGACATTCAGACTCTCCTAATTGAACATTAGTAACAATTGCGGATACTGAGTAAGTCTATCCTATAGGAACCTAATAGCTATTAATATCTACGATATAGACACGTCTTATCACCCGTCATACTCTACTATTCACTTTGCCTAAATGGCCGGAGTATTTGTTCACTGACCCAACGGGTTCGTTGGGTTAACCCGGGTTACCCTTCGTTGGGTTGGGTTGGCTTGGGTCCAATATTCGTTGGGTTGGGTTGGGTTTGGTTGGCCTGTTTTTCAACCCTGGTCAACCCATTGGAAGGCCTGGTCAGGTTCGCCAGGTAACCCGGGCTTGGAACATTCCCAACCCAACCTAACCCACCGAGCTCGAGAGCGAGTCCGTCCCAACGAACCCGGCCCAGCCCAACTAAGAACCCGGGCTAACCCAACAAACCCCCGACCCATTGGAAGACTTGGTTTTAGCCTTCTGTAGCTAGCGGTTTATATGACTTTGAACTATATCTCGATATATAGCAGTTGCAACCTAATCAAACCGACCACTTATCACAGCAAATTCTTGCCATCACTGAGCCTCGTATGTTGTGTAACTTAGTGTTGGGTACACAGGCATTAGTAGTGATGGACACGATCAGGTCATGATCAAGCAATAATCTATCATACAGTGATCGATCATCTCGATCACAAGGCCCTCTCGATCATGGTATGATCGATCATTGTAGGTATTATGTGATCAATTTCATTGATCACTGGTACTGTTCGATCATAGTCGACTATGCTCAAGCATGATCGACTAAACGCGATCATAACCGATCACTCACCTACAGATACCTTCCCTTGTGAAATTTTAAAGCCAACCCTTGACATATTCCAAATTCCTCTCTTTAATAATAATGATAACATCTAACTGGAATAGATATATAGGTTTCCAAGTCAAGAACAGCTATCTGTTTAAGACTCTTTAATCTCAGATAACCAAATACTCTTCCAAGAATAAATGTGAAAAGCCACTAAATTTAAGCCACATTTTGATAGTGGGTTGGGAAAAACCCGTTGCCAATTGGGGGAAGCGCATTAAATCCCAAGCTGGGGCCCGGGAACGCACAGTACCCTGGCGGACCTCCGGAAAAATGCATAGCCGGTTGCTGGGGCAGTGCGGGGCCATAGCTCCTAAACGCGGTATCATCAGCTACTCGCTTTCACCTATTGTTCCTCCTATTTTCTTCATCACCCAAGAAACCACGATCTTTCCTCCACCTCGCGTTCTTCATTGCCTTCACCTCGCATTCTCTATTGTCTTCTCCTCCACAAGTTCTACAAACACAACTATCACACCCAACTCGCGTGAAAGACCCCCCGAACCGAAAATAGCAAAGAGAATGGCCCCAAGAAGACCCTCGACGCGTACTCAGAGCCCTGTACAAGCTACTAGCCAGAGAGCTAGAGGCAGAATTGGGAGGAATACGCGGAGCCGTCAATCTTCCAATCGCTATGGTCAACAAGTAGAGGGCCACACTAGGATACTAGCAACAGAGGGGACAATCAACCTTTAAGTGGAAGTGGAGATGATGAACCAAGTATTCCACTCTACAGCCACTCACCCAAAATCGCAGCCAACCACCCATAACCAAGCTCTCCACGCCCTACCACTACAACGCTTCGCTCACGATCTCAAGCAACCCATAGCGAGCTACCCTCCCTTCCTCCATCACCCAGCTCACCCAATATGTCCATAAACCTGAACACTAGGAGAGAACTCCTACGCTCCCATGAAGAGAAAATTGTAGGCCGTGTGATGCACGAGCTACGGTCTTACAACAATACCGGGCAACCTATACAACCAGCAAATGGCCAGCCACAGACACTCCTAGTTCCAGCTGCTCAACCACGACAATCAAACCTGACGCTGACCAGAATTGCCGACTTGGAAAACCAACTAGCTCAACTACGTGGGGAGATGCAGGGCGAACCACAAGAGAGAGGACACCCTAGAGGGTATGGTATGTATAGTCCCACCCAAGCCCAAACAGCACTGGGGGACCAGAGCGCGTCTGCAATGGTAAACTCTGTGGAAACATTATTCCCGGGAGTCGAGCGAACCACCCTGGTCCAGATTATCGAAAACAGGTTCAAACTGGCAAATATGTATCGGTTACTAGCAAGCAAGAAGGATAGGGCTGAGTCACAGTGGACGATAAGCATTGGTGGGATAGAGTTCGAGCAGACGGAAAGGGACCGCAAGGAGAGTGAATATAGAATAAGCGGTTTCTGCAAGGCATGTGCTGCCTATTGCGGAATCTTAGTCAAGTTGGCTCCGCATGGGCTCCGAGGAGATAACACCACCGCGCTCTTGATCTATACAATGAATCTATACGACTTGCTAGAGAAGTATACCGGAGATGGAGTGAAGGGTTACCATTTCCAGTTTTATCGGAAACGAGTTACTAGCGGCAAGGGAATATACCAACCAGTAGACTGGCGCCACCTGGAGGGTGAACTTGTGGCATCGAAATGCTTCGCCCACCCTGCCCCCCGGCCCTCATGGGTACAAAGCCAGAAGAGTACCTTGACTATCGCAAGAAGGACATACGAACTCCCGATCCGCGAGAGCCTATCCGCCCCATCCTATGGGCCTCCGGGAACTAGTACAACTCCCTACTACACCCAACAAGAGTACCGATCCAGCAACAACCAGTTCATATCAGTCCCACCTCGCGGACTGCTAGCTGGTAGCGGAGGAACCACTCAGACTACCCAAGGATGCAGGAACTGGAACTACAGAGAATGCCGTGCAGTACAGTGCGGGTTCCAGCACCAGTGCATTACCTGTGATAGCGATCACAAAGGTTCCCAATGCCCAAGTGGAAACAATATACCCCCACCTCTCCCACACCAACTTCCAAGGACGTTAGAACCCCCACCCTCCTAAACTACCCTATTACCTTATGCCCCGCCCCTTATTCCTTTACCGCACTCCTTCTAGCAAATAGAATAATAGCAACACAAGGCTCACGTCCATACAAGCAATGATAATCCCGTCAATATATGACCCCCGCCCTCCAGCAGCTGCTGCCCCAGTCCGGCCAAGCATGGCTACACCCAAACTACCACCCGGACCTAATACCATTTTGCATTACACACGGTTTACCCCACATAACCTCCCCATGCCAGCTGGCCCTCTCAAGACTGCCGGGTGGAAAAGACTCACGGTAAAGTTCCAAGATCAGGAGGTCATTGCAGCCATACTCGGCGTATGCCAATATGGGGCAAGAATAGTGTACTGCGGTCAACGCACTGCGCCTACGATACACGCCAACCTGCCAACGGTAGACCAAAATGCAGCCATAGTGACCCAGGAGATAGAGTCTGAGATGAGAAGGGGCCGGTTGGAAGTGTACCTGAATCGGGCCAGCCTACCACAACACTATACCGCATCACCATTAGGACTCACCAACAAGTCCGATGGTAGTAAGCGTCGTATCCACCACCTATCCTACCTCACAAGTAGCGCCTACTCAATAAACTATGGGATCCCAGAAGAGTACAGGGCAATTAAATACAGCATTATCGAGGATGCCATTCAGGCAGTACAGGACCTTGGGCAAGGATGCAGCTTTATCAAGCGCGACTTTGAGTCAGCTTTCCGGCATGTACCTATTTCACCACTCGACTCCCCACTGGTCGGATTTCATTGGTAGAACACATTCTATGCTGAACGCTACCTACCTTTTGGACTTCGGACCGCCCCATACCTATTCAACCTATTCGCTGAATTTTTCCTCTGGAGGCTGGAGACGCAATTCCAAGAACAAAATCTCAACGCACACGTGATCCACTACCTAGATGACTTTTTGGTTGTTATACCGGATGGGAACAGCGGTGAAAAGTATCGAAGGATATTTAATGACCTCTGCTCTGACACAGGCTTCTCAATCAAGGAACCGAAAAATGAGGAGGGCCCTGTCGCTAGCTTCGCCGGTTTTGAGCTAGACACACAAGTAATGGTTATTCAGTTGCCTGCTAAAAAGCTAATGAAGGCCAGCCACATAATCCAAAATGCAAAAACCCTGCGCTACCTCTCACTGCTCGAACTCCAACAAATTACGGAATACCTCAATTTCATCACGACGGTAATACTACTAGGCAGAACCTCCCTCCATCGTTTATACAACATGGAGCTCTACTACCCCCCTGGGATCTGGTACACAAAGCGAAGAGTCTCACCAGAGGCCCAGAAGGACCTAGACTGGTGGGCAAACACACTCTCCCATGTACCAGCAAGGTCAATGGCCCTCAAGACCCTGGATGTCATCTACGCCTGGTCCGACGCCGCGAGCACCAAAGGGCTCGGAGCCTTCTACACCAGTCTTATGCAACCGACTCCAACGTATAACTCTGCCTTTTCAATAAGGGAAAACCTTTCATATACCATGAAATCTGAGTGAAACATAGTACTTTTGTCCCGGATACCACAATTTTTAAAAACCACCACACTAGCCTCTTAATCAATAAAAATGGAAAAATAAATTAATCAA
>Ga0307507_10002278_pt1 | contig 40877 bp, 4 predicted proteins | sample 7_EM_MG_FD_207223 | JGI IMG/M metagenome (GOLD analysis project Ga0307507, IMG submission 207223) | Populus trichocarpa ectomycorrhiza microbial communities from riparian zone in the Pacific Northwest, United States - 7_EM | ecosystem: Host-associated > Plants > Roots > Unclassified | place... | reverse complement strand
TTACTAAAATCGCGTTATGATCTTGTCCTATAATAGGATCTCTTAACTTTAGTAACTTAATAATAAAGTCCTATAATATAACCTCCTATGGTCTTCCTGGTGTCTTAATAGGTTATAGCCCTCCATACAGCTTATACCTCGTCAGTTTATCTCTTTGGCAATTTGGATATTCCTTTATAACTTATCTTGCTAGTCTCCAGATTTCTTAAATAATATACTCCTTTTAAAGTCTTAACACTAAGCCTATAGCTCTATTATGTCCTTATATTATTCCCCTATGGAATTCCTTAACAAATTCTTTTATAATAGACTTAGGCATATACGTTACTTCTCTATTTTTATACTGCTCTAAGTCTAGATCCTCTACCTATATTACTTAGATCTTCTATATCTAATTACTCTTTAGTAATTTATGGATCTAACTTTCCTTGGTTGCTATAATCTTTAGATAATTATACCTAATTAATCCGTCTTAATTCTTTCGCAACAAAGCTCCTAATAGCTTTTTATTATTTTATAGTTTAGCCCTTCTGCTTAAAGCGTCTACTCATATATTGTCTGTACCCTTGGTATGCTAAATTTTAAAATGGTATTCTATAAGCATTTCTGCCCATCTAACCTGTCTTTGGTTAAGTTCCTTTGTTATTAGGAATCCTGTAAGGTTCTTATAATCCGTTTTAACCATAAATGGTTTCTCTATGCCTTATAAGAATGCTTTCTATTTCTTAAGTGCTATAACTATACCTAACAACTCTTTGTTGTAGATGTTATAGTTTAACTCTAGTGGTGTTATTTTCCAACTATAGTACGCCACTGGGTGCCATCCATCTTAATATTTCTATAGAAAGCACGCCCCTAGTGCAAAGTCTAATGTATTTATTTTTATAACCATCTCTAGACCTAATTAATAGATTTTAAGAACTGGCTCTTAGATAAACAACTCTTTAATTTTTTTAAATAGTTCTTATTATTCCTTTCCCCATGCCCACGGTTCTTCTTTCTTTGTTAACCTTATAAATGGCTTAATATCCTATAACTATTGCGCTATAAACCTTCTATAATAATTGCAAAACCCTAGGAATGATCTTAACTGCGTAATATTCTCTAGTTCTTGCTAATTTACTATAGCCTTGATCTTCTTTAGATCTATACTAAGTTGGCCTAGTTTAATAATAAATCTAACGAAATTAGTCTTCCTAGTAAAGAACTTGCATTTCTTAATTACTACTAGTATCTATTCTTCTTATAGTCTCTTTAAGACCCATTTAATGTGTTCTCTGTGTTCTTCCTTACTCTCTAAGTAGATAATAATATTGTTAAGGTATACTATAACAAATTCATCTAGGTGTTCTTCTAATATACTATTAATTCGCTTCTGGAACGTTGCTAGTGCGTTTATAAGCCTAAATTGTATAACTAATAGCTTATATAGTCCTTCCTTTAACCTAAAGGCTGCCTTTTATTTGTCGCCTTCCTTAATTCTAATTTAGTAGTACGCCTACCTTAGATCTATTTTTGTAAAGATTTTAGCGTTGCCTATCCTGTCTTGGATTTCGCTAATTAAGGGTAAAGGATATCTATCCTTCCTAGTGATACTGTTTAACTGTCTATAGTCTATACACATTTTAAGTTTTCTATTTTTCTTTGGGATAAATAACACTGGATATCCTACTAATAACTGCAATAGTCTAATATATCCTTTTTATAAGTTCTCCTGGATAAACTCCTTAAGCGCTACTGACTCTATTTTAGTAAGCTTGTAGATTAGAAAGAACTTTGGACTTATTCCCTCTTTTAATTCTATTTTATAGTCCTAAGCTGTATACTCTAATAGCTTTTTACTTTCTAGTGACTATAACTTTTTACCATACTTATGGTATCTTTTTGGTACATAACTTAAGCCTTACTTAGTTTCTTTGTATATCGCTCTGACCTAGTACTATACCAACTTGGTTTACTGTCGCACTTTGCGCTATTATATATCCTTAATATTAACTTGACCTATAACCTAATTAATCTTTAGATTGTACTTCTATAACTAAGGCATTCCTAGTATCGCCTTATCCTGTCCTAATGGTAGGATATTAAAAGACATTCTAACTGGTCTCCCTTTAATAGTTATCTAAATAGGTCCTATTTTAAGATTAATAATGCCCCCTCTATAGGCTATCTAATCTCCTAAAATTGTTATAAGTGGATATGGGTGTTCCTTCTGTCTATATAGTAACCCTATCCTTTTTACTACTTTTGGTAATATGTGGTTCCTAGTTGCTCTACTATCTACTAACACTTTAAACTGCTAATCTTGCTACTTAGCTCTTAAATTTAGGTATTATTTTTAAATTTCTTTAAGGGTCTAAGGCTCTAACACTAGTTCCCTCTGGTTTTGTACACCTCCCCTTTTCCTAACTGTTGGCTGCTCGATCCTGCTTATACTTAGTCCAACTTTAGCTAATACTTAGTTTATTTCTTTTCCTCTATATACCATAGATAAGTGTTCTTTAGGTACTTTCACCACTATTATCCATCTAGGTATTCTTTTGTAAGGAATTTTCCTAGTTAAAGTGTTAAGTCTCCTTAACCTTATACTTCTACTGGGTGCTAACTATGTATATACTTAGTATTCCTAAACCGCTTTTCCTCTAGTGCCTAATATATTCTTACTAGGTACTTCTGGTTCTTGTCTTTAGGTGCTCTATATATATTGCACGTGTTATCCACACAAGCTATCCACAATAGTGTATAATACGCTATATATTTTGGGTTAACTCTTGGTTTGTCTTTATCCTTAAGTTTAAACTTATACCTGGTTAACCTAACCACTGGTATCTCTACTGCGGGTACTAAGATTTATTACTTACTTCTCTAGTCCCTAGATCCCTCTTCTAGGTTCCTTAATATTATAATTAACGCTCCTTTAATATAACTTATGCGTTTCTCCGTAATAGGTTGGTCTTAGATAACTTTTTTGTTTAGCTATATATAAAAATCTTCCTATTTATTATTGTGTTATTGCCTATACCACTTTCTATACAACTAGTTTAGTGTATATGGTCTATCTGTTAGAAAGTACCTTATTATCGCTATATTATAATATCCTTTAGTATGTCTTTCTTTAAACCTGGTTAGAATATCTAGATCCTCTTTTTATTCTAGTTTATCTAACTATTTTGCCCTTGGTGTCCCTACACTCGGCCTATTAGTAATTCTTTATATAGGTGCTCTGTTTTTTATATAACCTAGCGTAGCTGATTTTTTGTTTAGCTTTTGCTCTTGCTATGCGATAATTCTTGTCCTAAACTTATCTATAGTTTCTTATTTTTTGCGTCTTGCAGCTAGATCCTTATAGTTATCTTACTTTTTAATCCTAGTATTAACTGTTTAATCTTTAGGCTGAATACTGCGTTTACCTAGGATTACTAATGTTCTTATTTATTCTCTAAACTTATAGTTCTTGAACTTGCGTCCTATACTTATTTGTTTATTACTAAACTGAGTTACTGCCCTTTCCTATTGGCTTTTGTCCGTTATGGGTCCTTAGGTATGTTTTATCTTACTTTAAGAATCTTAAGCTTCTCTTATCTCTTTTTAAGAATCTTAAGCCTGTGGCCTTTTGCCTTTATTAAGTAATAAGCTAGCACTAGCAGTTGTCTACTTGCTTAGTTTCTTCTAAACGTTATTTCTATTGTCTTATAAAGCGATAGAAATTGTATCCAACGGTGTTATAACATCCGTTACTAAACCTCGTTTGGTGATAGTCTCAGTCTCTACTTTTGTTACGTTATTGAGGTTTAAGTGCTCCTAGTTAGCCTCCTTTTTGTCCTTATTGCTGTTGATTAATAAGTACTCTAACTCTATTGTTATTGCTACTGATCTTTGTCTGTATATTACTATAACCTCTTAATTTAGCTTATAGAGTTAATCTTGTTTTTTATCTAACTCTCTAGTTCCTTAGAGTCCTTTTAACTCTAGCTCTTGTGGCTAATAGCTTGCGCCGTACTTAGTGTCCTTATGAATTTAGCATATGTTGTTGTAATAATACGCAAAACTGTTAATTGAATATTCTTTTGTTCCTCATAGTGCACCGTTGTCCCTCTATATATATGTACTATCTACTGGTCTGGTTCCCTTTACTATATAGTTACTTTAACCACCTCTATAGTCTCTGGTAAAATAACCTTGTTTTTTATAATTTATGCAAGCTCTATCTTTAAACCATCTTTCTTGCTATGGAGTCCGCCTAAACGTCTTCTGCTGCTAAGATCCTTGGTTTAGCCTCTACTCCTAGGTCCTTTAATTACTTAATCCTTAACCTTTGGGTTTCTATGGTTTCCTTTCCTACCTTTGGGTTTCTTTAGTACTACTTAGGTCTATTAGCTCCGCGCTATTCCATAGTTTTTAACTCTATATCTGCCGTTGTGTACTCTGCGCCTTATACGACTATAGAACTCTATCTTGCCCTCTTTTAGCTTGTTCCCTTTAGTAGATTCTATTATTAATCTTTATTAACTGATCTATTAACTCTCTTAGAGTATCCGCATCTTCTATTAGGATAATTGCGTTCTGGACTTTAGCCTTAAATCCCTGTTTATACTATACTATAAGCGCCCTATTATTCCACTTAACCTATATGGCTAGTGTTTAAAACTATATTGTATACTTAATTGCTAAAGTGCGTTATACTAAGTTCTAAAGCTTTCGTTCCGCTGTGGTTATGGCCTCTGGGTCTCCAAACATCTGCGTTAGTTGCTCTGCAAACCTATTCTAACTAGTAAATATGTACCGTACATCCTGGTTAGTAGTTGTTATGCTATTAGCCTATATTTCCGTAAGATACGGCTTAAACCACTTAAGTGCCCTCCCTGTTAGGAATAATCCTGTATAGGCTACTTGGTCTAACGATATTACTAACTTTACTCCTTTCTGTACTACCTTAAAGTGCATTTGCGTAAGAAATCCCTTAAGCTTTAACTTCTCTCCTAAGAATTGTTTAATTAAAGGTAACTTAATCTTTACTACTCTAATTCCATTAATGTGTTCTTTAAGTATCCTATTATTATCTTGTAAGTGATTAACTATTTCCTATAACTAACCTCGCGTAACCACCTAAGAATCCCTATCGTCTATATTAGTATCCCCTGGCCCTAAGGTTGTGGCTGCCGTTGACGCCGTCGTAACTGGTGCTACTCTTAGTAGTATATTGTTTGAGTTTGTTCCAATACCGTAACCTTAATAGTGAATGTGTAACGGAACCTTGTAGCTTAGACTACGGTGGGTTCTGTTATTAGGCTGGGTATATAGGTACGACAAAAACAACAATGTAATAATAACTGGTGGAGTAGTTGCCTAATAAATTAACTCTAATTGTATTCTAAGATTCACTACAAAGAGAGAACTATCTGGGTAGGGATTGTGGTCCTTTAAATATATAACTATACGCCTAAGAAATCCCTTCGCTCTGTAAGGTACGTGTGCTCTGTCTACTCTGTATAGATTATACAGATTATATAGATTACATAGATTATATTACGTAACCTTGGCTACTATTCCTCGTTATATGGTTCTACCGGATCTATCCTGGACCGTGCCTGTATCAACCAACTAGCTTCCTGCGACTCTTCCCCAAGTAGTCGTAACATCGTACTTAAAGCGTCCGTAACACCAACACCTTAGGAGTGGAGACATTAGAGTTACCCTAAAGGACCAATAGGTAAAGGAACGGGCTATAAGGGCAGGGGATAGGCTAGAAGAGCGTATTAGCATAAAAGTGCTTTATAAAGATTACCTAGTTAAAGTCCTATTGGTTCCTATAAGCCTTAGGGTAAAAAGGGGACGCTAGGCGGACAATACAGCAACTATATAGGAGATAGTAAAACAAATGGAATGCCTTATACTAGGACTTATAATTACCCGGATCTAATAGCTTTAATAGGAAAATATAAACTAAGCATATAATAAGAACAATAAGAGGATATAAGGGGCGCTAAAAACTTGCTAGGGAGATAATAGATAAACGCATGGCTCCCTTATTATTAGCGTATATACACTAAGAATGCAAAAACTCCTTATCCAAAAAGGAATAATTATAAATGGCCTTATATACAACACAAGGCTCTATAACCACAGACTATACCTAGAATAATATTATTGCTATATATAATGGGGACACACCTAATCCACATACATAGCATAGGTGTGCTGCGGCCACTGTGCAGGCCCCTATAATATAAGATAATGTATAAATCAAGACTAAATAAAATGCGCAAACTGTTACCAAAGCACATATAAGGCGTAGGAGAGAGAAGACTGCATTAAATACAGGAGACGGAAGGAAAGGGCTTAACAGCTACGGGAACAACTGCACGCTAGGTTATATAAATAGAAACAATAGGCAATAAGCTAGGGGGACGTAGGTGTCTTCCTAGCGTTTCCTACCTTTAATACTGGGGGGCTAAGCTAGCTATCCTAAGCCTTAATAGGCCAAAAGCAACGCCGTATAACATTTACCAGACCAAATAGGGATATAAGGGATATATAGGACATAAGGGAGAGGACGCCCAATAGGAAGACCCCCATAGACGGCTATAGCAAGTTTAAGGCCGGGGTAATTAAGAATTAGATTTAACGTGGTAAACATAATACACACAGCTAGCTTATAAGGGGCATATAGCTAACTAGTGAGAACGGGGGAAGAACCGGAGGCAATAACAGACTTAGATTTAGAAAGGCTAGTAGGAACATAAGATATAGAAATAGAAAGCTTTATATAAAATAAGTAGTGGCTAGGGAGTAAACACAGGAGACGGAAGTTCTAAATATTTTAGAGAAAGTGGAAATAGAAGAAGCGAGGAGCAAAGAAAAGGCAAAGGACCCCCACCAGGGGTCCGCTACTTAACCATTATATAGTATAACTACGGCAATATAAACCACTATCTAGTAAGGCCCTTACTAGACAGTCTAGACCTAGAGAAACACCATATTCTTGCCATATAAGAGCCATATTACAATACCTATATATAATCAACATACTGCCCCTAAGGATTCTAGCTCCTATATAAACCAAAAGCAGCTACACACATATGCTTTATAATTAGCAAAAATATCAGCCTTGCCTTATAGTTATGGTAGGCAGTTAACCTATATATTACAGTTATAACCATCCAGATATATAGGGAACTAGTATAAATTATTAATATCTATAACCCTAGGGTTAAAGGGGTAGCATAGATAGAGAACATTATATCTGTAATAAGCTTACTAGAAACTAAACACGCGGAGTCTATTCTACTAGGAGACATAAACCTCTACTACCTATAGTAGGGGGGCATCTATATTGCTGCTGATTAACAGGTAGAGTGCCTACTAAGAGCTATAGACAACGGGGGCCTTAAGCTAGCTACCCCCCTAGGTACAATTATATGGCAATAGGGCACTACCAAAAGTACAATTAACCTTATAATTATGGACGAAAACCTATACTAGAGACTCAAAAGGTGCTCCCCTAAAGAAGAATGGGTACTTACCTTAGACCATATTCCTATCTAGATATAATTAGATCTAGACATTAAAGCACAACCAAATAGTAAAAGATACGCAATAAGGAAGCTTAACGTAGATAGCTTCCTTAATATAATTAAACAATAACTTTAAGACCTAGAAGAAATCCACCTAATACTAAATAAGTAAGGCTTATTAGCTACCCCTAAGGAAATTAATTAAAGACTAAAAAGGATCCAGGTAGCAATTAAAAGTGGGCTAGAAGAGCACTACCTAGTTTTAAAACTAGGCCCCTATATATAACATACATAGTCCACACAGTACACGGCCCTTATAGCCGGCCAATGACGAGCAAGGAGGAAATATATAAGTAGCCACAATTCTAAGGACGAGAGACGATATAAAGACACAAGAAACCAGCTAAAGAATACCCTAAGAAAAAAAGCAAGGAATAACTGGAGATAGTTTATAAATAAATATACTACTAACCTAAGTCTCCCCTATAACAAAGGCCTTTAGACCATAGCAAAATAGGCAAAGAAAAAGGCGGGACGCCTAGTAGAAAATCTATACCTACCACCCCTATAAAGAGCAGGCAAACTATAGGCCATAAACAATAATAACAAAAAGGCAAAGATCCTTATAGAAAGATTTTTCCCTTAACCGGCTCCAGTAGACCTTAGCAATATTACTAGTAAAACACCAGTGACTTACCTAAGGGTTAACAGTAACATAACAACTAAAGAAATGGCCAGAACTATTAGCCGCCTTTTAAACAACATAGCACTAGAACTAGATAGGATCCTAAACGAAGCCCTAAAGACCTATGGACCACTTATAGCACCTTAGCTTGCAGATATAGCTAGAGCATGCTTTGTAATAGGCTACTACCCACAACTTAGAAGATCTATAACAACGGTTATTTTATAAAAAGAAGGTAAAGCAGACTACTTAATCCCAGGAAGCTACCGCCCTATTGCCTTAGAAAACACCCTAAGCAAGATCTTAGAAAAGGTTATAGCGGACTATATAGCAGACACGGCAGAGGAACACGCCCTACTACTACAAAGCTAAATAGGGGCAAGAAAGAATCGCTTAACGCTATTAGCACTTACACTACTTGCTGCTACCATTAAAACTGCATAGGCTATCGAAAGGACTTTATAGTATTAATACTTAGCCTAGATATTAGCGGCGCCTATAACAATATACCCTATAAGCGTCTCCTATATATTCTTAGGGCAAAGGGCTTCCTAGAATAGATTATTTAATTTATTTAAGGATTTATAGGCCAGAAAGAAATATTACTGGTCTTTAGCGGATACCAGAGCCCCCCTATTATAGTTATAACAGGAATACTATAAGGATTACCTCTATTACCTATACTCTTCCTTTTCTTTATAAGCAACCTACTTAATACCTTTAAGGAAGGGGTAACCCAGGGGATAGGCTTTATTAATAACACAAACCTAATTACATATGGGCTAATAGCCGCAGAGAACTGCAGGACACTAGAGAAAGCCTATAATACCTATATAGAATAGGCAAGATAACATAAAGTCTAATTCTTACTAAAGAAATACCAGCTAATCCATTTTATAAGAAAACGTAACCAATCTGCAGATCTTTAGTATATAATCTATATCCAAGGCTTTGGGGGTCAACCAGTTTAAGGCCTAAGGGTATTAGGAGTGTAGGTAGATAGCAAGCTCCAGTAGAGCGTATATACGGCGTAAGCGGCCCGTAAGGGCTAAGTATAGTATATCGCCATATCTAGGATCGTTAATTCTATATAGGGTCCATGCTTCCAGAGGTTACGCCTATTATATACAGCAGTTGTCTGGCTAACCATAACGTATAGATCTAGCATTTGGGCCACTAAAGAAACTAAGAAAGGCCCCCCTAAATCACTCCTTAAACCACTCTAAAAGGTCCAAACAGCCTACCTTAGGAGTATAATAGGCGGGTATAAGCAAACGGCCACAGCACTACTTAAGAAGGAAGCCAATATTCTCCCCCTATAACTATATATTAAAGCCAATGCAATATAAAGGGTGTAAAAGAAACGCAACTTTAATATTATAAAGTATATTAAAACACGCCTAAATAAACTATAGAGGGACCCTAGGGTGCCCTATAGGAGAAGGAACCAACAACCCTAAAGTAGGGAAGATATATTAGGAAAACAGGTAGAAAAAGCAGAAGAAAAATAGTGCGGCGCTAGGGCCCAGGCCTATATAGAGAAGAAAGGGAGATATATAAGAGGCCAGTAAAGACAATAGCAAGGGAGAGAAAGGAGCTAAAGTAGAGCATAAAAGAGTACTGGAAAACTATCTACCGCAATATAATACTAGTTGGACCGACGCTAGAGAGACAAATAGGAGTTAAAGGTACAGAGGCAGACTTAGGTAAGGGGAACCCAAGCTATAGTATAGGTAACACTATGGGGGTAAATACTTAAGGGCTCCAAGAGGGCCTAACAAAGGCAGAAAATACAATAGCAACACTCTTAAGGACAGGAATAATAGGACTAAAAGATTAGCTTTACTAGGTAGGTGTCCTAGTAGGTAGCCTAAGGTGTAAATATAGCTGGCTAAAACAGACACCAAAACATATAATACTGTTATGCCCCTTACGCACCGGCCAAGAAGCAATACTCTTAGCAGCTAGCACAGAAAACTATAATACACTACTCTTAACATAGAAAGGCCTTAAGGCGGCTACCCAGTGGCTTATTAGCTAAAATGTACTAGACCAGTTCCAGGTTATAAAGGAAATAGCAATAGAAGGTAAAGGGGCGAGTAATAGGCGCCCCCTAATAACTCTATAGGAGTAGAGTACAGTGTGTAATACTAGCACGTCCGTAGGTTTATTACAGCAGCAGTAGTTCCTAAAGAGGTCAAAAAGTAAGGTAGTAGAGCACCACTAGTAACTCGCAGGCGACTTATAAGCAAGCCCTAAAAGGCGGAGAGACGGATTATAGGGTTTTCTTAAATAGAGTTTTCTCCCTATATGTATATAAGGAGTAGTCCGCGTGGGCCTAACAGGGATCTGAATTAGACGTTAAGCAATGAATAATAATAAATATATTACTGTAATATTTTAATCTACTAAGTACAGTAGGTAAAGTTATAGAAGCAGTTACGGCAGAACAGATACGTCGCATAGCGGAAGAGCATAATATGCTACCAGCCTACCAGATAGGAGCCCGGGAGAAGCAATCGATAGAGACAGCCCTAGACCTCTTAGTCAACTAAGTACAGACAGTTTGGCAGACAAAAGGCAATATGGCGTTACTACTCTCCCTTGATATTACTGGAGCCTTTAATAGGGTAGTATAAAAGCGCCTATGGCACGTACTACGGGCAAAGGGGATCCCAGAGGAGCTAGCTGCCTGGGTAGAACCCTTTATGACGGACAGATCTACAACGCTAGTACTCTTAGATTGGGAAATGGAGGAGTTCCTAATATCCGCAGGCATCCCGCAGGGGTCTCCCCTCTTACCTATCCTGTTTCTCTTCTATACAGCAGAGCTACTAGACCTCTATAATAACCCATAGGAGAGACTAAACGCTAGTGCATTTATAGATAACACTAACTTACTTGCGTACGGTCCGTCTATGGAGGAAAACTGCCAGATCCTAATGCGTGGCCACAACTGCTGCCTTAACTGGGCGCGCCGCTACGGCGCTAGCTTCGCCCTAGAGAAGTATAAGCTTATGCATCTATCCCAGAACCCAAAGCAGTTTAATATACAGGCCCCTCTCCCCCTATTGGGGGTAGAGACTAAGCCTAAGGCCTTAATGCGTATTTTAGGTGTCTGGCTTGACCCACGGCTAAACTAGGGGGCACATGTAAAGGAGATACAAAAGAAGATAAAAACGTATACAAACGCCCTACTGCGGACAACAGCCTTAACATAGGGAGCTACCTTTGTATAGGCAAGGTAGATCTACAACGCTGTAATCCGGCCCGCTATTGCCTATAGAGCAGTAATCTGGTACACGCCTACCCCAATTAAAGGTCCTAAAAGCACTAAACCCGTGGGCCCAGCTGTAAAGCTAGCTAAGATTCAAAATAAGTGCCTAAGAGTAATAGTAGGGGCATATAAGGCAACTCCCACCTTAGTTCTTAAAACTAAAACCTCTATACCCCTGCTAGATCTCTACCTAAATAAAAGACTCGCAAACTTTAGGTTTAGGCATAAAGAAAAGTTAGTTACGGAGGCTTGCGTATAGATACAGGGGAAACTAGCCTAAAGATAAAGACGGGGTTAAAACCAAAACGGAAATATATATATAGAGGGAGAGAAACGGACCCAGTGGGTAGAGGAGTGGAGGCAGTAAAAATAAAGGACAGAGATGCCGCTTCTAGTAAGCTGGAAGAGAAGATGGGGAGCTAATCGGCCAAAATAGGGACTTATAGGGGTAGGGCCACCGTTAGAAGAACCGCTAAAGATATATAAGGAGCTTAAGAAAGCAGAAAGCTCAGTTTTAACGCAGATACGGACGGGATGGATAGGGCTAGCGGCCTTCCTAAATAAGGCTAGGGTACTAGACTTTCCCTCCCCTATATACCAGTGCGGCCAAGCTGAAGAGACGGCGTTATATATTATAGCCTACTGCCCTCGGTTCGCAGAGCAGAGGTAAGGGCTAGCGGTAGGCCGCCCGGAGGTTAAAAAACTAGCTAATACGGCCAAGGGAGCGAAACGGCTCGCAAGATAGTTTCTATAACTGCGGGTCCTACCGCAGTTCTACTATGCGGAGGAGCTCCTGCGAGAGGAGGAAGAGAAAGAAAGGGGAGTAAGTAGGCTAGCTAGGTGAGAGGCTTGCCGAATAGAAGGAGTAGGCGTCTGTAGACGCCTTTTCGATACTTATAGGCTGCGAAGTAGACGGCAGAGAGTGTATAACAGGCTAAGGAGGGGGTTTTTTGTCCCGTATTGGGTTTTCCTATTATGTAAAATAGGAGTACCGCATGGCCACAGAGCTAAATCGGTGTAAGATCAATAATAATAATATTTTAATCTAGCTTATAAAGTTAATTTTATTCTTTATCTAACTCTCTAGTTTCTTTAAGTCCTCTTAACTCTAGCTCCTATGGCTAATAGCTTACGCTATACTTAGCGTCCTTATAAACTTAGTATACGTTATTATAATAAACCGCAAAGTGTTTAACTAAACACTCTTTAGTCCTATACAATATCTCTATATCTGCGTTATTGTACTCTAATAACCTAGTGCCCTTTACCACATAGTTGCTCTAACCACCTCTATAGTCTCTAGCAAAATAACCCTATTTTCTATAATTTATATAAGCTCCTTTTTTAAACCATTTTTTTTATTATAGAGTCCGCCTAAACATCTTCTACTACTAAGATCCCTAATTTAGCCTCTGCTCCTTAGTCCTATAATTACTTAATTCTTAACCTCTAGGTTTCTATAGTTTCTTACTCCATTTTCTAGATTTTTTAGTACCGCTTAAGTCCATTAGCTCTAGCCTACCGTTTTATAGTTTCTAACTTAGTATCTATTAATACGTACTCTGCGCCTTATATAACTATAAAATTCTATCTTGCCCTTTTTTAGCTTGTTCCCTTTAATATATTCTATTATTAATCTTTATTAATTAATCTATTAAGTCTCTTAGACTTTTCGCATCTTTTATTAGGATAATTACGTCCTAGACTTTTACCTTAAGTCCCTATTTATAATATACCATAAGCGCCTTATTATTCTACTTAACCTATATTATAAGTATCTAAAACTGTATTATATACTCAATTACTAAAGTACGTTATACTAGGTTCTGTCACGGCACTGACCTGACGCGTTGTTATGGCTACGCGTATGCATGAGCACGGGCCTGACCCCTGAGCAACACGTATATATACCTGCCTCGTCTCCTGTACATAGATCCTCACACGACATCGTTTGTCAATGATACACAGTACCTCGTACCTTGTCCCTCTGCACGTACTGTGACAGGTTCTGTAGCTTTCTCTCTACTATAGTTATTGCCTCTAGGTCTCTAAATATCTATATTAGTCTCTCTATAAACCTACTCTAACTAGTAAATATAAACCGTACTTTTTAATTAGTAGTTAATATTCTACTTACCTAAATCTTGGTAAGGTAAAATTTAAACTACTTAAGTGCTCTTCTGGTTAAAAACAACCCTATATATACTACTTGGTCCACTAGTATAGCTAGCTTTACTCCTTCTTATATAACCTTAAAGTATATTTATATAAGGAACCCTTTAAGCTTTAACTTCTCTTCTAAGAATTGTTTAATTAAGGGTAACTTAACCTTAGCTGCTCCAATTCCATTAATTTAATCTTTAAGTATTTAATTATTATCTATTAATTAATTAACCATTTCCTATAACTAACTTACTGTAATAAGCTGCGAATCCGTGTCCTCCATACTGGTGTCTTCTTTAGACCCTAAGGTCGTCGCTGCCGTAGAGGTTGTTATAACTAGTGCTTTTGGTAGCATACTGTTTAACTTATTAATACTATAACTAGGTAGTAAATGTATAATAAAGCCTTATAGCAGGAACTACAATAGACTTATTAATGGGCTAGGTGTGTAGATATTTAAATAAGTCAATAATATAATAGTATAAGATAACAACTAGTGTAGAGTAGTTGCCTAATAGATTAACTCTAATTATATTCTAAGATTTACTATAAAGAAAGGAACTATCTAGGTAGGGACTGTGGTCCTTTAAATACATATCCCAGCTCCTAAGGAAGTCCTTACTCTGTCCGCTCTATCTACTCTACTTACTTTATCCTAGATCTTACAGATTATACAGATTATATAGATTATATTATATAACCTTAGTTACCATTTCTTATTACATAGTTCTACTAGATCTATATTAGACCGTGCCCTTATTAACTAACTAGCTTCTTCTAACTCTTCTCCAAGTAGTTATAACATTGTACTTAAAGCGTCCGTAATAACTAGTATAATGCACTTTAGTAATTAAGTATATAATATAGTTTTAAATACTTGTAATATAAGTTAAGTAGAACGACAAGGCGCTTATGGCATAGTATAAATAAGGACTTAAGGCTAAAGTCTAGGACATAATTATCCCAATAGAAGATGTGGATACTCTAAAAGAGTTAATAGATTAGTTAATAAAGATTAATAATAGGATCTATTAAAGGGAATAAGCTAAGAAAGGGCAAAATATAGTTCTATAGTTGTATAAGGCGTAGAGTATATAATAATAAACGCAGAGTTAAAAACTATAAAATGGTATAGAGCTAATAGACCTAAGCAGTACTAAAGAGTTCAAAAGGTGGATAAGGAAACTATAGAAACTTAGAGGTTAAGGATTAAGTAATTATAGAACTAAGGAGTAAAGGCTAAACTAAGAATCTTAATAATAGAAGATGTTTAGGCAGAATCTATAATAGAAACAGTGGTTTAAAGATAGAGCTTATATAAATTATAGAAAATAAGGTTATTTTGCCAGAGACTATAGAGGTAGTTAAAGTAACTATATAGTAAAAGGCACTAGGTTATTAGAGTATAATAAAGCAGATATAAGTATATTATACGGACCAAGAAATATTTAATTAAATATTTCGCGTTTTATTATAATAACGCATACTAAATCTATAAGGACGCTAAGTATAGTATAAGCTATTAGCTATAAGAGCTAGAATTAAGGGGATTTAAAGAAACTAAAGAGTTAAATAAAGAATAAAATTAACTCTATAAGCTAGATTAAGATATTATAGTAATATACAGATAAAGATTAGTAACAATAATAATAGAGTCGGAGTGCTTATTAATTAATAGCAATAAGGAAAAAAAGGAGGCTAATTAGGGGTACTTAAACCTTAATAATGCAATAGAAGTAGAGACTAAGACTACTATAAAACGCGGTTTAGTAACGGGTATTATAACACTATTAGATACGGTATCTATCACTTTATAAGACAAAAGGAGTAATATTTAAAGATAATTAAGCAAGTAGATAACTACTAGTGCTAGCTTACTACTTAATAAAGATAAAAGGCTATAGGCTTAAGATTCTTAAGCAGAGATAAGAAACGCTTAAGATTCTTAGGACGAGATAAGATATACCTAAGAACCTATAATAGATAAAACCCAATAGGAAAGGGTAATAACTTAGTTTAGTAATAAACGAATAAGTATAGGACGCAAGTTTAAGAACTATAAGTTTAGGGAACAAGTAAGAATATTAGTAATCCTAGGTAAACATAGTATTTAGCCTAAAGATTAAAAAGTTAATACTAAGATTAAGAAGCTAGATAACTTTAAGGATCTAGCTATAAGACGTAGAAAATAGAAAACTATAGATAAGTTTAGGTAAAGAATTATTATATAGTAAGAGTAAAAGCTAAATAGGAGATTAGTTATACTAGGCCGTATAAGGGACAGAGCACCTATATAAAGAATTACTAATAGGCCTAAGGTAGGTACGCCTAGGGTAAAGTGGTTAAATAAACTAGAACAAAAAGAGGATCTAGGGATTCTAACTAGGTTTAAAAAAAGATATACTAAGGGTTATTACAATATAATAATAATAAGGTACTTTTTAATAGTTAAACTATATATACTAAACTAGTTATATGGAAAGTAGTATAGGTAAAGATATAGTAACAAATAGGAAGATTTCTATATGTAGCTAGATAAAAAAGTTATCTAAAACTAACCTATTACTAAAAACGCATAAATTATATTAAAGGAGTATTAATTATAACCTTAAAGAACCTAGAAGAAGGATCTAGGGACTAAAGAAGTAAGAGATAAGTCTTAGTAACCGCAAATAAAAGACTGATAGTTAGATTAGCAAAATAGAGGTTTAAACTTAAGGATAAAAATAAGTTAAGAGTTAACCTAAGTTACCTAGCGCATTATATACTATCGTGGATAGCTTATATAGATAATATATGTAATATATATAGGGCACCAAAGAATAAAAACCAGAAGTATTTAATTAGAATATATTAGGCACTGGAGGAAAAGAAGTATAGAGATGCTAAATATATATATAGATGGCACCTAGTAGAAGTACAGAGTTAAGGGGGCCTAATACTTTAGCCAGGAAGATTCCTTATAGAAGAATGCCTAGAGAGATAATAGTAGTGGAATTATCTAGAGAACACCTATCTATAGCATATAGAGGAAAATAAATAAATAAAGTATTAGCCTAAGAAGGACTAAGTATAAATAAGATCTAGTAGCTAATAGTTAGGAAAAGAGGAGGCCTATAGGACTAGAGGGAACTAGTAGTAGATCCTTAAACTCTTAAAGGAATTTAAGGTTAACACCTAAATTTAAAAGTAAAGTAGTAAGATCAATAGTTTAAGGCGCTAGTAAATAGTGGAGTAATAAGGAACTATATATTACTAGCAGTAGTAGAAAGAATAGGGTTACTATATAGATAAAAGAAATACCTATATCTACTTATAATAATTTTAGAAGATTAGATAGCTTATAAAGGAGGTATTATTAATCTTAAAATAGGACTAATTTAGTTAACTATTAAAGGAAGACAGGTTAAAATGTCTTTTAATATCCTACTATTAGGAAAGGATAGGGCGATACTAGGAATGCCTTAGTTATAGAAATATAATCTAAAGATTAATTAGGTTATAGGTTAGGTTAATATTAGGGACACTTAATAATATAAGATATAATAATAGACTAAGTTAGTATAGTACTAAGTTAGAGTAATATATAAAGAGACTAAGTAAGGCTTAAGTCACGTACTAAAAAGATACTATAAGTATGGTAAAAGGTTATAGTTACTAGAAAGTGAAAAGCTATTAGAGTATATAGTATAGAACTATAAAATAGAACTAGAACTAGAAATAAGTCTAAAGTTCTTTCTAATCTATAAGCTTACTACAACTAAGTTAGTAGCGCTTAAGGAGTTTATTTAGGAAAACTTATAAAAGGGATATATTAGACTATTATAGTTATTAGCAGGGTATCTAGTATTATTTATTCTATAAAAAAAAGGAAAACTTAGAATATGTATTAACTACTAATAGTTAAATAGTATTACTAGAAAGGATAGGTATTCTTTACCCTTAATTAGCAAAATCTAGGATAGGATAGGTAATATAAAAATCTTTATAAAGATAGACCTAAGGTAGGTATACCATTAAATTAGGATTAAGGAAGGCAATAAGTAAAAGGCAGCCTTTAGGTTAAAGAAAGGACTATATAAACCGCTAATAATGTAGTTTGGGCTTATAAATACACTAGTAATATTTTAAAAACAGATTAATAGCGTGTTAGGAGAATACCTAGATAAATTTATTATGGCATACCTTAATAATATTATTATCTACTTAGAGAACAAAAAAGAGTATAGAGAATATATTAAGTAGGTCTTAAAGAAACTACAAGAAAAAAAGATGCTAGTAGTAATTAAGAAATGCGAGTTCTTTATAAGGAAAACCAATTTTATAAAATTTATTATTAAACTAGGAAAAATTAGCATAGACCTAAAGAAGGTAGAAGCTATAGTGAACTGGTAAGAACTAGAGAATATTATATAGTTAAGGTTATTTTTAGGGTTTTATAACTACTATAGAAGGTTTATCACATAGTAGTTAAAGAATATTAAGCCATTTATAAGACTTATAAAGAAAAAGGAACTATAGGTTTAGAATAAAGAGTAAAAGAAGTTATTTAAAGAACTTAAGGAGTTATTTACCTAGGAACCAGTCTTTAAAATCTATAGACTAGAGTTAGACATAGTTATAGAAATAGATATATTAGACTTCGCACTAGGAGTATATTTACTATAAAAGCACTAGGACATATAGCACCTAGTAGTATATTATAGTAGGAAGATAATACCACTAGAGTTAAACTATAATATCTATAACAAGGAGTTGTTAGGCATGGTTATAGCACTTAAGAAATAGAGAGCATTTTTATAAGGTATAGAGAAACTATTTATGGTTAGAATAGACTATAAGAACCTTATAGGGTTCCTAATAACAAAGAAACTAAAATAAAGATAGGTTAGATAGGCGGAGATGTTTATAAAATACTATTTTAAGATTTAGTACACTAAGGGAACTAATAATGTATAAGTAGACACTCTAAGTAGAAAGGCTAAACTATAGAATAATAAGAAGTTGTTAGGGGCTTTACTGTAAAAGAATCTAGACGGAATAATTAGGTATAATTACCTAAAGATCGCAGTAACTATAAAGAGTTAAGTTTATAAATTACTAGAGAGTAATTAGATATAAAGGATCTAAGAGGTATAAATAGAAGATCTAGACTTAGAATAGTATAAGAATAGGAAAATAACTTATATTCTAAAGGCAGTAGTAAAGGAGTTTATAAAAGAGTTTTATAAGGGAATAATATAAGGACATAGTGGAGCTATAGGCTTAGTGTTAAGACTTTAAAAGGAGTATATTATTTAAGGAATCTAGGAACTAGCGAGATAAGTTATAAAGGAATATTTAAATTACCAAAAAAAATAAACTAATAAGATATAAGCTGTATAGAAGGCTATAACCAGTTAAAACACTAACAAGACTATAGAAGGTTATATTATAGGACTTTATTATTAAGTTACTAAAGTTAAAAGATCTTATTACCGGACAAGATTATAATATAATCTTAGTAATAGTGGATAAGCTAATAAAGTAGAGATACTTTATAGCATATATAGAAGAAATCTTAGCAGAGGATATAGCTAGAATCTATATTAAAGAATTGTTTGTAAGACACGGAGCACTAATAAAGATTGTATTAGATAGAGATCTAAGATTTATAGCGGCATTTTAGGAGGTATTCTTAGCAGAACAAGGGGTTTAAGTAGCAATGTTAACTGTATATTACCTATAGACAGATAGCTAAATAGAAAGGTTAAATTAGACACTAAAGTAGTATCTAAGGCACTATATTAACTATATATAAAACAATTTGGTATTGTTATTACTAGTTATATAGTTTGCGTATAATATAATATTATAGAAAAGGATAGGCATATTACCTTTTAAGGCGAACTACGGCTATAAGCCTAGGTTATTATTATTACTATAATAAGTAAAGAAAACAAGTAATATGGTTAAAGAAAGGAATGGAGATATTAATAAGTCTTTATAATTACCTTAAAGAAACAGCTAAACTAGTATAGGAAAGGATAAAAAAGTACTATAATACTAAAAGATCTAAGGGACCAGATCTTAAGGAGGGAGAAAAAGTATAGCTACTATATAAAATTTTTAAGAGTTAACAACTAAGCAAAAAGTTAAATTACATTAGACTAGGACCATTTATAGTTAAAGTAAAGATCTTAGAAGTTACGTATAAGTTAAACTTACTAGAGAAAATAAAAATCTACCCTATATAGTATATTGCAATACTAGAGCTAGCACACAGAAGTGTTAAGCCACTAGTTTATAAGATAGATATATATAGAGGATAAGAAGAGGACAAATAGTAAGTTTTAAAGATTATTGGTTATAAGGACGTTAATAACAAAACGTGATATAAAGTTAAGTAAATAGGCTATAAAGAGACTACCTAGAAACCGCTAGATAATTTAAAGAACGCTATAAAAAAGATATAGGAGTATTAAAAGAGAATAGGTTAGGTAGTATTAATAAAGAAGGATTGCTAAAGAACGAGTTACCTAAGGGGGACCTAAGAGGAGTACCTGCTGACGTATTTAGAGTTATTTCCCTTTCTATTAGAGGATAATCTATTCTTTTATTACCAAGTTTCTATAGGCCTTATTCTATAAGCTTCTACTTCTTAGAGCAAACCTTCTTATAAACTTTCTTAAGACGAATTAGTTGAGCAGATACAGCTAAATAAGATTTAAGAGCGCGCTGTTAAGCATTAGCGGCCTCTTTCTTAGTGTTATAAGAATAATAAAGTTTAACCAAAGCAACCGAGAGCTTATTATTAAGCTTTATAGCAGTAAATTAAACCTAGGACCTTAGTAGCGATTAATAAGGGAATCTAAAGACTGTTAAAAGTAATAGAATATGTATATTTAGTATTAGAAATGGAATAAACATTGCAAGATAATTAAACGTTTGCTTTAGTGCACTCTAAGTAAAAGGAAGGTTGTTAAGATATAGGGCTTACTAACGTAATATAAATTAACCCCTCTTTCTCATAATAAGAATATAGAGATAGTATTATCTTACTAAGAGATAGTATTGCAGCAATAGTACGAGACTGGCGGGCTATAGAAGAAAAAGGAGGAACTTTAGGTATTATAAGTAATAATAGTAACCAAATTAATTAAACAGACATTATACCTCTAGTGGACGACTTAGAGATATTAGAAATCTTTAAGGACGAAGATAAAGAGGAGGGAGATAGTATTACAGACGCTTTAAGTATAATATTACAACTACTTAGAGAGGAGTTGGAAGAAGCTAATTAATTAGTAAGGGTATAGTCTAGGATAGAACCAGTTAAACTATATAACAAGAAATAGTAGCTAAGGCCATATAATATAATCTATATAATCTATATAATCTATAAGATCTATTATAGAGCAAATAGAGCAGACAAAATAGATAGAGCAATAACTTTCTTAGGAGTATAGTCGTATATTTAAAGGACTATAGTCCCTACCTAAATAGTTCTCTCTCTTATAGTAAATCTTAGAATATAATTAGAGTTAATCTATTAGGCAACTACTTTACTTATAATAGGCTTATATAAATGCTTCTAAACTAAAGCTTATAGATTGCTACTATACAAGAATACTAAGCTAAGGAGAAGAAGAAGTCTATTAAAGACTGGCAAGATATAAAAGGGTCGCCAAGGCGCTAGTAGTAGGCGAGCCAATAGCGATTTTCCATCACGGGGATGGAAAATCCTAATTGGTTAGCTCTATAAGTAGTGTTGGCAGAATATGGCAGAATTTAGCAGAATGTCTAAAAAGTAGCAGGTGACGCGCTTTAGTACCATTATATTACCCCCCCTCCCAAAAAAGCCTACCCTTAGGCTTTATCCAAGTTCTTTATTATTATTTAGATTGTTATAGTTATCTAACCCTTCCTCCTAGCATTTAATCCAGCTATTTAGTTTGCGTAGTAGTTTAGGGAGGTCTAGGTAGGCCAGGTGGAAATCTTATAGCTTATAGGGAGAGTACTTAAAATTAGATACGGGGTACCATTTTAGATCTTTATTATAACCTACCCAGTTTACACAGTATTTTAAGGTATTATAGTTTTTCTTAACTACTAAGATCTTTTTAACTTTCTATTTCTTATCCTCTGCAATCTAAATTAGTGGTAGGGGGTTGTTGTACTATCTAGGCAATAGGTTGTCCGTGGCCTTCCACAGTCGGTTTAAAGAGAAGATAGGGTAGATCTTTATTAACTCTAGTAGCTTAGCCCTAAAAGAGTGCCCTTCCTTCTTAAGGATTTTATAGGGGCCAGCTATTTAGTGGTCTAGTTTATGGCTCGGCCTTTAGGTCTTCTAGTTTTTTATTAACACCTATACTTTATCTCCTACTTAGAAGTCTACCTCGCGGTAATATTAATTTACGTTAGCCTCTTTCTTCTCTTATACCTTTTTTATAATTGCTTAGGCAGTCTCCCAGGCTCTATATATTCTCTTAGCGAATGTCTGGGCCTCTTTATAGCTAAGGCGTTCGCGGGCCGTTATAGGTCCTATAGGTCTATCCCAATTAAAGGATATTCGTAGTTTGTATCCATAGAGTAACTTAAATAGTAATATTCCTATACTATTATAAGGGAGCGTAAGCTGTGCGTAATCTATTATAGGTAGTAGTTCCGACTAGTTGTTCTAGTAGTAATTAACAAAGGGGCGAAGTTACTAGTTAAGGTACTAGTTTATAATCTCGGTTTGGCCATTAGTCTAAGGGTAGAATACGGTAGAGAGCTTAATCTTAATTCTAAGGATATAGCAGAATTTATCCCAGAAGTCTAATATAAATTAGGGTCCATAGTTAGAGATAATTAATTTAGGAGCGCTATAGATCTGGTAGATGTTGTTAATATATATATAAGCCATATTTTTAATAGTTATAGTCTTAAAGCAAGGGAGAGAAACGGCTTACTTGTTTAGTCGGTTAACTATTATAAAGGCTATATTATAGCCATATTTGTCCTTTAGGGATAATTTAAAGTCCATTATAATATGCTGCTAAGGGCGTTTAGAAACTAGCAGTGATTGTAACCACCTAAGGGTTTAATCTCTGGGGGTATCTGCCTATTTGCAAGCATAATAATTCCTAATAAATCGTTTTATATTGGATAGGAGTCCCCGCCAGTAGTAGTAAGGCGCTAGTAGTTAGTGGGTCTTATCTTATCTAGAGTGCACCGTAGAGACTTAATAGTGGGCTTTATGGATTAGCCCCATTTGTAAGTTGTTAACATCTAAAACTACAAGCCGTTCTTAGTATAAAAGTAGTCCATCTTCTATTTCTAAATTAGGGTCGCCTTCTATAGCTTAGTTATAAAGGGCTTTTAGGAATTTAGCTATATAGTTTACGGTTAGGATGCAGTTAATTAGTCCTATTAGTTTATCTAAAATCTCTCCTTCTATAGGCGCTAGCTTATTCCGTTTAGAGCTTAGTTCCTTAAGGATATATAAGTTAAGCTGTTTAGGACGGAGGAGAGCATATATCTAGTGCTAAGCCTTTAGCTTATCTTATAGCTCCACGTCCTGTTCTCTCTAGGTTAAGGCATTAGCCTTAAAATTTCTATTTACTAAGGCGGTATATAATTGTAAAGAAGAATTAGGAGAGTATTTTAGCCCACTAGGCCTATTAACTGGTAAGCTGCTTTATTATTATAAAATACTTAAGAGCTTTATAATTAGTATAGACCTTAATCTAAAAGTCCGTGCTTCTAAGCTCTGCATGCTACTAGGATAATAATTACATAATAGCCAGCATTTCCTTATTGTGCACCTTATAGTTATACTTAGCTAGGGCTATTATCTTTAAGAAGAACGTAATAGGGTACCACTTGCTATCTAGGTGTAGCTATAAGAGGACCCCCGCTACTACTCTATTAGATACGTCCTATTTTTAGCATTAATTCTAGGTCTAGGTTATAGTAATAGAGAATTAGGGAGGAGATAAGTCAGTTCTTTAACTCCTTAAAGGCTTCTATATAGTTATTATTAAAAATAAAAGGTGTGTTATTCCTTATTAGCTGTATAAGAGGCTTAGCTACAACCCTATAATTATAGATAAACTAATAATAGAAATTACAAAAGCTAAGGAAGGACTGGATGCCCTTTATAGTATAAGGGGGTTTTTAGTTATAGATTACTTTAACCTTTTTAGGGTTAACTTTAATTCTTTTTATACTAATAATAAACCTAAGGTACTTTATACGTTTCACTCCAAATTCGTATTTCTTAATATTAACTTATAGACCTATATTCCACAGCCTCTCTAGGACCTTCTTAACGTAAACTTAGTGCTTAAGTTCGTTATCTAAGTATATAAGAATGTTATCTAGGTATGCTGTGCAGAACTTATTAAGGTAATTAAAAAGAACATTGTTTATATACTATTAGTACGTAGCTAGCCCATTCGTCAGCCTAAAAGGAAGGACTTTATATTTATAAGAACCGTAATAGGTGTAAAATATTATTAGATCTTCTAATATAGGGTCTATTCTAATTTAGTAGAAAGCTTGCCGGATATTAAGCTTAGTAAAGATTTTAGCTTAGCTTAGGCGTATAAGGGTCTTATTAATTAGAGGGAGAGGGTAACAGTCCTTCTAAGTAATAGCATTTAGTTTCTAGTAGTTAATATAAAAACAACAGCTTTTATTAGGCTTTTTTATAACTAGAATAGGAGAGGTAAAAGGAGCCTAACTTGGCTTAATAAACCCTTTATAAAGGTTATTAACTAAGTACTACTTTATTACTTTTAGTTCCTCTATAGTTTACTAGTAAAGGGGGCTATAACCTAAAGAGTTATTAGCCTCTAATTAAATCTTATAATTATAGGTTTAGTAGGGGGGTAGTATATCTAAAGCTACTTTTAAAAACGCGTCTCTATAGTTTATAAAGTAAGTAGAGAGGAGGCGCTTAACTAGCTCCTTATTATTTTCCTCTACTAATCCTTTTTCCTTCTTACTAATAATCTAGTTATAAAAACCTTATTATCCTTCCAATATATATTAAAGTGGAAACCTATAGCACTAATTGCCGTGATATCTACTATAGGGGAGTTATATAATAGTAGATGTGACTATAGCCTTGGGGGCCCTTAGCGTATTAACATTGTCTTTACTCCCCTTAGCTCTTATTGCATCTTCTAAAGGTTATCCTTTATATCTTATTAGTACGTCCTCTTCTATATTAGTCGGATCTTCGTAATTTAGAAGTTATCTACATTACTATCCATTCTACTTCTATAAATAGTGTCCTCCTTAACTATAGTGCTTTAGGGGAGTATTATTGTTGGTATAGAGTTCCTACTGGCCTTACGGTGGGCATCTTCTTAGGTAAAGGCTAAATCACAATTCTTAACATCCCGTTAATAGATAGGGTTAGCCTTCGCGGCTAATATCTTATAGTTAGTCCAAATTTCTCTAATAATGGAGGGTAATTTCGATCTATTCTCTAGCTAGATAAACTGTCTTTATTATACATTCAGCTAAATATTAAAGTAGGACATCTATTTTTGGCTAAGGATTATGTTATAGGACCCTAGGTCTAGGATATAGAAGGGGATACTAAACTGGCGTTGTCTATTAATAGTAATATATAGCTTTAAGATATAGGTAACTGGCTTACTGGCTTAGCCGTTATAGCCTTTAATTTAAACAGGCTTCTCTAATTAGGTAGCATTTATATTTAAGAACTTAGCAACATTACTTATATAAGTAGTGTTTATAAAGGCAAAGCTATTTACTCCAGTATTAATAAGGGCAGTAGTATTAACTCTATATCCATTTTAAGATACTATATATGGAACTATAAAGTATTTTCTACCTATTAGCTGACTTAGATTAATCTCTTTAAGATTAATAGGATACCCTAGGGGGGAGTTTTTCCCTAGGGTTCTTCTTTTCCTAACTTGTTAGACATTTCTTCTTTCTCTATCTCCTTAATATTACCTATATCCTTTGGCTCTAGGCAGGACGTGGTAAAGTAACTATCCTTTCTACAATTAAAGCACGTGACCGTGGCAGGGTTAATTGGGGTGTTGCGATAAGCATTGGTTGAAGGTATGGTACATAGGTAGGCAGTTATAACCGCTTTTAGTGTAAGGGCAGTTATGGTTTGTCTTCTGACGCTAGCTCCTATTAGTGTAGCGGATAGGTTATAGTCACTATAGGGCCGCTTTGGTTAATTAGAACGAGCATTAATTTATTTTAGTTCTAAATCTAGCAATAAACATCGGGCTGTAAGTCTTTGGTAGGTTAGTAGGTTGTCTAAGGCTACCGCGATCTTCTCTTATAGTTAGACCGTTAGCTTATTGTATAGGTCCAAATAATAGTTCTTAGGGGGAACCTGGCCTTTGCCTACTAGGTATAAGAATTAAATCTAGAACTTAGTAAAGGGTTAGTTTAATTTTATTATTAAGCAATTATAGTTATAATAGGCATCCCGTACTTTATTTGGATTAATATAAATAGTAGCTAGATGCTATATTATCTTATTAACAGATATAAACTAAATAGGTAACTCGTCCTTAAACTTAGCCTAAAGGTATTACTAGGCGTCCCTAATAGTTTAACTAAAGAGGTAAAGCATTTTAGCTTCTTTAGAGGGGAAATAGTTATAGTTAATACAAAGCTTTTCTCGCACTTAGATTCTCTAGTTCTTAAAGGTTAGGTCTATACCGTCTAATAATAGTAGGGGGCTAGGGAGCTTAATGTTACGGACAGCTTAAGTACAATGTTATAACTACTTGAAGAGGAGTCGGCGGAAGCTAGTTAGTTAATATAGGTACGGTCTAGGATAGATCCGGTGGAACCATGTGCTAAGGAATAGTAGCCGAGGTTATGTAATGTGATCTATATAATCTATAATAGAGTAAATAGAGCACACATACCTCACAGAGCAAAGGGATTTCTTAGGCGTATGGTTATATATTTAAAGGACCACAGTCCCTACTCATGTTACCAGTAGTAGTGGAGAGGATAGGATTACTATACAGACAAAAGGAACACCTATATCTACTTATAACAATTTTAAGAGATTAGATAGCCTATAGAGGAGGCATTATTAATCTTAAAATAGGACCTATTTAGTTAACTATTAAAGGGAGACCAGTTAAAATATCTTTTAATATCCTACTATTGGGAAAGGATAAGGCGATACTAGGAATGCCTTAGTTACAGGAATATAATCTAAGGATTAATTGGGTTATAGGTTAGGTTAATATTAAAAATACTTAACAACGCAAGATATAATAGCAAGCTAAGTTGGTATAGTATTAAGTTAGAGTAATATATAAAGAGACTAAGCAAGGCTTAAGTTATGTACCAAAAAGATACCATAAGTATAGTAAAAAGTTATGGTTACCAGAAAGTAAAAAGCTGTTAAAGTATACAGTATAGGACTATAAGATAGAATTAAAAGAGGGAATAAATCCAAAGTTCTTTTTAATCTATAAGCTCACTAAAACAGAGTTAGTGGCGCTTAAGGAGTTTATCCAGGAGAACTTATAAAAGGGATATATTAGACTATTATAGTTATTAGTAGGATATCCAGTATTATTTATCCCAAAGAAAAATGGAAAACTTAGGATGTGTATAGACTATAGACAGTTAAACAGCATTACCAGAAAGGATAGGTATTCTTTACCCTTAATTAGCGAAATCTAAGACAGGATAGGTAACGCAAAGATCTTTACAAAAATAGATTTAAGATAGGTGTACTATTAGATTAGGATCAAGGAAGGCAATAAATAGAAGGCAGCCTTTAGGTTAAAGGAAGGACTATATAAGCCATTAGTTATACAGTTTGGGCTTATAAATGCATTAGCAATATTCTAGAAATAAATTAATAGTGTATTAGGAGAACACCTTAATAAGTTTATTATAGTATACCTTAATATTATTATTATCTACTTAGAGAACAAGAAAGAACATAAGGAATACGTTAAATAGGTCTTAAAGAAACTATAAAAAGAACAAATGCTAGTAGCAATTAAGAAATATAAGTTCTTTATAAAAAAGACTAATTTTATAGGATTTATTATTAAATTAGGAAAAATTAGTATAGACCTAAAGAAAGTTAAAGCTATAGTAAGTTGGTAAGAACTAGAGAACATTATATAGTTAAGATTATTCCTAGGGTTTCGCAATTACTATAGGAGGTTTATAGCACAATGGTTAAAAAGCATTAAGCTATTTACAAGGTTAATAAAAAAGGAGGAACTATAGGTTTGGGATAGTAAGCAGAAAAAGCTGTTTTAAAAACTTAAAGAGTTATTTACCTAGGAACTAATCCTTAAAATCTATTAACCAAAGTTAGAAACGGTTGTTAAGACAAATATATTAAACTTCGCATTAGGAACATGTTTACTATAAAGGCATTAGGATATATAGCATCTAGTAGCGTATTATAGTTAGAAGATAACACCACTAGAACTAAACTATAACATCTATAATAAGGAGTTATTAGGTATAGTTACAGCGTTAAAGAAATAGAGAGCATTTTTATAAAGTACAGAGAAACCATTTATAGTTAAAACAGACTATAAGAACCTTATAGGATTCCTAATAACAAAGGAACTCAACTAAAGACAGGTTAGATAGGCGGAAATGCTTACAGAATACCATTTTAAAATTCAGCATACTAAGGGTACAGACAATGCACAAGCAGATGCTTTAAGCAGAAAGGCTAAACTACAAAATAATAAAAAGCCATTAGGAACTTTATTGCGAAAGGATTAAGATAGATTAATTAGGTATAATTATTTAAAGATTATAGCAACTAGAGAAGGGCAGATCTACAAATCACTAGAGAGTGATTAGATATAGAAGATCCAAGTAGTATAGGTAGAGGATTTAGATAAGGAATAGTATAAAAATAGAGAAGCAACTTATATTCTAAGGTCTATTATAAAAGAGTTTATTAAGTTATTCTATAAGGGACTAACTTAAGGACACAACAAAGCTATAGGCTTAGTGTTAAGACTTTAAAAGGAATATATTGTTTAAGGAATCTAGGGACTAGCAAGATAAGTTATAAGAGAATATCTAGATTGCTAAAGAAATAAACTAATAAGGCATAAGCTGTATGGAGGGCTATAACCTGTTAAAATACTAGAAAGACTATAGGAAGTCATATTATAGGACTTTATTATTAAGTTACTAAAGTTAAAAGATTCTATTACAGGACAAGATTATAACACAATTTTAGTAATAGTAGACAAGCTTACAAAGTGGGGATACTTTATAGCATGTATAGAGGAAATATTAGCAGAAGATATCGCTAGAATCTATATTAAGGAAGTGTTTATAAGACACAGAGCACTAAGTAAGATTATATTAGATAGAGATCTAAGATTTATAGCAGTATTCTAGGAGGTATTCTTAGCAGAATAAGAAGTTCGTGTAGTAACCTTAACGGTATATTATCCACAGACGGACGGATAAACAGAAAAATTAAACTAGACACTAGAACAGTATTTAAGGCACTATATTAATTATGCACAGAATAATTAGGTATTATTATTACCAGTTATACAGTTTATATATAATACAACACCATAAGAAGGAATGGGAATGTTACTATTTAAGGCGAATTACGGGTATAGGCTAAGATTATTATTATCACTATATTAAGTAAAGAAGACGAGTAGCACAGCTAAAGAAAGAATAGAGACTTTAATAAATCTTTATACAGACCTTAAAGAAATAGCTAAACTAGTATAAAAGTAAATGAAAAGGTACTATAATACTAAGAGATCTAAGGGACCAGATCTTAAGGAGGGAGATAAAGTGTAGCTACTATACAAAAATTTTAAGAGTTAACAACCAAGTAAGAAGTTAGACTATGTTAGACTAGAACCTTTTAAAATTATATAAAGAATTTTATTGGTTATATTTAAGTTAAACCTACCAGCTAAAATAAAAATTTACCCTATATAGCATATTACAATACTAAAGCCAGTATACAGAAGTGTTAAACTATTAGTCTATAAAGCAGACATATATAGAGGGCAAAAAGAAGATAAATGGCAAGTTTTAAAGATTATCAGTTATAAGGACGTAGATGACAAAACGTAGTACAAAGTAAAGTGGATAGGCTATAGTAAAACTACCTAGAAACCACTAAGCAATCTAGAAAACGCTATAGGAAAGGTATAGAAGTATTAAAAGAAAGCAGGTTAGGTAATATTAACAAAGAAGGATCGCCAAAGAACAAGTCACCTAAGGGGGACCCAAGAGGAGCAATTGCTAAGCTACTTAGAGTTGTTTCCCTTATAGGAGGAAAGTCTGTTCTTTTATTACCTAGCTTAGACAGACCCTATTAAACAAGTTTCTACTCCTTAGAACGAACCTTCTTATAAACATATTTAAGACAAAGTAGCTAGGTAGACGCCACAACCTAAGTATCTAGGGCCTTTTGCTCTGTATCCCAAGAACATTCCAGCTTAGCTAAGGCAGCGGAGAGTTCACCATCAAGTTTCGCAGTGGTAGATTAAATATAAGACCCTATAATAAGTTACTTAGGGAACCTAAAGACTATTAAGAGTTATAGAACGCGCACACTTAGCGTTAGAAGAAGAGTAAACATTGCAAGATAATTAAATATTTGCTTTAGTGCACTCTAAGTAAAAGGAAGGTTGTTAAGACAAAGGACTTACTAGCGCGATATAAACTAACCCCTCTTTCGCACAATAAGAACACGGAGACGGTATTATCTTACTAAGCAATAGTATAGCAGCAATAGTGCGAGTATGACATTACGCATGTAAAGAAGAAGAAGCTTTAGGCATAATAAGTAAGAATATTAACCAAGTTAATTAGACGGATATTACACCTCTAGTAAACAACTTAGAGATATTAGGAATCTTTAAGGACAAAGATAAAAAGAAGGGAGATGGTGTTATGGACAGCTTAAGTATAATATTACAACTACTTGGAGAAGAGTTGGCGGAAGCTAGTTGGTTAATATAGGCACGGTCTAGAATGGATCTGGTAGAACCATATAACAAGGAATAGTAGCCGAGTTATATAACATGCTACGTAAGGAATGTAAGGAATATAGTAAACATATGTACCTTATATACAAGGGAGGATTTCTTAGGAGTACGGTTGTGTATTTAAAGGACCTCAGTCCCTACCGTAGATAGTTCTCTCCTTGTAGTAAATCTTAGAATATAATTAGAGTTAATCTGTTAGGCAACCACTCTACCAGTTATTATTACGTTGTTAACCTGTTTATATCTATATACCCAGTCCAATAACAGGACCTACCGTAGTTCTTGCTACAAGGTTCCGTTATATATAACACAGTTTTAGACACTAGCTATATAGGTTAAGTAGAACAATAAGGCGCTTATAGCACAGTATAAATAGGGACTTAAGGCTAAAGTCTAGGATGCAATTATCCTAATAGAAGATATAGGTACTCTAAGAGAGTTAATAGATTAAGCAATAAAGATTAATAACAGAATCTATTAAAGAGAATAAGCTAAAAAAGGCCAAGATAGAGTTCTATAGTTATATAAGGCGTAAAGTACGCATTAGCAAACATAGAGCTAAAAACTATAGAATGGTGCAGAGCTAATAGACCTAAGCAGTACTAAAGAATTTAAGAGATAGATAAAGAAACTATAGAAACCTAGAGGTTAAAGATTAAGTAATTATAGGACTAGGGAGGAGAGGCCAAACTAGGGATCTTAGTAGTAAAAGACGTTTAGGCAGACTCCACAACAAGAAAAATGGTTTAAAGATAGAGCTTACATAAATTATAGAAAACAAGGTTATTTTGCTAGAGACTATAAAGGTAGTTAGAGTAATTACGCAGTAAAGGGCACTAGGTTGTTAGAGTACAATAATATAAATATAGGGATGTTACGTAGGACTAAGGAGTGTTTAATTAAGCACTTTATATTTTATTATAATAACGCATACCAAATTTATAAAGATACTAAGTATAGCGTAAGCTATTGGCTGTAAGAGCCAGAGTTAAGAGAACTTAAAGGAACCACAGAGTTAGATAAAAAATAAGATCAACTCTACAAGCTAGATTAAGATATTAAAGCAATATATAGATAAAGATCGGCAATAATAATAATAGAGTTAGAGTACTTATTAATTAACAGCAATAAAAAAGAAAAGGGGGCTAACTAGGAGCACTTATACCTTAATAACGCAATAGAAGTAGAGACTAAAACCACTACAAAACATAGATTAGTAACGGGTATTATAACACTATTAGATACAATTTCCATCACTTTATAAAATAGAAAAAGCAATATTTAGAGATAATTAAGTAAGTAGACAACTGCTAGTGCTAGCTTACCACTTATAAAAGGCAAAAGGCTATAGGTCCAAGATTCTTAAGAAAAGATAAGAAAAGCTCTAGACTTACTAGGTATAATAAAAATAGCTTAAAAGCCCACAATGGACAAAAGCTAATAGAAAAGAGCAGTAACTTAGTTTAGTAATTAATAAATAAGTATAGGACGCAAGTTTAAGAACCACAAGTTTAGGGAACAAATAAAAACGTTATTAGAAAGCCAAGATTTTAAGAAATAAATAAGGACTATAATAATTCTAGGTAAATATAGTGTTTAGCCTAAAGATTAAAAAGTTAATACTAAGATTAGGAAGTAAGACAACTTTAAGGATCTAGCTATAAGACGCAGAAAACAAGAAACTATAGATAAGTTTAGGTAAAGAATTATCGCATAGCAAGAGCAAAAGCTAGACAAGAGGTCAGCTATACTAGGTCGTATAAGGAATAGAGCACCTATATAAAGAGTTACTAATAGGCCTAGTGCAGGGACACCTAGAGTAAAGTGATTAGATAAACTAGAATAAGAAGAGAATCTAGATATTTTAGTTAGATTTAAAGAAAGACACACCAAAGGATATTACGACACAGTAATAATAAGGTACTTTCTTATAGATAGACTATACACACTAAACCAGTTATATAGAAAGTAGTATAAGCAATAACACAATAACAAATAAGAAGACTTTTATATATAGCTAGATAAAAAAGTTGTTTAAAACCAACCTATTATAAAAAAACGCATAAGTTATATTAAAGGAGTATTAATTATAATATTAAGGAACCTAGAAGAGGAATCTAGGGACTAGAAAAGTAAACAATAAATCTTAGTACCCGCAGTAGAGATACTAGTAGTTAGGGCAACTAGGTATAGGTTTAAACTCAAAAATAAAAATAAGCTAAGAGTTAACCTAAGTTACCTAGCGTATTATACACTATTATAAATAGCCTGTGTGGATAACGTGTGCAATATACATAGGGCACTAAAAGACAAAAACTAGAAATACCTAGTAAGAATATATTAGGCACTAAAAGAAAAGTGGTTTAAAGACGCTAAGTATATACATAAATAGCACCTAGTAGAAGTATAGAGCTAAAGGGACCTAATACTTTAACCTAGAAGATTCCTTATAAAAGAGTGCCTAGATAAACAATAGTAGTAAAACTGCCCAGAGAACACTTATCTATAGTATATAGAGGAAAAGAAGCAAACTAAGTATTAGCTAAAAGTGGACCAAGTATAAATAGGATTTAGTAGCTAATAGTTAGGAAAAGGGGAGGCCTATAAAACTAAAGGGAACTAATAGTAGAGCCTTAGACCCTTAAAGGAATTCAAAAACAATACCTAAACTTATAAGTTAAGTAGCAAGACCAGTAGTTTAAAGCGTTAATAGACAGTAGAGTAATAAAAAACCACATATTACTAGTAGTAGTAGAGAGGATAGGGTTACCACATAGATAAAAGGAATACCTATATCCACTTATAACAATTTTAGAAGATTAGATAGCCTATAAAGGAGGTATTATTAATCTTAAAACAGGACCTATTTAGTTAACTATTAAAGGGAGACTAGTTAAAATGTCTTTTAATATCCTACTATTAGGAAAGGATAAGGCAATACTAGGAATACCTTAGTTACAGGAATATAATCCAAAGATTAATTAGGTTACAGGTTAGGTTAATATTAGAGATACTTAATAATGCAAGATATAATAGTAAACCAAGTTGGTATAGTACTAAGTCAGAGCAATATATAAAGAGACTAAGTAAGGCTTAAGTTATATACCAAAGAGATACTATAAGTATAGTAAAAAGTTATAGTTACTAAAAAGTAAAAAGCTGTTAGAATATATAGCATAGGACTATAAGATAGAGTTAAAAAAGGGAACTAGTTTAAAGTTCTTCCCAATCTATAAGCTTACTAAAATAGAGTTAGTGGCGCTTAAGAAGTTTATCTAGGAGAACTTATAAAAGGGATATATTAGACCATTGCAGTTATCAGCAGAATATCCAGTATTATTTATCCCAAAGAAAAACAGAAAACTTAGGATATATATAGACTATAGACAGTTAAACAGTATTACTAAAAAGGATAAGTATCCTTTACCCTTAATTAGCAAAATCCAAGATAGGATAGGCAACGCAAAGATCTTTACAAAGATAGATCTAAGGTAGATATACCATTAAATTAGAATTAAGGAAGGTAATAAATAAAAGGCAACCTTTAGGTTAAAGGAAGGACTATACAAACTATTAGTTATATAGTTTAGGCTTATAAATATACTAGCAACGTTCTAGAAACAAATTAATAGTGTATTAGAAGAACACCTTAATAAGTTTATTATAGTATATCTTAATAATATTATTATCTACTTAAAGAGCAAGAAAAAACATAAGGGATATATTAAATAGGTCTTAGAGAGACTACAAGAAGAACAAATACTAGTAACAGTTAAGAAATGCGAATTCTTTATAAAAAAGACTAATTTTGTAGGATTTATTATTAAACTAGGAAAAATCAGTATAGACCTAAAGAAAGTTAAAGCTATAGTGAACTAGTAAGAACCAGAGAATATTATATAGTTAAGATTATTCCTAGGGTTTTGTAATTACTATAGGAGGTTTATAGCACAATAGTTAAAAAGTATTAAGCCATTTACAAGGTTAATAAAAAAGGAGGAACTATAGGTTTAGGGTAGTAAGTAAAAAAAGCTATTCTAAGAACTTAAAGAGTTGTTTACCCAGAAACTAGTCCTTAAAGTCTACCAACCAAAGTTAGAAACGGTTATTAAGATAAATATATTAGACTTTATACTAGGAGCATATTTGCTACAGAGGCATTAGGACGTATAGTATCCAGTAGCGTACTATAGTTGGAAGATAACACCACTAGAACTAAACTATAATATCTATAACAAGGAGTTATTAGGTATAGTTACAGCATTAAAAAAATAGAGAGCATTCTTACAAGGCATAGAGAAACTATTTGTAGTTAAGACGGATTATAAAAACCTTACAGGATTCCTAATAACAAAGGAACTTAACTAAAGATAGGTTAGATAGGCGGAAATGCTTATAGAATACCATTTCAAAATTTAGTATACTAAGGGTACAGATAATGCATAAGCAGATACTCTAAGTAGGAAGGCTAAACTATAAAATAATAAAAAGCCATTAGGAGCTTTATTGCGAAGGGATTAAGATAAATTAATTAGGTATAATTATCTAAAGATCGCAGTAACTAGAGAAGGGCAGATCTATAAATTACTAGAGAGTAATTAAATATAGAAGATCTAGAAGGCATAGGCAGAGGATCTAAATAAGGAATAGTATAAAAATAGAGAAGTAACTTATATTCTAAGGTCTATTACAAAAGAGTTTATTAAGTTATTCTATAAGGGACTAACTTAAGGACATAATAGAGCTATAGGATTAGTGTTAAGACTTTAGGAGAAATATATTATTTAAGAAATCTAGGGACTAGCAAGACAAGTTATAAAAGAATGTCTAAATTACCAAAAAAAAATAAACTAATAAGGCATAAGCCGTGCGGAGGGCTATAACCTGTTAAAATACCAGAAAGACTATAGGAAGTTATATTATAGGACTTTATTATTAAGTTACTAAAGTTAAAAGATCCTATTATAGGACAAGATTATAATGTAATCTTAGTAATAGTGGACAAGCTTATAAAGTAGGGATACTTTATAGCATACACAGAAGAGATATTAGTAGAGGATATCGCTAGAATCTATATTAAGGAAGTGTTTGCAAGACACAAAGCACCAAGTAAGATTATATTAGACAGAGATTTGAGATTTATAGCAGTATTCTAGGAGGTATTCTTAGCGGAATAAGAAGTTCACGTAGTAACCTTAACGGCGTATTATCCACAGACGGACGGACAAATAAAAAGGTTAAACTAGACACTAGAACAGTATCTAAGGCACTATATTAGTTATGCACAGAATAATTAGGTATTGTTGTTACTAGTTATATAGTTTATATACACTATAACACTATAAGAAGGAATAGGAACGTTACTATTTAAGGCGAATTACAGGTATAAGCTAAGATTATCATTATTGCTACGTTAAGTAAAGAAGATAAGTAGCATAACTAAAGAAAGAATAGAGACTTTAATAAATCTTTATACAGACCTTAAAGAAACAGCTAAACTAGTATAAGAGCAAATAAAAAGGTACTACAACGCTAAGAGATCTAAGGGACCAGATCTTAAGAAGGGAGATAAAGTATAGCTACTATATAAAAATTTTAAGAGTTAACGACTAAGTAAGAAGTTAGACTATGTTAGACTAGGACCTTTTAAAATCATATAAAGAATTTTATTAGTTACGTTTAAGTTAAACCTACTAGCCAAAATAAAAATTTACCCTATATAGCATATCGCAATACTAGAGCTAGCACATAGAAATATTAAACCATTATTTTACAAAGTAGATATATATAGAGGGCAAAAAGAAGATAAATAGCAAGTTTTAAAGATTATTAGTTATAAGGACGTAGATAACAAAACATAGTATAAAGTACAGTAGATAGGCTATAGTAAGACTACCTAGAAACCACTAAGCAATCTAGAGAACGCTATAGGAAAGGTATAGGAGTATTAGAAGAAAGTAGGTTAGGCAGTATTAATAAAGAAAAATTGCCAAAGAATAAGTCACCTAAGGGGGACCTAAGAGGAGCAATTGCCAAGCTACTTAGAGTTGTTTCCCTTATAGAAGGAAAGTCTATTCTTTTATTACCTAGCTTAGATAGACCCTATTAAATAAGTTTCCACTCCTTAAAACAAACCTTCTTATAAATACATTTAAGGCGTTAAAGACAAGCATAAGCCAGATACTAAGCTTTAAGGATATATACAGACTCTTCTAAAACACATTAAACCTCAAGCAGCGTAGAGGCTAGCTTACCATTAAGTTTCTTAGCGGTAGATTAAATATAAGACCCTATAATAAGTTACTCAGGAAACCTAAAAACTATTAAAAGTTATAGAACGCGCATACTTAGCGTTAAAGATAAAACGAACGTTATAGGATAATTAAACGTTTGCTTTAGTGCACTTTAAGTAAAAGGAAGATTATTAAGACAAAGGGTTCGCTAGCGCAATATAAACCAACCCCTCTTTTACATAATAAGAACATAAAGACGGCATTATCTCACCTAGAGATAGTATTGCAGCAATAGTATAAGACTAATAAGCTGTAGAAAAAGAAGAAGAAGCTTTAGGTATAATAAGTAAGGATATTAACCAGGTTAATTAAACAGATATTATACCTCTAGTGGATAACTTAGAGATATTAGGAATCTTTAAGGACAAAGATAAAGAGAAGGGAGATAGTATTATAGACAGCTTAAGTACAATATTACAACTACTTAGAAAGGAGTTGGCGGAAGCTAGTTGGTTAATATAGGCACGGTCTAGGATAGATTTAGTAGAACTATATAACAAGGAATAGTAGCTAAGGTTATGTAATATAATCTATATAATCTGTGTAATCTATAACAGAGCAAATAGAGCACACGTACTTTACAGAGCGAAGGGATTTCTTAGGCGTATGGTTGTGTATTTAAAGGACTATAGTCCCTACCTAGATAGTTCTCTCTTTATAGTAAATCTCAGAATATAATTGGAGTTAATTTATTGGGCAACTACTCTACCAGTTATTATTACGTTGTTGACCTATTCTTATCTATATACCCGGCCCAATAACAGGACCTATTGTAGTTCTTGCTACAAGGTTCCGTTACACTTAACGGACTTTAATTACTTTATTATTATATCCGTACTCTCTAGTATATTATATTTAGTTAAGCAAATGGGTTAATTAAGGCTTTATAAAGGGGAGGCTAGGCTATTTTATAAGGCAGCAAGGCTTTTTAGGATCTCCTTTAAAGTCTCTTATATACTTTAGGCTTAAAGACAATTAACCTTCTAATTGGCTGTAAAGGCATAAATCTGCTTATATATACTTATAATATTATTATTATCTTTAATTTCTAATTCTAACTAGATCTTATATTCCTCTTAAGTAGAGGCAGGTCTTTTAAATAAGCTTATTTTAGGTACCATTATCGGCTTTCTAAGGTTTATTAGAATTATATAATTTGGTTTTAATTCTAGGGTTTTTTTAGGGGTATAGGTTAAGTATAGTCTAGCCTATAAAGTAGGATATTATTAGGGCCTTCTCAGGCGTAGTAGTATAAGTTTTTTTAATATCTAAGTATAACACGTTAACGCATTATTGTAGATAAAGGTCTTCTTTTAGGGTGGAATATTATTAAGGCCTTCCCAAGTAATGTAGGGAGAGCTTAGTATAGTATAACGGGCTTATATAAATGCTTCTAAACCAAAGCTTGTAGATTGCTACTATACAAAAATACTAAGCTAAGGAGAAGAAGAAGTCTGTTAGAGACTAGCAAGATATAAAGGGGTCGCTAAGGCGCTAGTAGTAGGCAAGCCAATAGCGATTTTCCATCCCGGGGATGGAAAATCCTAATTGGTTGGCTCTATAAGTAGTGTCGGCAGAATATGGCAGAATTTGGCAGAATGCCCAGAAAGTAGCAGGTGACGCGCTCCAGCACCGTTATACCACTAGTTGTTATTATGTTGTTAACTTAGTTTTAATATCTATATACCTAGCCTATTGACAAACCCACCGTAGTTCCTGCTATAAGGTTTTATTATAAATAGTAAACAAGTTAACTAAGTGGGGCTACTTTATAGTATATATAGAAGAAATCTTAGTAGAGGATATAGCTAAAATCTATACTAAAGAAGTATTTATAAGACATGGAGCACTAATAAAGATTATATCGGATAGAGATCTAAGATTTATAGTAGTATTTTAGGAAGTATTTTTAGCTGAATAAAGGGTTCGCGTAGTAACGTTAATAGTATATTACCTATAGACAGACGGTTAAATAGAAAGATTAAACTAAACGTTAGAATAGTATTTAAGGTATTATATTAATTATATATAAAACAATTAGGTATTATTATTACTAGTTATACAATTTATATATAATACAACACTATAAGAAGGAATAGGCATATTACCTTTTAAGGTAAATTACGGATATAAGCTAAGGATATTATTATTGCTATAATAAGTAAAAAAAACAAGTAGCATAGCTAAAAAAGAATAAAGAATTTAATAAATCTTTATAATTACCTTAAGGAAATAGCTAAACTAGTATAAATAAGGATAAAAAGGTACTATAATATTAAGAGATCTAAGGGACTAGATCTTAAGGAGGGAGATAAAGTATAGCTACTATATAAAAATTTTAAGAGTTAATAACTAAGTAAGAAGTTGGACTATATTAGACTAGGACCATTTTATAAGAGCGTAAAGAGGCTTTAGGGAAGATTTAAAGGAATAAATATATATTCTATCTAATCTAAGAGTATATAGCTCTTGCAGAGTACAAGACGTTGCATAAAGAAGAGAAAGGAACATAGAAAACTTATAACTAAATATTTAGGGTCTTGGTAGAAGACGCGTAGGCATAAGCCCACATGGATTTTAACAAGTTTTAACCAAATTCCATTACGTTAGTGGAATTTAGTGGAATTTAATTAAGTTAGTAGAACTTAGTAGAAAACAGTAGATTACGGTAGATAATTGCGGATAGTTGCAAATAGTTATAAACAGTTTTATATAGTTATCTGTCAAGTGTTTTACCAAGACATTCCTACTATAACTAGGCTAGTCCCGTTACAGTACCCCCCCTTTTTAGCCGAAGGTCTAAAACAATTTAATTTAGTTAAGAATTTATAACTTATTATGTTATAAGCGTTATAACATATTTTAAGTTCTTTTCAATTTCGAGTTTCCTGCTATTATATTTTATATCTTTATATCAGGTAGCAGTTGTTTGCCTTTATATTATGTCCATCCAGCTAGAGCAGGCTATAAAGGATAGTCCTTATAGAACTCTTTTACCAAGGAAGGCGCGTCAGCCTTAATCTAGTTATAGGTTTCCTAGGTTTATGTTTTATATCCTTTCCACTTAATAAGAAGTTTAAATTATTTAGATTGTGTTTTCTATTGCATATTATTAATTAAGTTAATAAAGTAAGAACCGTTACCATTATTAATAATTATAAGAGGTGGCGGTAGTATTTTGCGAGTTATAGGATCGTTTCTTAAAGGTTACAGCAAGCTTACGTAAAACGTTAGGTATATTTTTATTTTAGTTAGCAGTTTAAGCTTATAGGCGTACAGGCTTAGTTTCTTCTTAATTTAGTATAGGCCTGTAAACTTCCAATTAAGTTTCTTTAAAGGCCGTTAAGTCTTTAGGTTTTGTGTACTTAGGTAAGCCATATCACCTTCTTTAAAGTCCTATATAGGAGCTTATCCTTTATTCGCATACCATTTCTATAACATTTAGGCGTATATTAACTCACTTTATAATAGTTCTATTAACTACTTCATTTAATTAGCGAAGTTGTGTATATTAATTAACTAGATCCGTTTAATTATAGGTCCTATTATGTTAATATTAGGTTATGGCTTAAATCTAAGTTAAGGGTCTTGTCCATAGGTTACGTAGAACAGTATCACGCCTATTAATACATTTATTATATTATTTATAGTAAACTCAGCTAAAGGTAGCCATTTTTCCCAGTTGTCTTACAGGTAGGAGTAGTATATTTATAAGTATTGTTCTATAATTACGTTTGGAATTTTAGTTTAACTATCTATCTCTAGATAAAATACAGTTAACGTGTTCCACCACCGAGTCGGATATACTACCAAGTCGGACACTTCAAAATACACCAAAAACCCTAAATTTTACTTTTAAATATCTCAACCACTACTTAATAATATTTTCTAAAAATTTAAATATAAGCTTCTATATATCTATGCGAGTGCCTATTATAA
>Ga0307507_10002277_pt1 | contig 40887 bp, 4 predicted proteins | sample 7_EM_MG_FD_207223 | JGI IMG/M metagenome (GOLD analysis project Ga0307507, IMG submission 207223) | Populus trichocarpa ectomycorrhiza microbial communities from riparian zone in the Pacific Northwest, United States - 7_EM | ecosystem: Host-associated > Plants > Roots > Unclassified | place... | reverse complement strand
CTAGTAGATATATACTATATAGATGGTTCTAAAGATAGTAAATCAAGTGCAGCGGCCGTATGTAAAATAGGGGAGAGAAATAGGATTAAATATGCAACAAATTGGAATCTAGGGCCTTATATGGAAATTATGGACGCAGAACTTTATGCAGTCTATAGGGCCCTAGAATATCTAAAATAACAAAGACCAGAAGAGAAACAGGTTTATATCTTTATAGATAGCCAAGCAGCTATTAAAAGATTACAGCTTAATTCTCTTACAGGGGGATAAGAACTAGTATATCTTATAAATATTAGGTTAGGGTATTAGGTTTTTAACCTTAAATGCCTAGGCAGTATATAATTAAGAATTAGAAACGGGATAGATATTCTAACTAGTAGGCTTAACAATAACTTAGCTGTTTTATAGTTGCTAAGGACCTTAATTAGAAATCTAGCGCCTTTTAGTTTAGGTCGCTATTATTTAAAATATCTAATAATGGCTAATAATTTCTTATTGTAGATCTTGTAGTTATATTTAGCTAGACTTAGTTGTTTTAAGAAGTATGCTATAGGGTGTAGTACTCCTTTCTTATTATACTAAGACAGAATGCCTCTAGTAATATAGTTAGATAAATTAGCTTCTATAACACTCTTTTGGTTTAAGTTAAAGTGTTAGAGTATAGGTGTAATAGTAAATATAACCTTTAGATAGGTAAAGGCCTTCTTATATTCCTTATTAAAGATAAAGGCTTTATCCTTTTAGGTTAGAGCTATAAGGGATAAAACTAGAGCGGAGAAGTTATTAATAAACTATTAGTAAAAGTTAGCAAATCCTATAAAGGCTCTTACGTCCTTAACGTTCTTAGGTTCTTACTAGTTTATAATTACTTTAATCTTCTTTAGGTCCATTTATACGCTATCTATAGAAATAATAAGTCTAAGGTATAGGACTTCTGTTTTATAGAATTTGTATTTATCTATATTTAACTATAGGCTAGCTCCATATAGAGCTTTTAGAATAAGGTTAATATATTTCTTATATTTAGTTAGGTTATTGCTATATACTAGGATGTTATTAATATAAGCAGTATAGAAAACGTCCAAGTAAGGTTATAGGGTATTATTTATAAAGTATTGGAATAAACTTAGGGTATTTGCAAGGCCAAATGGTGTTATTAAGTATTTAAATAGTCCGTATCTAGTACGGAATGCAGTAAGCTATTTATCTCCTTTTATAATACGGAGGCGGTTAAATGCGTAGATAAGGTTAAGTTTTATATAGTAGCGGGCCTTATTTAATTAATTTTATATCTCTTAAATTAATGGGAGCAGGTACTAATTCTTAATAGTAATAGCGTTAAGAGCTTAGTAGTCTATATAGAAGCGCAGACTGCTACTAGGTTTCTTAATAAAGATTATAGATATAGCTATAGGCAATAAGCTTACTCTAATAAATTCTTTACTTAGGTACTTGTCTAAGTACTTCTATAGCACCTTAAGTTTATTTTGGGATATTCCATATAGGGGTCTAAATCCTAGCTGTTTTCCTTCTTTAAGTATAATTTTATAGTTATATAGTTAGTGTTCTGCTAACTTGTCGGCTTCCTTTTATAAAAATGCCTCTAGGTGCTTATAGTAGTATACTAGTACTTTTATGGTAGGGTTAGTATGCTTCTTTAGTGCTAGGGCCTTTTTAATATTGGCTATTATAACGGCGAAGATTGTATATTTAGGTTTCCTAGTAAGTTGTGCTAACAGGGTAGCTCTAATTGTATAGATATCTAAAGTGTTAAGCAAGTTTAGATTGTCCTTAGTTTCTTATTTAGGTTTGGGTTTAGTATTAGGTATAGAGTTAATATTAGATTTAGGTTTAGGTTCTTCAAGTATCCTTTTTATGGTAGAATACTAGTTCTTATAGTACCTTTATATATTAAGCTTAGACTTCTACTTAGTTTGGGGCAGTATAGTAGTTAGGATTAGTTTGTATAGTTTAGTATAACTTCTAGGTTCTTAGTAGATGTTGGTGGAATTCTTATATTAGTGGAATTTGGTAGAATTCTTAGGTTAGTAGAATTTAGTAGAATTCTTAGGTTAGTAAAATTAAGTGGACTTTTTAGGTATAGGGTAGACGTTAGTAGAAATTTTAAACTAGTAGATTCTGGTGGATTTTTTAGATTTTAGTTTAGGGTCTAAGTAGTAAGTTATAAGACACTTCTGCTTATAACGGGGGGCGGTAAATAGAAGCTTAAGGTTGTCCTAATTAATAGTTACCTTATATAGCTTTATCTAGGGTTGTTTAAGGATTACTAGATAACCTAGGGTAGTTATAAAGAGCTTAATTAATTCTTTATAGTTTAGGTATTAGAGTCTTAGGGCCGCTATATAAGTAATACAGCCTAAGATAGTACGTTTACTATTAAATCCAAATACATTAATATGCTAGTTAAGGGGTGTTAGGGTAAACCTATTATCTTATATAAAGATCTTATTAATAAATCCTATGCTGCTAGCTCCTATGTTAATTAGGACTTAAGTATTAGCCTATTAACCTTTCTGCTAAAAACGGTAGTTAATGGTTATACTACAATCCTAAGAGTTAGGGTTTATTATATTTAATGCATTTAATAAGATCCTGTAATATAGCTGTCCTAAAGAGCAACTTAACTTTAGGATATGCCTTTTAGTGGTAAGCAGAAAGGGGTTCTTCTAGAACGTTAGTTATAACTTTATTCTTATAAGTGGTGCTTACTAGATATAGGGCTAGAGCTAGGTAAAGATTAGGGGTAGTAACTGGAGGATTAATGCGGTAAACGGTTGTTAGTATTAGCTGTTTATAGATCTTTTTAGAAGGGGGTGGAGTAGTAGTTGGAGAGGTAGGAGCTACTTCTATATTTAAAGTAGAGGCCTAGCTTAGTGCGTTATTTTTATTTAAAGGACCCTAGTGGGGCATATTTTAGGGTCCCAGTGTTAATATCTATAGTGTTAGAGTACTTAGGCTGGGATAATAACTTAGTAGATATTTATAGAGTTATTATACTATATTAAGGAGCGGACTTTAGTGTTAGGTGTAGTATATTATTGTACTATTTATTAATAATGTTTACGCAGGCATTAAGGGCTCCTAGTAGGTCTACACTAATTAGGAAGGTTTTTAGTTTAGGGCTTAGAGATTTAATAAGGCTGTTAATTAGTGCGGAGTTATTCCAGCCTATTTCCTTTGCGTAATAAATAAATTTAGAGAAGTATACTATGAAACTTTTCTTTTCTTAAGTTATATGGTTTATCTTCTTTTAAGCGGTAGCTTGGCGGTTTCGGTTACTATATATAGCTTTAAGAAATACAACTAGGCTTTATACTAAGTTTAGCTACGTTTCCTCCTAGTTAACTTAGGGCGTAGTAGAGTTAGTTAGCTTTAATTAGGTAACAGTTAGCATTACCAGTTAGCTTATTTTTAAGCCGGCTTAAGAATAACTAAAGCTTTTATTATTTGCCAGTAAATACTAGAGGGTTTAGTAGTTTTTTAGATTATTATAACATAGTAGTTGGTTTTACTAGTAGGATAACTATTACTAGTTTAGGGCTTGTGTTCCACATGTTGGCTTCTAATAACAGCAATTAGTCTTAAGGGCTTAGCGTAGGCGTCTTAAGAGTGCGGATTTCTTCTTAGAGGGCCTTAATTATTTTCTAGTGCCGTACTTCTTATTTGGCTTGCTATTAAGCTATAGTAGCTTGGTTTTATATAAGGGCGTCTATAAAGGACTTTTATATATCTGCTAATTATTCCTAAAGTGCGGATATAATATTAGTGGCCATTATAGAGGCTTTAAGGTTATTTTATATTTTAAATAGGGTAGGGCAGAGTATAGGTTTTTAAGGTTTTAATATAATATAGTGTTATAGAGCGGGTATAAGCGGTAATAATATATAGCAAAGTAGATATTAATAAGCTATGTATATAAACTGCATAATAAAGTTAAGACGTTATATAAGGAGAGAAGGTAAGGAAATGGGAAGAAAGGGTATATATTATTAGTTTAGTTGCTTAGTCGATATATACATAGAGTAAAATAGGATTTAAGGAGCGGTCCGAGTAGAATATAGCAGAATGCGGCAAATTGCTATTAGATTACCGTAGATTGCCTGCAAATTGCCATTAGGTTACCGTCTTGCGGTTAGTCTTTTTTTACTACGTCAGTGGAAATAGGTAGATGTGTATAAGGTGTTACGGAGGTGTCCCGTAACATTACTAAAGTATTTAAAGTTAATAATTTGTTTAATGGTCCACTCCTTATAGTTCTTATCTTTATTCTTATCTTAGATTAGTACTAATAGAGATTTAGGCTATATTTATCCTAGTAAGGGGTTAGACTAATAAAGGTATAGTAGCTATAGATAAAATATAGACTATATCCTATGGGTAGCTAGGGTAGGTAGAAGCTCTAGCTTATATACAGCTTCCTTATTAATAACTTATTTAATTAAATAGGGGCCAAGGTTCTTATAATTAAGTAACTTTATAGGCCTTTATATAGAGATATTATATATATCTAGCTATACCTAGTTGCTAATACGCATCTCCAATAGTGGCGTTCTATAATAGTTAGTAAAGTAGGCCTACTTTACTTAAGCCTAGGCTATTTCTCCCTTATAGTAATTAAGTAGATTTTTTATATAGTCTATATACTAGTTAACAAGTAGTATCTTAAGGCGTTTTCCATATAGCAGTTTCTTATTAATAGGTTCTAGTAGCTCTATATAGGATTAAAAGTGATAACCCTTATTTATAAAGAACGGGGTAAGTTATATAGTGGTTAAGACGTAGTTATTCGCTGTAAATTTACCTAGTAAAAGGTAATTAACCTAGTTATCTTAACTATAGGCAACTACCTGTTATAGGTACGCTTTTATACTAGCATTAGCGTTTTCCAGTTATTTAGTAGTTTTATAGTAGAAGGATATAGACATTTTAATAGAGATGTTAAGGCGTTAGTAAATCCGTCTCCATATATCAGAGTTAAACTATATGCCTTAGTTAGATGTAATTAAGTTAGGTAACCTATATAATTAGTAAACTTCGCAAAAAAAGGCGTTAGTAATATCGCTAACGGCTACGCCTTTAATTAGGATGTGGTGGCGCTCTTTTATAAGTCGGTATATTATTATAAAAATGTTCTTATAGGTACGGCCGTGTTATTTATAGGGTAGTAGGTTAGTAATAAAATCTATAGTAATATCTGCCTATTATTATATAGGTATTAATAGAGGGTATAGTAGTCCTTAGTACGTTATATCAAAGGCCTTAGCGCGCTTATAACTATAGTAGGTGCCTATAAAGTATTTAACTAAGTCTATTATTTTAGGCTAGAAGTAATATCGGCTAAGAAGCTTATAGGTTCCTTCTTTGCCTAAATGGCCACTTAATTAGATGTTATAGGCCATTTAAATTAGTTGCTGTTGTAAATTTTTTAAGTTAGGGATAAATAGTCGGCCTATATAATAGAGCCTATTATTTTTACTTCTAAGGCTACTATATTAATCTAGCCTAAGCTTTAGAGGTTAGTAGGCAGTATGTAGGCGCTAGCGGTCTTTGCGGTAATAGGTTAATATAGTAATAGGTTAATAGAGGTATTATATACCGTAGTAATAAGCTTATTAATTTTAAAAGGTAACTTTAGTTCTATAGTATAAAGCTAAGGTATAGTTAGCTCTATTATAGGTAGTATATAGGGTTGTCTCTGCCGTCGCCTCCCTTTTGTCTCTGCCGTCGCCTCCCTTTTGTCTCTGCCGTCGCCTCCCTTTTATCCTCCGCCGTCGTTATAGGGGCGCCGCTAGGTATTGGAGGTTGAGGTTAAGCTTAGCGTAACCTTAGGTTACGCATAACCCCCTAAGGCCCGCGACATATCGTCCAAATATCTCCCCCCCTCTTTGGTGGTGGCCCCTACTTTTTAGACGCGTTTTTAAGGCTTAGGTTAGTACTAGGTTAGTATAAAGGGCCTTAGCGCGCCTTTAACCTTACTATTACCTTAACAATCTATTTTCTAACCCTCTCCTACTCTTATGCCCGCGCTAGCTCGTATAGGGCTTCTAATTTTATATAAAAAGGCCTACTATAATTCTAATTCTATAATATAGAGCTCTCTTCTAACCTTTTACAACATATGCAACCTTACTAAAAGGTAGCGCCACACTCCAAAACTTACACATACCCATCTTACCATCAAAAACAATCGATTTTCTAACTTTTAAGACCTAATTCCTACTGCCTAGCGAGCTAGAAGTGGATTTATTTGTCGTTTTACCCCCTTTTCCCAACAGAAAAATTTCTCTAAGGGTGGCCCTAGCTTATAAGCGAGGCACAGACAGGAACACTAAAACTACTACTACTACTACTACTAATACCAATACTACAAAATAGGGGCTAGTTTCTCTACTACCTCATAGCCTGATCTCCCCAGAAATCTTCTAGGAGGATTAGTAAGGAGAAAGGGTATAAGGATAGTAAAAACTAGGAAACCCCCCTATAAGACACAAAATGCCAAGGCCCGGTAGGCCTAAAAAGAAACCTCCTATAGAAATAAGTGATAATGAGTCTATATCTACATTCACTTTTTCTGGCCCTTCTCCTGGCCTGTTTGGGACAGGAGAAAAAAGAGGACATCCTTAGTCTTCTACTGAAAAAGAAAACCAAAAACCTGCAAAAAAGACAACTAAACTGATAACTTTTACGGCTGGTATACCTAGTATATCTTTCTCTCCCCTTTCTCCAGAACAACACCTATAAAAGGCTCTAGATAGCCTAACCCAGGCCTATAAAGGGCTAGAAGAAGAAGAAGAAGAAGAAGAAGAAAACAAAAAGGAACAAGTTAAGCAGCTAGAGGACTATACACGTAGTATCCTAGCAGGAGAAAATCCCTTTATAAAAGAAAAAGAAAAGACAAAAGATGTCCTAAAAGGGCTAGTCAAAGAAGTAAGAGCTCTCCGTAAGGAGGTAGCCCCTACTAAAGAAACCTACGCAGAGAGGCTAAAGAAGGACCTCCCTACTTTGTCCTCTCTACCCTCCTCGTCACTACTATTTCCTACCCCTTCTACTTCTACTAGAAGTAGGAAAAAGCAGCTATAAGAAAGAAAGCTAGTCCTAATTACAGACCAAAAGGACCAACCTCTAGATACCTTCTCTATACGAAACAAAGTCAATCAACTATTTGCATCAAAAATGCAAGTAAAAAAGCCAGTACTAGCGTCTATAGCTAGAACTAAAGGAAAACAAAATATTCTCCTTACGACTATAGAAGAGTATAATGCAGATTTCCTAGTCAAATATAAGGAGATCTGGCATAACTGCTTTACCTTTCAAAGAGAACAAAAACTAGAACCATGGGTTCAAATTATAGCCCATAGGGTTCCTACCCTACCTTTCCTAGGAGAAGGAGGCTCTAAGCTTCTAAAAGAAGAGATTGAAACCTTTAATCCTATAAGGATACAAGGACTACCTAGATGGATCTTATCTAGCGAAAAAAGACACAATCCACAGACCAGATTTGGCTCTATAGTTTTTACTATAGAGAACGAAGAAAAAAGACAAGAAATCCTTAAGCAAAAAGAGATATCAATTGCAGGTACAGCTACTAAGGTAGTAAAATACCTCAAAGTCTCTCCTACTACGCAGTGCACTAGCTGCCAAAAATTTGGCCATATAGGAGACAGATGCTCTACTAGAGCCTGTAGATTCTGTGCGGCTGCACATTTATCTAAAGACCACTGCTGTCCTACCTGTTTAGTATCAGGCAGGCCTTGCGAGCACACTACCCCTCTTTGCATTAATTGTAAGGAAAAACACTTTGCTAATAGTAAAGACTGTGAGAATCTTAGAGCAGCTAAACTAGTATATGCATAGTACTAGCGTAGAAGGTTCTGTAGAAGAAGAGACAAAATAAATAGGATTCTAGAAGGAGGTAACTCCTACTAGGCTCCTAGTAAAAGGATAGTAGAGAGCAAAAGGACAGAAATAAATTGCAAAAGGATAGGGATAGGTGTTAGGATTTCCTATGGTTTTTCCTACCGTTTTCTCATTCCCTAGTAGTTGTAGTAACTTAGTATTTTACTAAGGAGCTATAAACCCTTAGGGGTTTATAAACTATTAGGATATAGCTACTAGTATATATTAAGCTGCCTAGAAAGGATTTATGTATATAGAACTATAGCGCCATAGCCCGAGGCTGCATGTGCAGTATTGTACGTAGTATAATACAATCAGATATAAAAAAATAAAATAAAAAAAGAGCTCTCTTCTCCTCCTCCCCCTTTAATATTTACGCGTTTGGTAGCTTTATTTACCTATACTATATTTACACGTCTTCCCCCTAACCTCTTGCGGATATTTATAGATATAGAGTCTTTTAAGAATCTTCTTACCCTATAGTCCACTTTATAGTTAAAGAAAGCCCCCTTAGCCTCCTTCTCTAATAGCCTCTAGAACAAATTTAAGGCCCAGACGGCATAGCTATGCAATATTTATAAGGCCTAGCGCTTAAAGAATACTACAAGGGCGTATAAGCCAAAGTAGAAAGAGTGGGAAGACTAGTATATAAGACTAGAAGGTAATATAGACAGCGCCTAGGTAACAAAAGATAAGCTTTACCTATTTTTAGAGTAGTAAGTTATTAACCAAGAATTATACGCTGCTGGCTATTAAAAATGGAACTTAAAATAGAAAGAGATATAAAAAGATAGTAAGTAGGTAAAAAAGAGGCAGAAGACAGTTAAGCGGGTAAGATAGCTAGGGGAAAGGGTATCCGCAGGGGTATTTATAGAGGCATCTATAGGGGCATCTATATCCGTAGGGGTATCTATAGGGGTAGCTATAGGTATAGGGGAGGAAGCTGTAAAGGAGGAAGGGGAGGTATGGGACGAGGAGGCCCTAAACGCCCTATTTAATAAAATAGTCTAATACTTAGTTATAAATAGCTACATCTCTGCTATTACTAAGATTTATATATAGCAGTTAAAAGGTAAGACCTTATAGCCGCTATAGGGGGTAAAGCTCTTAGTGGTACTAAATAGCATCCGCTATAATAAGGACCGGATTTAATATATTAACTTTATTAACTAAGGCCTATTTATAATTACTAGCGGCTATAATATTAAAGGGCTTAAAAAGGCAATTACTTAGTACTAAGAGACGGGCTCTAAGATACTAGGTTTAGTTAAGTCTTACCTTTAAACTGCAGCTAAGCATTTATTAGGTTTATATATACCCTACCTAGTCTATATAGCTGCTATTTTCTAACCCGTTCCTTAGGCCATACTACTATTACCTATAGTAAAAGTAGATAAGACGTTTAGCTTACTAACCTTATCCTTATTAAACTAGAAAATAAAGGGCCTAAACTAGATAAGTTAGCGCTGTATATAATTATGTTAATAATATAAGGAAAGTAGAATTAGTATAGTAAAGTTAAGTATATAGGCTGTATATAGAACGCTAACCCTATCCTCTACCCCCTCTCTATAATAGCCTTCTACTTCTTTAACTATTAGAATAAAGATAGTACTAAAAGCTTCCCATTCTTTTAGTAGCTAGAGGACTACTATAACCTATATATCTTCCCTAGTAGTATTAAAGTACTATAATGGCCGCTAAGCTATTATACGCAGTTTAAATAAAATAAAAAGATGTTCTAGGGGGTAAGAATTTACTTAAAGGAGAAGACCCATAGCGCCTATAAGTAAAGTGTCCGGCATACTAAGCTTAGCGGCATTAAGAAGACTTAAATTAAATAGGCTAGACACTAGAATACGGACGTAATAATAAGAGCCTACCTTAGCTACCTACTCTATATATTTATATGGTTAATTACCGGCTTCCTAAAGGAAGAAAAGGGCTACTTTCTCCCCTATATATAGGAGGTGCTAGAGGAGGCCCTCTATTTAAAGATATAGCCTAAGACTAATATCTAGCTAAAATATATAGAGGCCTACTACCTAGGTAGGGCTAATAATAAGGTTATATAGCTTAACCTTATAGGCTTAGGATTTCTACGCCTCCTCTATATACTTAGGGTAATCCTACTATAGGACTTAGTAATCCTATATAAGCAGTTCCCGCTCTACTCCCTATAAAAGAACCCCCTCTTTAGCTATAAGGAGTACTAGAGATTTGCTATATAGGTAAAAAGCTCACTAGCTAATATAGTTACGCTAAATAAGCTAATAATATAAAAATACTGGCCCGCCTATAAGGCTATAGCTAAGCTAAGATATAAGGCCGTAATCTTTAAGATAAAGGGGGTTTAATTACACGTGTAAATAATTTTAGAATAGCTTAGCGAGATAGAAAGGTTATTAGCATTATTCACACCTATATAGATTTAATAAGGGAAGATAGGTATCTAGATAGGGCCTATAAAGTCTATATATCCACCTTTAGATAAGCCTATACTATTTATTATAATATCTACTATATCCGCGCCACCTACTTAGCCGTCTATAATATCTATACTACCCACTTAGCTATCTATAATATCCACACTATCTGCTTAACTGTCTATAATATCTATACTATCTACTTAGCCGTCTATAATATCTATACCGTCCGCTTAGCCGTCTATAATATCTATACCATCCGCTTAGCCGTCTATAATATCCACACTACCCGCTTAGCTATCTACTATATTTATATTACCCCTACTAGCGTAGGTATAAGCTAATACTTAGTAGGCATAAGCTAATACTTAGCTGTCTCTTCTATTTATCCTTAATTTATAGGTACTACTAGGGAAATATAAAATGCTTTAAGGTGGTAATTTGGTCTTCTAGCTCTAGACTAAGTAGACTTTAAGGCTAGCGGGTAAGCTATTAATTAAATCTCTTAATTACTATAAGGGGGCACGCTAGTAGGTTAACAGCAAGGCTATATTCTATAGCCGTCGCTATAGGATAATTAAGGATATAAGACGGCGCGTAGAAGACAGTATAGTAAGAAATAAAAGATAGGCTATTAACCAGCTAGAACAGCTACAAGGCCGGTATTTTTTAGATTGGCTTTATAAAAATATTTAAATAGTTATTTTACTATAGTAACCAAGACGCCTTAATATATAACTATACTGCCATAACTATAACTATAACTAAGACATCTTAATATAGAACTATACTATAGTAACTATAGTAACTAAGACATCTTAATATAGGACTATATTATAGTAACTAAGACGCCTTAATATAGGAATAGAGTCTATTTAGGTGTTATAAATTTAGAGCAATATTAATAATAATTAATAATTATTTATTGCTTAACGTCCGATTCGGATCCCTATTGGGCCCACGCGGACTACTCCTTATTTACATATAGGGAGAAAACTCTATTTGAGAAAATAAGAAAACCCCGTAATCCATCTCCCCGCCTTTTAGGACTTACATATAGGGCGCCTATGAGTTACCTATAGTGCTCTACTACCTTACTTTATAACCTCCTTGGGAACTACTGCTGCCGTAATAAGCCTATGGACGCGCTAGTATCGCAAACTTAACTCTACTACTGTAGAGTTATTAAGGGGCGCCTAGTACTCGCCCCTTTGCCTTCTATTACCATTTCCTTTGCAACCTAGAACTAGTCTAGTATATTTTAGCTAATAAGCCACTGGGTAACCACCTTAAGACCTTTTTATATTAAGAGTAGTATATTATAGTTCTCTATGCCAGCTACTGAGAGCATTGCTTCTTAGTTAGTGTATAGGGGGCATAACAGTATTATATGTTTTAGTGTCTGTCTTGGCCAGCCATATTTATATCTTAGGCTACCTACTAGGACAGTGCATTGCACGACCAGCTTCCCCCCCCCTTAAGCGAATTGCAGATTCGGTACGGGTACGCGGGCTCGCCAAATCGCCACCAACTGTACATAGTAATTGTAGCGAAGCCGTATGCTTAGCTGTAAGAACTTTACTTCTGGCAGACTTGCAACCGGCCTTCCTCCGTAGTGTCGTGATCTTTGTTAAATATCGTAAGGTTTCGACCCATATGATATTACCAAATTTTATCAGCAATTGAAGAGACAGCGTTGTATTTGCGTTTTAGTGGCTATAACGGAGGCGTAGTTAAGGGGGAGAAGAGGAAGTGTATGTCTTTAATTTGGTTTTCCCAGCTTCCAACCCCCCCTTAGCGAGAGCTCCAGAATTTTATATTTGGTACGCGCATCCAATCTTACCTGATTGCCACTAACTGTATATAGTGATTGTAGCGAAACTGTATGCTTGGCTCCAAAACCTTGCTTCTATAGTATTATAATCTTCGTTAATATTATAAGGTTCCCACCCCTACAATATTGCTAAATCTTATTAGTAATTATAGAGACAGCGTTATACTCATGTTTTGGCGGAGGCATAGGCAAAAGAGGAAATATATGTTAAGGAAGCGTACGTCAGGCAAGTTCTGAGTTGCTTTAATTTTAATTCCCCTGGCTAACTGGGGCGATTCCCCAGGGCAACCAAAAAGGTCCTTGCGTGCAGCTATAGCCATTCGCTACAATTACTATGTATAGTTGGTAGCAATTAGGCGAGATTGGATGCGCGTACCGAATGTAAAATTCTGGAGCTCTCGCTAAGGGGGGGGGGTGGAAGCTGGTCGTGCACATCGCTGTATACAGTGGTGTTGACGGCTCGGCTGAGCGCCCGATAAGTCGCTGAGCCGCACGTGACATATACAACCCCCGTCAATATTCGCGAATGTTAACGGCCAAGCCTGCAGCCAAGTCATGCATATATTTAAATGTCTTTACCCCCACTAATTGAGTCGCTAATACGCGCGTACTATTAGCCTATTGGCCTAGCTGTGCGCCCATATATTTACCCTATGCGGTAAGGTTACTTATTTAGTCGCTAAGCGGCTAGTAGGTATACTTTCTCTACCTCTTTTCCCCGGTCTATATCTATATATATTTAAAAAATAGGAACCCCCCCTAGGGCGCCGCTTCTCCAGCAGCGTCCTATCTTAAAAATAGCGTTAATTAGTTACGTAGAGATTAACATCACAAATAATACCAAACTATACGCTAACGCGCAGAGCATCCTCGCCCTTATATATGCCAAGAGGCCTAAAAATATGTCTTTAAATTATAAGCTAAAGTAGAAGGAGTTTAAGGTAGGTAGCTAGGTGCTTTATAGAGTAGTATACTTATAGCTAACACGTGTTTTTCTAGGCCTTTTATAAAAAGAAGTAGTACTATAACGGCAATACTATTATAAAAGAAAAGCTACTCCTTTCCTTATTAAGGAGGTTATAGGCCAGCCACTAAAAGCAAAAGGCCGTAAGGTTAGTGATAATATACCCTAGGACAAGACGCGGCTCTTCTAGCGCTTAGTTCGCGGCTATATTACAGCCCTAATAGACCTCTACTAGGCGTAGAAGACTATAGGGATAAACAGTTACTAGTCCCTATAGAAGGATAATATTAAGGAGTACCTAAAGATTCTATAATAGAGGGACGCGTAATAGAAAATGGACTAGTTTGCAAATAAGGGTAGAGATATACTACTTAACAAATATACAGAGGATAAGTGTAAGGCTATTACCTAAGTATACGGTAGGGAGTAGGCAAGCTGAGCATAAGTTATAAGGAGAGTTGATGGAAGAGGACGATATAGTAATAAGGGTAGGTATGGCAATACCCTAGTATAGAGACGAACCGATAAAGAGGGAAGGGCTATAAGCCTAAGGGAGCTTATAAGGAGGTGCCAAGGGCTAGCTGAAGGCTAGCCTTGGCAGCTGCTAAAAGATCCCTTATAATAAGTTTAAGAATATTTACCGCCAGCTATAGGCCTATAGAGACTCCTTGCTAAAATACTACCTCTATATACTTATAGATATCCTACTAGGCCACTATATACTTACCTATAGTGGTAATAGGCGCTCTGCCAAAATCTTAGACCTATTTACCTTTAAGTTTAAGTGTAACGGAACCTTGTAGCAGGAACTACAGTGGGTCCTATTATTAGGCTGGGTATATAGGTAAGAATAAATTAATAACGTAATAATAACTAGTGGAGTGGTTGCCTAACAGATTAACTCTAATTGTATTCTAAGATTTACTATAAGGAGAGAACTATCTATGGTAGGGACTAAGGTCCTTTAAATACACAACCATACTCCTAAGAAATCCTCTCTTATACGTAAGGTACGTGTTATACGTGTTATATATAGCGTACACTATGTATACTTTGTATACTGCGTATAATATTATATAACTCGCTTACTATTCCTTATTACATGGTTCCACTGGATCCATCCTAAATTGTGCCTATATTAACTAACTAGCTTCCTACAACTCTTCTCCAAGTAGTTGTAATATTGTATTTAAAGCGTCTATAATACTATTTCCCTCCTCTTTATCTTTGTCCTTAAAGATTTTTAATATCTCTAAGTCGTCCACTAGAGGTGTAATGTCCGTTTAATTAGTCTAGTTAATATCCTTGCTTATTATGCCTAAAGCTTCTTCTTCTTTATAAGCGCAATGTTATGCTTGCACCATAGCTGCTATACTATTACTTAGTAAGATAATGTCGTCTCTATATTCTCGTTGTGCGAAAGCGGGGTTAGTATATATTGCAATAGCAAGTCCCTTGTCTTGATAACCCTTATCTTGCTTAAAGTGCACTAAAGCAAACGTTTAATTGTCCTGTAATATTCGCTCTATTTCTAATGCTAAGTGTACGCGTCCTATAACTCTTAACAGTTTTTAAGTTCCCTAAGTAACTTATTATAGGGTCTTGTATTTAATCTGCTGCTATAAAGCTTAATGGTAAGCTCTTAAGCGCCTTAAATAAGCTTCGTCGTTCGCAGGAAGCGGAGTAGGAGGCTATAGCTGCTTAATAGCGTGCTTTTAAAGCCCGTCTATTAGCCTCTACCTATCTTCTTTATCTTAAATGTGTTTATGAGAAGGTCCGTTCTAAGGAGTAGAAACTGGTTTAACAGGGTTTATCTAAGCTAGGTAATAAAAGGACTGGCTCTCCTTCTATAAAGGAAATAACTCTAAGTAGCTTAGTAATTACTCCTCTTAGGTCCCCCTTAGGTGACTTATTCTTTGGCAATCTTTCTTTATTAATATTACCTAACCTGCTTTCTTCTGATACTCCCATACCTTTTCTATAGCGTTTTTTAGGTTGCTTAGTAGTTCCTAGATAGTCTTACTATAGCCTATCTACTTTACTTTATACTATGTTTTGTTATCTATATTCTTGTAACTAATAATCTTTAAAACTTGCTATTTGTCTTTCTTTTATCCTCTATATATGTCTGCCTTGTAGACTAGTAGCTTAATATTCCCGTATGCTGGCTCTAGCATTGCGATATGTTATATAGGGTAGATTTTTATCCTGGCTGGTAGGTTTAACTTATACGTAACTAATAAAATTCTTTACTTAACTTTAAAAGGTCCTAGTCTAATATAGTCTAATTTCTTGCTTAGTTGTTAACTCTTGAATTTTTTATATAGTAGCTATACTTTATCTCCCTCCTTAAGATCTGGTCCCTTAGATCTCTTAGCATTATAGTACCTTTTTATTTATTCTTGTACTAGTTTAGCTGTTTCTTTAAGGTCTGTATAAAGATTTATTAACATCTCTATTCTTTATTTAGCTGTGCTACTCGTCTTTTTTGCTTAATATGGCGATAATAATATTCTTAGCTTATATCCGTAATTTGCCTTAAATGGTAATGTCCCCATTCCTTTTTATAGTGTTGCATTATATGCAAACTGTGTAACTAGTAGTAATAATACCCAATTATTCTGTACGTAATTGATATAATGCCTTAAATACTGCTCTAGTGTCTAGTTTAGTCTTTCCATTTATTTGTCCGTCTGCGGATAATACACTATAGATATTACTATACAAACTCCTTATTCTGCCAGAAATACTTCCTAAAATGCTATTATAAATCTTAGATCTCTATCTAATATGATTTTATCTAGTGCTCTATATCTTACAAACACTTCCTTTATATAGATTCTAGTGACATTTTCTGCTAATATCTCTTTAGTGCATGCTATAAAGTATCCCTACTTTATTAGCTTGTCTACTATTACTAAAATCGCGTTATAATCTTGCCTTGTGATAGGATCTCTTAACTTTAGTAACTTAATAATAAAGTCCTATAATATAACCTCCTATGGTCTTCCTGGTATTTTAATAGGTTATAGCCCTCTATACGGCTTATACCTTATTAGTTTATTCCTTTAGCAATCTAAATATTTCTTTATAACTTGTTTTGCTAGTTCTTAGATTCCTTAAATAATATACTCCTTTTAAAGTCTTAACACTAAGCCTATAGCTCTGTTATATCCTTATGTTATTCCCTTATGGAATTCCTTAATAAATTCTTTTACAATAGACTTAGGCATATACGTTACTTCTCTATTTTTATATTGCTCTAAGTCTAGATCCTCTGCCTACGCTTCTTAGATCTTTTATATCTAATTACTCTCTAGTAATTTATAGATCTAACTTTCTTTAGTTACTATAATCTTTGGATAATTATACCTAATTAATCCGTCTTAATCCTTTTATAACAAAGCTCCCGATAGCTTTTTATTACTTTATAGTTTAGCCTTTCTACTTAGAGCATCTGCTCGTGCATTATCTGTACCTTTAGTATACTAAATTTTAAAATGGTATTCTATAAGTATTTCCGCCTATCTAACCTATCTTTGGTTGAGTTTCTTTATTATTAGGAATCCTGTAAGGTTCTTATAGTCTATCTTAACTACAAATGGTTTCTCTGTGCCTTATAAGAATGCTCTCTATTCTTTAAGTGCTATAACTATACCTAACAACTCCTTGTTATAGATGTTATAGTTTAACTCTAGTAGTGTTATTTTCCAACTATAGTATGCTACTGGGTGCTATCTATCTTGATATTTCTGTATAAAGTATACCCCTAGTATAAAGTTTAATATATTTGTTTCTATAACCATCTCTAAACCTAGTTAATAGATCTTAAGAACTGGCTCCTAGGTAAACAACTCTTTAATTCTCTTAAATAGTTCTTATTATTCTTTTCCTTATGCCTATAGTTCTTCTTTCTTTATTAACTATGTAAATGGCTTAATATCCTTTAACTATTGCGCTATAAACCTTCTATAGTAATTGCAAAACCCTAGGAACGATCTTAACTGCGTAACGTTCTCTAGTTCTTACTAATTCACTATAGCCTTAATCTTTTTTAGATCTATACTAAGTTGGCCTAGTTTAATAATAAATCTAATAAAATTGGTCTTCTTAGTAAAGAACTTGTATTTCTTAATTGCTACTAGCATCTGTTCTTCTTATAGTCTCTTTAAGACCTATTTAACGTGTTCTCTATATTCTTCCTCACTCTCTAAATAGATAATAATGTTGTTAAGGTATACTATAATAAATTTATCTAGGTATTCTCCTAACACACTATTAATTTGCTTTTGGAACGTTACTAGTGCGTTTATAAGCCTAAATTGTATAACTAATAGCTTATATAGTCCTTCCTTTGACCTAAAGGCTGCCTTTTATTTATTGCCTTCCTTAATTCTAATCTAATAGTACGCCTATCTCAGATCTATCTTTGTAAAGATCTTTACGTTACCTATCCTATCTTAGATTTCGCTAATTAAGGGTAAAGGATACCTATCCTTTCTAGTAATACTGTTTAACTATCTATAGTCTATACACATTCTAAGTTTTCCGTTTTTCTTTAGGATGAATAGTACTAGATATCCTGCTAATGATTATAATAGTCTAATATATCCCTTATATAAGTTCTCCTAAATAAACTTCTTAAGCGCTACTGACTCCGTTTTAGTAAGCTTATAGATTAAAAAGAACTTTAGACTTATTCCCTCTTCCAATTCTATTTTATAGTCCCATGCTATATACTCTAACAGCTTTTCACTTTCTGGTGACTATAACTTTTTACCATACTTATAGTATCTCTTTAGTATATAACTTAAGCCTCGCTTAGTCTCTTTATACATCACTCTGACTTAGTACTATACTAACTTGGTTTACTATTATACTTTGCGCTATTATATATCCTTAATATTAACTTAACCTATAACCTAATTGATCTTTAGATTGTATTTCTATAATTAAGGTATTCCTAGTATCGCCTTATCCTATCCTAATAGTAGGATATTAAAAGACATTCTAACTGGTCTCCCTTTAATAGTTAACTAAATAGGTCCTGTTTTAAGGTTAATAATACCTCCTCTATAGGCTATCTAATCTTCTAAAATTATTGTAAGTAGATATAGGTGTTCCTTTTGTCTATATAGTAACCCTATCCTTTCTACTATCTTTGGTAATATATGGTTCCTAGTTACTCTATTATCTACCAACACTTTAAACTGCTAATCTTGCCACTTAGCTCTTAAATTTAGGTGCCGATTTTAAATTCCTTTAAGGGTTTAAGGCTTTAATACTGGTTCCCTTTAGTCCTATACGCCTCCCCTTTTCCTAACTGTTAGCTGCTAGATCCTGCCTATACTTAGTCTAACTTAGGCTAATACTTAGTTTATTTCTTTTCCTCTATATACTATGGATAAGTATTCTCTAGGCACTCCTACCACTATTATCCGTCTAGGTATTTTTCCGTAAGGAATCTTCCTGGTTAAAGTATTAAGTCCCCTTAACCTTGCACTTCTACTGGGTGCTAACTATATATATACTTAGTATTTCTAAACCGCTTTTCTTCTGGTGCCTAATATATCCTTACTAGGTACTTCTAGTTCTTATCTTTAGGTGCTCTATATATATTGCACATATTATCCACATAAGCTATCTATAATAGTATATAATGCGCTATATGTTTTAGGTTAACTCTTATTTTATCTTTATTTTTAAGTTTAAATCTATACCTAGTTAACCTAACCACTGGTATTTTTACTGCGGGCACTAAGATTTGTCACTTGCTTTTTTAGTCCCTGGATCCTTCTTCTAGGTTTCTTAATATTATAATTAATGCTCCTTTAATATAACTTATGCGTTTTTCTATAATAGGTTAGTTTTAGACAACTTTTTTATTTAGCTATATATAAAAGTCTTTTTATTTATTATTATGTTGTTGCCTATACCACTTTCCATATAACTGGTTTAGTGTATATGGTCTATCTATTAGAAAGTACTTTGTTATTACTATATTATAACATCCTTTAGTATATCTTTTTTTAAACCTAGTTAGAATATTTAGATCCTTTTTTTATTCCAGTTTATCTAACTACTTTGCCCTAGGTGTCCCTATACTTAGCCTATTAGTAACTCTTCGCATAGGTGCTCTGTCCCTTATATAACCTAATATAACTAACCTCTTGTCTAGCTTTTACTCTTACTATATAATAATTCTTATCCTAAACTTATCTATAGTTTCTTATTTTCTATGTCTTATAGCTAGATCCTTATAGTTATCTTACTTTTTAATTCTGGTATTAACTGTTTAATCTTTAGGCTGAATACTGTGTTTACCTAGGATTGCTAACGTTCTTATTTATTCTCTAAACTTATAGTTCTTAAACTTGCGTCCTATACTTATTTATTTATTATTAAACTAAGTTGCTGCCCTTTCCTATTGGTTTTTGTCTATTGTGGGTCCTTAGGTATATTTTATCTTATCTTAAGAATCTTAAGCTTCTTTTATCTCTTCTTAAGAGTCTTAAGCCTGTGGCCTTTTGCCTTTATTAAGTAATAAGCTAGCACTAGCAGTTGTCTACTTACTTAGTTTCTTTTAAATATTACTCCTATCGTTTTATAAAGCGATGGAAATTATATTTAATGGTATTATAATACCCGTTACTAAACCTTATTCTATAATAGTCTTAGTCTCTACTTCTGTTTTAACTTCTCTAAGGTTTACATGCTCCTAGTAAGCTGCCTTTATTACCTTATTATTAGTAAATACTTTGCCTATATTAAATTTATTATCTTTAATATCCAATCTATAAGCTAGTTTATTGGTTCCTCTAAACTTAGATAATAATGGCTCCTATAGCTAATAGCTTGCACTATACTTAGCGTCCTTATAAATTCGGTATGCGTTGTTATAATAATATATAAAACTGTTAATTAAACACTCTTTTATTCCTTATAGTGCACCATTATCCCTCTATATGTACGTGCCGTCTGCTAGCCTAGTTCCCTTTACTGCGTGGTTACTTTAACCACCTCTATAGTCTCTAGCAAAATAACCTTATTTTCTATAATTTATATAAGCTCCATTTTTAAACTATTTTTCTTGCTATAGAGTCCGCCTAAACGTCTTCTACTGCTAAGATCCCTGGTTTAGCCTCTACTCCTAGGTCCTTTAATTACTTAATTCTTAACCTCTTAGTTTCTATGGTTTCTTTTCCTATCTTTAGGTTTCTTTAGTACCGCTTAGGTTTATTAACTCTGCGCTATTCTATAGTTTTTAACTCTATATCTGTCGTTGCGTACTCTACGCCTTATATAACTATAGAACTCTGTCTTGCCCTCTTTTAGCTTGTTCCCTTTAGTAGATCCTATTATTGATCTTTATTAACTAATCTATTAACTTTCTTAGAGTATCCGCATCTTTTATTAGGATAATTACGTCCTAGACTTTAGCCTTAAGTCCCTATTTATACTATGCTATAAGCGCCCTGTTATTCCACTTAACCTATATAGCTAGTGTTTAAAACTATGTTATATACTTAATTACTAAAGTGCGTTGTACTAAGTTCTAAAGCTTTTATTTTACTATAGTTATAGCCTCTAGGTCTCCAAATATCTACGTTAGTTATTCTACAAACCTGTTCTAACTAGCAAATATATACCGTACGTCCTGGTTAGTAGTTGTTATGCTATTAGCCTATATTTCCATAAGATACGGCTTAAACTATTTAAGTGCCCTCCCCGTTAGGAACAATCCTATATAGGTTACTTAGTCTAACAATATTACTAACTTCGCTCCTTCCTGTACTACCTTAAAGTACATCTATATAAGAAATCCCTTAAGCTTTAACTTCTCTCCTAAGAATTGTTTAATTAAAGGTAGCTTAACCTTTACTACTTTAATTCCATTAATGCGTTCTTTAAGTATCCTATTATTATCTTATAAGTGATTAACTATTTCCTATAACTAACCTTATATAACCACTTAAAAATCCCTATCGTCTATACTGGTATCACCTAGCCCTAAGGTTATGGCTGCCGTTGACGCCGTTATAACTGGTGCTCTAGGTGGCATGTTATTCGACTTTATTTAATACCATAACCTTGGTAGTAAATGTGTAATGGAACCTTGTAGTAGGAACTACGGTGGGTCCTATTATTAGGCTGGGTATATAGGTAAGAACAAATTAACAATATAATAATAACTGGTAGAGTAGTTGCCTAATAGATTAACTCCAATTATATTCTAAGATTCACTACAAGGAGAGAACTATCTATGGTAGGGACTAAGGTCCTTTAAATACACAACTATACTCCTAAGAAATCCTCTCTTATATATAAGGTACGTGTTATACGTATTATATATAGCGTACACTGCGTATACTTCGTACACTGCACATAATATTATGTGACTCGCTTACCATTCCTCGTCATATAGTTCCACCGGATCCATTCTGGACCGTGCCTATATTAACCAACTAGCTTTCTGCGACTCTTCTCTAAGTAGTTGTAACATTGTACTTAAAGCGTCCGTAATATTAAGGGCAAAGGCCCTACGCGCTATATACCCCTAATATTTACCATATACGCTAGTAAGTAGAACTAGTATAGCCACCTTAAGACTATTAGGGCTCTATATAATAAGAAGCCGCTTATCTATATATTTAGCGGGCTAGCTTTCTACCTCCTATATTATTAGGACCTTAGTAATAGGCTATTTCCGGACTTTAATAAGCAGTTAGTATAGTATAATATCCAGCTAATTAAGAGCAGCGCTAGGGACTATAAGGCAGCCTTCTTATACAACTTATAGTAGGAGTAGGTTGCTAAAGCGTTCTAGTATATTAGCATCTTATTATAAAAGAAAACCTATATTAGATAAAGCGCTAGCGCTAAAATAGTAGAGCTAAAAGGGGTTAGTAAGAACTAGATTAAACGCGCTAGCAGGTAGAACTAAGAGTAGATAGTTAGCTGCTACTTAAACTTACTACTATAGGAGTTTATACAGATAATAGCTAGCTATATACTATAGATAGGCTGCTTTAAGATTTATAGGGCAAGCGTCGCCCCCCCTAATATACTACTATTAACAATCTAGCCAGAGCTAGATATCTAAAAGGGTTAGTTTAGCCCTTAGGTCGGCTAGATTAATAACCTTATAGCTATAAATACCATAAACCTCCTATTTTACCTCTAGGAGGTGTCACGGAACCTAACTATAGGGGCCTCCATAGAAGAACCCCGTGCTCTTACGTACACCTCGCGTACAGCTTATGTTAGCTACGCGAGGGTATATTACCTCCTTACGCCCTCGACCCTTACAATCGATCGCGTAACGTCTTGTAGACTCCCTAAATATATACGCTTTGTAGCTATTACCCCCATTCCATAACATTACGTTGCGCCTTTTTCTTTACTAACGCTTAGCCTACAACTAATTCTACGTCTCTATAATACCGTAGACGCTGCCAGAAGTAGCGTGTCCATAAGTTACCTCACTTCGTACTTCTAAAGAATTAATAATAGTAAGACAAAATTCCTTACTAGCTACTATATTAAACTTAAAGAACAACCTAATACCTATATTAAAACTATAACACTAATTAGTCCTAGGAGGATTTAATTTATTAGCCCTAGCCTTAACCCCTAAAGGGAAGCCTAGTAGCTTAAAAGACTATAATAACCATAAGGGGGACATTAATAATATCTTATCCTTTATTAACTATATAACCATAGATAAATAAGCCGAAGGGCTACTACCCATTAAGATTAAGATACAAAACACTAAGATATTTGTAAAAATGTGTCACGGGACACCTCCGTGACACCTTACACACGTCCACCTGTTTCCACCGTCTTGACCTCCATGTTAACGACTTAGTCAATCAAGACACATAACGGCAATCTGAGGCAATTTACAATCACATAACGGCAATCTACGGCAATTTGCCGTCCTCCACTATATTCCGCCACATTCCACTAAGATCCGCTAGGACTATAACCCAAAGCCTATTCTACCCTATATACGTGTTAACCAAGCAACTAAGTTAATAATATATACCCCTTTTCTCCTATTTCCTTACCTTCTTTTCTTACGCAACGTCTTGACTTTATTACACAGTTTATATATATAGCTTAATAATATCTACTTCGCTATATATTATCATCGCTTGTACTCACTCTATAATACTACGTTGTGTTAACCCTATATACCACCCTTTGAAATATAGAACAACCCCAAAGCCCCTATAACAGCTATTAGTATTATATCCGTATTCCAAGAATAATTAGCAGAAATATAGAAGTCCTTTATAAACGCCCTTATATAGAACTAAGCCACTTTAACTCAATAATAAGCCGAATAAGAAGCACGATACTGGCAATTAATTAAAGACCTCTAAGAAGAAATCCGCACCCTTAAGATGCCTATATTAGGGCCCTAAGACCGAACACTATTTCTAGAGATAAATATGTAGAACGAGAGCTCTAAACCTATAATAGTTACTTACCCCAAATTAACTACTGCACCGCAATAATCTAAATGACTACTAGACCCTTTAATATTTACTAGTAAATAATAAGAACTCCAATTATTCCTAAGCTGGCTTAAAAATAAGCTAACTAGTAATACTAACCGCTACCTAACTAAAGCTAACCAACTCTACTATACCCTAAGTTAATTAGGAGGAGATATAGCTAACCTTATTAAACCTCTTTAACCGAACTTAGTATTAAGCCTAATTGTACTTCTTAAAGCTATATATAGTGACCCAAACCACCAAGCTACTGCTTAGAGAAAGATAAACCATATAACTTAAGGAATAAAAAGCTTTCTAGTATACTTCTCCAAATTTAACCGTTACGTAAAAGAAATAGGCTGGAATAACTCCATACTAATTAACAGCCTTATTAAATCCCTAAGCCCCAAACTAAAAACCTCCCTAATAGGTATAGACCTACCAGGAGCTCTTAACGCCTACGTAAACGTTATTAATAAATAATATAATAATATACTACGTCTAACACCGAAGTCCGTTCCTTAATACAATATAATAAACCTATAAATATTTACTAAGTTATCGTCTTAGCCTAAGCACCCTAACGCTATGGATATTAACACTAGAACCCTAGGATATGCCCTACTAGGGTCCTTTAAATAAAAACAATATACTAAGCTAGGCCTCTATTTTAAGTATAGAAGTAGCTTCTACCTCTTTAACTACTACTTTGTCCCTATGCCCTAACGCGAATTACGAACGGCCAATACTAGTAGCCGTTCACTATATTAATCCTCTAGTTACCGTCCCTAATCTCTACCTAGTTCCAGCCCCGTATCTAGTAAGTACTACTTATAAGGACAAAGCTATAACTAATATGCTATAAGAACTCCACCCTAATTACCTTTAAAAGGAAGGTCCTGGGGCTAAGTCACTCTCCAGGACGGTGCTACCTTAGGATCTTATTAAATGCTTTAAATATTACGAACTCTAACTCTTAGGATTACAGCATAACCGTTAACTATTATCTTTAGCAGAATAATTAATAGGTTAATACTCAAGTCCTAATTAATATAGGAGCCAGTAGTATAGGGTTTATTAACAAGATCTTTATATAAGATAATAGTTTTACTCTAACCCCCCTTAACTAGTATATTGACATATTTAGATTTAATGGCAAACGTACTATCTTAGGCTATATTACCCACGTAGTATTCCTAAGACTTTAATACCTAAACCATAAAGAACTGATTAAGCTTTTTATTACCACTTTAGGTTACTTAGTAATCCTTAAACAATCCTAGATAAAGCTATATAAAGTAACCATTAATTAGGATAACCTTAAGCTTCTATTTACCGCCTTCTATTATAAGCAGAAGTGTCTTATAACTTACTACTTAGACCCTAAACTAAAATCTAGAAAATCTACCAAGATCTACTAGTCTAAAATTTCTACTAATATCTACCCTATATCTAAAAAGTCCACCTAATTCTACCTACCTGAGAATTCCACCAAATTCCACTAATATAAGATTTCTACCAATATCCACTAAGAACCTGGAAATTATACTAGACTATATAAACTAACTCTAACTACTACACCCCAAACTAAGTAGAAGCTTAAGTTTAATATATAAAAGTACCAGAAGAACTAGTATTCTACTATAAAAAGGATACTTAAAGAACCCAAACCTAAATTTAACACTAACTCCGTACCTAACACTAAGCTTAAACCCAAATAAGAAACTATATAAGAAACTAAGGACAATCTAAGCTTACTTAACACCTTAGATATCTATATAATTGGAGCTACCCCGTGAGCACAACTCGCTAAGAAACCTAAATATACAATCTTCACTGTTACAATAGCCGATATTAAAAAGGCCTTAGTACTAAAAAAACACACTAACCCTACCACAAAAGTACTAGTATGCCACTATAACAACCTAGAAGTATTTTTATGAAAGGAAGCCGATAAGCTAGCAGAACACCAACTATACAACCATAAGATCGTACTTAAAAAAGGAAAATAGCTAGAATTTAGACCCTTATATAGAATGTCCTAAAACGAACTCTAAGTGTTATAGAAGTACTTAGACGAACACCTAAGTAAAGGATTTATTAGAGTAAGCTTTTTGCCTATAGCTATACCTGTAATCTTTGTTAAGAAACCTGGCGGTAGTCTGCGCTTCTATATAGACTATCAAGCTCTTAATACTATTACTATTAAGAATTAGTACCCGCTCCTATTAATTTAAGAGACACTAAACCAATTAAATAAGGCTCGCTACTATACAAAACTCAACCTTATTTACGCATTTAACCGCCTCCGTATTATAAAAGGAGATAAATGGCTTACCGCATTCCGTACTAGATATAGACTATTTAAATACTTAGTAACGCTATTTAGCCTTATAAATGCCCCAAGTTTATTTTAATACTTTATAAATAATACCTTATAACCTTACCTAGACGTTTTCTATACTGCTTATATTAATGACATTTTAGTATATAGTAATAACCTAGCTAAATATAAGAAACATATTAACCTTATTTTAGAAGCCCTACGTGGAGCTAGACTATAATTAGATATAGATAAATGCAAGTTCTATAAAACAGAAGTTCTATACCTCGGACTTATTATCTCTATAGACGGCATATAAATAGACCTAAAGAAGATTAAAGTAATTATAAACTGGTTAGAACCTAAGAACGTTAAGGACGTAAGAGCCTTTATAGGATTTGCTAATTTCTATTAATGGTTTATTAATAACTTCTCCGCCCTAGTTTTACTTCTTATAGCTCTAACCCAAAAGGACAAAGCCTTTATCTTTAATAAGAAATGCAAGAAGGCCTTTACCTATCTAAAAGTTATATTCACTACTATACCCGTACTTTAACACTTTAACCCAAACTAAAAGAGTATTATAGAAGCTAACTTATCTAACTATATTACTAGAGGCATTCTGTCTTAGTATAATAAAAAAGGGGTACTATACCCCGTAGTATACTTCTTAAAACGACTAAGTTCAGCTAAATGTAACTACAAGATCTATAATAAAGAATTATTAGCCATTATTAGATGTTTTAAACAATGGCGACCCAAACTAGAAGGTACTAGATTTCCGATTAAGGTTCTTAGCAACTATAAGAATCTATAGTACTTTATAACCACGAAATAGCTAAGTTATTATTAAGCCCGCTAGTTAGAATATCTGTTTTATTTCTAATTCTTAATTATATACCGCCTAGGCGTTTAAGGTTAAAAACCTAATGCCCTAACTCAACGTTTATAAGATATAACAGCATAGGAAGAAGCGCGCGTCTACCATAATTAAACCCTGCTTTATCCCAAATTATTTAATCCCCTAGCTAAAGACCTTATAGTACACATCCTTAAAATAACTAATTAATTAATTAAACAGATTATAATTAATAAATACCCAAATAACGAGTTTATCTAAGAGACACTTAAGCTAATTTAAGATGGCGTTAGATGCTCTAAAAAGATCTCTCTAAGTAAATATAAAGTTCGCGGAGACCGCTTATACTACTAGAACCGCCTAGTTATCCCTAATTATAATAAGCTTAAGCTTAAGCTCCTTAAACATATATATAACCTACTAGTAGCTAGCTACCCAGGCTAAGGAAAAACCCTAGAACTACTTTAATAGGAGTACTACTAGCTAAACATGTATAATATAACACAAAGGTACGTCTCTAGCTGCTATACCTGCCGATGAGCTAAAGCTTTACATAAGACGTATAACAGCTTTCTAAAGCCACTACCTGTTCCGGACTGAAGATGGAAGGATATCTTAATTAACTTTGTTATTAATCTCCCCGAAAGTAAAGGCTGCACAAATATTATAGTAGTTATAGACTAACTATCTAAGATGAGACACTTAATCGCCTACCCTAATATATTAGTACCTGCCGTTGCCTAACTGTTCCTAGATTATATATAGAAACTCTATAGACTCCCTAAAACAATTGTCTCTAATAGAGGCCACTAGTTTATCTTGGCGTTCTGGAAAGAACTAACTACCTAACTTTATATTAAAGCACTGTTATCTACAGCATACTACCCAGAAATGGATGGTTAAACGGAATGTGTAAATGCTATAATGGAATAGTATATTTAGATATACACATCGTATCTATAGGACGACTGGATGGACTGGCTTATATTTACTAAGTTTACCATAAATAACTCTGTTTTAGAAACCACAAAGGTCTCCCCATTCCTGGCTAATTATGGCTAGCACCCGCGAATGGATTTTAAACCCTTTAGTAATGTTCCTTGTCTAGCTTATTAGGCCTTATAAGTTATAGAAGCAAACGAATTTGTAAAGAAGATAGAAGAACTATAGGAGTTCCTTATTAACGAAATAATATAGGCCCAGTCTGTCTATAAAGCCGCAGCAAATAAGAACCGAACCCTAGCACTAGCTTACTAAATTAGTAACTTTGTCTGGCTAGATACAAGAAATCTAAACACAAAACAACCTACTAAGAAACTTAATTGGAAGAACGCCGGCCCTTATAAGGTTGAAAAAGTTGTCTCTCTTTATGCCTACCAACTGAAGCTTCCTAATACGGTTAAAATCCACCCTATATTCCATACGTCAGTTCACCCTGCTGCCCCTATATTGGACACCCTGCCTGGATAGATCTAGGACCCTCCCCCACCAGTTAAGGTGGATGGTGAGGATAAGTACTTCGTTGAAAGAATTAACGATATTAAGTACGATAAACGGAAACGCCAGTATATGTACCTTATAAAGTGGAGAGGCTTTACTAAACCCTTATAGGAACCTATCGACTCCGTAGGACTTATATAAGCCGTAGAAGACTTTTATAAACTCTACCTAGAACTACCATAGCCCCATCTCGCAGAAGCTCGAGTTTAAAGGGGGGGTACTATTATGGGACACCTCCGTAATACCTTATATACGTTTACCTATTTCCACCGTCTTGACCTCCATATTAACGACTTAGTTAATTAAGACACATAACGGCAATCTACGGCAATTTGCCGTCCTTTACTATATTCCACTACATTCTACTAAGATCCGCTAGGACCATGACCTAAAGCCTATTCCGCCCCGTGTACGTGTTAACTAAGCAACTAAGTTAATAATATATACCCCTTTCCTCCTATTTCCTTACCTTCTTTCCTTACGCAACGTCTTGACTTTATCACATAGTTTATATACATAGCTTAATAATATCTACTTCGCTATATATTATCATCGCTTGTGCTCACTCCGTGACAAAATGGTAGTATAAGAACCTAATAAATACTACCGCCTTCTATAAAACTACTATCTAAAGCTTATATAAGCTAAGATGCGTACTGCCTAAAATTATAATATTATCTAAGACCTATAAGCTTATAAGGCGCTCGCTAATAACATATGCTAAAAAATTAAAGATGACCTCCATGCGTTTCAACGCGACGTCTAATAATTAAAAAAGGCCAAGATTATACTTATTGCTACAGTTATTAAAAGAAAGGGTATAATTAAATACCTATAATCTTAGCTTAATAAGCACATTTATAATAATACTAGATACCTTTTTACTGCATATAACGCTACCTAAGTCTCTATACCCCTAGCAACCTTACCTACTTAACACTTAACGGAAGGTTAGCGCTAAGTAGCTTCACCTAATAAGAACCCCTACTATAGCAGCGGCGATAATAAAAGCTATAATAATTAAACCTAAACTACTATTATAGGGTCTAATATACGCTACCCTAATCCCCTAATCTTTAAGGGTAACCGTAAGGAATATAGCTACTAGAAGATATAAATCTATAAGAAACTAACCTAGAGCGCCTACCTTTTCCCTATAGAAGATACTAAGATTGGCTATATTATCAGACGAATAAAGGGCATTCTGTTTAATAGGCTTTTTGCTTAATAGGAGACTAGCAGTCCCTAAAAGTGGCAGTTCTATTAGGAAGTCCTTAATAACCTTAACTAAATATACCATGACTATAACCTAGTGGCCACTAGTTAAGCTAAACTACGCGCCCTAAAGATGAGTCCTACTAAATTATTTAATAAGTTCTATGTTAAATTCTAGGAATATACTAGAGTTCTTACCTAAGACGATACTAAAGACCAGGAAGATCTTCTTAAAAAAGTTATTTATTGCCTTAGTCACGTAGCTGCTAGCTATAACTATAATAATATTTATAATATAGTAGCAGCCCTATAGAAGATTAAATAATGGCTGAACTAGATTACTACTGCAAACCCCTATCTAAAAATCTCCCTATAGAAGCCCTCTAGACCTACTAAACTACCAATACCTACTATCTTAAGCAACACTACTAGTTCTAATATTGACCTCTCTATACTAGCCTTCCTAAAGAAGTTACTAGATAGAGAGTGTAAGCTACTTTAGAAGCTAAGGTGTTACTATAAATGCTATTAAGAAGGCTATTATAGCTATAGCCTAAACTGCCTAATAGCCAGGTTTAGCAGCCGCTGTTAAACACCTAACCCTATACCCCAGACACTAAATATATTACTACATGCCGCTACTATACAAGACAAAAATGCAGTAATAGTAGTAGAATTAGACGCGGAAGTGGAAAATGTAAAGTTCTAGCCCTAAGTTACAGGTTAGGATACTCTAATAATAGAGGGATTTACATATTAGCTTACTTAATAGATAGCTTAGTAAGAATAGAAGGATAGAAGCAAATAGTCTTACCTATAGAGGGAACTACCGCTAAGAAACAATATAAAACCCGTTTTATAATTAACTATAGAGCTATTAATAAATTTATAGATACCTAATTTATACGCACTTATAACTTACCTACCTTACCCCTTGCTAAAGCCCACGCCTTACAACTTACTAACGGTAGTTATACTGCATAAAAGATTACCTATATAGCATAACTCTACCTAAATATAAACGGACACTAGGAGGAGCTCTGGGCTTATATTATACCACTTATAAACTACCTTATTATCTTTAGAATAAACTAGCTTAAATAATATAACCCTACTATTAACTGGTAAAAGAGAAAAGTAACCTTTAACTCTAAATACTGTAGAGAGACTTACCTAGGGTATGGCCTAGCTACCTCTATCTACTCCTTAGGATATTAACCTAAGGAAACCCTTATTACCCCACCTATAACTAACTGCCACTATATAAGCGCTATGGCCTTCTACTATATAGCATATAGAAAAAGCTGGACTATTGCCGCAGCCTTCTAATTACAACTATATAAGCTTAATAAAGATTAGGACTATGTCCTCTATAGTAATAGGATAAATATAGTTAACCTTCTAGAAAACAATACCCCTATAGAACTCTATGGACTTTTACCCTTAGACTTTAAGAAGTTTATAAAGCTTAAAAAAGGACTTACTAATGAGGAACTCCATAAGCTCCTCCATAAGAGATACTATAACTTTATTAATATATGCTTATAAAAGAGCGCAGATATACTCCCCCTATATTAACCTAACAACTATGCCATTAATATTAAATAAGGAAAAACGCCGCCCTATAAGAGACCCTACCTAATATTAAAAGATAAACTCCTAGTTATTAAAAAGTATATTAACAACCACCTTAATAAAGGGTTTATTTATCCTAGTATATCCCTAGCAGCTGCCCCTATCCTCCTTACTAAAAAGCTAGGAGGAGGTATTTAATTCTACGTTGACTATAGAGGACTTAATGCTATTACAATTAAGAACTAATACTTTATACCACTTATATATAAGACCCTTAAACGGCTTAGCTAGACTAAAATCTATACTAAGCTTAATATTATTGCCGCCTTTAACCACCTCTAAATATGGGAAGGTAACGAATAGAAAACCGCATTTATATCGCGCTTTAGCCAATTTAAATACACCGTTATGCCTTTTAGTATATATAATGGCCTAGGCAGCTTTTAAAGCTATATTAATAACGCCTTACAGGACTACCTTAACGACTTCTGCTCCGCGTACCTAGACAATATACTTATTTATAGCAATAACCCTTCTAAGTATACCAAGCACGTTTAAAAGGTCCTATAGCGCCTTAGAGACACAGGACTTTACATTAATTTAAAAAAATATAAATTCTCAGTTATAGAAGTAAAATACCTTAAACTAATTGTTACTACTAAGGGTGTCTATATAGACCCTAAAAAAGTATATATAATTACCAGATAGTAAACCCCTATCTATATTAAGAACGTATAAGCCTTTCTTAGTTTCGCTAACTTCTATTAAAAATTTATATACAACTTCTTAGGTATTATAGCACTATTTATAGCAATAATGTAAATAAAGGGCCTTTCCGCAAAAGGAAGAAAAATATATTTACATTTTATTTGGACGCCTAAATACAAAAAGGCGTTCTAAGACTTAAAAGATACGTTTACTAAAGCACCTATCCTAGCTTACTTTATACCAAGACAATAACTCTATCTTAAGACTAACTCCTTAGACTATGTTAACGCGGGCGTCCTTTTCTAGATAGGTAATAACGGTCTTCTCCACCTAGTCGCATTCTACTCGTCTAAGCTTACACTATAAGAATATAACTATAAGATCTATAATAAGGAACTCCTTATAATTATATAAGCGTTTAAGGAATTCCAACCAGAACTCTCCTTAGTAGAACCTAACTAGCCAACTAAAGTCCTTACAGATTATTGCAATCTTAAGTACTTTATAACCATAAAATAACTAAACCAACACTAAGCATATTGGAACGAGTTTCTCTCTAGTTTTAACTTCAAAATTGCATATAGGCTAGGAGTATAAAGTACTAAGCCTAATAGCCTAATATGCCGTTCGCAAGACCTTTCTTAGTTAAAAGATAACCCTTATAATTAATTCTAGCAATAAACAATCCTAAAAGCATAAAACTTAGCCCTAGGCATACTACCTAAGACAGAACTAACCGCCCCTTAGCTTTATACCACAGAACTAAAGTTACCCCCCAAAATTAACAAACTTATTATCACAGTATATAATACCTTTATTAACCTATTACTATATTAACTAATTGCCATAAAGATTGCCAGCACCTATACACTACCTACCAACCTTTAAAGCTTAGGCTAGATTAATATAGTAGCCTTAAAAGTAAAAGAAAACAGGCTCTATTATAGAGGCTGTCTATTTATCCCCAACTTAGAAGACCTATAACGGCAACTAATCTAAATGGCCTACAACCTCTAATTAAGTGGCCACCTAGGCAAAAGAGGAACCTATAAGCTCCTTAGCCGATACTACTTCTAGCCCAAAATAATAGACTTAGTTAAACGCTTTATAAGCGCCTACTATAGCTATAAATATACTAAAGTATTTTATATAAAGTACTAAGGACTGCTATACCCTTTACCAGTACCCATACACCAATGGGCAGATATCGCTATAGATTTCATTATCAACCTACTGCCTTGCAAATGATATAGCTAAACCTATAAGAACATCCTTATAATAATATACTAACTTATAAAAGAACGCCACTATGTCCTAACTAAAGGTATAGCTATAAGCGACGTTGCCAATACCTTCCTCTATAAAGTCTACTAACTATATAGGTTACCCAACTCTATTACGTCTAACTAAGGCATATAATTTAACTCTAATATATGGAGGCGGATCTACCAACGCCTTAGTATCTCTATTAAAATGTTTATATCCTTTTACTATAAAACTATAGAACAACTAGAAAACGCTAACGCTAGTATAAAGGCGTACTTATAATAGGTAGTCGCCTATAGTTAGAATAACTAGGTAGACTACCTTCCGCTAGGTAAATTTATAGTAAACAACTATATCTTAGCTACTACAGGACTTACCCCATTCTTCGCAAATAAAGAATATCACCTATAATCTAGTATAGAGCTACCAGAACCTATTAATAAGAAACTGCTATATAAAAAACGCCTTAAGATGCTACTTGCCGATTAACATGCAGACTATATAAAAGACCTACTTAACTACTGTAAAGGAGAGATGGCCTGGGCCTAAGTAAAATAAGCTTACTTTGCCAACTATTACAGAACACTACTACCTAAAATGCATGTTAGCGACTAGGTATAGTTAGATGCATATAATATCTCCATATAGAGACCTATAAAGTCACTTAATTATAAGAACCTTGGCCCCTACTAGATTAAACAAGTTATTAATAGAGGAGCTGTATACAAACTAGAGCTCCCGCCTGCCTTAGCCACCCATAGGATATGGCCCGTGTTTTACCTATAGCTACTACACCTTTACTAGCCTAATCCTCTACTAGGATAAACATAGCCTAAACCCCTACTAGTACTAATCCAAGATAAGAACGAAGATAAGAACTATAAGGAGTGGACCGTTAAACAAATTATTAACTTTAAATACTTTAGCAAAGGCAGAGGATGGCGGCTCTACTATAAAGCTACCTATATAGGATTTAATATAGATTAGCCAGAATAGTAACTATGGGAAGATTTTAAAAATGTAAAAGATCTAATTAGCAATTTTCACTACGCAAACCTATAGAAACTAGGCCTAAGCAAAGATTTCGTACCTAATCCCCTATGGGAGCCGTCACAGCTAAATTGTTGTATATTACCGTCACGTAACTACTCTAATAAGATATTAAGGAACTTTAACTGGTGGTTAAAGTTATCTAATTAGTTAGATTTTAGACGCTAAGGAGAAGCTAGCTAATTAGGATTTTTTATCCCCGGAATAGAAAATCGCTATTGGCTCGCTTGCTACTAGCGCCTTAGTAACACCCTCGTACCTTACTAAGTCCCTAACAGCCTCCTTCCCCTCTATAGCCTAGTACCTTTGTATAATAGCAACCTATAAGCTTTAAGTTAGAAGTACCTGTACAAGCCCATTACACCTATAACGATATTTCTTCTTTTAGATACCCTAAGCATTCCCCCCTATATATATATAGCAACCATAGCGTTGCCGGAGCTCCGCCTTAATAGGAGGGGGGGTAGTGTTACGGAACCCGACCGTAGGGGCCTCTATAGGAGAACCCCGTGCTCTTGTATACACCTCGCGTATAGCTTATGTTAGCTACGCGAGGGTATATCACCTCCTTACGCCCTTAACCCTTATAATCGATCGCGTAACGTCTTGTAGACTCCCTGAATATATACGCTTTATAGCCATTGCCCCCGTTCCGTGATAGGAGGTTATCTTATAAGACTTAATAGTCCTTTATAAAATATTCCTAAGCAGCCCTATATAGAACCACCCTATCTTCTAGTATAAGGCCTATCTACCCTTTATATAGAAGGTTAAAACCTACCTATAGTAGGAGGAAGAAGGCCCTAGCTAGCTATTAATACTCTACTAGGCTGTATTAGCTATTATAAACTACCTAAAGATTATAGACGCCCAGAACAACTAAAGAGCATATAAAAATAACTAAAGATTACGTAAGCTATAGGCGTTAATTAACCATATAGCTAAGTTCTAGTGGGCGCAGTTTTTATAGCTTTAATTACTTATATCTAATAGCCTTACCTTTTAGCTTAAAGTCCCTTTAGCACAGCTACTAATAGTATATCTACTAATAGGGACTTTTTTTATGATGTTCCCTATATTCGCGGTTGAATTACTTAACTATAACGGCTTAAAATACTACTAAAAGTTCATCGATTAGAGAGACAACCTAATATTTTATAAATATTTGGTTTAGACCAGTCTATAACCCCCCAAAGTTCATATCCCACTTAAATGAACTTTTGGAGCTCTTGCTGCACCTAGCCCAAAAAAACCAAACCAACTAAAAGAACCCTGAAAAACACCCTAATAATCCCCTAAGATGCATGCATTACAGGGGAGGCACAGGTGGAACGACGGTGGTACGCAGTTGCGCGCGACCGCCAGACCTATACCCAACAATGGCCCCCCATAATAACAACAAGGACGGGCGAATACCACACCAGAAAGCGGAAATACCCTAATTAAGAAGGTATCTGATAAAATATAAAGCCTATTAGACGCGTCTAGTATCCGGAACTATAGGGGAGTATCTATTAGCTATTATAAACTAATATAGCTAGCAGAATGGCTCCAGTCTAGTAAACCTTAGGCGCCCCTCTAGCAAACCCTTAATTAAATCCTCCAATGGCTAAATAAAATTGAAGATAAACAAAACCCCCCCCTATAGGCAAACCGCACCTAGGCCGCCATAGCTGCGCTCCTATAGCATAGGGAACCTACCCCCCTAAAGATAACAACCAGGTATATAATCACAATACAACTAAATACAGAAAAGGTAGAGGAACTTAGGGGATAATTAGAAACAGAAGTTCTTATAAAGATTTGTAAAGAGGTCTATAACACCGTCGCAGTCTAACACCTTAGGAGTGGAGACATTAGAGTCACCCTAAAGGACTAATAGGCAAAGGAACGGGCTATAAGGGCAGGGGACAGGCTAAGAGAGCGTATTAGCATAAAAGTGCTTCGTGAAGATCACCTAGTTAAAGTCCTATTGGTTCCCATAAGCCTTAGGGTAGAAAGGGGACGCTAGGCGGATAATACAGCAACTATATAGGAGATAGTAAAACAAATGGAACACCTTATACTAGGACTCGTAATTACCTAGATCTAATGGCTTTAACAGGAAAATACAAACCAAGCATATAATAAGAATAATAAGAGGATATAAGGGGCGCTAGAGACTCGCTAGGGAAATAATAGACGAACATATAGCTCCCTTATTATTAGCGTATATACACCAGAAATGCAAAAACTCCTTATCCAAAAAGGAATAATTATAAATGGCCTTATATATAATACAAGGCTCTATAACCACAGACTATATCTGGAACAATATTATCGCTGTATATAATGGGGACATACCCAATCCATATACGCAGCACAGGTGTGCTGCGGCCACTATATAGGCCCCTATAATATAAGATAATATATAAATCAAGACTAAATAAAATACGCGAACTGTCACCAAAGCATATATAAGGCGTAGGAGAGAGAAGACTGCATTAAATATAGAAGACGGAAGGAAAGGGCTTAATAGCTATAGGAACAACTACACGCTAGGTTATATAAATGGAAACAACAGGTGATAAGCTAGGGGGACGCAGGTGTCTTCCTAGTATTTCCTACCTTTAACACTAGGGGGCTAAGCCAGCCATCCCAAGCCTTAACGGGCCAAAAGCGACGCTGCGCGATATTACCAGACCGAACAGGGACATAAGGAATATATAGGATATAAGGGAGAGAACGCCTAGTAAGAAGACCCCTATAGACAGCTATAGTAAGTTTAAGGCTAGGACAATTAAGAATTAGATTTAACGCGGTAAATATAACATATATAGCTAGCTTATAAGGGGCACACAGCTAACTGGTAAGAATGGGGGAAGAACCGGAGGCAATAATAGACTTAAATTTAGAAAGGCTAGTAAGAACATAAGATATAGGAATAGAAAGCTCTATACAAAATAAGTAGTGGCCAGGGAGTAAATATAGGAGACAGAAGTTCTAAATATTTTAGAGAAAGTGGAAACAGAAGAAGTAAGAAGTAAAGAAGAGGCAAAGGACCCCCGCTAAGGGTCCGCTACTTAACCATTATATAGTATAACTGCGGCAATACAAACCACCATCTAGTAAGGCCCCTACTAGACAGTCTAGACCTAAAGAAACACTATATTCTTGCTATATAAGAGCCGTATTATAATACCTATATATAATTAACATACTGCCCCTAAGGATTCTAGCTCCTGTATAAACCAAAAGCAGCTACACGCGTATGCTTTATAATCAGCAAAAATATCAGCCTTGCCTTATAGTTATAGCAGGCAGTTAACCCAGATATTGCAATTATAACCATCTAGATATATAGGGGACTAGTATAAATTATTAATGTCTATAACCCTAGGGTCGAAGGGGTAGCATAAATAGAGAATATTATATCTGTAATAAGCTTGCTAGAAACTGAATACGCGGAGTCCATCCTACTAGGAGACATAAACCTCTACCACCCATAGTAGGGGGGCATCTATATTGCTGCCAATTAATAGGTAGAGTGCCTACTAAGAGCTATAGACAACGGGGGCCTTAAGCTAGCTACCCCCCTAGGTGTAATTATATGGCAATAGGGCACCGCCAAAAGTACAATTAACCTTATAATTATAGACGAAAACCTATATCAGAGACTTAAAAGGTGCTCCCCTAAAGAAGAATAGGTATTTACCTTAGACTATATCCCTATCTAGATACAACTAGATCTGGACATTAAGGCGCAACTAAATAGTAAAAGATACGTAATAAGGAAGCTTAATATAGATAGCTTTCTTAATATAATTAAACAACAACTCTAAGACCTAAAAGAAATCCACCTAATACCAAACGAGCGAGGCTCATTGGCTACCCCTAAGAAAATTAATTAAAGACTAGAAAGGATCTAGGCAGCAATTAAAAGCGGGCTAAAAGAGTACTGCCCAATTTCAAAACCGGGCCCCTATACGTGACATATATGGTCCGCATAGTACGCGGCCCTTATAGCCGGCCAATAACGAGCAAGGAGGAAATATATAAGCAGCCACAATTCTGAGGATGAGAGATAATATAAAGACATAAGAAACTAGCTAAAGAATACCCTAAGAAAAGAAGCAAGGAATAACTAGAGATGGTTTATAAACAAATACACTACTAACCCAAGTCTCCCCTATAATAAGGGCCTTTAGACTATAGCAAAATGGGCAAAGAAAAAGGCGGGACGCCTAGTAGAAGATCCACACCTACCACCTCTATAAAGAGCAGGCAAACTATAGGCCATAAGCAATAATAATAAGAAGGCAAAGATCCTTATAGAAAGATTTTTCCCTTAACTAGCTCTAGTAGACCTTAGTAATATCACCGGTAAAACACTAGTGACTCGCCTAAGGGTTAACAGCGATATAATAACTGAAGAAATGGCTAGAACCATTAGCCGCTTTTTAAACAACATAGTACTAGGACTAGATGGGATTCTAAATAAAGCCCTAAAGACCTATAGACCACTTATAGCACCTTAGCTTGCAGACGTAGCCAGAGCATGCTTTGCAATAGGCTACTACCCGCGACTTAGAAGATCTATAACGACGGTCATTTTATAAAAAGAAGGCAAAGCAGACTACTTAATCCCAGGAAGCTACCGCCCTATTGCCTTAGAAAACACCCTAAGCAAGATCTTAGAAAAGGTTATAGTGGACTATATAGCAGATACGGCAGAGAAACACGCCCTACTACTATAAAGCCAAATGGGGGCAAGAAAGAATCGCTTAACGCTATTAGCACTTACACTACTCGCTACTACCATTAAAACTGTATGGGCTATGCGAAAGGACTTTATAGTATTAATACTTAGCCTAGATATTAGCGGCGCCTATAATAATATACCCCATAAGCGTCTCCTATACATCCTTAGGGCAAAGGGCTTCCCAGAATAGATTATTTAGTTTATTTAAGGATTTATAGGCCAGAAAGAAACATTACTAGTCTTTAGTGAATACTAGAGCCCCCCTATCGCAGTTATAATAGGAATACTATAAGGATTACCTCTGTCGCCTATACTTTTCCTCTTCTTTATAAGCAACCTGCTTAATACCTTTAAGGAAGGGGCGACCTAGGGGATAGGCTTTATTAATGACACAAACCTAATTATATATAGGCCAACAGCCGCAGAGAACTGTAGGACACTAGAGAAAGCCCATAATACCTATATAGAATGGGCAAGATGATATAGAGTCCAATTCTTACTAGAGAAATACCAGCTAATCTATTTTATAAGAAAACGTAACCAATCTGCAGATCTTTAGCATACAATCCATATCCAAGGCTTTAGGGGTTAACCGGTTCAAGGCCTAAGGGTATTAGGAGTATAGGTAGACAGTAAGCTCCGGTAGAGCGTATATACGGCGTAAGCAGCCCGTAAGGGCCAAGTATAGTATATTGCTATATCCAGAATTGTTAATTCTATATAGGGTCCATACTTCTAGAGGTCACGCCTACTATATATAGCAGTTGTCCGGCTAACCATAACGTATAGATCTAGCATTTGGGTCACTGGAGAAACTAAAAAAGGCCCCCCTAAATCACTCCTTAAACTACTCCAAAAGGTCCAAATAGCCTGCCTTAGGAGTATAACAGGCGGGTATAAGCAAACGGCTATAGTACTGCTTAAGAAGGAAGCTAATATTTCCCCCCTATAACTATATATTAAAGCCGATGCAATATAAAGGGTGCAAAAGGAACGCAACTCTAATATTATAAAGTATATTAAGACACGCCTAAACAAACTATAGAGGGACCCTAGGGTGCCCTATAGAAGAAGAAACCAACAACCCCAAAATAGAGAAGATATATTAGGAAAACAGGTAAAGAAAGCAGAAGAAGAATGGTGCGGCGCTAGGGCCCAGGCCTATATAGAGGAGAAAGGGAGACGCGTAAGAGGCCAGCAAAGACAACAGTAAGGGAGAGAAAGGAGCCAAAGTAGAGTATAAAAGAGTACTAGAAAACCATCTACCGCAATATAATACTGGTTGGACCGACACTGGAGAGACGAATAGGAGTTGAAGGTACAGAGGTAGGCTTAGGCAAGGGGAACCTAAGCTGTAGCATAGGTAATGCTATGGGAGGTAAATACCTAAGGGCTCCAAAAGGGCCTAATAAAGGTAGAAAATACAATAGCAACACTCTTAAGGACAGGAATAATAGGACTAAAAGATTGGCTTTACTAGGTAGGTGTCCTAGTGGGTAGCCTAAGGTGTAAATATGGCTGGCCAAAACAGACACCAAAACACGTAATACTGTTATGCCCCTTATATACTGGCTGAGAAGCAATGCTCTTAGCAGCTGGCATAGAAAACTATAATACACTACTCTTAATATAGAAAGGCCTTAAGGCGGCTACCTGGTGGCTTATTGGCCAAAATGTGCTAGACCAGTTCTGGGTTGTAAAGGAAATAGCAATAGAAAGCAAAGGGGCGAGTAATAGGCGCCCCCTAATAACTCTATAGGAGTAGAGTACAGTGTGTAATACTAGCGCGTCCGTAGGTTTGTTACGGCAGTAGTAGTTCCTAAGGAGGTTAAAAAGTAAGGTAGTAGAGCACCACTGGTGACTTGTAGGCGACTTGCAAGCGAGCCCTAAAAGGCGGGGAGACGGATTACGGGGTTTTCTTAAATAGAGTTTTCTCCCTATATGTATATAAGGAGTAGTCCGCGTGGGCCCAACAGGGATCCGAATTGGACGTTAAGCAATGAA
>Ga0307507_10002276_pt1 | contig 40896 bp, 20 predicted proteins | sample 7_EM_MG_FD_207223 | JGI IMG/M metagenome (GOLD analysis project Ga0307507, IMG submission 207223) | Populus trichocarpa ectomycorrhiza microbial communities from riparian zone in the Pacific Northwest, United States - 7_EM | ecosystem: Host-associated > Plants > Roots > Unclassified | place... | reverse complement strand
TATAGGAGAAGGAACCAATAACCCTAAAGTAGGGAAGATATATTAGGAAAACAGGTAGAGAAAGCAGAAGAAGAATAGTGCGGCGCTAGGGCCCAGGCCTATATAGAGGAGAAAGGGAGATGCGTAAGAGGCTAGTAAAGATAATAGCAAGAGAGAGAAAGAAGCTAAAGTAAAGCATAAAAGAGTACTGGAAAACCATCTACTGTAATACAATACTAGTTAGACCGACGCTGGAGAGATAAATAGGAGTTAAAGGTACAGAGGTAGACTTAGGCAAGGGGAACCCAAGCCATAGTATAGGTAATGCTATAGGGGGTAAATACCCAAGGGCTCCAAGAGGGCCTAATAAAGGTGGAAAATATAATAGCAACACTCTTAAGGACAGGAATAATAGGACTAAAAGATTGGCTTTACTGGGTGGGTATCCTAGTAGGTAGCCTAAGGTGCAAATATGGCTAGCTAAAACAGACACCAAAACACGTAATACTGTTATGCCCCTTACGCACTAGCTAAAAAGCAATGCTCTCAGCAGCTGGTATAGAAAACTATAATACACTGCTCTTAATATAGAAAGGCCTCAAGGCGGCTACCCAGTGGCTTATTAGCCAAAATATACTAGACCAGTTCCGGGTTGCAAAGAAAATAGCAATAGAAGGCAAAGGGGCGAGTAATAGGCGCCCCCTAATAACTCTACAGGAGTAGAGTATAGTGTGTAATACTAGCGCGTCCGTAGGTTTGTTACGGCAGCAGTAGTTCCTAAGGAGGTTAAAAAGTAAGGTAGTAGAGCACCACTAGTGACTTGCAGGCGACTTATAAGTGAGCCCTAAAAGGCGGGGAGATGGATTACGGGGTTTTCTTAAATAGAGTTTTCTCCCTATATGTATATAAGGAGTAGTCCGCGTGGGCCCAATAGGGATCCGAATCGGACGTTAAGCAATGAATAATAATATATTTATAACGTTATTATTATCTTTAATTTCTAATCTTAACTAGATCTTATGTTCCTCTTAGGTAGAGGTAAGTCTTTTAAATAAGCTTACTTTAGGTGCTATTGTTGGCTTTCTAAGGATTATTAGAATTATATAATTTAGTTTTAATTCTAGGGGTGCAGGTTAAGTATAGTCTGGCCTCTAAAAGTGGGATATTGTTAGGGCCTTCCTAGGCGTGGTAGTATGAATTTTTTAGTATCTAAGTATAACGTGTTAATGCGTCGTTGCAGACAAAGGTCTTCTTTTAGGGTGGGATATTATTAAGGCCTTTGTTACGGCGCTGGTGGAAAACAGTGGATTATAGTAGACGTTATAGTAGACGCCGAGTCACATAAGCTTACGTGACTAGAGGACCGCATAAAACTTCGCATAGCGCTGCTATTCTTCTCCCTTCCTTTCTCTAGCTTTGGATCCTCGTTTATAGACTACCAATTATACAGGCTTGCGCGTCCCTCTTGCTGTGCTCGTACCTTAATTAACTAAGTCGCTAACATTATCTAAAGCTTATCTCTACTCTTTCTTCCTAAGAAGGAACTTAAATATATCTACAAAGACATAGAATAGGACCCTAAGGATATTACTAGGACTACAAGAACACGAACAGAACGCAAAACCTAAGAATAGGATACGCATAAACTAGAACCCCTAGAAAATAAACAAACACTAGAAATTACCTAATACCCCTACCACCATGCCAAGAAACACAGCAGCTAGTAAAGCAGCTATAGGACCCTTAAATACCTCTAATAGTAAAATAGTTAATGTCTTAAACCCCTAGTAGGAGCTTATAGCAGCCAATGCCGAAATTAAATAGCTTTAAGAGCTGCTTAAAGCTAGGGACACCCCTATATCTAGTGTTAACTTATTAGACAGACTTACTATGGTCCTTAAGGCCCTAGCCTAATGTACAGCATTAGCATTGTTACGGTCCGCGAAGGTCACAGACCCCCTATTACTTACAGACAGAACCGACCCTATATTTAATAACTAGAAGCTTTAATTACAGGACAAGCTTAAAGTTAATATAGACTACTTTCCTAATATCTAAGCTAAAATGGTATACGTCTTTGGCCGTACTAGTAGTAACGTATAGACGCACCTACATCTATAATACGCCTAGAACTTAGCAGACCTCTTCCTCTCTAAAGAAAAGATAATTAATTACCTATCTTCCATTTATAAGGATCCCTTTAAGGTATAGAATGTCCGTCTTAATTATAAAAGCCTAATAATAAAAATAATGGAAACCTTCTTAGTTTTCTAGACCCGCTTTCTACACCTAGCTGGACAGGCCTAAATCCCCTAGGAAGATCTAATACTAAACCTCTTTTAACAAGCTTACCCTAGACCTACAGCGCGCCATACTACCGGTTTATACTACCATATAGACGCTAAAGAAACTTATGGATTAATGCCTAGCTATTAACCAGGGCCTTTATTAAATTAAGGCATGTGCTAAGTAGTATAAGGCTAAAAGCTCCGCCAACCAGAACACAAGTACTATAAGAACGGGCCGCAATGCCCCAGTAAGATCTATAGCCCCTATAGCACTAACTGTACCGCCTGCCGTTAACTTAGTGGCGAGCTGTGTAGCTAGTCCTACCGTAACTCTAGCGTATACTCGGCCTTTGTATAGCGACCCCTATAGACAGGCCCTTAGCGACCAAGGAGCTTGCTTTATATGCGGTTAAAAGGGTTACTATGCAGCTAAATACCTAACAAATACAAAAAAGGATAAGGTCCTATTAATCCAGAAGGACAGCGCAGAGGCAGAATTAGAAAAAGAAAAACCCTAGAGAAAGACTCCTCTCTAGGGTTAAAAGGGATTAATATATTATATATTAATCTAAGTCGGCTAGTTAGTAGAAAAAGCTGCACTATCCCTTATACTTTATTCCATAATAGATATCAAGTTTTAACCTTTGCTTTAGCTAACTCTGGAGTAAATGCCTTTGCCTTAATAGATACCCAGTATGCCGTAAAGCTGGCTGACTTTTTAAATATACCCCTTAAAGAACTACCCAAACCAATTCCTATTCGCGGGTATAACGGATAAATAGGGCTACCTATTACGACTATCTTACAGATCCACCTCCACGTTAACGGATAAAGGTAGTATAACATCCCCTTTCTTATTACGGACCTTGGGAGCTATGATATAATTATAGGGAGAAAATAGCTAGCCTATCTAGGCTTACAGCTTAATATATAGAATAGATGGCTTGTCTAGCCTAAAACCCTACCCCTAACCCCTTTCTTTATAAAAGAAATCAGCATTATAATAGAAAACCTTATACGGCCCTAGATTAATACTATTTACCAGGCCGATGCTATGCGCAGAGACTAGGCCTTTAAGAAGGATATACGTCTTAATCCTTAACAGATCTGTATACTACGCCGCCCCTAGACTATATATATTACGCCATCCGCACCAAAGACCTAGGAAGTTAGTAGTGACCTAGCTAAGCCCCCCACGGAGAACCTAGGCCCTATATAGCCCTAAAGGAAAACTAGGGATATCGGACGCCATACTAAGCTAATAAACAGGAAGGATAACTTATAGAAAATGGAACGTAAGCTAAGGAAGACTATACACCCTATACTATAAGATATGGCCTAATAAGCGTACGTAAAGAAACCTACGGACCTCCCACTAGTTAATATCTGCTGCATTGGCGCTGCAGGATTCTACTAGAACTTGGTTTAGCCTAATACTATTACCTTTACAACTAGCCTATACAAAATTAATCAAATGCTTAAGGAAAAGGAAAGTAAGCTTAGCGGACAGGAAAGCGAGCTTATAAATAAAAAACTAGTAGAACAAAAACTGCCTAATTAATACTAGAAATTCAAGGACGTATTCTCCAAGGCAGCGTCGGATATACTTCTGCCTTACCAACTGTATAACCACAAGATCGAGATTGATTAAGGTAAGGGAAGTACCCTTAGCTTTAGCCCTCTTTACCCACAGTCTATCGCCGAATTATAGGCTATAAAGCAGTACCTTATCGACAACCTTAATAAGGGCTTTATTGAGCCTAGCCAAGCCCCTTTTAACTCGCCTATTCTCTTTGCCAAAAAGCCTAATATCAGCTTTCTGGAACGAGTTTACCTAGATCCTAGGTATTAGGCTAAAGCTCTCTACAGCATACCACCCCTAGATAAACGGTTAGACGGAGATTATAAATTAATACTTAGACTAGAGACTCCGGCCCTTTATTAATTACTTTTAGAACAACTAGAGCGAACTACTACCTATAATAGACTACGCCCAGGCAACCCTACCCTATAACTCTACGGGGTTTGCACCTATTTAGCTAGAAATAGGATACTTACCCCATATAAGCTTTAACTAGAAGAGACCGGAAGGACCACAGACTATACGCGAAAAACTATCTTATAAGGAAGCACAGCAGTATGCTAGACGCTTAAAAGAAGTATAAACGGTAGCCTATAAGAACCTAGAGAAGGCCCAGAAATTAATAAAACAGTAGGCAAATAAGCACAGGCGCGAGCCCGACTTTACCATAGGCAATAAGGTCTGGGTTATAATAAAGAACTAGAAGACAGAACGGCCTAGCCGTAAGCTAGACTATAAGATAGTAGGACCATATAAGATCCTTAATAAAGAAGGCAACTTATATAAGGTTAAACTCCTAAACTTAATTAAAGTCCCCCTGTTTTCTTACTAGATAAGCTATAGAAAGCTGTAAATAACCTACTACCTAGACAAAAGAATGAGCCTCCATTGCCGATTTAAGTTAATGGCGACAACGAATAGGAAGTTAATAAAATACTAGCCTATAAATTAGTACGAGGAACGCTAAAATACTGTATCTAATAAAAAGGTTACGATCTAGACCTAACCTAGTACCCTGCCTAGAACTTTATAGGTTGCCCCTAAAAGCTTAAAGAATTTTATAACTAATACCCTAACAAGCTAGGACCCCTGAAGTATCTAGACAAGTAGATGGAGTGCTAGTATAGCAAAAATAATAAGCTACCTGTTAAGCATACAGATAAGAACACCCTATGGATATAATACGGACATATAAAGCCTAAGGGCAGGCTTTTTTAGAGGGAGGGGTAATGTTACGGCGCTGGTAAAAAACGGTGGATTATAGTAGACGTTATGGTAGACGCCGAGTCACGTAAGCTCACGTGACTAGAGGACCGCATAAAACTTCGCACAGCACTACTATTCTTCTCCCTTCCTTTCTCTAGCTTTGGATCCTCGTTTATAGACTACTAATTATACAGGCTTGCGCGTCCCTCTTGCCGTACTCGTGCCTCGATTGACTGAGTCGCTAATAGCCTTCCTAGGTAATATAGGAAGAGCTTAGTATAATGTAACGGCTTGTATAAATGCCTCTAAACTAAAGCTTGTGGATTGCTATCTAATAAAGATACTAAGCTAAGGAGAAGGAAAGGTGGCCGCGAGGGCTTATATAAATAAATAGGTAGCGCGAGCCGCTAAGGCACTAGTAGTAGACGAGCCAATAGTAGGCGAGCTAATAGTAAGAAACAGTAAGAAATAGTACCGGACAGTACCGGACAGTATGCCAGGTGGCAGAATAGCAGAATTTGGTAGATGACGCGCTCTAGCACCGTTATACCTAGTAATATTCTATATAGAGTTAAAGCCTAGCCTTTACTCTATCCTCTAGAGCTATACTTAATATATTATACTAACTATTCTATCTTATATAATTATTAAGAGGAATAATCTTAAGTGCATGTTCTTTAAACTATGTTATATAATTAGCTGATTTGCGGATATGTATAATAAAGTTATAGAGCTTTCCCATAAGGCCTATAATATCTTAAATATTCTTGCCTCTTTCGGCCGATAATAGCTCTGGTTCTTCACCCTTCTTTTTCCTCTTATCTTTTGCCATTGCTAGCTATAGTACTAGTTATACGGGCTCTTCCTTATCCTCTTCTTCTTCCTAATCCTAATCCTCTTTATTATATAACTCTATAAGCTTCTTATCCTTCTTTAATTTAAATAGGAAGGCCTGGACAATAAGATTAATAATATGCCCCTAGCAGCGAATTATTTAATATATTGCATTCTAGGTAATTTTATATTTAAGCCTAAGCCATTAGCTTATTATATAATAAAGAACGTTGTTTAATCCAGTATTATCGCTAATAAGAGCTCTAATCTTTGCTGTAATTCTATACTTAATAAGGACAGGACAAAGTGCCTCCTATTAATCTATACCACTCTGACTATATACCGTACAAAGGGCAATTAAGATATTTTGGTATTTGTCTTAGATATTAAGAAAGCTGGCATAGATTCTAAGGAGAAGAGAATAATTAGGACAGGTCCAGATATTAACGATAAGATAGATATTTATCTTTGTAGATTAAAGTGCTTAGAGATCCAGTCTAATATTATTAAATAATGTTTAGGGACAAATAAAGGTACTTCTTGATTTAATGCTTTAATAAAAGCATAAAACTCCTTCCATTCTATATATAAGAATGGAAGTCGTCGTACGATAATAAGATCTAAAAGTGCCTATTTTATAGTATTCTTCTATACCATATGCTTTAGAACCTTGCCCTTAAGACCTTATATTTCTCCCTTTACCAGAAGTCTTTAATATAGTTATTAAATAGAACTTTCTGCCTTATCTTTTATTATTATACGTAGACTGTTCTCCTCTTAACTCTATTAAACTTTATATTTCTTAAGATAAAGTTATAGTCCTTGTGTTAAGGCGTGATATCCTTTTAAATCTTTAGGAGAGCAATATTTACAGAAGTAATTCTTCTTCGTTCGCTTCTTTTCTTCTGCTATTACTATACGAGTATATTTATAGGTTAAGGAGTGGGATCTAGAGAACGCGGTCGTTTAATATGTTAAGGTTAAGCCTATATTAGTATTAGCTTTAATAGGGGTTAAAAGAGTAGAAGGTATGTTACTTTTAAAGGAGTTATTACTGTAAAGATTATTAGATAGAATTTCACCAGGGCAGGCCATATTAATAAGGTTATAGATAGGGGGTATTGTCTATTAGAAAATTTTAGATTGCTAAGCCCTGTTATAACAGCTGTCTAACAAACAGCCCTGTTAGCTAACACCCTGTCTGTTTAATAGGTTTGACAGGGTATTCTATTAACCGCAAGTCTACTTTTAATTAGAGCTGGCACTAATACAAACCAATACAAACCGATAAGATATCGGTTATCGGCAATATATCGGCAATATAATATTGCCAATATTGGGTTAAAATTCAAAATAACCAGCTTTACGCAGCCTTATATTATTGTTGGGAATGAGGCAAGCGGTCGTTACGTAACGCCGCGGCACTAGCGTGGCGAGGAGTCTTAAGCTCCTCGCCCTTCCTCATTCCAAACATATCAAGCTTTTAACCAACATCACTGTAACCTACTTAAGTAGCCGTTATTGGTGAGTCACCCTGTGTGACCAATACTGATTAGTGGTTGAATACACAGTCAACTACAGAGCAGCTAGGTTTTCAAACAGAAGAGACAGTCTTATATAGGGGTGCTATATGCGCTTATATGGAATGGATCCCAGCGATAATATACTACCTTAGACTTGCGGAAAACTAGTAATAGAAGTGTTACTGAGTACTAGGAGATACTAAGTTACGTCTATTATGCAGAACAACTACTTTTACAAAGATTTGGTTAAGTACTTTAGGTCAAAAGTGTTACTAAACCTAGGGTCCTAAGTCAACGTCTAAAACGCGTCAAAACAACCATCTTAATACCTTCGGTGTACCTTTGCAGACCGTAGGATTACAATCACTACCTAACTACATATTAAACAACCTTTATTTCCCTTAATTTTTATCAAAACGTGTTAAACAATCTTTAATAATAGCTATTATGGCGTTAACCTACCCAAAGAAGTACAAGGACGACATTAACCTAAAGATATGGAAAACCGCCATAATTAATTCTGAAGATGTTAATTAACAAGACTTAAACGGATTCTTATTACACCGTATAGCACACTATAAAGACAGCGAATACAACAACACCATGCTATGGTACTGTATAAAGGAGGACTTTATTAGATGGACAAAGGAAACATAGGCTCCTGCGAACAAGGATATTATATAGGACTTCCGTAACTTCTTATAGGAGAATAGAGTGTTCGTACCTATAGATAGGGGTGCTATTAGAGATAACATTTAGGAGCAAGTTATTAACGCAAAAGAAGAGCACAAATGGACTCTATAAGAGATTGAGTACTAACTACGCACTATAAGGAAGCTCAATTCACGATGGAACTTAAGCAATATACTATTAGAGACACTTCTACCTCTATCTTTAACTCCCCTGTATTAACCAATTTAATCCACAACTTCGACTACTGCCCTTTAGCAAGTACAAGATCCCCCTACTTCGCAATCTAACAGCCTTTAGACCCTACTGACTAGACCTACGTCCCCACTGCAGCCTATAATGCAACTCCCACCTCCTCCATCTTAATCTTAAATCGGAGGCAGTTTAAAATTGCTTACAGAGCTTGCGAAGCTCTATTCAGATTAGGAGAAGAAGTTTGGTAGGGAATTATATAATATTCTTAATTTAAAACTACGCATCTTCTACAACTGTTGCTAGAAGGTAGGAATAGAGTTTAATAAATACTATAACGCCTATTCTATTATGCTTAAGGGCCGAGCTAGTACCTTCTATTATAATCGTTTAGCAGAAAAAGGATACGGTTTTAACCGTATAATATATAAGTCAAGATGCCACTTTGAAACAGAAGAGAACAAGTAGCAGTATATATTAGAATAGAGAGAGACTACCTTTCTAAGGATTATTACTATAAACCCAGGTGTCCCTCGGCTTAATTATCTTTAAAAGCTCTTCGATTAACTTTAGATAATTTAGCATAGTTTATCTAAATTATATTAAGAGGATTTCAGCCTATGTGATTAAGTTATTAGTGTATACTAAGGCGTTAAAGAATACAACCTTGCTCTCTTTAATCCTATAAATACTTATAAAGGAGTGTGTACTTAATTAAGATCTTCTATTAGCACCGCTCTACGCTCTTAAGAAGTATAGTAATTTAACACCTAACTCTAACCTACTTTGATCGACCCGCCTAACTAATACGATTACAACTAGACTGATCGAACATATAATAGCCGTAGTAGGCAATACGGCAGAGGGTACAATTAATAACTATAAGGTAAAGGTAGAGGTCCTTATGGAGGTTTATTCCAAAGTGATCGCTAGAAGAAGTGCTATGTTTGTAAGAAACCAAATTGCTAGTTAACTAGGCATTCTCTTAATAAGCGAAAGGAGGCATATAATAAGTTTCACTAGAGTGCAAGAAATGTTAGAAATTATAAGTTATTATACCCTACTTCTAAAGCTTCCTAGTTTAATATAAAGGCGTAAAGAATCTTAAGGGTAAGGCTAATAAGGCCAAACAGCTTCTTATAGATATGGAAATTAAGGACTACTTTCCCAACCAATACTTTACTAAGTATGGTAAGGTAGATGGTATATAAACCATTACTATTCTTAATAACCAATCCACGCTCTATACTATTACGAAGTTAGATATCTTTAATAAGCTAAAGGAGAGTTCTATATTCTCCTTTAACAATAGATACTTGGCGAATGTCTTCTATAGTATTATACCAGATACTAGAGCCGCAGGAGTATCTATAGCAGAAAAACCTTAAGTTTAAGCTCTTTAGCAGCTTAATAGCTCTATTTAGATTAACTAATTAACGGTAGGCTAATATATAATTCGTTTTAGCAAGGGTACTGCAATCTCTCTTAGTATAATTAAGGTTAAAACCCCCTTAGGGTATATCACTTTCTATATTATTCCCGCAAACACCCCGTTTCTATTTTACATCAGAGATATAGATAAATTAGGCATTAAACTTAATAACCTTAAGAATATGCTCGTTTAGGGAGATAATTAGGTGCCTATTATGCGCAAATAGGGTCACCCCTAGTTGCTCCTTTATTAACTAGAAAAGAGCGTTGCTTAAAGCCACTTAACTAAGTTAGAGCTATATTAACTACACCATCGTTTTAGCCACCTATCCGTTTACCAATTGCTTAGGGTTCTTCAGCAAGCAGGCCATAAAGTCAAGGTTAAGGCAATTAAGCATCTTATAAAGTACTGCTATTACTGCTAAATAAACCAGAAGTCCCCTAGCCGATTTAAGTTCACCCTTAAAGATAACTATAACTTTAACTTCTATATTATTATTAACGTTATGTATCTTAGCGGCAAGCTAGTACTTTAAGTTATTAACCTTTTAACCTTTTTCCAAGCCGCACGTTTCCTAAAGGATATATCAGCTAGGAACGCATAGGATACTCTTTAATTATGCTAAATTAATGTCTACCTAGGACCCCCTAATTAAGTTATTTATGACATAGGAAGGAACTTCTTATCTATAGAGTTTCAGCAATAGGCGAAGGCAATAGAAATTAAGGTCAAGAAAGTCCCTATTAAGGCATATAATAGTATTAGAAAAGTAGAATAATATCACACACCATTACAACGAGTATATAAGATTATTTCTTTGGAACTAGAGGGCGCTAGTAAAGAGCTTATTTTATAGATAGCTGTTAAGGCTGTTAATAATTCCGCTAGCCTAAATAGGCTCATACCTATATTGCTAGTCTTTGGCGCCTACCCTTAAATAACTAACAATTCTCTACTATCCCTATCCGTTACGCAACGAGCGGAGGCTATTCGCAAAGTAATAAAAGAGGTACAATGTCTCTACGCCACACACCAGGTCAACGACGCACTAGGAATAAGAAATGGCCTAAATACCTTAACTACACTTAATCTGCCACTCTAATCTAAGGTACGCGTATGGCGTAAAAAGGGAGGATAGTTAGGCCCATATAAACTTATTGCAATTAATAGTTAGACTTGCACTCTTTAAATACCCTATAGACCTACTTAATTCTACTTAACTGTTATTAAGCCCTACTACAGAAACAATAGTTCCGAGCCTTTATAGAATGCCCTAGAGGATACCCTAGAGGAGAACTATAATTAATGTACTTTAGAAGGCAACTACAATCCTAATATAATTATAGTAGATATACCGCAACCATGACGCGGTAGAGGTCGCCTAAAGGGATTATAAAATCGCCAATACCTTATCGATTTCGAAGAGCAATTCGTTACCGCTATTAAGAGTAGAGACGAGTTATTAATGGCCTTTATAACAGCTAAAGAGAAGGCTGACTTTAAGCTCGCAAAACAGCTCTAAAAGGAAGGCCGTATTATAACTCTAGGAGCTCCTTTCTAAGTATCTAATAAGCAGGAGATCAACGGTCTTATTATAAGAGGAGTCTTTAAATTTAAGAAATATGACCCTACTAAGTTTAATAAAGTTTGCATCTTTAAGTTAAGAATAGTTAACGAGATTAAGGGCAAAGCTACTAACGCCCTATTTAAGAAATTAAGGCTTATTATCTAAGGTTATAATAATAATAGTAAGGAGGTAATTCTTACGCAATCTCCTATAATTTAACAAGCTAGTTAGCGGGTTATTCTTATATTAGCTCCCTCCTTAATAAAGAATAAAATAGCGGTCTATTTGCAAGATATTACTTAGGCCTATACCCAATTAGAAACGCACCTTTAGCGCTTAATATTGGCATACCTTCTAGAGCAAATTCGCCACCAATATCCCGAAGATACAATTATGGTTGTACTTAAGCCATTATATAGAATTGCAGAGGCAGGAACTTATTAATAGGCTACCTACAGCAAGCACTATAAAGAGAAGCTTTTAATAACTACTTCTATATTTAACCCATACTTCCTTATTACAACTATAGGAACTCTATTTGGAATTATCAGCATGTAAACTAATAATATAATTATCTTAGGAGACAACCAATTCTTAGCTCTTAAAGAAGATAAGCTAGTAAAGGTAAATCTTATAGTAAAGCTAAAGGAAAAGCTTAATTTAATAACACTATTACTTTTTAATAAATGCATCCTCTCCCTAAATAAGGATTCTATTGCTTTGCGCCAGAAAGATTAAGGTAAGAAGATTAACGTTATTAACGTTAATTCTCTAAAGCAAGGATATATAGAGCAACGCGCTCGCGGAGCTTATATTATTTCTATCTATTAACCTAAGGCTTTATTTAATCTCTCTGTTGCCGCTTAACACTAGAAACTAACTAAGAATAATATCCTTGCCCTAAATAAGCGTCTTTCCTGGCAAATAAACCATCTTAATTAGGGACTACTCTACGTGCCTATTAATCTTCCTACCGCTAAGCTCTTTGTATTTATTAATGGATCGTTAATAAACAACAAAGATTTTAGCTCCCAGCTAGGATATAAAATCATTATTATAAATAAATCTACTAGAGAGAATAACTTTACAATCTACAGTAATCTTATCTATTAGAGCTTAACTAAGAGTAAGCGCATTACCTAAAGCGTTCTAGCATCAGAGATATATAGAATGGTTAGCGGAGTTAATATAGTAATTGTAATTAGAACTACCCTAAAGATAATTATAGATTAACTCAAACTCCCTATTATCCCTATAATCGTGTGTACTGACTTATATTCCCTCTACAAGTGTTTAGTTAAGCTTGGTACCACAAAGAAGAAGCGCCTTATAATCAATATTATGGCACTTCGGCAATCCTATAAATAGTAAGAACTCTTTAAGATCTAATAGATTAATGGCTAAGACAACCTAGTAGATGTAATAATAAAGGCAAACCCAAATAAGGCTCTAGAAACGTTTGTTAACACAAACACTCTATATATATAGGTTAAAGGTTGGGTTAAAAGGGAGTAGGAGCACGATAATCTATAGACCCTAATTCTAACTAGCTAATTAGGATTTTCTATCCCTAAGATAGAAAATCGCTATTAGCTCGCTTATAACTAGCGCCTTAGCGGCCCTAATATAATATACACCCACAACTCTAAGCAAGAAAAGCACCACGTGCTAAGATACAAATTTTAGGATAGCGAGACTTATATTATAATAGCAATAGTAAGTAAGGAGGATTGATATTTGTTACGCTAGCCAAGCAGTATTTATATATAGATGGCAACCACAAAAGAAGAGTTGCTAGTGTTGGGAATAAGGCAAGCGGTCGTTACGTAACGCCGCGGCACTAGCGTGGCGAGGAGTTTTAAGCTCCTCGCCCTTCCTTATTCCAAATATATCAAGCTTTTAACTAACATCACTATAACCTACTCGAGTAGCCGTTATTGGTGAGTCACCCTGTGTGACCAACAATTATAATAAAGTATTAATATCTCCTTTCTACCCTTTCTTCTTATATAAGATACAATAAAATAAAATAAAAGTAGTAAAAAAGAGGAGATTAAATTCAGTAACTTTTATTCCTCGTTATCCTCCAGTTCCACGATCCAATCCTTACCCTCCAGCGCTCCCGCTGCCGCCGCTATAGGCTAAGAATTTTTATTGTACAACAAACATCGAGCTCCATGATCCCGCCATTTACAATTTCCACAGCACCCACTATAGAACCCTAGGAGACTCCAACACTTAGTAAAAGGGCAAGGGCCTACTAGATGACATAGAGTCGCCGTATAAGCCTCGCATGGCTAGCGTTAATTAGCTCTCTGCCTTATATAAGTAATATAGGGTACTTATAATTGTATTTAGGGATCCACGGCTCTAAATTAGAATTGTATTTATATATAAGGGCCTCCCTGTCTAAACCTACTTCTCTAATACCCCCCCTACCTAAGCCTCTATATTAATCGCCGGTAAAGCTTCTACCCTCTCCTGCTCATCCTAAGAGTAGTTAGTTATATAGGTATATCATATGGAGAAGAGAGTTTACTTATAGTATAGTAATATTGCCGGAGAATCTCTCGTATAATAGGACGGGAAGTATACTAAATAATTATATTTCCCAATTCCTAATAAAGGACAACATTAGTAGGATTTAAACTCATAATCTATTAAGTTTAAAGTTAGTATATATTTACATACGCCACCTACGCGCCTTTAGTAGTTACCTTTGCTTAAAATTGTTGTATTTATGTACCTTATACCCCTACCCTATAGCGTTGTACAATATATCTCTTATATACCTTCCCTTGTACGACTACTCTTTAAACCCCTATTCCAAGCTGTATTCTTTTCTATAATATTATATAACGTCCTCCTAAAAATTATCTTAAAGTAGGTCTCCCTTTTTCCAATTTCTTCCGCATTCTAATTGCTCTAATATTGCTGCCATTATTAACGTCTTATTCTAAGTAACCGTACAACAACCTCCTGAAAAGATTCTCTCCGGCTTATTACTTATTAATAGGATTAATAGGATCTCAATTGCCCAGCGCGAAAGCTATGGCTATCGTTTTCGTTGTATATCCTATAACCACCACTCTAATGCGGGCATCTTAATATTGTACAATGCTGCTTTATTACAGTAATTATTAAATTTATCTTAACTTTGAGGCCGCGTGTGTTTCTGCTTTACATTTTAACAAAGTTTCTTAAAACGATTTAGAGGCTGAGCCTGAGAATTAGCCGGTTTTTAAAGGCTATTATACAATTAAGAGAAGAATCGATTCTCTTAGCGGAATTTCTCCCAAAGGCTCTGGACTTTAAGTTTATAGGCGATGTATAGATCAATAGGATTATCGTCTATATCCTTAAGCCAGGTTGTATAATGTTCTGGATAAAGAATACGGGCCGCAGTATAGTAAGGCAATTAATCTAGCCTTAAAGCATAGAAGTTGAACTTAGCCTTTGCATATTTAATTTAATTTTTAAGCTATCAGTTTTCTTTCTGCTTAAATTAGTAAAAGCAATTAATATTATTATATAACATACTAAAGAGATTTTAAGATATTCCCTAATAATCTCAATAACTTTAAGAACCTGTTTAATTGTTGCTTATTAACCTTTAAGAAATAGAGTCGCACTCTCAAAAATAGAGAGAAATTGCTCTATTGTACAACAGAGAGCAATATTAGAAGGAGTAAGCTTATCTCTCTTATTAATCGTACCTTTACGAATATGCGCTTTAGTGTAGTTCCAAAGCGCATTAAGAACTTCCGTCTTAAGTGTAACATAAAGCATACGGAACTAGCTATTCTATCTTATATGATTACCTAGGGGGATAACTTTCCGGAAAGTTCTTTAAACTCATTTATACGATTAGGCGAGGCACGGATATAGATAATAAGATTATAGATCTTCCCTATAACACCTATCTTCGCTCTCATCAAATTTGCTCTCTCTTTTTAGCATTTATTATCTAACTCTTCTCCTAATTCATCTTCTCTATCATACAATTCCATAAGTTGCTCTTTGCTATCATTAATAAAGAGAAAAGCTTTGGTAATAAGATTAAGGATATAGCCTATATAGCGGAGCCGTTGGAAAGTCTAATTCCAGTTAATTTAATTCTCTATACTAAGATAAGTTGCCATCATACAACAAAGCGTATCGTTTGTGGTGGAATTATTGCCAATAAGGACGCCAATATTTCCCATAATTCCATAATCTTTAAGGACGGGGTGAAGGGTTTCCTATTAATTTAAACCACTATGGCCATGTACCGTATAAAGGGCAATTAAGATATTTTAAAAGCGATCCTGGGTATTAATAAAGCTGGCGCAAATCGCAAGTAAAAGGTTATGACTTAGTAAGGTCCAGATATTAACAGCAAGATGGATACTTGTTTATGACGATTAAAGCCTTTTTTATATAATATCTTTTGCTTATAGAAACTAAGCCCCCACCCTCTACTTAATTGTGTTATAAGATATTAGCATAAATATACGGCCCTACGGATTTATTACTTAAATAAAGGCATGCCATTCTGGCCATTCCACACATAAAAATGGAAGCTGTTGTACAATAACCAGATCTAGGAGGGTTTGGTTAACGACCTATTAATTAACTATACACCAAAGAATCTCTTAATTAAGGTTGTCTTTATTATTACCAAGCCAGAGAAGAAGCTTAGTGTATAACGCTTTAATAGTTTCAGAAGCTGTTGTATAAATGCTAGAGTTAGGTACCTTGCTAATGGTAATTCCATAAACACTCTCTAGATGCTATCTTATATTTATTATACTTTAAGCCGTATATTTTAGACAATGTTTGCACTAAATCCATTTTTATTCTGGCTTTTCTAATCTTTCTTCCGGCATTGGCGTACGACAATGCTCATGGATTAAAGAGGTCTTCCATGACTTTTTCGTTGAAGGAATTAAGTCTGTAGTTTCCTTAATGGTATTAGAAGCAAGAGATAATCTAAAATCCTTAATTTCTTGAATTCTAGAAGACATATTATACGATATTATATAGATAGAAGGTAACCTTAGGTGGCGGTGAAAAATTTTGGTGTGCCAAGAAATATTGCGATATTATCCGAATATTGGCAATATTGGCAATACCGATATTTTATTGGTTCGTATTGGATGAGATTTTATTGGTGCCAGCACTGCTTTTGATTCTGGTGTTCGCGCACGGTCCAACTCCCGTAGGACACCACCGTTGGAAGGGATATGGCAGAAAGCCTCACCGAAGCGATATAATTGGCTAAGCACGGGCCACACTCTTGAGCACGAATCCATCTATGCAAGGGATATATGTTGACCCCAGCTGGGCACCAAAAGAAACGGTCCTAATAGCAGCGCCAATTAAGATAATATATAGCCTCAAATTCCGGTCAACAATATAAGAAGGAGCGGATCTGAGAAAAGTACGATCAATCGATAATAGCAAGGCCCGAAAAGGGACTGACTATAGGTGAGTAGAAGATGAGGAGCGCAAGTAACAGTCTAGCCAGATGCGCTCCGTATTTAAGTTTAGCGGGGCGCTCACAGATTTTAGGTACAATATACTCGCTTCCTAATTCAGCTTCAAGGTACAGAGCTTTTGTCGAACGAACTCGTGTGTAGATTGATCTACGAAGAAAATGAGGCTATTTCCTATGGTGGATAAGTCACAGGTACCCCTGATCTAACCCTAATATAGTAGTGATCGACACCAGGTAGACAGCTTTAAAGACAGCAACTATTACAGTATCCTGTGGCCACTTAATTATTTTATATATCTTTTACCTATTTTCTATTTCGTATATAGTACACTTACGACTCATTTAATTTTACACACTCTAAATACGTTGTCCTTTTGTGATAGAACGAATGCGGTCTTATGAGTCCAACTCGCTAGCTGTCGATTGAAAAATCAAGAATGAGAAGTCTGTTTATTCAAGGTGGCTCTAGGAGCCCTAATATACATGAGGTAGCGAAAGACTGGCGTCGATACTGATGACGATTTGAAACTGTTACGTCATTTAGGGGTGTACGGCTAACAGTGTCCATTAAAAATAAGCCCATATATAGATTAATTTATGAAGAGGAATAAATATATATATATCTTAGACACCTCTAATCTACTCTTAATCTGGTAGATGACGATTAGTGGTCGGCGCTCGGCGAATATAGGTACGGGCAAGGGTACCGGTAGATAAGATTAAATTAAACCACCCACTACCCGAGACATGTTATCTCAACCTCGACATTCCAAAATGCATGGCGAGCGGGGTTCTTTGTGCAGAATGGAGAATTCTCACGCTGACAGAGGATGTACAGTGGTGTGTAACATTGCATGGGACAGCCCCTCCACATCTTTCTCATTCTGGGCTGCTAGCAGCCCATAGAAGTCAACCTAAATTCTTTTTGCAATTGCAACTGCTCACTGAATCGGAGTCTTGGAATGCACGAACCCAAGCAACTTCCTCCAACAGATCTGGCGGATATAGAAAAATCCGTCCAGACTGTTGATGTCTCCGAAACCCCTAACAGCTCAGCCTCCCCTGTTCCCCTCATCCACGTTCCATCGCGATTAAAAATATGGAACGCCAGGATCGAGTCTCTAGCCAATCTCGAGGCTCGTGGGATCACGCGTGTGCTTCCGGAAGAGCGCCAGGATGCCTCGATGTGGAACTACGTTCAGATGGCGCTTCTCTGGTTCAGCGCAAATATATCAGTGAACAACCTTGCTGTGGGGCTTTTCGGTCCGTTGGTATATCAGCTGGGGTTTGTGGATAGTGCTATGTGCGCCGTTTTCGGGACGTTGGTGGGGAGCGTATCGACTGCGTATATGAGTATCTGGGGTGCGCAAAGTGGGAACCGGACGATGGTTTGTTACGTCTGTTTATTTTTGGGGGGAGATTGGCAGCATTTGATCTGGAACACTTGGACAGAGGAGTTAGCTTTAACTCATTCTAACTAGATATATAGGTCGTCGCTCGTTATTTCATGGGATATTGGCCATCCAAGATTGCATGCTTCCTGAATATTGTGCTAATGGTTGGATACAGCGCAATTGACTGTATCATTGGAGGCCAGCTACTCTCCGCCGTTAGTGGTGGCAGTATGTCTATTGTTGTCGGCATCATCGTCGTTGCATTGGTGTGCTGGGTGGTCGCCGTGTTTGGCATGTCCCTTTTTCATACCTACGAGAGGTAAGGCCACGTTGGTGGACTTCCTTCTCTCACAATGGGGATGCGAGCCTCGGCCACAGGAATCACCTCCGCTGACCATGACTCCTTAGGTGGGCCTGGCTGCCTCAGGTCCTCGTCCTCTTCATTCTTATCGGGTCTGCCGGCCCCAGTTTCAACGCATCCCTCCAATCCACTGGAAATTCCTCTACCATCTCCGCTAACCGCCTCTCCTTTTTCTCCCTCTGTCTCTATGTCCCTAACTCCTGGGCCGCTGCCGCATCGGATTTCTACGTCTACTACCCCGAAACGACTGCCCGCTGGAAAACTTTCCTCATGACCTTTACCGGTCTCTGGCTCTCTTTTGCCTTGACTGACCTCCTTGGCATTGGCCTTGCATCTGGCATCGCGACCACGCCCACTTGGGCAGAAGCGTACGGAATCTCTTCCGGCGCGTTGATCGTCGCTGGTTATGGTGGATTGCGCGGATTCGGCAAATTTTGCGCGGTGATCGTAGCGTTTGGGGTTTGTGCGAATAGTATTCCAGGGACCTATTCTGCTGCTCTCGGATGTCAGGTTATGGGACGATATGGGAAGGCAGTGCCACGATACGTATGGGCTTGTGTAGTCGTGGTTGTTTATTTGGTTTGTGCCCTTGCTGGGCGGAATAATCTCTTTGATATCCTTTTAAACTTTCTAGCCTTGATGGGATACTGGATTGAGATATTCATCTGTATCGTGTTGGAAGAACACTTGATTTTTCGGAGGGAAATTGGATTCGATTGGACTGCTTGGGAGGATAAGAAGAGATTACCTGTTGGTATTGCCGCGCTGATCGCCTTTTTGCTTGGATGGATGGGTGCTATTTTGGGTATGTATCAGGCCTGGTATGTTGGGAAACTGGCTATTTTAGTTGGCGATTATGGCGCGGACCTGGGAGTTTGGGTCGGTTGTGGTTTTACGCTGATTTCTTTCCCACCGCTCAGGTATTTGGAACTGAAGAGGTTTGGTCGGTAGGATAATTTTGTGTTTATTCGACAGCAGTATTTAAAGGTCTGTTAAATTGGGGGCTATTATGACTTGAAGCAGCTACTTGATAATTAGCTGATCAATACCATTGGTGTTAAACTATAGATGTATGACACAGTTGATAGGAATTAACGGCCATATCATATTTCACATATGAAAGTACACGGTTACTCCAGCGCCAGTGAAACCGTAGATCCAGACGCATTCGTCGTTGCGAGCTGCGCCAACAGCACCGGTGGCGTGACACTGGCCTCTGGGAACCGCTGAGGCGGGTTTCGGCGGCATCTGGGAGGTCCGCCTGGACCTGGTATGGGGATTCTCGGCGCTGGAAATCGGTGTTAGTTTTGACGCCGGGTTCGACACCGGTTTAGCCTTTGGTTTGGCTTTAGATACCTTCGATTTCTGCCTGGCTATCTTCTTCGGCGCAGGGACCGGTTCGGCATGAGCTATTGACATGGGAATAGCGAGCATGGGATTCGGCGCAAGATCCTTGCTTCTGCTCCTGCTTCTTCTCCCGCTTCCGCTCTGTCAAGGCTGATAAAAGATAAAACTTGCTTCCGGACCGCGAGCCAAGCTATCTCTCCTCGCCGCAGCCGTCACAAGCTTGACGCCAGCGCTAAGCCGCTAGTATCGCGCCGCCCACGCATTTTCAACGCGCGTGTTGGTCCCGTAGTTATGGGTGTGGAGGTCCCACTCATACAGGAAAGGCTCGAGTTCTGCGGGCTGGATGTTTGACCGCAGCGCTGGCTTGGAGCCATTAACTCCAGACGCGATGTCATCTTTTCCTACGGGCGGGATGTACTTTTCTACAGCAGGCTTAACTGGAATAGTCGTATCTCCACGCGGTGGAAGATGCATTGTGGCAGCAATGAACATCAGGAGCCCTGCCATAGCCTCGAGCTCGGAGGGAGTAAGGTTGAGTGACATGCCTTTAAGGACCTGGTAGTCTTCTGTTATTCCGACTGTGGTGTCACTGCTGTCGCTTCTGCCACCACTCTTGCCGGGAGCAGACATTTTGAATATCAGGAAATGGGTTGCTGGGTGGCTTCAGGTAGTTCAAAGAAGCTCCAAAAAAGTCCTGATGAGAGGTGCTGAGTAGTTATGGCCGCAGAGATCACGCTTGGGAAGGTGAAGCCCTGATAATTCTAGTTGGTAGTCTCAAGGAAAGGCAAAAAAGTGTGGGAAGTACTTCGGCGTGTTCTGCTGAGTGCTAAAACGAAGGATAGAAGTACTAGAGGCTTTCGGAAAGAACTGGCTGGATCCAAATAGATTAAGAAAAGGCACACAAGATCACCGGCCGCTCTGGGAATTCGGGTATTCACAACGAAAGTGCTTCCGCGTGACCGTGTTTATTCCTGTAGTGATCCGCAGGTAGATGAGAATAGAGGAAAAGAGATAATAAATAGGGGATGACTCTAACATATACAACCGCGTCATTTCGACTGCCCGGGTCAGAATTGTCAGAGCCCAACATCAGAGGGCATTGCGAATTTAATCTTTATCTTCTTGCGTATGTTGAAGTTAACCTTGGTTTTAGCGTAAACGGACAGAACGGTATGTGTGATAGTTGGAAAGACTTTGATGGACTAACTTTAACCATCATACAGGGAATTAATATATCATCGCGTAAAATAAGGCGTGTTGAAAATAATGGTCCTGAACGAAACCGTGGAGCACCTGTGAAGTCAACCAAACTCTATTTAGTAACCGGAATCCTGGATAGCCCGGAACTTCCAGCCCACGCAATATCCTGTCAAGAGATATTATTTACAGCGACAGCTGAGTAGAGGGTAGCTGAGTAATAGAGACCAAATAAACAACTCCCAGAATACGCCACTCGGGATGCCGCATAACACGCCTGCTCCTATAATTTTTCCAGTCTATAAATATGCCATGACGCAAAAGCTGTGCAATGAATAATACACTCACTTGCGACGCCCGTTAAATCCCACTCTCCACAATCTTTTAGGCGTCCAAATCTAGTGACTCCGTCACTGATGTTTTGCGCTTGAGCCCTTCTCTCTGAATGTGCTCACGGCTGGAATGTCTGCCTTGAGTCTTTCCTCATGCGTACTATACGCTTTCGGCGTAAGTTTGATGAGCGTGTGCAGCGGGACCTCCATCCAAGGACTCCTCTCCTGTGGCACGTTCATGAAGTAGGCGTAAATGCAGCGCAGGATTGCCTGATGCGTTACGATCAGGATGTTTTCGGACCGCTCTAACTCCATGATAATCGGCTCCAGGCGTATGACAACATCCCGGTAGCTCTCTCCACCTAGGTATCGGTAATTGTACTTGTCTTCATCCCTCTGCTTGAAGTCCTCAGGATATTGCTCCTCGATCTCGGCGTAAGTGAGGCCGTCACAGACGCCGGAGTCGAGCTCATCCAAAGCTTTCCATTCGAGTTTTTCGAAGTTCAGGAAGCGCGCAGTTTGGATTGTGCGTTTGAGTGTTGATGTCCAGACGGTCAGCTTGCGGCCGTCGCCAACAGATTTAGTTACAAGGCCAGGAAGAGCACGTGCATAGGCCTCACCGCGGTCTGATATGTCTGCGTCACCGCCAATCTTGCCCAATAAATTGTATTTGGATTCGCCGTGCTGTGAGCGTCAGTTAGGATGAATTGTGAAGGATGACAAGGGTGCTAGAGCACTCACTCGAGAAAGCCAGATTGATCGAGGCTTGATGTGCAGGTTCATGAGGTAGTACACAACGCGACTTTGGAGATAGTCTCGGATCTGATTAATGATGACATGCTTGCCCACGTTGATCAACTTTACGTAGGTTAGGTTATACTCATCCTCATCGATGGTTTGGTAGACTTTCTCGTAGTTTCGGATCCGGTTGCGGAAATCTTGCGCCGCGGCTTCTGGATCCTGGCCCATATAATCCGGAGATGTGGTCTTGACTTCGAGAATATTGCTCATAATCAGATCCTCATCATCACACTTTGACTCTACGAACAGTGTCTCTATATTCTCTGCCGTACATCGTTCCTGTATCCAGCGACGTCTGCTCTTGGTTGAGTTGGTCGCATCCAATATAGCAATAAGTCCCTTTCCTTCCGCAAACCACTTGCACATATCATTCACCGCTGCCTCCGCCGCTGCCCTGCGCAGCCGTTCACCTTCAGGGTTTGACGTGTCGAAGAACTCAGCGGAAGGATTAGGGGTGGCTGTACGCCGATACTGGCCAACGTTGAAAGTTTTCGCTTTTATGGAGAGCCAGTGAAGGTAGCGGACGACTATCACAAATCCACTGCATTAGTTTTTTTTTAGCTGAAAAACAACGGCGTTTAGGCGAAAATACCTTTTTGGGCAATGAGGCTTTTCCCGCGAGCGGGCAATCCAACCATGATAACGCATATCCGCGTGTCCTCAGCCTGAACCCCCACACCATTAGTCTTTTTGTGCGGAGAGATGAGTTCGCCAGTGGGAACAGATCGCATGTTGGGCGTGAAGACACCGTTGGCAGCCATTGTGAGGAAGAATAGCAAGTTTCAGGCCATACACCGCGACAGGGGCTCAAAATAAGAGAAATGAAGCTTGAAATCAGAAAAAGAAACAATGCGCTGAGTCGGGCTTATCTGAGGGACCGGGTGGTGCAGCGCAAGGGTTTCCGGGTTGTATGTATTATAGATGGAGTTTGCATGCAGATCTATGGAAGATATAGAAGAAATGGACTGAATGGTAGGGGCGTTTGGCCTTGGGGATCTGTTTGCCAGGTTGGAGGCGGAGCGAGAGCGAGGCACTATGATGGCGTTGGTGATGGCGTTGGTATGGAATTAGTTCGGCTTCAGTGAAGCGAGAGAAGTGCGATCTTCGAAAATTAGATTCCCCGCATTAGCCCCTGTTCCCTTTCTTCGAACCAAAGTGACCAAGTCGTACTAGAGCCCGGCCGCCTGCTGCTTGATGTCGTTGCACTAGGATATTGCCCGAAGCGTTACAGTATACCAAAGTCGTGGTGCTTGTTAACTGCTTGCTTAATTCTTGCCCAACTTTTGCTTTACGCGCTGCTTAACGGCCACGCCGGAGAGGCAAGCGCGCCTTCCGTGCGTTCTTTCCTGCTTTTACCGCCTTTATATTGGCTTATATGTGGCCCAACTGGCGTTCAATTGCTGGTCACCTCTGTAGCACCCCCCAAAATGTCGGTGTCGTGTGCTCCCCCCTCCCAAAAAATGACGCCACTGCGGTTTGGGCCTCCAGAGTAAGCCGGCGCTTGTCACGCGGATTGGCGTGGCTGGTCGCCGAAAGCCGGGAAAATGCATTGGCAACACGTAGTGACATGCCCATGACCAGAGAGAGGCGGATCAAGGGAAAACGATTGCAGAAATCACGAGAGCCACAACAGATGAAATCAACTAACCGTACTTATTGAGTAGGTTTTGACTCCCGCCATGCCGCAATGCTGCCGTACCGCTGTACCGCCTTGCTCCCTTCGGCTCTGTGATGGAACCCTTCGAGTGTCGCTTTAGTCACGTCGGTCGGTGTGCGCCGGAGCGGTTGCGCGGTCGGATCTGCTTTCCTTGTGGAGAGGTCTGAGATGAGATAGAGACGGTGCACAAATGAAAGAAAGTCTGGGTAGATGCCTCGCCCGGGAGGTTACTCCAAGGCGAGATATCATAAATCCCGGCCGTCCCCCTACCTCTGGCCAAGGATCCGCAGATTACGACTTCGGACCTCGCTAGTCGTCTTATCAGGACAGCACCGCATAAAAAGCACCGCTATCACCACACACCAATGTCATTGTTGTATCACATATCACATTCATTATATTCTCCGTCCATACACGATGCCGCTACCATGTGTTTTTTATTCGCTATTTTCTATTGGACAGGATCCAGTCCTCACGAAACCCGGCCTCATTACAGCCATGACTTACGCTAAGCGCGAAACCACTGACCGGGAACAGTCGTAAAGTATGGGTATATAGCTATGCTAGACAGAAACGAATCCCGATATGCCACCTCCCTTAGCCAAGACGACAAAAAACCAGCCCAGATAACTGGGCTCTCTGAGCAGTTCCAGAAATTAGCAAGAGTCGTGAAACCTTTCTAAGAAAAAAGATTTGCCTGAAATCAGGCATGTAATTTGGCCGTTCCATTCATTTGTCTGAATGGCCTCTCGCCAGTCAGCAGACTCACCAGCGCATTGCCTGCATCCAGCCTCCTCTTAAGGGCCGCTGCGCCTCGCTCCTGTCCGCGAACGCCGTAGCCCTCATCCACCCACTGCATCTTGTGGATCATGAAGCTCAGACCATCGTACCCTGTGCTTTTGCGACTCGTGATGCCGTATTCGCAAGTCGAGAAATATTCCTCAATCGCAGGCAGGATTAACAGTGTGATGTGAAGATCCATATCCGGTGGCGGTGCGACAGGCGCTGCTGGAATCTTCAATAAGGTTTCCTCCGCATCGTTTGGTTCGTTCGGAGCTGTGATTCTAGGATCCAGCATCTCCACATTGACGGTTTCGTCCCATTCACCACGAATCCACCCAGTATGAATTGCTGCTGCTATTGGGTCTGAGTCGTCTCTGTAGAGTCGCGCCCCCCAAAGGTGTCTCTGCATAACGATCTGTTGCCGTTGTCGTGGCTTGAGATAGTATCGTGGTACTCTCACGGTAAAGGTGCAATTTATCGGGTTTTGGTCAAACGTAGGAAGCGGCTTTGGTTTGGACGCATAGCTGAATTGGTCATCCAATTGGGAGTTCGGCTTCGGGAGCTCAGGCTTCGCTTCGTAAACATGTGAACCGAGGTGACGCCGAGCTCTTTTGGCAGCTTCGTCTAGGACGGACTGGATGTCATGCGTCTTTACCGGAATCTTGGGAGATGGGAGTGCAGCTGGCTGACTGACTCGTGGCGCATGGTGATGGTGATGTGGAGGGTGAGTAGGGTGATAATGGTGGTGATGATGTGCAGGCTGGGGCGTCATTCCATTTTGAGGAAGGTTGGGGTTAAGTCTGAGGGTATTGAATGGAGTCGTGCTAGTACTTGGCGGAAGATTAGCGGCAGGTGCCGCGGGCTCATCATCCGGCTTGTAGTGGTGATGATGGTGGCTGCATAATGGTCAATGAATTTGTTGTCTTGTGGGTGTGGAGCTACTCACTGATGGCCATGGGCATGGTGATGGTGGTGACCAGGATGGCTGTGTTTGGTTCGTTTGGGTCCACGAGGGTTGATGAGCTGTGGAGTACCCCTACCGTCTCCACTTTCGCTATCAAGCATACTGTCTTCATCTTTTACTCTCTTCGTCTTTCTTCCACCCTGAGAATTTACCCTTACAAGCCTTAGGTCGTTAAGATCACCTGGACCACCTGAGGGTAGAGAATCCGTTCCATTTTGCGGATGAGGGCTTTGTCTGGAAGGTGTCGAGGCACCAGGAGGAGCACTTCCGAGGCCACTCCCAAGGCCAGAAAACATTCTACCAAATTCGCTTTTAATGTTTGGGTCGCCACCGGGACCAACCGGCTGGGCTTGCGCGCCTTGCACGGCTTGTGGGAGTGGCGAAGCGCGCCCCGTTCTTCTGTTGGCCTCAGGCCCTACTACCCCGAGGAATGATTTTGAGGGTTGCATCTCTTCTCCAAGACGACGGGCTTGTTGTTCATAGGTAGGCGGACGGCTCTGATATGTACTTGCGCCGGAACTGAGTGCTTGTGCAAATTGCTCTGCTCGCCTTCTTTCAGTGCTATTTGGCTCAGAGGTTGGTGGGGCATGGTACTGCTCGACTACCCTGTGAGTGAGATGGTCTGAGCCACGTCGCGCTCGGGCTGGATCTTCAGCATTAGCGTTCCCAAAAGGGACTGGCGGTTGAGATGAAAGCGTGTGACCCCCAAAACTCGATCTGAACAACGCAGCTGGCTCCTCTCGCGTAACCTGGCCAGACTCCCGAGCGCCATCTTCGAGTACCTGTGGGCGCCAAAAGCGACCTGGGGGAGCCTGTGGAGGGAATGTTTGAGGACTATTTGCAGCTCGGTCTTCTCTGGGAGGGCTGAATACAGACTGAGATACAGGCTGAACAGTAACCGGACGCTCTCGCTCTGCATGACTTTGTGATACGCCACCTAGTAATTCAGACGTGTTTGGTCTTGACTGGTGAGATTCTCCCAAGGTTCTTCTCCTCTCATCTGGTGAATTACTGTAAAGAGAACGTCTCGACCCCGTAGCTTCATAGTTGGATTTTGTTTCAGATTCCGGGACAGGTGGCGCGGGGCCTGTCGGCTGGCTGCTAGGTCGTGGGGGTATCCCATTGCCCGGCTGACGCAATCCCCCCTCATGTGTCTCGTTTGGAGAAGATTGATAAATTCTGGAGCCTTGGAAAGTCATGGGTTTATACGGTTGGGACGCTGGTGGTAAATTCTGGCGGCCCTGCTCTGGAGACCCTTGGTTACTAGAGTATGCTCTAGGAGAGCCAGCAGAATATGCATGTCCTTCTGAATTTCGAGAAGTAGGATTTGCAAGAGAATGCCTGTCGGGAGATGGGTGTCGTCGAAATGGGGGGAATTCGGATCTGGAACCAGCAGAAAGGCCGCGCCTTGGCGAAGGCGGTTGCATGGAATGGCTAGCCGAGGATGGGGCTGCAGCAGCGGTAGTTGGGGGGGAAGCTTGACCATGATTTTGCTGATGTGAAGCAGACGAATCACCACCTATTAAAGAGGAAATAGACATGCTGCTTCCAGGTCGATGACCAGAACCTAGTCCAGGAAGCTCTCTGTTGTTGCCAAAGGATGATGGAAACGGTGCGCGCTGGCCAGTATTATGAGAGATGTGAGTGTGTTGTTGTTGCGGCGAGGACGGAGGTGGCATGTGAGGTCGAGCAAAAGATGGTGGAGGAGGCGGAGGATCATGAGAGGGGGCTGTAAGACAGTCAGCAATGAGTTCTAAACGGGTAGACTGGAGCTAGTAAACACATACCTCCATATGGGCCCGGGGGACTTCCTCCCCCAAGAGACCTCCTTCTGGAAGAATCAAAGCCATATGGTGACTGACTTGATGTGTTGTGCGATGTTGACATAGTGGGCGGTGGAGGTGGACCTGACTGAGCATGATGATGGCCGTGGTGTATGCCGTGAGTAGCTAGAACGTGATCAGCCAACAAGGTTCCTAGTGTTGAAAAGAAGGTTTAGCGCGGCAGGGGCGGTTCGCTTGGCGTGCCAAATGCGTGGGTAATGGAGATGATGATGAGATGGGCTCTTTTTGAAGAAATTACAATAGGCATATGTAAAAGGGGATGGTTTGTCGTGCTGTTCTTGGGCAGACCTAGAAAAGGTGACTGTCGTTGCCAGCTGACTGCTCCCATCTGAGGCCGCGTGCTAGGAGCACAGCATAGGCGCGCGGACATAATTGCCATGGTGCCATTGCCAATATTGCCCCTAGCGATTCCTGATTCATAGCAACAGTCAACAATGACCAACCCGAATCATGCTCTCAGATGAAGAAGTAGCGAGCCTCGACAAGTGCTTTCCTAGTCGCTGCACAACGTGTCAGAGGCCTTTCGACAATCAAACACCGAGTGTAGTGGCTTCACCAGTCCCGGTGAGCATGCGCAAGCCAGCCAGTATGCGATGTCCATTTCAGCGACCACAAACATCCATATCCTTTTCATATAGCCCAGATTTGAGGCCAAGGCACCTCGACTATAATCGTACCTGTGTTTCCCCAGCCACCGTTCATCACTTGTCTTTCAGCCTGTATTGCCGGTACTCCATCTCCGCTTTGGAGTCCGTAGCTGCCTCTACGTCTCTGCTGGGGCGGTGTGGGTAAGAACGGGTCGCGACGAGAGGACGTGTAGGGATCAGAGTAGGGTACGTGAACCGGAGGCTGTGGCTGCGAAACGGGAGGAGCATAGCTGGAATATGCTTGCGGCTGCTGAGCCGGAGCAGCAGACTGGTGGTTTGGATTGTGTATAAGGGGACGATCTGTTTGTCTTGGAAACGGGTGTTGGGGTTGTCGCGGGTCCATGTCGTGCGATCTGAGTTTTCCAGCACTGGATCGGCGGCAACAGTAGAGACAGAGGATGGTGGTAGTTGCTAAGGTTCGCAGCACAGCGCTGGCATGGTTAGCCGTCAAGCGCTGCTAGAGCAGTGGACGGGGGATGGGAGAGGCGTTGGTGGAGAAGAATATGCAGAGTCGGAGCTGTGAAGGAGGAGAGAGGCGAGTTAATCGCTCGGCCCCGGCGCGGTCAATCAAGGTTCATGCCATGGGGCCGCCTCTAGGGATCTGTGCAGCCACAAATGGAGGCGCCTTGCCTGAATCGGGGTCGATGCGGAACGTCACATGCAGGCTTGATGCATGCCGGTCGTGGTGTTTCGAAGCAGGTCCGCAGCCATGAGATTGTCGAGGGCAAATACTGTCTAAAGCACACAGTCGAGCGCAGCAAGCCACCTGCACCAGCAGGCGCTCCAACGACATGCAGCGGGGCGCGATAGCCAAAGGCCCAGCCAGCCAGAGAACGCGAGAGCCCGCGGGAGCCCGCGAGAGCCCGCGAAAGCCCGCACCGCATTCAATATTGGACCAAACACGAGTCCCTGTACCTGTGGTGCGGTGTGGTGCGGTGCGGTGTGGTGCGGTGTTCTGCATCGAGAGAACCTTGAACCTTGGGCTAAATTTGGACGGGCCAATCCAACCGCCGATTCGGGTTTGGCGCGCGTGTTGGCTGTCATCTGGACTCGCAACACCATGATGGTCTTTGGCGTGATAGCAGAATCCGTCCCGCTCTTCCACTAATCACATGCCAGAGGCTCACATTATGTGAGCCGCCCTCCCACCTACCTGCTCCTTTTCGCTGTCCTGCATCTTCCATGCTGCTACTTCCTATGCCGGGTTCTTCGTCTTCGTCCCGGGCAATCTACCGCGCACGCCTCAAGTCTATCTTTGAAGGTGCTGATCCTCGAGTTTTCGCCGCCTTCTGGCTTTTTGGTATGTCGATTTGAGGACAATTCCTCTAGCTCTCCTAGAGCGCTCCATGAGAATTTTGGTTCTGATCACTGACTGAAATCTTTAACCAGGCCTCATCAACAATGTACTCTACGTAATCATCCTCTCCTCCGCTCTCGATCTTGTCGGCCCCTCCGTCCCAAAAGGTGTGGTTCTCCTTGCCGACGTCATTCCGTCGTTCTTGACCAAACTGGTCGCTCCATACTTCATCTACAAAGTTCCTTACCATGTGCGAATTCTCATCTTCGTTGCTCTGTCGGCATGTGGCATGCTCCTCATTGCTCTTACACCAGCGACAAGAGATGGCGGGACAGTAAGAGTAAAGATGCTAGGGGTAATTTTAGCTAGCTTGAGCAGTGGTGGAGGAGAACTCAGCTTTCTTGGGCTAACACATCACTATGGGCATTTCAGTCTCGCTGCGTGGGGGAGTGGTACAGGTGGTGCTGGTCTGATAGGTGCTGGAGCATACGTGATTGCGACAACATCTTTGGGCCTCAGTGTTCGCACTAGTCTGCTAGCTTTCTCATTCCTGCCAGTAATCATGCTCGTTAGCTTCTTCATCATTTTGCCTCGAAGTCCTCTCAGTGCCTCTGAAAGGAAACTCGCAGGGTACGAAAGTATAGATGACGATGAATATGAACCCCCGGACGAAATTCCTCACGACGATAACGTCGGTATCGCACGGCCTGAGGAGAATGAAGGCCTTCTCAGTACACCCACTTACTCTGCCTCAGGGCGTAGTTTTACCTCCATGAGCCATTCGCGTTCATCCGCCAAATACGCATGGAAGAGCTTGAAAGCTAATCTAGCACGTTCAAGGGGACTTTTCTTTCCATAGTAAGTCATCTCGATCATTCAAAAGATAATACATTGAGATGACTACTCATAAATGGCGTCATGTCTTTTATGCACATAGCTAACACAATTCCTAGTATGCTCCCCCTTTTGCTCGTTTATGTTGCGGAGTATACAATAAATCAAGGCGTTGCACCCACGCTTCTCTTCCCCATATCATCCAGCCCATTCCAGCATTACAGGTCCTTTTACCCCACTTACAACACCGTATATCAGGTCGGAGTCTTCCTTTCACGATCATCAACGCCTTTTTTCCGCGTGCATCACTTGTATCTGCCTTCGCTACTTCAAGTAGTGAACCTAGTGATCTTAACGCTGCATGCTCTGTTCAATTTTATTCCAAACTTCTACATTGTTTGCGTGATCATTTTCTGGGAAGGGTTGCTTGGTGGGCTTGTATATGTTAGCACGTTTGCGGAAATCACAGATAACGTGCCGAAGGTAGATCGAGAATTCAGCCTTGGAGCCACAAGTGTTAGCGACTCGGGGGGGATCTGTCTGGCGGGCTTCTTGGGCATGGCCTTTGAGGTATGGCTGTGCAACTGGCAGGCCAATCATGGTCGGGACTTTTGCAAGAAACTATAGCAAGAACGAGAGAAGCATTTTCATTAATTAAAGAACAAGTTTTTGATGAGTTGATTAGTCAGTTTGTGATTTTGCCGGGCACATACATGGCTTTTTCCACGTTTAAGTAGATTCGTGTTTCTCGCCTGTGAACCTCGCGGTACTCTTGACCTGACAATCCACCGTCGCTTCTTAAATCTTAAACTTTAAATCCTCAGACTCTCATTAAGTTACAACTCGGATATACCGTACCATAGCAACGCTCATTGCTTCATTGGGAAGGCAATCGACGGATAACAACAGTCTTTCACCGCTTGCTCGCAAGCAGGATGCTTGTGTCTTCACTCTACCCTTCGTCTAATTCAACTTCACTGACGAGCTCTCTTCCAACAGCCTTATAAAAGTGCTCATACAATCCAGTCCATTCAAAGATACTGCGGCTTGATTGAAGAGCGGCTTAGCATTACTCCTCGTGAAGTGCTTCCTCCTTCGTATCGACCTAAAGACGACCCGAGCGTTGACTTCCTCAACACCTTGCCAGGCTCGCCAAGTATGAGAATAGAGTCCCTAACTTGAGGAAACGTTTGTCAAACGCTCGAAAAGTTCGACTCACTGCCAAGAAAGGACAGAATTTACAAGAGCGAAAAATACTGATGTCTGATGTCTCATACGCTCTCAAAGAGATTCTGCATGGGCAAGAAATACAACCTATTGTCAAATCCTAGGAATCAGATCGCTCAATTAGGGGTGTTGAGTCAATTTATGAGGATCACCCGACACTAATACTGAAGTTGAAAATGCCTAAAGAAGCGCCAATGCAACTTTTCGGAACGAGTACCAGTTCATACCCCACTTCTCCAGTGGTAGCACCTCATGCTTCAAAAAAAACTCAGAAAATCTAAAGCGATCATCGAAGTCAGCGGCGGCAATACGGATTACAGAATGGACGAATATTCTCAATAGTTCAGTGGATTACCTCTCTGGAGAGCTCTCAGACTTGAAATATGGATCAGATACGTCTGATGAAATCCCAATTCTCACAAAGAAACGCTTGGCTTCAACCAGATCCAACCGAAACCAAACAGCTTCTATGCACAAACAAACTATGCACAAACAAACTCTTCACAAGAGGTTGAGATCGTCCTCAGTCAAAGACAAGACGCCAAAACCAACTGGTGAACTCGCCACTGGCCGATTTTTGCGAAATGTGAACCGAAATCTTGGTAAGTCTACCCAGAACCGAGTCGGAAAAAACAGACCAAACTTCCAAAGGGACAATCTTGCAAATATCACGGATTTTGATTCCATCACATATCCCGTAGAAACCGTAAGCATTTTCTTACTGCATTGATTTGATCACCGTTTAACAATCAATAGCCAATCCCCCATGAACCGTACACGTTCCGGTTCGTAGAAAACGCCGAAGATCTAAAGGCGCTAGCCGTTAAAGCGAGAGCCAAAACAGAACGTTCCAAAACCCTATCTCCAATCAAATATGGAGGACCAAGTGGCCTACTCAATCCTACACGAATCCAGCTTGACCAGATACAACAGCAATTTGCTGATAGTATGTTCTTTGTTCAAGGGACAACGCAATATAGTAGACCCACACCTCTGAACGAGACGGAGACTGCTCGCATTGAAATATTGAGCAATACATTTCTTACAGACTACAGAAAAGCTCAGGCGAGATTCGAGAGTGGCCTAAGAGAAATTGGAGTGTTGCCCACCGAAGAGGAAGAACACGATCATATTCCTGCTAACTCGTCAGGAGTTTTTGGCCAGATACCAAGACCGGAGAACAGCAAGAGCAGCGTTCAGTTACAACCGCATAGGCCCAATGACCCTCTATCTCTACCCGATAAGCAAGAAGGTGTTCCCGAATTGAGGGCTGCTGTCGTCATCGACTTGCAAGACGGTTATGAGAGTTCTAATACGGAATAATTGTTAGTTGGAAGGTTTTTTGAGGCTATTTGGACTGCGTATACAGGCCACATAGTCCAGGTATGATGGAGATAGGATACAGCAAGGTGATAATATGTGCTCAAAAATCTGCATGGATGAAAACATCTCCTAGTCGGCCTAAAAGGTGAAGGGTTTTGTGCATAGAGTAGATAGCTGTTCAGACTTCGTTTTCAGCGGGATCTGTAGGTAAGGCCTTAAGAAGCCCCAAAAATAACAGCAATATAATCGGACGATATGACTCGCAATTGCACGAAAAGTAAACTCGTTATATTCGGGAGGAAGGAGTCACGAGAGTTAGCCAAGAAAGGCAGGCTTAGTCATCGCTTTTATCCGAGCCCTCCAACGAACTTCATCGGCACCGCAAGCATCTGCAATCGCAAGCTCCACCACGCCTTTAAACCCATCCAAAACACCTCTCCGCTCCTTCAAACAATGCTCTCAGGTCGAGCATTCGCTCAGGCCGCGCGATCAGCGGCTCCTCGCGCCCCAATCGCTCCCCGGGCCGCCTTCAGATGCTACGCCCAAGCTGCGTCATCGGCTTCAACAAAACCGCCTGTTGCGCTGTTCGGCATCGATGGAACTTATGCCAGTGCCCTGGTACGTATATTCCGGCCCTATTTCGAAAACAGAGATGGCAATTGGCACTCCCGGGCCTGGGCCGAGACGCAATTGCGGCATACCGAGCTAACAGTCCTTTCTTCTCCTACCTACAGTACACGGCCGCTGCGAAGACAGCTGCGCTCGAGCCTACCGCTAGGGCGATGGAGAACCTATTCAGCGTGTTCAAGAAGGACGCGAAGCTGAAGGACGTGCTGATGGCGCCGACACTGTCGGCCGAGGACAAGAAGCAGATCATTATCGAGCTGCAGAAGCACGCTGGCTCCGCGGATAAGGGCGATGTCGTCAAGAACTTCCTCAAGACGCTGGCAGACAATAATCGGTTGGGCGTTTTGGAGTCCGTTTGCGAGAAGTTTGGCGTCCTTATGAGCGCTGCTAGGGGCGAGGTCGAGCTCGTTGTTACGAGTGCTGCGGTAGGTTTTTGGCTCTTGTCGGGGCTTGGGGTGGGTCCCGATCGTGCAGTTTGCTGACTAGTCGTGCAGCCTCTTGATAACAGGACTCTAAGTCGATTGGAGAGCGCAGTTGCAAAGTCTCAGTACGTTGGACAGGGCAAGAAGCTTAAAGTTGTTCCCAAGGTATACACTCCGCAAACTCTTTCTATCAAATTTGTAAGTCTAAACGTGATTAGGTCAACCCTGATATTCGAGGCGGTCTCGTCGTTGAGATTGGTGACCGAACTATTGACCTTAGTGTGTCATCTAAGATGGCAAAGATGAACAAATTGCTCAAGGATACTCTGTAAATTTAAGTTTCTCAAGACTGACTGGCTCGCATGGGCGAGAAGATGGAGCTTGTATATTCTAGATAGGTTCACCAATCTGTTCTATTATCATTTGTGCGACAAGAATTCGTATCCCATCGACAATGCTAAATGGGTTGAATTTTGAGCCAGTGAAGCTCTAGGCGCTCATAACAAGATCGGAGTGTGAAAGCAGTCTTAGTGGTAAAATCAATCATTTCACCAACATATTCTTCTGTTAGATCAATTGTCTTTCTATACATGTTCTGGATGCCTCAGTTCTTTACAATAAGCCAGAAAGAGGGGATATCCAATTAAAATGAAGCTGTTGCTCTGTCGTCCTATCCTTGCCTTCAACCTATGTCCCTTCCCCTACGCTATTTTCTTAGACTAGACCTTAAAGTATCTTTTTCACTAAAGGTTCTTATTTTAATCTAGAGCTATATCCAGCTTCACTGAAGGAACTTGTCAGAGGATGAAATTAAATAGGAAAGGGTTTGCTTATCCGGGAGGTTTGATGTCAGGAATTCTTTAAAGATTGAATAGGCTGCCAAAGCCCAGCTGCCGCCACTAACGAGATCAGGATTTTGTCCGAGTGGCTTCGACATAATCTTTTCTGGAAAGAAATCAACGATGAATAAAAAAACGAATTTTTCTATCTTGCAGAAGCCCGGTAATGTCCAAATCTTGCGAGAATGCTCGAGTTCAGTACGTAATGTATCTATGAATGGTTCTTCTAGCCCCGACCATTTATAGAGGCTAAAATCATAGGTAAACACGATTACGGTGATTTCCCTCAAATCAGAGGACACCTCGCCTCGCATGCGAGGAATATTGAACTCTGTCGACCAGGAAAGGACACATTTACGTTGAGCCATCCAAGGTGGGGGCGCTCTCGAGTCTTCCAGATGTTCCAAGAAACAAAATTTATTGTAGTCCAGAGTAGCCAAGTTTAACCCGCCGGTCGTGTGAGAGGCAAAGTTTTGTAACCTGTCCATTGGCCATTCGAAAGTGGGCGTCCCACTCCATACAATTATAGTCGACAATTTTTCCATCCGTGCTATCGAGAACCAATTAATGAGCGTCGGACCCAAGAAGCTTTCATCTGTCGTCGTCATCGTTCCTGATGTGCTGATATTTATTGAGTCCTCAAAGATCCAAGTATCAGTCTCACTATGTTTAGCCACTAGGGCGACTTTTCCCCACGGCTCCATTTCGTATTCCATTTCGTCCTCGATGATTGAATCATCAATCTTACTGAGTCTGACCACTGAGGTATCTCTAATTGGCCGATCCGGCTGTGAAAATAACTTGGCAGATTCCGATATAACCTTAGGCCCATTTGATCCATGTATGGCGCGTCGAAGAAGTGACCGCACTGTACCTTGATAGATTTTTGACCGCAACAGCTCCCCGTCGAAGCGAAACTTCAATGAAAGCTTCGATGAGGCTTCAGTCACATTAGTAAGACTAGTAATAAAGGAGGCCGAGTCGTAGAGCACAGCCAGCGAGGATGAGTCGTCTCGAATCTGCTCAAAGATTTTGCGGCTTTTCCTCTTCTCTAGTAACGCTCTCTGCTCGGACTGATTTCGACTGTTGCCCTTCTGGTAAGCAGAGTTTGACGGACGTATAAATCAGGCGATCTTACCAATTGAAAGCAGTGAGCAGCAAATTGAGAGCATTCGTCTGGTTTCCCAGATGGTTGAGACAATCTTTAATAGCGCCATCTTTCAGAGCTACTCTCACTCTCCTCTCAAAACTTATTGGCTGGTCAATATGATCATTCCACTCAAGTTTCGAGATATGGCGATCCACCAAGGTAATTAGTGTTTTACAACAGCTTAAAGCGCTTTCCAGGTCAATGATGAGCTGATAGTGCTGATGCGGGTCTGCCGCGAGACACGAATTTATCCATTCTGCGATCTGGCCAAGTGCAGCTTTTAAAGTACCGAGTTGCGTTATGAGTAGCATAAGTGTCAGGTCGGCTTCTAACCAGCGGAGACGCAACTCATTCAAGGCTTTGAGAGATTTGGTGACCACGTCAACTATGCTGACGATTGAACCAGCAAGTCCAATGATTGAGATTGGGTCCATGGTTCCCAGACACGGTGAAGGTGATGAATTCCATGTAAGATCGGATGGCTTTCTGGGATGGCTTTCTGGCCTTTGGATGAAAATCTTCAGCCTGGCTGCCAAGAGAGCAGCGTGAGGCCGCTTATGATCTATCTTTTAGCGTAAGCATGGCTGTTAATCAATTAGTTTAGGCGCAACTTTGTATAAACGTCAACAAGCAATAGCGATTTTGCCTAGGCTTCTAGGGAGCCCAAGTAGAATACGAGTAGGAACTTATTTTCCCCCTAATAGCATTGCCATTCTTTCTAATCTTGCTCTTTGGCTGAGAATGAAATTATCATGGAGCTTTCGAAAGGGCTAAAGTTTCTCTGATAGTACGACCACCTCGTACTGCTAGCAGCTATGGTATCTTTGTCCACAACGCCACGTCTATGGGAATGTAGGATTGATGATAAATTTGTTAAAGGGACGAGTTGAAGTTGGCTGAAAGAGTGCTATAAGACCCTAACGGCGTCGGCTATCGATAAGCGGGAATTTTTAGGTCACGCAACCCTCCGCTTTTCTACTCCTCTGCACAGCTGTAATAAAGATACCATCGCTCTTTTTCCTACTCATTTCCCGTTTCTCTTTTTATAGTTATGGCATTGCGACTTTCCTCCAAGCGGCTATGCGCTGTATTGAGCAACCCGAGGGCTGTTGTCGTCAGCTCTTCATACAAGCGCTATGCGTCATCGGCATCAGCAGCAGTAGCAAATTCTAACCTTCCAGGATCTTTGAAAGATGCAATTATAGTTAGTACTAAATTTTTTTCTTGCTGAGAGACAGGGGAACCTTAAGAATTTGGCATTGACGAGGACAATACAGAAAGAAACCTCCCTTCCTACCCCAGACCCCTCCGAGTCATCACAGACAGCTCGCCTCGTAAATGGCCAGCTTCCTTACATGGTTCCAACCTATGTCCGCCCGCCACCTATGTTCCAGAAGGGAGAGGGATGTTATCTGTGGGATGTGGAGAATAGGCGATACTTGGACTTCACAGCCGGTATTGCTGTTAATGCTCTGGGGCATTGTGACCCGGAAATGGCTAAGCTGTTAGGACAACAGGTCTGTTACTTCCCACCACCGCCAAATGTCCTGTCGCCTTATGCAATATTCTAATCTCGTTTAACTTTCTAGGCTCAAACTCTCATTCACACTTCCAACCTCTACCACAATCCCTGGACAGGCACACTTTCCAAACTCCTGATCGAGAAGACCACCGCCTCGGGTGCTATGCACACAGCTTCTAAGGCGTTTATCTGCAACTCTGGCTCTGAGGCGAATGAGGCTGCTATAAAATTCGCCCGCAAAGTGGGCAAGACCATCGATCCCTCCGGTGCAAAGCATGAATTCGTCTCCTTCCACAACTCCTTCCATGGTAGGACTATGGGCTCCCTCTCCGCCACTCCGAACCCGAAGTACCAGAAACCGTTTTCGCCGATGGTTCCCGGGTTTAGGTACGGAACATATAATGATATCAAGGGCGTCAACGACCTTGTTACAGAGAACACCTGCGGTGTTATCATCGAGCCTATCCAAGGCGAAGGCGGTGTTAATGTTGCTACACCAGAGTTCCTTCTAGCTCTAAGGAATAGGTGCAATGAAGTTGGCGCCGTTCTTATCTATGATGAGATCCAGTGCGGCCTCTCCCGTACAGGACAGCTCTGGGCCCATGGCGCGCTACCCAAGGAAGCACACCCCGACATACTGACCACAGCGAAAGCGCTCGGGAATGGTTTCCCCATCGGCGCCACCATCGTCAACGAGACTGTCGCCACGAAAATCGTGACCGGCGACCATGGCACCACATTCGGCGGAAATCCGCTAGGCGCGCGAGTTGCCCATTACATTCTCTCTCGTCTCTCAGACCCGGAACTGCAGAAATCAGTTTTAGAGAAGGAGCAGGTCTTCCGGAAGCACTTCCAGACCCTCCAGCAGCGCTTCCCGGATGTCATTATAGAAGTTAGGGGCAAAGGCCTCATCCTGGGCCTGCAGCTAAACCAGGACCCGACGCCCGTAGTCACTGCGGCTCGCGAGAGAGGGTTGTTGATCATTACGTGCGGGACAAACACGCTGCGATTCGTGCCACCACTTGTTATTAGCGAAGCTGAGATCGAGCAGGGGATGAAGATCCTAGAGGATGCTATGGCGGTGGTGTTCAAGGAAGTTGAGAGCGTAGAGGGGACGAAGGGGCAATAGGAGATGCAGTAGTGATGAGTCATGACGGAGCGCTTGTTATGAAGGTGTGCTTATTTTAGGTCTAGCGTTTGGAGTTCAGGTCTAGACAAAAGCTTTACGATATCTGAGATGACGAGTTCTGGCCTTTTTAAGAATTTGATCCGGATCTCAACATTTTGCAAAACTCCAAAATGAAATCAACACCTTCGTCCCTCTTCAGCAACACTTTACCAGTCTAAACTCTAATCCTAACCTACTATAAAATTCAGCCTTGAAAACCTCAGGCCCAATTCAGCTCGCCTCAAACTAACCCAATCCTAGTGCCTCTGATGACCTTGCATGCCATCAGCTTTCAACACCCAAAAGTCCAATTTCTTGATCTGGTGTATTGTGGCTCCCTTGAGGGCACTATGGTTAGTACTGGGCAATCAACATTTTTCGCTGATATCCCCTAATGCAGTAATCAGATCAGATTATTAGCGCGGTTTAGGTTAGAGATTGTACTGGCGGAGACTCAAGCGGCTTGAGTTATACAGGGTGTACGAGCTCCGGCGTCTCCCCCGTTGCGCAGCGCGGCAACACACGCAATTTCGCTTTCTTGCAAACTAGAAACTTCAAGTTTAACTCTTACAATTAAGCTTAAAATTTAAAGACTTTACCTTTCTTATAAGTGCATACCTTGCTTAGGAGTGCATAGCCTTTTCGTAAGTGCACAGTATCCACGCTGGATGGTGCACCTAACTTAATATATTAGCGAAATTGCGTGTGTACCGTGCTGCGGGAGACGCCGGAGCTCGTACACCTTCAGTGCACAGTGACATGTCCCGGACTATGCAATCAACTTATCTCAGGTGCCTCAGCCGCTTCGCAAGGAATTGCATAACCCAGCACGTACCACCCCCCCTGCACCCCCCCCTGCACCCCCCCTGCACCCTCGAATTCCTCAGCGAAGCGTCTGAGAAGTTATGGGCGTGCGTTTGCTGTAAACCGGGCCCGATTCTTAACGCGTGTCAGCTTCAAGCAACTATAACGAGGTCAATCTAGCAGCTACGACTATAGTTCCTGATGCAATTGAATTCTAAGCCATTTCTTTATTGTATTTTTAAAGTTTTAATTATCTATCTAGTCTATTAGGGGGCGAGATACAGCCTTAAAAAGGGTAAGTTCATTTTTAAAACCGGGCCCGTCGACATTTTTAACTGCTCTAGCGATCGCATTCCACCACCATAAGTTAGATTACCCTAATACTTTAGGAGCTGCTTCTTAGTACTATTAAAAAGTAGCTCCTAAAGTATTAGGGTAATCTAACTTATGGTGGTGGAATGCGATCGCTGGAGCAGTTAAAGACCTAGTTACGCCTACCTAGTAGCCTAATAAGAAGTGAGCTATTACTCTACTACTACAATTTAGTTTACCCCAATACTTTAGGAGGCGCTTCTTAGTACTATTAAGAAATACCTTCTAAATTATTAGAGTAAGCCAAATTGTGGTAGTAGAGTAATACCACAAAAGGTTTACCTCAGCGAGCTCAGACGTGATTTTTTTTGGCTAGCGTCGGAATAATAGCTACGCCGTTTCCTTCTTGCAAAATCACGTCTGAGAGCCTTTAGCGAGGTTTGTTAAAAATATAAGTAAAATCTATAAAACGGATATTGCAGATATCTAATTTATTTATTTATATAACGCGTTATTATTACCAAGAGTTTATACATTATTTTTAAGACTTAGGGCTTCTAAATAGTATAGATTTTATAATACGGCTATTACTTAGTCCTGACATCAATTTCGTTAAAGTTAAAAAGCGCGTTGTTAAAAGCATAAGCACATATTATATCTTATTAAATAGTCTGCAAATTTTAATAAAACTATACAGATATGTAGATATCTACTACTTAAAGCTATTACAACACCTAGTAGGTGCTATAGTTGGGTCCTTCTTTAAAAATATCCTCCCTTGGCCCAAAGTGCCTCCACTACTGCTAGGCATTATATCCGTATAAAAAACCTACTATGGCTCTAAAGAAAACCACTAGATGTAGGGGTCGGAAACCTATAGTTAAATAGGAACGCTAGCAGGTCTTATAAAGCTTATAGGAGCTAGATAATTATATACGGGAGGATCTTACGTCCCTAGCAGAGAGGTAGTTATAGGACGTGCAAGACAAGCTTCTGGCCTTACGGGAGGCAAGCAAAGACAAACTGTCGGTAACACCTAAGTGCACTTGATTGGCCTATTAACTGATGGATTGCTTCTTGTCTAATAGGTGTCGAAAGCAGAGGATCGTAAGGATCGCGGTGCCTAAGTAGGGGGCTGATGAGTCACCGTAAGGGTGACTAATCAGAGACACGCGACTACGTGATATACATTCCAACACTGGCAGTTCTTTCTTTGTGCGTAGAACAGCCATCCTAAGACACATGACCATGTAACCTCTATCCATGTATTCC
>Ga0307507_10002275_pt1 | contig 40914 bp, 8 predicted proteins | sample 7_EM_MG_FD_207223 | JGI IMG/M metagenome (GOLD analysis project Ga0307507, IMG submission 207223) | Populus trichocarpa ectomycorrhiza microbial communities from riparian zone in the Pacific Northwest, United States - 7_EM | ecosystem: Host-associated > Plants > Roots > Unclassified | place... | reverse complement strand
AGCGTGTTGTTCTGCGTGATGGACGCAAGAATCCGTAATCTCAGAAAGGCTCAGGACCAGTTCTGGCCTTTTAGATCCTTAGATTCGTGGAAGAGTTCTATTTAAGGTTTAGGACCAGTTCTAACCTTAAAAGACAGCTTCCTCTAGCACGAGTAGCACTGGTACAGTGGCTCGTCTCTTCTTAGTGATACCTAGCTGTTCTATAGTATAACAGTGAAGTTAACCACTGATCAGTGTTGGTTACATAAGGGGATATCACGTAGCTACGATTCGTAGATAGTATGATGGTTGTTCTTCTTTTTGATAGCAAAGGATCATAAGGATCGCAGTGCCTAAGTAGGGGGCTAATTAGTCACCATAAGGATGACTAATCAAAGACATGACGACGACACGTAACCACGTAACTGCTGTCCTTATATTCCGACAACTAACTTATTAACGGATATAAGGTGGTTAGCTTTAACCTTAAAGAGATTAAAGCTAAGGGGGTATATTAGATAATTTATATTCTCTAAGACATGGGTTATATACACGAGTTATATATAGGGGTTACACATACTATAAATTTCTTTATCTTAGCTTAGAGCCCAAGGGCCCTAGGTCTAAGGTTAATTAACTATTAAGTTAAAATTATTAATTAATTAACCTATTTTATTTGTAATGGGACTAGCCTAGTTATAGTAGGAATGTCTTAGTAAAACACTTAATAGATAACTATCTATAACTATCTATAACTATCTGCAACTGTCTATAACTATTTATAACTATTTATAACTATTTATAACTGTCTATAATTATTTACTATAATCTACTATTTTTTACTAGTGCTGTAACACTAAAGTCTATTAAAGACTATATATATATATACGCACATATTAACTACCAAAACCCCTAACTATTTAAATTATATAATTCTCTTATTATTTTTTTCTTTTTCTTATATAATGTTTTGTTCTCTATAAGAGTTATATACCCCTAAATTTAGATAGAATATATATATATATATATATATATTTTAAATCTTTCCTAAAGTCTCTTCGCGCCCTTATACTATATTGCGTTAAAATAACTATTATTAAAATAGCAAATAAACCCAAATCCCTTTTAATAACTATAAGTATTATATCCCTAGCTAGGGAATAGTTAACTATAATATAATAATCCTTTATAGATGCCTTAGCTTAGTAGCGGGCTGCACTAGAAGCCTAGTCTTAGTAATTAATAAAAGCACTTTATAAAGAACTCTATAATATTAAGGCGCTTTTATTAGAGACCCCAATAGAAATACCTATAAATAAAATTAAAATAACTATATTTAAGCCTAGCCCTTTAAACGCGAACCTTAAACGAGTAACTTAACCTATATCTATAATAAATTTAATGCCTATTATAAAATCTAAAAAGCTTCCTAACCCTCTAATGTTTAATAGGAATTAAAATAACCTACGTCCCTTTATAACTAACCTCTGTTTTAAACTTTTAATAAACTAGAACTAATACCCCACTAAAGCTAGCAAAGTTAGCTATAGAATGTCTTATTTAAGTAAAGACGCTATATAAATTATAAATCTATTCTTCTATAACGGCACCTTTATTAATTTTAAAACCTTTATCTCTTTATTAGAATAAATATATAATAATACTAGCTATAAATATATAGCTATTACTAAACTTAAAAACCTATAATAACGGAACCAAGACTTTACTAGCTTCTTTTTGGAATTTTTAGGCCTTATTAGCGAACTAAATTAGAATAAAGCCGCTAGAGTTACTACCCTTTAATAAGCTATTTTAGATAAAATTAGAGCCTAGTTAGTAGGTAAAAAACCACTAAAAAAACCTATCTAAATTTGCTATAATATGTTAACAAATTAATAAGGACCTTTAATATAATAGATATACTTATTTTCTAAAGCCAACTATACCTTATATTTAAAACTTTATAAAACTAGTATATACCCTAAAGCGCGATCCGTCTCTAAAACCTAAGAGCCTTATATATAACTCTATGGACCTTAATGCCGCTTAATTCTATATACCTTTAGGAACTAATAAATAAAGAACTTAAGCTATAAATAGAGAATGCTTTAGATGTAGTAAAAAAGGATATATTTAAAAACATTACCAAACTTACCATTTTAAAAAGGTCCGCTATAGTTTCTCCTACTCCTTAAATTATACCTATTCCTTAAATTGCACCTACTCTATAAATTATACTTAGACGCTACAAAGTATCTCGCCCTTAGTTAACTTAGAAAATAAATTATCCTAAGGCTAAGTTGCGCCTTAGAATAAAAAGTAGAAGAGTATAAGTATCTAGGCTCTTCTGGCGCTAATATATAATATAACTTCCTTAATATACTTAGCAAAATTTAAATACTTTAAAAGTAGAAGGAAGTATAAATCCTTATAGATAGTGGAGCTACTAGTATAGGCTTTATTAATATAAACTATATAAAAACTTAACGCCTAAGGGTTCGTTTGGTTGCAAATTGCCTCCGTTACAGAATCTGTTCAATCTGTACGTATTTTAGCGTCGCCCATTTTATAATTAGTGGCGGCTACTATTATAGCTCATTTGAATCTGTAATTAAGTCAATCGTTTAGTAAGCCTCTAGATGAGGCTCTAGATTTAGCTTAGCACAATGCGTGATTAACGTTAGTGAGCGATTTAAGTGAGGCCCTCTACCACCAAGCCTCTATCGCGACTCCCTACTTTAGTGTAATAATAGAGCTTCCTCCTTGGCCAACGCCCTCTTTGCAATTAACGCTTTCTATACCTTCACGCACCTCCCGTAAGAGCCGTAATAGAGTTACTATAACGCCTCCGGAAACAGGCCCATCGCAATTATAAAGGTTAAGATAATAACATTATATATGGCTTGCAAATGCGACAGCAGTATCGCGATTAGGGTGCGTGGAGTCGCCATATTATAAGAAGCCGTTACTTAGGCGCGTATGCAAGAGCTCTAGATTAAAACGGAATATATAGTTAACGGGAGCTTAAAGCTATATATTAAAACGGTGCCAAGAACCTTATTATAACCATTGTATATGGTATAGCTTGCAAATTTAACGCGCTTACTGATATAGAGGAGCTCCATATTTAAACGGTGTCAGATCTACCGAACAACACCCTCATATTCAGATTTGAGCTCCGGTTCCGTTATAATATGGAACCTCCATATTTTTAACGGAGGTGCAACCGAACGACCCCTAAATTTAAAGAAACTTAATAAGCCTTAAGGCCTATAAGGCTTTAACGGCAAACCCTTAATATATAGCGAACTAATATATTATGCTTTTATAAAATTGCGGATAGGTAAATACCTTAATATATTTCTCTATTTATAATACCTTTAAAGTATTATAAGGTAATACTTAGATATAGATGGCTAAAACAATATAACCCTTTAATTAGCTAGGTAAAAGAAATACTAAAGTTCCGTATAACCTACTGCCAAAGTTATTACTTAAAAAACTATTTACCCTGTAAATATATATATAACTATTTGAATTTAATATAATATAAATTACCCTTACTATAAGCCTTAAACTAAAATAATAGAGCCATAACTGCCAATAACGGTAAAAAATGTAAAAATGTTATGCTAAAACCTCTTAAAATTTATATAATATAGGCCGTACCTTTTATCTTATTAGTAAAAAGACGAGATTATAAAATCTTTACTATAACTATAGAAGATATTAAGAAAGCACTAAAACTAAAATAATATACTAATTCTTAACCTCTTATATCTAAAGAGTACTATAATCTAATTAATAAGTTTAAAAAATAATTTATAGACTAACTAGCCCTATACTAAGATAAATACAATTTTAAAATAGAACTTAAGCCTAGTATAATACTAAAGTTTGGTCCGCTATATAGTATATTATAAGAAGAACTGCTTATAATATAATAATGCCTTAATAAGCATTTAGAAAAAGGATTTATTTACTATAGTTAATCTCTATTTATCTTACTTATACAATTTATTAAAAAGCTAAAAAAAGGCTTAAGATTCTATATTAATTATTAAGCTTTAAACGTAATTATAATTTAAAACTAATATCCAATTTCTCTAATTTAAAAAACGCTTAACTGTTTAGTAAAGGTATAGTACTTTATAAAGCTTAATATAGTTACTACTTTTAATAAAATCTGTATATATAAAGGAGATAAGAAATATATAGCCTTTTATATATAACAGAGACTCTTTAAACACCTAGTAATGCCATTTAGTATAAAGAACGGTCCTAGTATATTTTAGTAATATATTAATAATACGCTTTATAAATTCCTTAATATATTTATTACTGCGTATATTAATAATATCTTAATTTACTTATTCTTGCTCTCTAAATATTAGAAATATATTAAGATAGTTTTTAAACGCCTATAAGATACGGGCTTATAATATAATATTAAGAAATATAAATTCTATACGTCTAAGGTTATATACTTAGGCTTAATTATATCCTATAACGGAATTAAAATAGACCTTAAAAAAGTTGCTATAATTATAAACTGGGGAAGCCCTAGTAATGTATAAGATATTTAAGGATTTCTAAAATTTATAAACTTCTATTATTAATTTATTAATTACTTCTTAGAAATTACCTAACTATTAGTAAACCTAATAAAGAAGAATATAAAATTTAAATAGACTGCTAGATGCAAATAAGCTTTTAATAACTACTCTAATTCCTACCTACTTTAACCCTAACCTTAAATATATTATTAAAACAGACTTGTCTAATTATGCCTTAGGGGGAGTACTATCGCAATATAATAAGAACGGCGAGCTACGTTTAGTAGCCTTTCTCTCTTAAAAACTTGCCCCTACTAAATTAAACTATAAGATATATAATAAAGAACTACTTACAATTGTTAAATGCTTTAAATAATAGCATCCCAAGCTTAAAGAATTATTATTCCTAATATATATGTGACGGTACTAGAGCGCGTCACCTACTACTTTGCCGTTCTCTAGGCAATCTGCGGCAATTTGCCGTTTTCTGGGCAATCTGCTATATTCTGCCATATTCTGCCAAGTTGCTATTAGCTCGCTTACTACTAGCACCTTAATAACCTTTTATATCTTACTGGTCTCTACTAGTCTTCTTTTTCTCCTTAGCTTAGTATTCTTATATAGTAGTAATCTATAAGCTTTGGTTTAGAAGCATTTATATAAGCCCATTATATTATATTAAGCTTTTCCTACATTACCTAGGAAGGCCTTAATAATATCCCACCCTAAAAAAGAAGACCTTTGTCTGCAATAACACGTTAACGCGTTACACTTAGATATTAAAAAATTCACACTACTACGCCTAAGAAGGCCCTAACAATATCCTACTTTATAGGCCAGACTGTACTTAACCTATACCCCTAAAAGAACCCTAGAATTAAAACTAAATTATATAATTCTAATAAACCTTAGGAAGCTAACAATGGCACCTAAAGTAAGCTTATTTAAAAGACCTACTTTTACCTAAGAGGAATACAAGATCCAGTTAGGATTAGAAATTAAAGATAATAACAACATTATAAACATGCATAAGCAGATTTGTGCCCTTGCAGCTAATTAGAAGGTTAATTATCTTTAAGCCTAAAGTATATAAGAGACTCTAAAGAAAATCCTAAAAAGCCTTACTACCTTATAAAATAGCCTAGCCTCCCCTTTATAAAGCCTTAGTTAACTTATTCGCTTAACTAAATATAATATACTAGAGAGTATAGATATAATAATAAAGCAATTAAAGTCCATTAAGCTCCCTAACCCCCTACTATTATTAGATAGCATAAACCTAACCTTTAAGAACTGGAGAATCTAGGTATAAGGAAAGCTTTATATTAACTATAACTATTTCCCCCCTAATGAAGCTAAAATGCTCTACCTCTTTAGTTGAACTATTAGGGACGCCTAGTAATACCTCTAGGCCAAGTTTAAGAATGAGTTACCTATTTAGTTTATATCTATTAATAAGATAATACAGCACCTAGCTACTATTTATATTAATCTAAATAAAGTACAGGATGCTTATTATAACTATAATCGCCTAATAATAAAACCTAACTAATCCTTTATTAAGTTCTAGACTTAATTCTTATACCTAGTAGGTAAAGGCTAGGTTCCTCTTAGGAACTACTGTTTAGACCTATATAATAAGCTAACGGTCCAACTACAGGAAAAGATTGTGGTAGCCTTAGACAACCTACTAACCTACTAAAGACTTATAGCCTAATGTTTATTACTAGATTTAAAACTAAAATAAATTAATGCTTGTTTTAACTAACTAAAAAAGTCCTATAGTAATTAAAACCTATCCGCCACGCTAATGGGAGCTAGCGTTGAAAGATAAACCTAGACTGCCCTTATACTAAAAGCGGGTTTAACTACCTACTCGCGAGCCTTGTCTAAATCGCCACGTACTATATCTTTAGCTAATGCTTATTACTATACCTTAATTAACCCTGCTACAGTTATATGCTTTAATTATAGAAAGGATAGTTACTTTACTACGTCCTGCCTAGAGCTAAAGGATATAAGTAATATTAAGGAGATAGAGGAAAAAGAAATGTCCGATAAGTTAGGAAAAGAAGAACCCTAAGGAAAAACTCCCCCCTAGGGTATCCTATTAATCTTAAAGAGATTAATCTAAGTTAGCTAATAGGTAGTAAACACTTTATAGTTCTATATATAGTATCTTAAAATGGATATAGAGTTAATATAACTGCCCTTATTAACACTAGAGCAAATGGCTTTGCCTTTATAAACACTGCTTATATAAATAACATTATTAAGTTCTTAAATATAAATGCTACCTAACTAGAGAAGCCTATTTAAGTAAAAGGCTATAACGGCTAAGCTAGTAAGCCAGTTACCTATACCTTAAAGCTATATATTGCTATTAATGGATAACACTAGTTTAGCATCCCCTTCTGTATCCTAGACCTAGGGTTTTATAATATAATCCTTAGCTAAAAATAGATGTACTACTTTAATATTTAGCTAAATATTTAATAAAGACAGTTTGTCTAGCTGGAGAATAGACTAAAGTTACCCTCCTTTATTAAAGAAATCCGTACTAACTATAAGATATTAGCCGTAAAGGCTGACCCTATCTACTAGTAGGATGTTAGGGACCGCGACCTAGCCTTTACTTAAGAAGATGCCCGCTATAAGGCTAGTAAAAACCCTATACTAATAAGGATACTCCCTTAAAGGACTACAGTTAAGGAGGACTCTATTTATAAAAGTGGAATAGATAGTAATATAGATAACTTCTAAATTATGGAGATCTAGCTAATAGGGAAGAGGACATATTAACAGGACATAGAGGATAACCTTTAAAAGATGTAATAAAAGCTAAAAGGAGTAAAGACAACGCTAATACGCCAAATACCCCTAAGGCTGTGGACACCCCTACTATTATACAACCCCCCTATAATAGATATCGCGGTAATTAGCGCTATAGGTTTTTACTTTAATATATATTAGAAGGATAAGAAGGTCTTTATAACCAGCTTATATAAAATTAACTAGATTATTAATAAGAAGGAAGAAGGGCTAGTAGAGGAAACTAACAAGGAGCTAGTTAAGCGCCTCCTCCCTATATACCTCTTAGACTATAAAAACGCGTTCTTAAAAGTAGTCTTAGATATATTACCCCTACACCAAACCTATAATTATAAGATTTAACTAGAGGCCAATAACTCTCTAGGCTATAGCCCCCTTTACTAGCAAACTATAGAGGAACTAAAAGCAACTAAGTAGTACTTAATTAATAACCTCTATAAGGGGTTTATTAAGCCAAGTTAGGCCCCTTTTACTTCCCCTATTTTATTTATAAAAAAACCTAATAAAGGCCACCGCTTTTACATCAACTATTAGAAACTAAACACCATTACTTAAAAAGATTATTACCCTCTCCCCCTAATTAATAAGACCCTTATATATTTAAGCTAAGCTAAAATCTTTACTAAGCTTAATATCCGCTAACCTTTTTACTAAATTAGGATGGACCCTATATTAAAAGATTTAACAACATTCTATACCTATTATAGTTCTTATAAATATAAAGTTCTTTCTTTTAGACTAATAAATAGGCCAGCTATATACCAACGGTATATAAATAATGTTCTTTTTAACTACCTTAATAAATTCTACACGGCATACCTAAACGATATTCTTATATACTTAGACAATGAACTTAAGCACCAAATTTATGTTAAAAAGGTCCTAGAGAGACTACGGAATGCAGGCCTATAAGTTAATATTAAAAAATATAAATTTAGAGTAAAAAGAATAAAGTACCTTAGGTTCATTATTAGCATAAAAGAAATTAAAGTTAACTCTAAGAAGGTAGAGGCAATATATAACTAGAAACCCCCTTATACTATAAAAGGCATTTAGTCCTTTCTTAGCTTCTGTAATTTCTACTATTAATTTATCCATAATTATAGGGTTATGGCTAAGCCTAAGCCTCTTATGCGACTAACTAAGAATAATACGCCTTTTGTTTTTAACGACAGCTATATAAAAGCCTTTAAGTAGTTAAAGAAACGGCTTTTCTCCTCCCTAATTCTCTATTACTATAACCTATGTTACGGCACTGGCAAATTGCCGTTAGATTGCCGCAAACTGCCGTTACGTGATGGCAAGTTGCGGCAAGTTGCCATTACGTGACTAGAAGATTGTATATAACTTCAAGCGGTACTTCCGTTCTTCTTATTTCCTTTCTTTAGCTTTAGATCCTCATTTATAGATAATCCAATTATATAGGCTTGCGCGACCCTTTTACCGTGCTCGTGCCTTAATTAATTAAGTCGCTAACATTATCTAAAGCTTATTCTACTCTCTTTCTTCCTAAGAAGGAACTTAAATATATCTATAAGAACACAGAATAGGACCATAAGGACACAGAACAGGACCCTAAGGACATTACTAGGACTATAAGGACAGGACAGAACTAAAAGAATATAAATAGAATGCGAAACCTAAGAATAGGACACGTATGGACTAGAACTCCTAGAAAATAAACAAACACTGGAAATTACCTAAAACCCCTACTACTATGCCAAGAAATATAGTAGCTGGCAAAGCCGCTGTAGGACCCGCAAATACCTCTAATAGTGAAATAGTCGCCGTCTTAACCCCCCAGGAAGAGCTTATAGTAGCTAATACCGAAATTAAACGGCTTTAAGAGCTGCTTAAAACCAGAGACACCCCTGCACCTAGTGAGGAGTTATTAGATACCTAGAGACTTGCTATAGTCCTTAAGGCCCTAGCCCAACGTACAGCATTAGCATTATTGCGGTCCGTAAAGGTCGCGGACCCCCCGTTGCTTATAGACGGAACTAACCCTATATTTAACAATTGGAAGCTTTAACTGCAAGATAAGCTTAAAGTTAATATAGACTACTTCCCTACTACCTAAGCTAAAATAGCCTATGTCTTCGGCCGTACTGGTAGGGACGTATAGACATATCTATGTCTGCGATATGCCTAGGACTTAGCAAACCCCTTCCTCTCTAGAGAAGAGATAATTAATTACCTGTCTTCTATTTATAAAGACCCCTTTAAGATACAGAACGCCCGCCTTAACTATAAAGCCCTTAATATAAAAACAATAGAGACCTTCTTAGTTTTCTAGACCCGCTTTTTACACCTAGCTAGATAGGCTCAAATCCCCTAGGAAGATTTAATACTAGACCTCTTTAATAAGCTTATCCTAGACCTATAGCGCGCCATACTACCGGTTTATACTACCGTATAGACGCTAAAGTAACTTACGGACTAGTGCCTAGCTATTAACTAGGGCCTTCGCCAAATTAAGGTATATACTAAGCGGTATAAGACTAGAAGCTCTGCTAACTAGAATATAAGTATTATAAGAACGGGCTATAGCGCCCTAGTAAGATCTGCAACCCATATAGTACTAACTGTACCGCCTACTGTTAACCTAGCGGCTAGCCATGCAGCTAGCCCCGCTGCGGGTCTAGTAAATACTTAACCTATATATAGCAACCCCTATAGACAGGCCCTTAGCAATTAAGTAGCCTGCTTCTTATGCGGCTAGAAAAACCACTTTGTAAAAGACTACCTAATAGCGGCAAAGATAAATGAGGTCCTATTAATTTAGGAGAATAGTATAAAGTTAGAAAAAGAGGAACCCTAGAGCAAGACTCCTCTCTAGGGTTAAAAGGAATTAATATGTCACATGTTAATCTGGGTCAGCTAGTTAGTAAAAGAAGCTACACTATCCCTTATACTTTATTCTATAATGGATATTAAGTTTTAACCTCTGCTTTAGCTAACTCTAGAGTAAATACCTTTGCCTTAATAGATACACAGTGTACTGTAAAGCTAGCTAACTTTTTAAATACACCCCTTAAGGAACTGCCTAAACTAATTCCTATTTATGGGTATAACGGACGGATAGGACTACCTATTATAACTATTTTACGGATTTACCTCCGTGTAGACGGACAAAGGTAGTATAATATCCCCTTTCTTATTACAGACCTAGAAAGCTATAATATAATCTTAAGAAGAAAATAGCTAGCCTATCTAGGCCTATAGCTTGACGTACGTAGTAGACGACTTGTCTGGCCTAAAACCCTACCCCTAACACCTTCTTTTATAAAGGAAATTAGCATTACAATAGAAAATCTTATGCGGCTATAGATAGACACTGTTTACTAGGCCAATGCTATACGTAGGGACCAGGCCTTTAAGAAAGATATACAGCTTAATTTGCAACAGGTCCGTATACTACACCGCCCCTAGACTACTAATATTACACCACTGGCACTAGAAACCCAGGAAGTTAGTAATAAGCTAGCTGGCTTAGGCCCTATACAGCTATAAAGAACAGTAAGGAATGTTAGATGCTATACTAAATATATAGACTAAAAGGATAACTTACGGAAAATAAAATAGGAGTTAAAGAGGGTTGTAAACCCTCTACCGCAAAATATGGTCTACGGAACGTCTATAAAGAAACCTATAAACCTCCCACTAGTTAATATCTATTATATTAGTGCTATAGAGTTCTACCAGAACTTAAAACGGCCTAACACTGTTGCCTTTACAACTAGCTTATACGAAATTAACCAGATAATTAAAGATAAGAAAGCCCTAGCCTGTAACCAGCTTAGTGGGGAAAGTAAGCTTATAGACAAGGAGCTGGTAGAACAGAAACTACTCCACCAATACGGGGAATTTAAGGACGTATTCTCTAAGGCAGCGTCCAATATACTTCCGCCTTACTAACCATACAACTATAAGATTAAGATTAAGCCTAACAAAGAAAACACCCTTAGTTATAGCTCTCTCCGCTAGCAATCTACCAACAAGCTATAGGCCACTAAGTAGTATATTATTAATAACCTTAATAAGGGCTTTATTGAGCCTAGCCAAGTCCCCTTTGCCTTACCTATTCTCTTTATAAAAAAGCCAAATAGCGGACTCCGTTTCTGTATTAACTACTGTAAACTAAACTATATAACCTATAAAGACCAATATCCGCTGCCCTTACTTAAAGAAACACTGGCCTATATAAGTAAGGCTAAGATTTTTATAAAGCTTAATATCCGCTAGGCTTTTTACTAAATTAGGATAGACCCCAGATCTAAGAATCTTATTATATTTTAGACCCGCTACAGATTATATAAATGTAAAGTACTACCTTTTGGACTAACTAACGGACTGGCTACATACCAACGGTATATAAATAACGTACTCTTTAACTACCTTAATAACTTCTACACAGCCTATCTAAATAATATTATGATTTACTCTAAGAATAAGCTGGAATATAAGGAGTATGTCCATAAAGTCCTATAACGGCTCCACGAAGCTGGTCTCTAGGCCAATATTAGGAAGTTAGAATTTAGTATTAAGCGTACTAAGTACTTAGGGTTTATTATTAGTACGGATGGAATTAAGGCAGACCTAAAAAAAACGGCTGTAATTAACTAGTGGACACTTCCACGGACTGTAAAGGGGGTATAATTATTTTTAGGTTTCTGTAACTTCTACTAACGCTTTATTAAGGACTATAGCAGGATCTTCTGGCCTCTTAACTATCTTACTAGGAAAGACCAGCCCTTCCACTTTAACGCTATATGTAGGCAGGCCTTTAATAAGCTTAAAAAACGGCTAGTATTGGCTCCCTTGCTTGCCCACTTTGACCGAGAACGGCCCTTAATACTAGAAACTAATGCCTTAAACGGCGTAATAGCTAGCGTCTTTTCCCAGAAGCAACTAGACGGAAAATAGCACCCTATTGTATACTATTTAAAGACTATAATAGATGCCGAGCTAAACTACTACATCTATAACAAAGAATACTGGCTATTATCTCTAGCTTTTAGCACTGGTGTGTATAGCTAAAAGGGACCTCTAAGCCTATTAAGGTGGTTTTAGATTATAAGGCCTTAGAATACTTTATAACAATAAAGGCCCTTATGGCCTAGCAGGCACGTTAGGCGGATATCCTATCTTAGTTCCACTTCCTAATTATATATAGGCCAGGCGCAACTAACCGTGTAGATGCCCTTATAAGGCGCAAACAAGACCTAGATAACCAGATAGCTATAAAGATTATTTTATAAACCTAGATGCTGCTATAACCAGAGCACCTTAACCCCTAAATATAGGTAGAACTAAATATAGACCCCGCAAAGGCCAAGATATACCCTATTAATACTACGGAACTTGACCTTATTAATAAGCTACTGCAAGCGAATTGTATGGCCCCTTCTCTATAGGAGTACTATAAAAAGGCAAAGGACGTTACTAGCCCATGGTCTATTAAAAATGGATTACTTAAGCATTAGGAACGGCTAGTAGTAGCAGAGAAACAGAACTTATAGACTCGGCTTATTGCTAAAGCACATACCTAGGTCTTTACAGCCTACCCTAAAAAGAATAAGACCCGTAGGATTATTAGCAACCGCTACTACTGGCCTAGAATGGTTATGGATATTAACTATTACGTACGGAACTGCGATAGCTGCTATAGATCTATAATCCCACGAGATAAGACCCTAGGACTATTAAAACTACTCCTAGTACCAGAGCGCCTCTAGCAGCATATCTCTATAGATTTCCACGAGCTACCTACAGACCGTAGCGGATACAATATGGCTATGGTTATAGTTAACCGCTTTAGCAAGCGCCTATTCTTAATCCCTTATTATAAGAATATTAATGCTAAAGAGGCGGCCTAACTGTATATTTACTACGTCTACCAAATTTACGGATCACTAGATACTATTATATCCAATTATAGGCCGTAATTTATATCGGCTTTCTGGAACGAGTTTACCCAGATCCTAGGTATTAGACTAAAGCTCTCTATAGTATACCACCTCTAAATAGACAGTTAGACGGAGATTATAAATTAATACTTAGACTAGAGACTCCGGCCTTTTATTAACTACTTTTAGGATAACTAAAGCGAACTACTACCTATAATAGACTACGCCCAGGCAACCCTACCCTATAACTCTATAGAGTTTATACCTATTTGGCTAGAGATAGGATACTTACCCCGTATAAGCTTTAACTAAAAAAGACTAGAAGGACCCTAAACTATACGCGAAAAACTATTTTATAAGGAAGCCTAGCAGTACGCTAAGCGCTTAGAAGAAGCCTAGACAGTAGCCTATATAAACCTAGAAAAGGCCTAGAAATTAATAAAATAGTAGGTAAATAAGCATAGGCGTAAGCCTAACTTTACTATAGGTAATAAGGTCTAGGTTATAACAAAGAACTAGAAGATAGAGTGGCCTAGCTATAAGCTAGACTATTAGATAGTAGGACTGTACAAAGTTCTTAAGAAGAGAGGCAACTTATATAAAGTAAAGCTCCCAGATTCAATTAAGGTCTACCCTAAATTCTTGCCGGATAAGCTACGGAAAGCTATAAATAACCCATTACCTAGATAAAAGAATAAACCGCCCCTATTAATTTAAGTTAATAGCAACAACAAATAGGAAATTAAAGAAATACTAGCCTATAAACTTATATAAGGAACACTAAGGTACTGTGTAAGTTGGAAAGGATATAATCTAGACCCTACCTAGTACCCTACATAGAATTTTATAGGTAGCCCCCATAAGTTATAAGAGTTCTATAGCCGTTATCCTAACAAACCTAGACCGCCAAAGTACTTAGATAAGTGGATGGAGTGCTAGCATAGTAAAGACGACAAATTACTAGTAGAGTATAAAGATAAGAATACCCTGTGGGGGTAATACGGACATACAAAGCCTAAGGTTAGGCTTTTTTAGAGGGGGGGGTAATGTTACGGCACTGGTAAACTGCCGTTAGATTGCTGTAAACTGCCGTTATAATGGCAAGTTGCGGTAAGTTGCCATTACGTAACCAGAAGATTGTATATAACTTTGAGCGGTGCTTCTGTTCTTCTTGTTTCCTTTCTTTAGCTTTGGATCCTCGTTTATAGACAATCCAATTGTATAGGCTTGCGCGACCCTCTTGCCGTGCTCGTGCCTCGATTGACTGAGTCGCTAACAACCTAGACCTAGAATTAATACTAGAAATGGACACGTCCAATAGAGTAGTAGTAGGTATTCTCTTATAGTTATACCTAGATAGCAAGTAGTACCCTATTATGTTCTTTTTAAAGACAATGGCTTTAGCTAAGTATAACTATAAGGTACATAACAAGGAAATACTAGCTATTGTATAATTATTATCCTAATAGCATATAGAGCTTAAAAGCACAGACTCTTAAATTAAAGTCTATACTAATTATAAAGCCCTTAAGTATTTTATAATAATAAAGCAGCTTACTAGTTAATAGGCCAGATAGGCTAAAATACTCTCCTAATTTTTTTTTACAATTATATACCACCCTAGTAGACAAAATTCTAAAGCTAATACCTTTACCTAGAGAGAACAGAATGTAGAACTATAGGATAAGCTAAAGGCCCAGCACTGGACATGTGCCCTCCTCTACCCTAAATAGCTTAACCTATATATCCTTAAGGAACTAAGCTCTAAATAGAATAAGCTAGCGCCTATAGAAGGAGAGATCCTAGATAAACTAATAGGACTAATTAACCGCATCCTAATCGCAAACCGTATAGCTAAATTCCTAAAAGCCCTCCGTGACTAAGCTATAAAAGGCAACCCTAATTTAGAAATAGAAGACGGACTACTCTTATACTAAGAACGGCTTATAGTTCTAGATGTTAACAATCTACAAATAGAGCTAATCTATAAAGCCTACTGTTAAGTCTCTACGGCGCACCCTAATTAAAATAAGACCTACCAACTACTAGCGCCTTACTACTACTAGTAAGGACTCCTGTCTAATATAGAATAATTTATTAGAAATTGTCATCCTTATAAATAGGCAGATACCCCTAGAGATTAAACCCTTAGATAGTTATAACCACTACTAGTTCCTAAACGCCCTTAGTAGCATATTATAATGGACTTTAAATTATTTCTAAAGGACAAGTATGGCTATAATATGGCCTTTATAGTAGTTAACCAACTAAATAAGTAAGCTATTTCTTTCCCCTACTTTAAGACTACAACTATAAAAGATATAGCCCGCATATATATTAACAATATTTACCGGATCTATGGCGCTCCTAAGTTAATTATCTCTAACTATAAACCCTAATTTATATTAGACTTCTAGGATAAATTCTATCGCATTCTTAAGATTAAAATTAAGCTCTTTACCACATTTTATCCTTAAACTAATAGCCAAACCAAGATTATAAACCAATACCTTAACTAGTAACTTCGCCCCTTTATTAATTACTACCAGAATAACTAGTTAGAACTACTACCTATAATAGACTACGCACAGCTCACGCTCCCTTATAATAGTATAGGAATGTTACTATTTAAGTTACTCTATAAATACAAGCCATAAACATACTTTGATTAGGATAGACCTATAGGACCTATAATAGCCCAAAAACGCCTTAGCTATAAAGAGGCCCAGATATTGTCACGAAATTCGTGTAGAGGGGTTCATTGATGCAATGGGTTGATTGATTGATGATCTTGACTTGATCGTTGATTAATGTCGATGATGTTGACCTAGGGCCCCTAGGGCTCTGAAGAGATTTACAATGCACGTGCCCCATGCACGTGACTCGTGCACGTGTCCCACGCCTTAGAGAATACAGATTATCTGACAGATATTCGCTAAGAGAATATATAGAGCCTAGGAGACTGCCCAAGTAATTATAAAAAAGGCATAAGAGAAGGAAGAGGCTGATATAAACTAACACCGTTATAAGGTATAGGTGTTAATAAAGAACTAGAAGACCTAGAGGCTAAGCCATAAGCTAAACCACCAAATAGCTAGCCCCTATAAGATCCCTAAGAAAGTAGGGCACTCTTTTAAAGTTAAGCTACTAGAGTTAATAAAGATCCACCCTATCTTCTCTCTAGACTAACTATAGAAGGCCGCGGACGACCCATTGCCTAGATAGTATAACAACCCCCCTCTACTAATCTAGATTGCAAAGGATAAGGAATAGGAAGTTAAAGAGGTCTTAGCAGTTAAGAAGGACCATAGTACCTTAAAATACTATATAAGCTAGGTAGGTTATAACAAAGATCCAGAATAGTACCCCGCATCCAATTTTAAGTACTCTTTCTATAAGCTATAAGATTTCCACCTAGCCTACCTAGACCTCCCTAGACCACTACGTAAATTAGATAGCTGGATTCAATGCTAGGAAGAGGGGCTAGATAACTATAATAATTTAGACAATAATAAAGAACTTGGACAAAGCTTAAGGGCAGGCTTTTTTAGGAAGAGGGGGGGGGGGGGGGGGGGGGTGATGTGACGGTGCTAGAGCGCGTCACCTACTACTTTGCCGTTCTCTAGGCAATCTGCTAAATCCTACTATATTCTACCAAGTTGCTATTAGCTCGCTTACTACTAGCGCTTTAACAACCTTTTATAACCTCTTAGTGCGTATATATTAGGAAGGTCGCTATAAGGTTAAAGTCCTTTAGTCTTTATAGGGCTCTAGGTTCCAATTACTTTATAGCTTTACTTTTAGTTTAAGGGGATAGCTTAGCAATTAAGGGTAGTATATTACTAGGTTCTAAACTTATATTAGGGACGTCCTATCTAGGTATTTTTAGACCTTTATTAGTAATAGACCGGGTACTAGCCGGAACGTTAATAGAGACCAATAGGGTTTACACTACTTAAGACTTAGTATATAGAGCTATAGGTATTTAATCATCTTATACCTAAAGCTTGTTCTGCAATATAGGGAGTAAGATATCTATTATCTATTTTCCTTCTCCTATTTTAAAGCCTTTAGCATAGTCTAGCTATTATAACGGTCCTTTAGCAGGGTTAATTCCCCTTAGCTTATATTTAATCTTAAAGTTAAATTGCATAAACTCCTCTGCCTATTTAGCTTATTAAGGTATAAGCTCCTTTATAGTTATAAAGTAGCGTAGATTATAATAATCTAAGAGTATATAAGTGGTATAGCTTGCGTACATAAGGTAGTATTGCTACTTTAAAGCAGTTAACTATGGCAAGTAGTTCTGTCATGGGACACCTCCATAATACCTTATACACGTCCACCTGTTTCCACCTGTTTCCACTAACGCAGCAAGAAGAGACCGACCGCGAAACGGCAATCTAATGGCAATATGCGGCAATCTGACGGCAATCTGCTGCATTCTACTATATTTTGCCAAGTCTAATAAATTCTGCCAAGTTCTGCCAGGACCGCTACTTAAATCCTACTCTGCTCTGTGTACGTGTTGACTAAGTAACCAAACTAATGATATATACCCTTTCTTCCTATTTCCTTACTTTCTTTTTTTATGCAACGTCTTAACCTTATTACACAGTTTATATATATAGCTTAATAATATCTACTTCGCTATATATTATTACCACTTATACTTACTCTGTAACACTATATTACGTTAAAACCTTAAAAACCTACACTCTGCCCCGCCCTACCCTATTTAAAATATAGGACAACCTTAAAGCCCCTATAACGGCCACTAACATTATATCCACACTTTAGGAACAATTGGCAGATATATAAAAGTTCTTTATAGACGCCCTTGTATAAAATCAAGCTACTATAGCTTAACAGTAAGCTAAATAAAAGGCATGGTACTAGAAAATAATTAAGGCCCTCTAAGAAGAAATCCGCACCCTTAAGACGCCTATACTAAGCCCTTAAGACCAATCGCTATTACTAGAAGCTAATATGCGGAATGCGAGCCCTAAACTAGCAATAGTTATCCCACCAGTAAAACCAACTACTGTGTTATAATAATTTAAAAAACTACTAGACCCTCTAGTGTTTACTAGCATATAATAAGAGCTTTAGTTATTTTTAAGCCGGCTTAAGAATAAGCTAACTGGTAATGCTAACTGTTATCTAACTAAAGCTAACCAACTCTACTACGCCCTAAGTTAACTAGGAGGAGACACAGCTAACCTTATTAAACCTCTTTAGCCGAACTTAGTATAAAGCCTAGTCGTACTTCTTAAAGCTACATATAGTAACTTAAACTGTTAAGCTACCGCTTAAAAGAAGATAAACTATATAACTTAAGAAAAGAAAAGCTTCCTAGTATACTTCTCTAAATTTAACCGCTGTCACGGAGCGAGTATAAGCGGTGATAATATATAGCGAAGTAGATATTATTAAGCTATGTACATAAACTGCGTAATAAAGTCAAGACATTGCGTGAGGAAAGGAAAGTAGGAAATAGGGGAAAAAGGGTACATAACGTTCGCTTAGTTACTAGGTTAATGGGTACTGTACTATATATGGGCAGGGTAGAGCTTAGATGGCGGTTCTGGTAGAACTTGGCAGAATTCGGCAGTTAGAGGTCCTTAAAGTTGCCAGTTAGTAACTCTAATAGTAGAGACGGCAGATTGCGGCGGAATACGGTAGATTGCTGTCAGATTGCCGTCTTATGGTTAGTCTTTAGTTGTTTAGTTAATAGAAATAGGTGGATGTGTATAAGGTGTTACAGGGGTGTCCTATAACAGTACCCCCCCTTTAAACTTAAGCATCTGTGAGATGGGGCTGTAGTAGTTCTGGGTGGAGTTTATAAAAGTCTTTTATGGCTTGTGTAAGTCCTATAGAGTCAGTAGGTTCCCATAAGGGTTTAGTAAAACCTCTCCATTTTATAAGGTATATATATTTACGTTTCTGTTTGTTGTACTTAATATCATTAACTCTTTTAATAAGGTACTTATCCTTACCATCTACTTTAACTAGTAGGGGAGGGTCTTAGATCTGTCTAGGCAGGGTGTCTAATATAGGGGCGGTAGGGTAGAGGACTGACGTATGGAATATAGGGTGGATTTTAACTGTATTAGGGAGCTTTAATTAGTAGGCATAAGGAGAGATAACTTTTTTAACCTTATAAGGGCCAGCGTTCTTCCAATTAAGTTTCTTAGTAGGTTATTTTATGTTTAGATTTCTTGCGTCTAGCTAGACGAAGTTACTAATTTAGTAAGCCAGTGCTAGGGTTTGGTTCTTATTTATTGCGGCTTTATAGACAGACTAGGCCTATATTATTTTATTAGTAAGGAACTCCTATAGTTCTTCCATCTTCTTTATAAATTTGTTTGCTTCTGTAACTTATAAGGCCTAATAAGCTAGATAAGGAACATTACTAAAGGGTTTAAAACCCATTTACGGGTACTAGCTGTAATTAGCCAGAAATGGGGAGACCTTTGTGGTTTCTAAGATGGAGTTATTTATAGTAAACTTGGCAAATGTAAGCCAGTCTATCCAGTTATTCTGTAGATACGACGTGTATATCTAAATATACTATTCTATTATAGCATTTACACATTCTATTTAATTATCCGTTTTTAGGTAATATGCTATAGATAACAGTGCTTTAATATAGAGTTGGGTAGTTAGTTCTTTCCAAAATACTAAGACAAACTGGCGGCCTTTATTGGAGACAATTATTTTAGGGAGTCTGTAGAGTTTCTATATATAATCTAGGAATAGTTAGGTAACGGTAGGTGCTGACATGTTAGGGCAGGCGATTAAGTGTCTTATCTTAGATAGTCGGTCTATAACTACTATAATGTTTATGCAGCCTTTACTTTTAGGGAGATTAATAATAAAGTTAATTAAGATATCCTTTTATCTTTGGTCTGGAACAGGCAGTGGCTTTAGAAAGCCGTTGTATATCTTATGTAAAGCTTTAGCTTATTGGTAGGTATAGCAGCTGGAGACGTACCTTTGTGTTATGTTATATATGTTTGGCCAGTAGTACTCTTATTGGAGTAGCTCTAGGGTTTTTCCTCAGCCTGGGTGGCTGGCTACTAGTAGGTTATATACATGTTTAAGGAGCTTAAGCTTAAGTTTATTATAATTAGGGACAACTAGGTGGTTCTGGTAGTATAAGCGGTCTCTATAAACTTTATATTTACTTAGAGAGATCTTTTTAAAGCGTTTAACGCCATCTTAAATTAGCTTAAGTATCTCTTAGATAAACTCGTTGTTTAGGTATTTATTAATTATAATCTGTTTAATTAATTAATTAGTTATTTTAAGGATGTGTACCGTAAGGTCTTTAGCTAGGGGATTAAATAATTTAGGATGAAGTAGGGTTTAATTATAGTAGGCGCGTGCTTCTTCCTATGCTATTATATCTTATAAACATTAAGTTAGGGTATTAGGTTTTTAACCTTAAACGCCTAGGTGGTATATAATTAAGAATTTGAAATAAGACAGATATTCTAACCAGTGGGCTTAATAATAACTTAGCTATTTTATGGTTGTGAAGTACTATAGATTCTTATAGTTGCTAAGGACCTTAATTAGAAATCCAGCGCCTTCTAGTTTAGGTCGCCATTGTTTAAAATATCTAATAATAGCCAACAATTCTTTATTGTAGATCTTATAGTTATATTTAGCTAAACTTAGTTGTTTTAAGAAGTATGCTATAGGGTGTAGTGTAACGGAACCTTGTAGTAGGAACTACGGTGGGTCCTATTATTAGGCTGAGTATATAGGTAAGAACAAATCAACAACGTAATAATAACTGGTGGAGTGGTTGCCCAATAGATTAACTCTAATTATATTCTAAGATTTACTACAAAGAGAGAACTATCTACGGTAGGGACTGAGGTCCTTTAAATACATAACCATACTCCTAAGAAATTCTCTTTTGTATATAAGGTACGTGTTATACGTATTATATACAGACGTACACTGCATATACTCCGTATACGGCGTATAACATTATGTGACTCGCTTACCATTCCTTATTATATAGTTCTACCAGCTCCATCCTAGACTGTGCCTATATTAACTAACTAGCTTCCTTTAACTCTTCCCTAAGTAGTCGTAATATTATACTTAAAGCGTCCGTAACACCATCTCCCTCCTCTTTATCTTTGTCCTTAAAAATTCCTAACATCTCCAAGTTATCTACTAGAGGTATAATGTCCGTTTAATTAGTCTGGTTAATATCCTTACTTATTATACCTAAAGCCTCTTCTTCTTTATAAGCGCAACGCTATGCTCGCACTGTGGCTGCCATACTATTACTTAGTGAGATAATATTATCTCCGTATTCTCGTTGTGCAAAAGTGGGGTTAGTGTGTGTTATAATAGCAAGTCCTTTATCTTAATAACCCTCTTCCTACTTAGAGTGTACTAAAGTAAACATTTAATTATCCTGTAATGTTTACTCTGTTTCTAACGCTAAATATGCGCGTTCTATAACCCTTAATAGTCTTTAAGTTCCCTAAGTAACTTATTATAGGGTTTTATATTTAATCTGCTACTGTAAAGCTTAAGTCTAAGTTGGCCGCTATACGCGCTAAACTCTACCGTTCTGCTAAAGAGACTGCTCGTGCCCTTGAGGCTTAGCGTTGCTCCTTTAAGTCCTAACAGACTGCGTTCACTCAGTTAACCCGTCTTAAGAAGGTTTATAAGAAGGTTTATTCTAAGGAGTAAAAACTTGTAGAATAGGGCCTTTAGGAACTTAGTGACGAAAGGACGGACTTTCTTCCCGCTAAGAGGGAAACAACTCTAAGTAGTTTAGTAGGTGCTCCTTTTAGGTCCCCCTTAGGTAACTTGTTCTTTGGCGATCCTTCTTTATTAATATTGCCTAACCCTTTCTCTTTTAATACTCTTATACCTTTCCTATAGCGTTCTCTAGGTTGCTTAGTAATTCCTAAGTAGTTTTACTGTAGCCTATCCACTTTACTTTATACTATATTTTATCATCTACATCCTTATAACTAATGATCTTTAAAATTTGCTATTTGTCTTCTTCTTATCCTCTATACGTGTCTGCCTTATAGACTGATGGTTTAATATCTCTATGTGCTGGTTCTAGTATTACAATATGCTGTATAGGGTAGATCTTTATTTTAGCTAGTAGGTTCAACTTATATGTAACTAATGAAATTCTTTGCATAATTTTAAAAGGTCCTAGTCTGACGTAGTCTAACTTTTTGCTTAGTCATTAACTCTTGAAATTTTTGTGTAGTAGCTATACTTTATCTCCCTTCTTAAAATCTGGTCCCTTAGATCTCTTAGTGTTGTAATACCTTTTTATTTATTCTTGTACTAGTTTAGCTGTTTCTTTAAGGTCTGCATAAAGATTCATTAACTTCTTTATTCTTTGCTTAGCTGTGCTACTTATCTTCTTTGCTTAATGTGGCGATAACAATGTTTTTAGCTTATATCTGTAATTCGCCTTAAATGGTAATATCCCCATTCCTTTTTATGGCGTTGCATTATATGCAAACTGTGTAACTGGTAATAATAATACCCAATTTTTTTGTGCATGATTAATATAATGTCTTAGATACTGCTCTAGTGTCTAGTTTAGTCTTTTTGTTTGTCCGTCTGTCTGCGGATAATATGCTGTAGAGGTTACTGCGCGAACTCCTTGTTCTGCCAGAAACACTTCCTAAAATACTGCTATAAATCTTAGATCCCTGTCTAATATGACCTTATTTGGTGCTCTATGTCTTATAAACACTTCTTTTATATAAATTCTAGCGACATTTTCTGCTGATATTTCTTCTGTATATGCTATAAAGTATCCCTACTTTATAAGCTTATCTACTATTACTAAAATCGCGTTATAATCTTGTCCTATAATAGGATCTTTTAACTTTAGTAACTTAATAATAAAGTCCTATAATATGACTTCCCATGGTCTTTCTAGTATTTTAACAGGTTGTAGCCCTCCATATGGCTTATACCTTGTTAGTTTATTTCTTTAGTAATCTAGATATTCCCTTATAGCTTGTCTTACTAGTCCCCAGATTCCTTAAATAATATACTCCTCTTAAAGTCTTAACACTAAGCCTATAGCTCTGTTATGTCCTTATGTTATTCCTTTATAAAACTCTTTTATAAACTCCTTTGTAATTAACCTTGGAATATAAGTAGCTTCTTTGTTCTTATATTGCTCTAAGTCTAGATCCTCTACCTGTGCTTCCTAGATCTTCTGTATCCAATTACTCTTTAGTGATTTATAGATCTTGCTTTCTCTAGTTGCTGTGATCTTTAGATAATTATACCTAATTAATCTGTCTTAATCCCTTCGCAATAAAGCTCCTAATAGCTTTTTGTTACTTTATAGTTTAGCCTTTCTACTTAGAGTATCTGCTTGTGTATTATCTGTACCCTTAGTGTACTAAATTTTGAAATGGTATTCTATAAGCATTTCCGCCTACCTGACCTATCTTTAGTTAAGTTCCTTTATTGTTAGGAATCCTGTAAGGTTCTTATAGTCTGTCTTAACCATAAATGGTTTCTCTGTGCCTTGTAAGAATGCTCTCTATTCCTTAAGTACTGCTACTATGCCTAGCAACTCCTTGTTGTAAATATTGTAGTTTAGTTCTGGTAGTGTTATCTTTTAACTGTAGTACGCTACTAGATGCTATGCGTCCTGGTGCCTTTATAGCAAATATGCTCCTAGTATAAAGTCTGATATATCTGTCTTAACAACTGTGTCTAACCTTAGTTAATAGATCTTGAGGATTAGTTCCTAAGTAAATAACTCCTTAAGTTCCTGGAATAGCTTCTTCTACTTGCTACCTTAAACCCACAGTTCCTCCTTCTTTATTAGCCTTGTAAATGGCTTAATGCTCTTTAACCACTGTGCTATAAACCTCCTATAGTAGTTGCAAAACCCTAGGAATAATCTTAACTGCGTAACATTCTCTAGTTCTTGCTAACTTACTATAGCTTTAACCTTCTTTGGGTCTATACTAATTTTTCCTAGTTTAATAATAAATCCTATAAAATCAGTCTTCCTTGTAAAGAACTCGCATTTCTTAATTGCTACTGGCATCTATTCTTCTTATAGTCTCCTTAAGACCCATTTAACGTATTCTCTATATTCTTCCTTACTTATTAAGTAGATAATAATGTTATTAAGATATACCATAACAAACTTATTAAGGTGTTCTCCTAACACACTATTAATTCGCTTTTAGAATATTGCTAGTGCGTTTATAAGCCTGAATTGCATAACTAATGGCTTATATAGTCCTTTCTTTAACCTAAAAGCTGCCTTTTATTTATCGCCTTCCTTAATTCTAATCTAATGGTATGCCTATCTTAGATCTATCTTTATAAAGATTTGCGCATTGCCTATCCTGTCTTAGATTTTGCTAATTAAGGGTAAAGGATACCTATCCTTCCTAGTGATGCTGTTTAACTGTTTGTAGTCTATATATATCCTAAGTTTTCCATTTTTCTTTAGGATAAATAATACTAGATATTTTACTAATAACTATAACGGTCTAATGTATCCCTTTTATAAGTTCTCCTGGATAAACTCCTTAAGCGCTACTAACTCTGTTTTAGTAAGCTTATAGATTAGAAAGAACTTTAAACTTATTCCTTCTTCCAATTCTATCTTATAATCTCACGCTGCATATTCTAACAGCTTTTTACTTTTTAGTGACCATAACTTTTTACCATACTTATGGTATCTCTTTAGTACATAACTTAAGCCTCGCTTAGTCTCTTTGTATATTACTCCGACTTGGTACTATACTAACTTGGTTTACTATCGCATTCTGTATTATTAAGTATCCCTAATATTAACCTGACCTATAACCCAATTAATCTTTAGATTGTACTCTTATAACCAAGGCATTCCTAGTATTGCCTTATTCTGTCCTAATAGTAGGATATTAAAAGACATTCTTACTGGTCTCCCTTTAATAGTTAACTAAATAGGTCCTATTTTAAGATTAATGATGCCTCCTCTATAGGCTATCTAATCTCCTAAAATTGTTATAAGTAAATATAGGTGTTTCTTTTATCTGTATAGTAACCCCATTCTTTTTACTACCTTTAGTAATATATGGTTTCTTATTACTCCACTATCTATTAATACCTTAAACTGTTAATCTTGCCATTTAACTTGTAAATTTAGGTGTTGTCCTTAAATTCCTTTAAGGGTCTAAGGCTCTAACACTGGTTCCCTCTGGTCCTATGCGCCTCCCCTTTTCCTAACTATTGGCTGCTAGATCCTATTTATACTTAGTCTAACTTAGGCCAATACTTAGCTTATTTCTTTTCCTTTATATGCTATAGACAAGTGTTCTCTAGGCACTCTCACTACTATTATCCGTTTAGGCATTCTTCTATAAGGAATCTTCCTGGTTAAAGTGTTAAGTCCCCCTAACCTTGTACTTCTATTGGGTGCCATCTATATATATACTTGGCGTCCCTAAACCGCTTTTTTTCTAGTGCCTAATATATCCTTGCTAGGTATTTGTCACGAAGTTCAAATAGATGAGTTCATTGATGAAATGGGTTGATTGATTGATTATCTTATATTGTGTCTTTTTGACCTTGATCTGACGTGTCTTTAGTAACGTGTCTTTGTGCACGTGACTTGTGCACGTGACCCACGCCTTTAGAGAATATAGATTATCTAATACACCCCCTTAGCTTTGAGCTCTTTGAGGTTAAAGCTAGCCACCTTCTTGTGTCTATTAATAAGTTAATTAAACCATAATCTTATCTAAATCCTTCTGTTTTACTCTAATACTGTCCTTTAGGTCCTCTAGTTGCTTCTTCTTATCCAGCTGCTCCTTAATATCCACTATCCCAATTATATTAACGAAGCTTTGAAACCTCTACTTGGGTAGGGCCTTTATAAGTCCATTAGTGATTATCTCCTTTATCGCTGTCTATTAAAATCGTACTTGTCTTATTGCGTATTCCTAATATAGCCAGTGTTAATGGATGTTAATGTGTTAGAGCTTTATAATTAGCTTTGCCGTATTTTCTATAATTAGTTAGAGCGTCTATATGTTATTATATTTAATAATTAAGGGCTTGTTTAGGCGTAACGTTATTACTTTAAACAGCCTACTAATAAAGATAGCTTCCTTTACTGTCTGTAATAGGGCTAACAACTTAGCTTCTATGCTTAATGTTATTACCATACCCTACTTGTTTGCTCTTTAGGCGATTAGCCCCCTAAATAGCTTTATAATATATCCTTGCGAGCTCTTTCTGTTAACAGAGTTGTCCGCGAATAATGTATTGCTAGTATAGATAAATAATTGCGCTTTACCTCTACCGTCTCTTCCGTTATCTTGTTTTTTGTTGCGTATTCCTTTATCTTTCCCTCTACCGTTCGTTCCTTCCTTATCTCCTCTATAGTAGATTGCTCTGCTCCTTGTGCTATATAGGTACTGGATTACTCTGTCTACTGCTTAATGGTGCTCTTAGCTTGGGTTCTAATTAAACCTTACTAGCTGTAATACTGCAAAAGCAATATCTAGACGCGTTATAGTGGCTGCATAAAGTATTGAACCCATTTTTCTCTAATATAGCATTATAGAAGCTGCTTCTCTTGGTAGGGACATAGGACGGACTAGTAGGTCTATATTGGGGGACGGAAGCGTCAGACGGATCGATTGGTAATTAGTAGGGAGGAGTTCTAATTCTGCTATAGGAGTGTCTGGAAGACGCCCTCTGAGATCTATCTTATACTAGTTAGCTATCTTCTTAATATAGGCTTCCTAGGATAGCTATAGGAGCCTCTAGCTATAATTGTGTAGCACGTGGATTCCTAGGAACCATTTTAGCTTGCTAAGGATACTTATCTAGTATTCCTTATATAGCTCCTTAATTGCTTCTTAAGCTTTCTTCTTATCTGTCTTTTGGTAGTAGAAGACAATATTGTTAACGTAGAAGAAGACGACTATTCCACCTTTTAGTATAATACACGGCTCCTAAGGTACCTCTTTAAAGCCTAATTCTTTTAATGAGTTCGTGAGATTTTTCTGCCATAATAGTGGTAATTGTCGTAGTCCGTATAAGGCTTTTCTTAAGCGCAGTACTTTGTCTGTCTTTCCTTTATTAACCCCTAGCGGTAGCTTTATGTAGACGACCTTGTCGAGATCGCAATGGATAAACGCATTAACTGCATCTATCTATGTCGTCTCTAGGTTGAATTTTGCGGTGATTGCCATAAGGGTTCGGAAGGTTGTACTAGCTAATATAGTAGCTCTTATAGGTAGGTCTCCTGGGGCCTATTAATTTCCGCATACTACTAAGCGTGCCTTGCATTTCTGGAGAAATCCGTGCTTGTCCGTCTTATAGACGAATACCTATATTGAGCTAAGAACCTGCTGTCCCTTTATATACTTCTTATCTGTTTCTTAAAACAACCTTATTTAATAATAGGATTGGAGGTGGGCTTATTAAGCTTCTTGGAACTAATCTTAAAGAGGATATGTATTAAGGTTGCAGATTGACTAAGGTGGCGGAGGTAAGTTCTTCCTATGTAATTTAATATTACGTATTCTGCCTAATTTTAGCTTGCTATTGTTAAGTTAACTATTAAGGTTAAACTTCCTTCCTGCTAAAAAGGCGCCTTAATAGGCTAATGTAATCCTTTTAGTAATAAAGTCTTTAAACCTATTATTATAGGCTTCCTTAAACGAGTCTTTAACTAAGTTATTAAACACCCCTTAAATGTAAAACCCGTCTCCTACTTGGCTGATGATGTCTTAATTAGTACCTTATATATCTAACTTCGTAGGATACTCGACGTAAAAGGCATATAGAGATTCTTTATCTTCTTCTATTAGAGGTGGCGTATAATACGCATCTTTAAGAGCTCTTGCAAGATTAAGATCTGCTAACTTATTAAAGGCTTAAACTGGCTTATCGTTGACGTCTTCCTCTTGAATTAACGGTTTAAATACTTTATTATCGTCTTCTAGGAGAACCTCGTTCTTAGTTAGGGTATTAGGGAGTTGAATCTTCTTAATCAGCGTATCTAATTCGGCGTATAGATCCTTTAAGATGTTCATTTGCTTTCCGTTAAAGAACGTCTTCTTGTTAAAGATGATATCCCTAGTAGAGATAATGATACCTTTATATGGGATCCAGATCCTGTAGATATTGGTAGAGTTATAGCCAATAAGGTAGCCGATATAGGCTTGCGGATCTAGCTTACTTAGCCTTTTCTTCTTTAGCTGGGCATCTGACGTTATCGCGTACGCCCTACAGCCGTAGGCTTTTAGGTGCGCTAGTTATGGCTTTCTTAACCTATTAGCTAGGTAGGTATGGAACCTCTTATATAGTAATTTCCATCCATTACTTTCTCGTGGCGTTTGATCTCAAAGGTAGACTATATAGTTGACGATCTCATTCCATAGATTATGCGGTAGCTTGGCAGCAATTCTTATTACTTATATTCTCTTAATAATCACACCCCTTAAGCGTTTGGCGGTACCGTTCTAAGCTTGGGTATATAGCGCTAAAGGCTCAAATATAATCCCTTAAGTCTATAGCTATTTAAGAGTTCTCTTTCTCCCTAGCTTATTGCCTAATCTAATAGTGTTGACTTTAAGGTTATACCTCAGACGAATCCATTAGATAAAATCTTTAAGCACTTATAGTGTCTCCTTCTCCTCGCTATGCGTCATTATAAAATACGGAAAGGTTTTTCCTAAAAAGGTGTTATGGATGAATATAACTTATACAAATCCAGTATACGCTTCCTTAAGGTCAGTCTAGTTAATATAGAGGTTAAGATAAGGTTTATTAATATTCTATTTTAAGAACCTTCTTAAGACCTAACGCTTAATTTTAGTAAGACTATAGTGTTAACATTCTGTTATCTTAGGGCCTTAAAGCTTAACTCCTAGGGCGTTAAAACTTAGATAATAAAGGCTTATAGGTCCTGGATAACCTAAACGCAGATGCTATAGATACACATCACCTTTTAAATCTAGACGAGCGTCTCTTAACGATACTCTACGCTTTTATTAGCAGCGTAGTAGTCGGCTTATATTAAACGCTAATAGACTTCCTAGTTAGACGTATTTAATAGTCTATTGTCTGTGACGTTCTTCCATTTAATATAGGATTGTGTTATCCTTCCAAACTAGCAGATTATTATCTCCTTTGTTATCCTAGTAGAACCCTCATTTTTAAAGTAGACGGAATGACACTAGATTCATATTAAAGTCCGTATAAAAGGCAACGTCCTTAAGACGTAGGATTCCCTTGCTCTTGTCTAGTTTTGTAACCTAGATAGTAATATCGCCGTAACCTAGTATAGGCACTTCTAAGCTGCCGGCAATGATATATTTGTGTCTTAAAGCTTTTCTAAAATTATAAAAATAAGAGAGGTTATTAAAGATATAGAGAGTAGTTCCTGAGTTAAGAATAGTTAATAGCTTTAATAGATGGAGTTAACCAGTGTGGTATAATTCTAGGAATATCATATTGGCTTTTCTCTTAATCTTAACTGTCTCCTATTATTATTAAGCTTTATTAACCTTTAATTCCTTAAGCTTAAGTTGTTCTACTTAGGCAGCTAGATCCTTGTTTTACTCTACCTTTATAAGTACCCTTTTTATACATATACCTACGGCTTTAAATCACTTAGGCCTTTTGCTCTTAAATAGATACTAATAGTTAGGAAGGGTATGTCCCCTTATATCGCATACCAGGCATTTAAGGTTCTTTAACCTTTTAAAAGACGTCTCTTTAGTCAAATTTATACCTGCCCTTTTTTAGCTACAAGATAAGCTGTTCCCTTTTCCTTTTTAGACTTTAGCAGCAATAGAAATACCCTCTTTAGGCTCTCCTATAAAGTCTACATTAAATGCACTCCCTCTCGCCGTTATAGGTATAGCTTTAGAAAGGTTTTAGAATGCTTCTTATAGCTCTATTACTACTTTATGGTATTCTAATAAGGGAGCCTTTTTAGTATTATTTACCTGCTTCGTGTACAGAACAAAATAGGTTTCGCTTATAGGTCGTATTGCATTTATAAGGTCTATTAGCCAGATCCCATTAGTTATTTATGGAAGATTATACTTCTCTACTATCTTTATTGCATGCTCCTATTAGTTAAGCCACTGGGTGACCTTTGTCTGCTTAAGCCCTTTAAGTAACTCTGTATACTGCAGCTATACCTTCCTTATTATAAAGTTCTTTAAAGGCTTAGTATCTTCTTTTAACCAAATTAGCCATTCCTTAACTATAAGGGAAGGGTCGAGCAGTAGCTTTTTCTAAATTAATACTATGGACGTAATCTAGGTGCGTATTTGTTACAGATGCTCTTTCTATTTTAGGAAGTACTTTATGTCCTAGTTATAGTATTGTCTGCTATTCTCGTACGCTTTCTGTTGATTTATTGAGAGCTATGCATATAAGGTTGCATTTTTATTGAAATTAGTAACTTCTGGATAGGCTAGTTCTTATAGTAGAGCTTATTAAGGTGCTGCATTATTTAGGTTAACATGAGCCTAAATTCGTTTGTCTATAAGGGCTTATAGTTGCTATATCCATTACTCCTAGTCTTCTAGTTTATTAAGAATGATCGTGGTTGACAAACTTAACATTAGTGGAGTCATTTTACTAATAGGCAAAGGAGGAATTGTGATAGTATTTTGTTGTTAGGATTGTCCTTATTATTAGAATTGTTCTTGTCATTAGGGTTATCCTATAACAATTAATATGGAATCTTGTAGAATCTTATGGAATCTCGTGGAAGGTTTATATTAGAATCGTCCTATAACACTTAAGGTAGAATTTCTGTCAGAGTCTGCGTCCTTAACGATGAGGTGTTAGAGTCTAATAATAAGGTAGAATTTCTTTAAATAATTGAGTAATAGCTGACTAGCTTCTTGAGTCGGCGGACTGGGCTTATAACTGTCACGAAGTTTAAATAGATGAGTTCATTGATGAAATGGGTTAATTGATTGATTATCTTATATTGTGTCTTTTTGACCTTGATCTAACGTGTCTTTAGTGACGTGTCTTCGTGCACGTGACTCGTGCACGTAACCCACGCCTTTAGAGAATACAGATTATCTAACAGTATTTCCAGTTCTTGTTTTTTAGTGTTCTGTATATATTGCATATATTATCCATATAAGCTATCTACAATAGTGTATAATGCGCTGCATGTTTTAGGTTAACTCTTAGTTTGTCTTTATCCTTAAGTTTAAACCTATACCTAGTTAACCTAACCACTGGTATTTCTACTGCGGGTACTAAGATTTATTATTTACTTCTCTAGTCCCTGGATCCTTCCTCTAGGTTCCTTAACATTATAATTAATGCTCCTTTAATATAACTTATACGTTTTTCCGTAATAGGTTGGTCTTGGACTACCTTTGTCACGGAGCGAGCACAAGCGATGGTAATATATAGCAAAGTAGATATTATTAAGCTATATACATAAACTGCGTAATAAAGTCAAGACGTTACGTAAGGAGAGAAGGTAAGGAAACGGGGAGAAAGGGTATATATCGTTAGTTTCGTTGCTTGGTCGACATGTGTACGGAGCAGGATAGGATTTAAGGAGCGGTCCTGGCAGAACTTAGCAGGATTCATTAAACTTGGTAGAATATAGCAGAATGCGGCAGATTACCATTAGATTGCCGTAGATTGCCGGCAGATTGCCGTCTTGCGGTCAGTCTCTTCTTGCTACATTGGTGGAAACAGGTGGACGTGTATAAGGTGTCACGGAGGTGTTCTATAACAGTACCCCCCCTTTAAACTCGAGCTTCTGCGAGATGGGGCTGTGGTAGTTCTGGGTAGAGTTCGTAAAAGTCTTCTGCGGCTTGTGTAAGTCCTACAGAGTTAACGGGTTCCTATAAGGGCTCAGTAAAGCCTCTCCATTTTGTAAGGTATATATATTTGCGTTTCCGTTTATCGTACTTAATGTTGTTAACTCTTTTAACAAGGTACTTATCCTTACCATCCACTTTGACTAGTGGGGGAGGGTCTTAAATCTGTCTAGGTAGGGCGTCTAATATAGGGGCGGCAGGGCGGAGGACTAACGTATAGAATATAGGGTGGATTTTAACCGTATTAGGGAGCTTTAGTTGGTAGGTATAAGGAAAGACAACTTTTCCAACCTTATAAGGGCCGGCGTTCTTCCAGTTAAGTTTCTTAGTAGGTCGTTTCGTATTCAGATTTCTTGCGTCTAGCCAAATAAAGTCACTAATTTAGTAAGCCGGTGCTAGGGTTTAGTTCTTATTTACTACAGCTTTATAGACAGACTGGGCCTATGTTATTTTATTAGTAAGAAACTCTTGTAGTTCTTCCATCTTCTTTATAAATTTGTTTGCTTCTGCAACTTATAAGGCCTAATAAGCTAGGCAAGGAATATTACTAAAGGGTTTAAAACCCATTCGCGGGTGCTGGCCGTAATTAGCCAGGAATAGGGAGACCTTTGTGGTTTCTAAGACGGAGTTATTTGTAGTAAATTTAGTAAATGTAAGCCAGTCTATCTAGTCATCCTGTAAATACGACGTGTATATCCGAATATACTATTCCATTATAGCATTTGCACGTTCCGTTTGACCATCCGTTTCTAGGTAATATGCTGTAGACAACAGTGCTTTAATATAGAGTTAGGTAGTTAGTTCTTCCTAAAACACTAAGACAAACTAGCGGCCTTTATTAGAGACGATCGTTTTAGGGAGTCCGTAGAGTTTCTATACGTAATCCAGGAACAGTTAGGCAACGGCAGGTGTTAATATATTAGGGCAGGCGATTAAGTGTCTTATCTTAGATAGTCGATCTATAACTACTATAATATTCGTGTATCCTTTACTTATAGGGAGATTAACAACGAAGTTAATTAAGATATCCTTCCATCTTCGGTCTGGAACAGGCAGTGGCTTTAGAAAGCTGTTGTACGTCTTATGCAAAGCTTTAGCTCGTCGGTAGGTATAGCAGCTGGAGACGTACCTTCGTATCGTATTATGCATGTTTGGCTAGTAGTATTCTCGTTGGAGCAGTTTTAGGGTTTTTCCTTGGCCTAGGTGGCCGGCTACTAGTAGGTCATGTACGTGTTTAAGGAGCTTAAGCTTAAGTTTATCGTAATTAGGGACAACTAGGCGGTTTTAGTAGTATAAGTGGTTTCCATGGACTTCGCATTCGCTTAGAGAAACCTTTTTAGAGCGTCTAACGCCGTCTTAAATTAGCTTAAGCGTCTTTTAGATAAATTTATCGTTTGGATATTCGTCGACTATAATCTATTTAATAGTTCGATCGGTTATTTTAAGGGCGTATACCGTAAGATCTTTAATAGGGGGATTAAATAGCTTAGGGCGGAGCAGAGTCTAATTATAGTAAAAGCGTGCTTCTTCTTAAGCTGGTGCGTCCTGTGAATGTTAGGTTAGGGCATTAGGCTTCTAGCCTTAAACGCCTAGGCAGTACGTAATTAAGAATTGGAATTAGAACAGATATTCTAACTAGCAGGCTTAATAGTGGCTTAGCTGTTTTATAGTCGTGAAGTACTGTAGGTTCTTATAGTCGCTAAGAACTTTAATTAGGAATCCAGTTTCTTCTAGTTTTGGTTGCCATTGCTTAAAGTATCTGATAATCGCTAGTAATTCCTTGTCGTAGATCTCGTAATTATATTTAGCTAGGCTTAGTCATTTCGAGAAGTATGCTATAGGGTGCAATACTCCTTCCTTATTATATTGAGATAGAATGCCTCTAGTAACGTAATTAGATAAGTCAGCTTCTATAACACTTATTTAGTCTGGGTCGAAGTGTCAAAGTATAGGTATAGTGGTAAATATAACCTTTAGATAAGCAAAGGCCTTCTTACATTCCTTATTAAAGATAAAGGCTTTATCCTTTTAGGTTAAGGCCATAAGGGGTAAAACTAAGGCGGAGAAGTTATTAATAAACCATTAGTAGAAGTTGGCGAAGCCTATAAAGGCCCTTATATCCTTAACGTTTTTAGGTTCTTGCTAGTTTACAATTACTTTAACCTTCTTAGGGTCTATTTGTACGCCATTTATAGAAATAACAAGTCCAAGGTATAGGACTTTTGTTTTATAAAACTCGTATTTATCTATATCTAATTATAGACCGGCTCCGCGCAAGGCTTGTAGGATCAGTTTAATATATTTTCAGTATTTAGCTAGATTATTGCTGTATATTAAGATGTTATTGATATAAGCAGTACAAAAGACGTCCAGGTATGGGCGCAGGGTATTATTTACAAAGTGTTAGAATAAACTTGGGGCATTTGTGAGGCTAAATAGCATTACTAAGTATTTAAATAATCCGTATTAAGTACGAAATGCAGTGAGCTATTCGTCTCCTTTTGTAATACGGAGGTGGTTAAATGCGTGGATAATATTAAGCTTTATATAGAAGCGAGCCTTACTTAATTGGTTTAGTGTCTCTTAGATTAACGGGATTGGGTATTAGTTCTTAATAGTGACAGCGTTGAGGGCTTGGTAGTCTATATAGAAGCGTAGACCGCCGCTAGGTTTCTTAATAAAGATTACTGGTACGGCTATAGGTAATAAACTTACTCTAATAAAACCCTTATCTAGATGTTCGTTTAAGTACTTCCGTAGTACTTGGAGTTCGTTTTAGGATATTCTATATAAGGGTCCGAATCTAGGATGTTTTCCTTCTTTAACTATAATCTTATAATTATATGGATAGCGTTCTGGTAGCTTATTAGCCTCCTTTTATAAGAATATATCTAAATAATTATAGTACTCTACTGGTACCTTTATGGCGGGGTTAGTGTGCTTCTTTAGTGCTAAGGCCTTCTTAATATCGGCTATTATAATAGCAAAGATTATGTGTTCTAGTTTCCTGGCAAGTTATACTAGCGGAGTAGCTCTAATTATGTAGATGTCTAAGGTGTTAAGCAAGCTTAGATTGTTTTTAGTTTCTTATATAGTTTCTTATTTGGGTTTAGGTTTGGTGTTGGTTATAGAGTTAGTATCAGATTTAGGTTTAGGTTCTTTAAATATCCTTTTTATAGTAGAATACCAGTTCTTCTGGTACTTTTATATATTAAGCTTAAGCTTCTGCTTGGTTCCAGGTGTAGCAGTTAGAGTCGGTTTGTGTAGTTATACATTATTTTCGGGTTCTTAGTGGTCGTTGGTGGAAGTCTTATGTTGGTGGAATTTAGTGGAATTCTCTAGTAGGTGGAATTAGGTGGACCTTTTAGGTATAGGGTGGATGTTAGTGGAAATTTTAGACTGGTGGATCTTAATGGATTTTCTAGATTTTAGTTTAGGGTCTAAGTAGCGAGTTATAAGGCACTTCTACTTGCAGCGGGAGGCGGTAAATAGAAGCTTAAGGTTGTCCTAATTAATGGTTACCTTATATAGCTTTATCTAGGGTTGTTTAAGGATTACTAGGTAACCTAGGGTAGTCATAAAGAGCTTAATTAATTCTTTATAGTTTAGGTATTAGAGTCTTAGGGCCGCTACGTAAGTAATACGGCCCAAAATAGTGCGTTTGCCATTAAATCTAAATACGTTAATATGCCGGTTAAGAGGTGTTAGGGTAAACCTATTGTCTTATACAAAGATTTTATTGATAAATCCTATGCCGCTAGCTCCTGTGTTAATTAGGACTTAAGTATTAGCCTATTAACCTTTCTGCTAAAGACGGCAGTTAACGGTTATACTACAATCCTAAGAGTCAGGTTTTGTAATATCTAATACATTTAACAAGATCCTATAATATAGCTATCCCAGAGAGCGACTTAACTCTAGGACGTGCCTTTTAGTAGCGAGTGGGAAGGGGTTTCTATAGAATATCGGTTATAACTTTGTCCTTATAAGTGGTGCTTACTAGACGCGGGGCTAAAGCTAGGTAAAGATTAGGGACGGTAACTGAAGGATTGATATGGTAAACGGTTATTAGTATTGGCCGTTTATAAGTTATATTAGGGCATAGGGACGGAGTAGTATCTTAAGATGTATTCCTTGCTTCCGCATTTAAAGCAAAGGCCTAGCTTAATGTGTTGTTCTTATTTAGGGGACCCTAGTGGAGCGTATCCTAGGGTCCCTGTGTTAATATCCATGGCATTAGGGTGCTTAGGCTAAGACGATAACTTAGTAGATATTTACAGGGCTGTTATATTGTATCAAGGAGTGGACTTTGGTGTTAGGCGTAGTATATCATTATACTATTTATTAATAATGTTTGCGCAGGCATTAAGAGCTCCCGGTAGGTCTACACCTATTAGGGAGGTTTTTAGTTTAGGGCTTAGGGACTTAACAAGGCTGTTAACCAGTATAGAGTCATTCCAGCCTATTTCCTTTACGTAACGGTTGAATTTAGAGAAGTATACTGGGAAACTTTTTATTCCTTAAGTTATATGGTTTATCTTCCTCTAAGCAGTAGCTTAACGGTTCGGGTTACCATATATAGCTTTAAGTAGTACAACTAGACTTTGTACTAAGTTCGGTTAAAGGGGTTTAATAAGATTAGCTGCGTCTCCTCCTAGTTAACTTAGGGCGTAGCAGAGTCAGTTAGCTTTAGTTAGGTAGCAGTTAGTATTACTAGTTAGCTTATTTTTAAGCTGGCTTAGGAATAATCGGAGTTCTTATTATTTACTGGTAAATATCGGAGGGTTTAGTAGTCGTTCAGATTATTATAGTGTAGTAGTTAGTTTGGGATAAATAGTTACTATAGGTTTGGGACTCTTGTCCCACATATTCGTCTTTAGAGAAGGCGTTCGGTCTTGGGGCCCTAGTATAGGTATCCTAAGGGTGCAAACTTCTTCTTAAAGGTCCTTAATTATTTGCAGGTGTTGTGCCTCTTATTTGGCTTATTGTTAAGTTAAAGTAGCTTAGTTCTGTATAAGGGCGTCTATAAAGGACTTCTATATCTCTACCAATTGTTCTTAGAGTGCGGATATAATGCCGGCGGCTGTTATAGGGGCTTTAGGGTCGTTCTGCATTTCGGAGGGTGGTATATAAGGTTAACGCAATATAGTGTTACGGAGCGAGCATAAGCGATGGTAATATATAGCAAAGTAGATATTATTAAGCTATATATATGAACTGCGTAATGAAGTCAAGACGTTATATAAGGAGAGAAGGTAAGGAAACGGGGAGAAAGGGTATATATCATTAGTTTCGTTGCTTGGTTAACACGTACACAGAGCAGGATAGGATTCGAGGAGCGGTCCTAGCAGAACTTAGCAGGATTTGTTGGACTTGGTAGAATATAGCAGAATGCGGCAGATTACCATCAGATTGCCATAGATTGCCGGCAGATTGCCGTCTCGCGGTCGGTCTCTTCTTGCTGCGTCGGTGGAAACAGGTGGACGTGTGTAAGGTGTCACGGAGGTGTCCCATAACAACCTTTTTGTTTAGCCATATATAAAAATCTTCCTATTTATTATTATGTCATTGCCTATACCACTTTCCATACAACTGGTTTAGTGTGTATGGTTTATCTATTAGAAAGTACCTTATTATTACTGCATTGTGACATTCTTTAGTATGTCTTTCTTTAAACCTAGTTGGGATATCTAGATCCTCCTCTTGTTCTAGTTCATCTAACCACTTTACCCTAGGTGTCCCTACACTTGGCCTATTAGTGATTCTTTGTATAGGTGCTCTGTCCCTTTTATGGTTTAATATGCTAGATCTCTGGTCTAGTTTCTGCTCTTGCTATGTAATAATTCTTGCTCTAAACTTATCTATAGTTTCTTGTTTTCTGCGTCTTATAGCTAGATCTTGGAAGTTATCTTGCTTCTTAATCCTTGTATTAACTATTTAATCTTTAGACTAAACACTATGTTCACCTGGAATTACTATAGACCTTATTCATTTTTTAAAATCTTGGCTTCCTGTTAACATTCTTATTTGTTTTCTAAACTTATAGTTCTTAAACTTGCGTCCTGTACTTATTTATTTATTACTAAACTAAGTCACTGCCCTTTCCTATTGGTTTTTGTCCGTTGTGGGTCCTTAGGTATATTTTATCTTATCTTAAGAGTCTTAAGCGTCTTATATCTCTTCTTAAGAATCTTAAGCCTGTGGCCTTTTGCCTTTATTGAGTAATAAGCTAGCACTAGCAGTTATCTACTTGCTTAGATTCTTCTAAATATTGCTCCTATTATCTTGTAAAGCGATGGAAATTATATCCAATGGTGTTATGATACCTATTACTAAACCTTATTCCGTAATGGTCTTAGTTTCTGCTTTTATTTTAACTTCACTAAGGTCTACATACTCCTAGTAAGCTGCCTTTATTGCCTTATTGTTAATAAATGCTTCGCCTATGTTAAACTTATCGTCTTTAATGTCTGATCTATGAGCTGGTTTATTGGTTCCTTTAAACTTAGATAATAATGGCTCCTATAGCCAATAACTTGCGCTATACTTAGCGTCCTTATAAATTTGGCATACGTTGTTGTAACAATACGTAAAACTATTAATTGAACATTCTTTTGTTCCTTATAGTGCACCGTTGTCCCTCTATATGTGTATACCGTCTGCTGGTCTCGTTCCCTTTACCGCGTAGTTACTCTAACCACCTCTATAGTCTCTAGCGAAATAACCTTATTTTCCGTAATTTATATAAGCTCTATCTTTAAACTACTAACTTTGTTATGGAGTCCGCCTAAATGTCTTCTACTGCTAAGATCCCTGGTTTAGCCTCTGCTCCTTAGTCCTTTAATTACTAGATCCTTAACTTCTAGGTTTCTATAGTTTCTTTTCCCATCTTTAGGTTTCTTTAGTACCACTTAGGTCCATTAGCTCTGCGCTATTCTATGGTTTTTAACTCTATGTTAGTTGTTATATACTCTACGCCTTATACAACTATGGAACTCTATTCTACCCTTTCTTAGCTTGTTCCCTTTAATAGATCCTATTATTAATCTTTATTAACTGATCTATTAAGTCTTATAGACTTTCCGCATCTTCTATTAGAATAATTACATCCTAGACTTTAGCCTTAAGTCCCTATTTATACTGTGCTATAAGCGCCTTATTGTTCTATTTAACCTATATAGCTAGCATTTAAAACTGTATGGTATACTTAATTACTGAAGTGCGTTGTACTAAGTTCTAAAGCTTTTATTCTGCTATAGTTGTGGCCTCTAGGTCTCTAAATATCTGCATTAACTGTTTTATAAACCTATTCTAACTAGTAAATATGTACCATACATCCTAGTTGGTAGTTGTTATGCCATTGGCTTATATCTCTATAAGATATAGTTTAAACCACTTAAGTGCTTTCCCTATTAGGAACAATCCTATATAGGCTACTTAATCTAATAATATTGCTAACTTCGCTCCTTCCTATATTACCTTAAAGTGCATCTGCGTAAGAAACCCCTTAAGCTTTAACTTCTCCCCTAAGAACCGTTTAATTAAAGGTAGTTTGATTTTTACTGCTCTAATTCTATTAATGCGTTTTTTAAGTATCCTACTATTGTTCTGTAAGTGATTAATTATTTCCTATAACTGACCTCTTGTAATTAGCTAAGAATCTGTATCCGCTATACTGGTATCTCCTCCTAAGCCTGAGGTTGTGGTTGCCGTTAATGGTATCGCGACTGGTGCTTTAGGTGGCATGTTGTTTGACTTTATTTAATACCATAACCTTAGTAGTAAATGTGTAACAGAATCTTATAGTAGGAACTACGGTGGGTCCTGTTATTAAGCTGGGTATATAGGTAAGAATAAATTAACAACGTAATAACAACTAGTGGAGTGGTTACCTAATAGATTAACTCTAATTGTATTCTGAGATTCACTACAAGGAGAGAACTATCTATAGTAGGGACTGAGGTCCTTTAAATACACAACCGTACTCCTAAGAAATCCTCTTTTGTACATAAGGTATGTGTTATATGTGTTATACGCAAATGTACACTGCGTATACTCCGTACACGGCGTATAACATTATGTGACTCGCTTACTATTCCTCGTTATATGGTTCCACTGGCTCTATCCTAGACCGTGCCTATATTAACCAACTAGCTTCCTTTGACTCTTCCCTAAGTAGTCGTAACATCGTACTTAAAGCGTCCGTAATATGTAGTACCCCTTCTTTATTATACTAAGACAGAATGCCTCCAGTAATGTAGTTAGATAAGTTAGCTTCTACAACACTCTTTTAGTTTAGGTTAAAGTGTTAGAGTATAGGTGCGGTAGTGAATATAACTTTTAGATAGGTAAAGGCCTTCTTGCATTCCTTATTAAAGATAAAGGCTTTATCCTTTTGGGTTAAAGCTATAAGAGGTAAAACTAGGGCGGAGAAGTTATTAATAAACTATTAATAGAAATTAGTAAATCCTATAAAGGCTCTTACGTCCTTAATGTTCTTAGGTTTTTACTAGTTTACAATTACTTTAATCTTCTTTAGGTCTATTTATATGCCGTTTATAGAAATAATAAGTCCAAAGTATAGAACTTCTGTTTTGTGGAACTTGCATTTATCTACATCTAATTATAGTCTAGCTCTATGTAGGGCTTTTAAAACAATGTTAATATATTTCTTATATTTAGCTAGGTTTTTTTTTTTTTTTTTTTTTTATATCCAATTGTATTATACTACGTACAATACTGCGCATGCAGCCTCTAGGCTATGGCGCTATAGTCCTA
>Ga0307507_10002274_pt1 | contig 40917 bp, 11 predicted proteins | sample 7_EM_MG_FD_207223 | JGI IMG/M metagenome (GOLD analysis project Ga0307507, IMG submission 207223) | Populus trichocarpa ectomycorrhiza microbial communities from riparian zone in the Pacific Northwest, United States - 7_EM | ecosystem: Host-associated > Plants > Roots > Unclassified | place... | reverse complement strand
AGTAAAGCCTGCCCTTAGGCTTTATATATCTATATTATACCCATAGGGTGTTCTTATCTTTATATTCTTCTAGTAGCTTATTATCTTCGCTATACTAGTACTCTATTTACTTATTTAGGTACTTTAGGGGTCTTAGTTTATTAGGGTAATGGCTATAGAATTTTTAAAGCTTATAGGGGCTGCTAATAAAGTTCTATGTAGGGTACTAAGTAGGATCTAAGTTATAGCCTTTCCAACTAACGCGGTACTTTAGCGTTCTCCTTACTAGCTTATAGGCCAGTATTTTTTTAATTTCCTATTTATTGTTGCTATTAACTTAAATTAGTAGGGGAGGTTTGTTCTTTTGTCTAGGAAATAAGTTATTTATAGCTTTCCATAACTTATCTGGCGAGAATTTAGGGTAGACCTTAATTGAATCTAGGAGCTTTATTTTATAGAAGTTGCCTATCTTTTTAAGGACCTTATACAGTCCTGCTATCTAATAGTCTAACTTATGGCTAGGCCATTCTATCTTCCAGTTCTTTATTATAACCCAAATTATATCGCCTATAGTAAAGTCGGGCTTACGCCTATATTTATTTACCTGCTATTCCATTAATTTTTAGGCCTTTTTTAGGTTTATATAGGCTACTTTCTAGGCTTCTTCTAAGCGTTTGGCGTAATTCTAAGCTTCCTTATAAGATAGTTTTTTATATACGATCTGTGGCCCTTCCATTCTTTTCTAGTTAAAGCTTATATAGGGTAAGTACCCTATTTCTAGCTGGATAGGTGCAAATCCTATAGAGTTATAGAGTAGGGTAGCCTAGGCGTAGTCTATTAAAGGTAGTAGTTTAGCCCAATTATCCTCAAAGTAGTTAATAAAGGGTCGGAGTCTTTGGTCTAAATACTGGTTTATAATCTTTGTCTAGCTATCTATTTAGAGGTAGTATGCTGTAGAAAGCTTTAGCCTAATGCCTAGGATTTAGGTAAACTTGTTCTAGAAGGCCAATATAAATTACGGCCTATAATTGGATATAATAGTATCTAGTGGTCTATAAATGCGGTAGATATAGTAGATATATAGTTAGGCCGCTTTTTTGGCATTAATATTCTTATAATAGGGAATTAAGGACGGGCGCTTGCTAAAGCGGTTAACTATAACCATAGCTATATTATATCCATTACGGTCTATAGGTAGCTTATAGAAATCTATAAAGATATACTGCTAGGGGCGCTTTGGTATTAGGAGTGGTTTTAACAGTCCTAGGGTCTTATCTTATAGAATTATAGACCTATGGTAGTTATTACAGTTTTATATATAGCAATTAATATCTATAACTATTCTGGGCCAGTAGTAATAGTTGCTAATAATTTTATAGGTCTTATTTTTCCCAGGGTAGGCTGTAAAGACTTAAGTATACGCTTTTGCAATAAGCCGGGTCCGTAAGTTCTATTCCTTAGCTACTACTAGCTGTTCCTTATGCTTAAGCAGTCCATTTTTAAGGGACTATAGGCTAGTAACGTCCTTTGTCTTTTTATAGTACTCCTATAGAGAAGGGGCCGTATAGTTTGCCTATAGCAGTTTATTAATAAGGGTAAGTTCTATAGAGTTAATAGGATATATCTTAGCGTTTAAAGAGTCTATATTTAGTTCTGCCCATATTTAGGGGTTAAGGTGCTCTAGTTATAGTAGCGTCTAGGTCTATAATAAGATCTTTATAGCTATCTAGTTATCTATATCCTGTTTATACCTTATAAAAGCGTCCATATAGTTATAGTGCCTAGCCTATATATAATTAGGAGGTTAAACTAAGATAGGGTATCTGCCTAGCGCGCCTGTTAGGCTATAAGAGCCTTTATTATTATAAAATATTTTAAGGCCTTATAATTAGAAACTACCTAGATAGACTTAGGGGTAGCTTCTAGTTAGACTTGCTAGTGCTTAAAGCTAGAGACTATAGCTAGAATTTCTTTAATATAAATTAGGTAGTTTAGCTTAGTATCTACTATAGTTTTTAAATAGTAAGTAATAGGGTGCCATTCTCTGTCCATTTACTTTTGGGAGTAAATACTAGCTATAATACTATTTAAGGCATTAGTTTCTAGCATTAAGGGCTATTTTAGGTTAAAGTGGGTAAGTAAGGGAGTAGAGACCAGTCGTTTCTTAAGCTTATTAAAGGCCTGCCTATATACGGTATTAAAGTAAAAGGGCTGGTTCTTATGGATAAGTCGGCTTAAGGGCTAGGTAATTTTACTATAGTTTTTAATAAAGCGTTAGTAGATGTTGGGAATAAGGCAAGCGGTCGTCACGTGTTGTCGCGGCACTAGCGTGGCGAGGAGCCTTAAGCTCTTCGCCCTTCCTCGTTCTAATCAAAATCATACATTATTAAACAACGTCACTGTATCTACTTGAGTAGTACTGGTGATTTACTCTATGTTACCAACACTAATCAGTAGTTGAATACACAACTATAGAACAGCAAGGTTTTTAACAGAAGAGACAGTCTCGTGTAAGGGTGCTATATGCGCTTATATAGAATGGATCCCGGCGATACTGTGCTACCTTAGACTTATGGAAAACTAGTAACAGAAGTGTTACTAAGTACTAGGAGATACTAAGTTGCGTCTATTACACAGAACAACTACGTTTACGAAGATTTGGTTAAGTACTTTAGGTTAGAAGTGTTACTAAACCTAGGGTCCTAAGTTAACGTCCGAAACGCGTTAACTACATCTTAAATTGCCTACCTTTTAACAGCAAACCTATAAGATCCTATAAAACCGAAAACCCTATCTACCTTTGACATACAATACCCCGTTAAACAACCCTTATTTTCCTTATTTTTTTTTCTATTAACAAAATAATAGCTATTATGGCGTTAACCTACCCAAAGTAGTATGAGAAAGACATCAACCCAGAGATATAGGACATAGACATTGACCCTACAAATGCCAAGCAATAGGACCTAAACAGATTCTTAGTACACCGTATAGCACACTATATAGACCGCGAATACAATAACACTATGCTATAGTATTGTATAAAGGAGGACTTTATTAGATGGATAAAGGAAATATAGGCTCTTGCAAAAAAAGATGTTGTATAAGACTTCCGTAATTTCATTTAGAAGAATAGAATATTTGTCCCTATAGATGGGGGTGCTATTAGAGACAATATCTAGGAGCAAGTTATTAACGCAGAAGAAAAGCATAAATAGACTCTATAAGAGATTGAGCATTAACTACGCAATAAAAAGAAGCTTAACTTATAATAGAATCTAAATAATACACTAATAGAGACGCGTCCTAATTCTATTACTCTAGGCACAAGTTCTTACGTTCTATATCCATCGCTTCCACTAATTTAACCTATAACTTTAACTACTGCCCCTTAAGAGTAAGCGCAAGATCCCCTTGCTTCGCGATTTAATAACCTTTAAACTCTATTATAGCAAGATTAGGTACCACGCCGTGTTCCATTAAGATCTATATCTCCACTACAGCCTATAAAGCAATCCCCACCTTAATCTCAAACGCAATTTTAACGTAGCCTAACACCGCTTAGAGGCACCTTAAAAATACTTATAGAGCTTATAAAGCTCTATTTGGACTAGGAGAAGAGGTTTAGCGGGGAACTATATAATATCCTTAATTTAAAGCTGCGCATCTTCTATAACTGTTGCTAGAAGGTTAGACTGGAACTTAACTAATATTATAATGCTTATTCTGTTATGCTTAAGGGCCGCGCCAGTACCTTCTATTATAATTGTTTAGTAGGAAAAGGATATAATTTTAACCAAATAATATACAAGATAAGATGCCACTTTAAAACAGAAGAGAATAAGCAGCAGTATATATTAGAGTGGAGAGAGACTACCTTCCTAAGAATTATTACTATAAACCCAGATACCTCTTAACTTAATTGTCTTTAAAAGCTCTTTAATTAACTTTAGATAATTTAGCGTGGTTTATCTAAATCATATTAAGAGGACTTCAGCCTATATAATTAAGTCATTAGCGTATACTAAGGTGTTAAAGAATGCAACCTTGCCCTTTTTAATCCTGCAAATACTTATAAAGGAGTATGTGCTTAATTAAGATCCTCTATTAGCACCGCTCTGCGCTCTTAAGAAGTATAGTAATTTAACACCTAACCCTAACCTACTTTAATCAACTCGACTAACTAACACAATTATAACTAGACTGATTAAACATATAGTAGCTAGGGTAGGGGATACGATAGAGGGTATAATTAATGTTAACTATAAAGCAATTATAGAGGCCCTTGTGGAGATTTATCTTAAAACAATTAATAGAAGAAATGCAATATTTATAAGAAGCTAAATTACTAGTTAACTAGGCACCCTCTTAATAGACAAAAAGAGGCATATAATAAGTTTTGCTAAAGTATACAAAATGTTAGAAATTGTAAGGTTACTATAGCCTACTTCTAAAGCTTCCTAGTTTAATATAAAGGCAAAGAAGATCTTAAGGGTAAGGTTAATAAGGCTAAATAGCTCCTTATAGATATGGAAATTAAGGACTACTTACCTAACCAATACTCTACCAAGTATGGTAAGGTAAATGGCACACAAACCATTGCTGTCCTTAATAACCAATCTATGCTCTATTCTATTATAAAGTTAGATATCTTTAATAAGCCAAAGGAAAGTTCCGTGTTCTCCTTTAACAACAGATACTTGGCGAATGTCTTCTATAGTATTATGCCAGATACTAGAGCCGCAGGAGTATCTACAGCAGGAGAACCTTAAGTTCGAGCTTTTTAGCAGCTTAATAGCTCCGTTTAGATTAACCAATTAACGGCAGGCTAATATACAATTCGCTTTAGCAAGGGTACTACAATCTTTTTTGGTATAATTAAGGTCCAAACCCCATTAGGATATATTACTTTCTATATTATTCCTATAAACACCCCATTTCTATTCTGCATCTAAGATATAGATAAGTTAGGCGTTAAGCTTAATAACCTTAAGAATATGCTTATTTAGGGAGATAATTGGATGCCCGTTATACGTAAGTAGGGTCACCCTTAGTTGCTCCTTTAATAGCCAGAAAAGAGCGTTGCTTAAAGCCATTTAACTAAGTTAGAGTTATATTAACTACACCATTACTTTAGTTACCTATTAGTTTATAGATTGCTTAGGGTTCTTTAGTAAGCAGGTTATAAAGTTAAGGTTAAGACAATTAAGCATCTTATAAAGTACTACTATTACTACTAAATAAACTAAAAGTCCCCTAGCCGATTTAAGTTCACCTTTAAAGATAACTATAACTTCAACTTCTATATTATTATTAACATTATGTATCTTAGCGGCAAGCTAGTACTCTAAGTTATTAACCTCTTAACCCCCTTCCAAGCCGCACGTTTCCTAAAGGATATGTTAGCTAGGAACATATAGGATACTCTTTAATTATGCTAGATTAATATCTACCTAGGACCCCCTAATTAAGTTATTTATAACATAGAAAGGAACTTCTTATCTATAGAGTTTCGGCAATAGGTAAAAGTAATGGAAATTAAGATTAAGGAAGTCCCTGTTAAGGCATATAATAGTGTTATAAAAGTAGAATAATATTATACGCCATTACGCCAAGTATATGAGATTATTTCTTTGGAATTAAAGGGCGCTAGCAAAGAGCTTATCTTATAGATAGCTATTAAGGCTATTAACAATTCCGCTGGCCTAGATAGGCTTATACCTATATTACTAGTCTTTAGCGCCTACCCTTAAATAACTAACAATTCTCTACTATTTCTATCCATTACGCAATAAGCTAAGGCTATCCGTAAGGCAATAAAGGAGGTATGCCGCATCTACGCCACGCGCTAGGTTAGCGACGTACTAAGAATAAGAAACGGTCTAAACACCTTAATAATAATAGATCTGCCACTCCAATCTAAAGTATAGGTATGGCGTAAGAAGGGAGGCTGGTTAGGCCTATATAAACTTATTGCAATTAATAGTTAAACTTACACTTTTTAGATGCCCTATAGACCCACTTAATTCCACTTAACCATTATTAAGCCCTACTATAGGGATAATAGTTTTGAGCCTTTATAGGATGCTATAGAGGATACCCTAAAGGAGAACTACAATTAACGTGCTTTAGAAGGCAACTATAATTCTAATATAATTATAGCAGATGTGCCACAACTATAATATAGTAGAGGTTGCCTAAAAGGATTACAAAATTGCTAATATCTTATTAATTTCAAAGAGCAATTTATTACCGCCATTAAGAGTAGAGTTAAGTTGTTAATGGCCTTTATAACAGCTAAAGAGAAGGCGGACTTTAAGCTCACAAAATAACTCTAAAAGGAAGGCCATATTATAACTCTAAAAGCCTCTTTCTAAGTATCTAATAAGTAGGAGATTAATGGTCTTATTACAAAAGGAGTTTTTAAATTTAAGAAATATAATCCTACTAAGTTTAATAGAGTTTGTATATTTAAGTTAAGAATAGTTAATAAGATTAAAGGCAAAGCTACTAATACCCTATTTAAGAAGTTAAGGCTAGTTATTTAAGGCTATAACAATAATAGTAAGGAAGTAATCCTTATATAATCCCCTATAATTTAACAAGCTAGTTAGTAAGTTATTATTGCACTAGCTCCCTCCTTAATAAAGAATAGAATAGCGGTTTATTTATAAGATATTACTTAGGCCTATACCCAATTAAAGATGCGCCTTTAGCGCTTAATACTGGCATACTTTCTAGAGCAAATTCGCCACTAATATCCCAAAGATACAATTATAGTTGTACTTAAGCCATTATATAGAATCACAGAGGCAGGAACTTACTGGTGGGCTACCTATAGCAAGCACTATAAAGAGAAGCTTTTAATAACTACTTCTATATTTAACCCCTGCTTCTTTATCACAACTACAGGAACTCTATTTAGAATTATTGGCATATAAACTAATAATATAATTATCTTAGGAGACGGCTAATTCTTAGCTCTTAAAGAAGATAAGCTAGTAAAGGCAAATCTTATAGCAAAGCCAAAGGAAAGACTTAACTTAATAATACTACTACTCTTTGATAGATACATCCTCTCCCTAAATAAGGATTCTATTGCTTTATGCCAGAAAGGTTAAGGCAAGAAGATTAACGTTATTAATGTTAATTCTCTAAAGCAAGAATATATAGAGCAACGTGCTCGCGGAGCTTATATTACTTCTATCTATTAACCTAAGGCTTCCTTTAATCTCTCTATTACTGCTTAATACCAGCAACTAACTAAGAAGGACATTCTTGCCCTAAATAAGCGCCTTTCCTAGCAAATAAACCATCTTAATTGGGGACTACTCTATATGCCTATTAACCTTCCTACCGCTAAGCTCTTTATATTTATTAATAGATTATTTATAAATAATAAAGATTTTAGCTCCTAGCTAGGATATAAAATCATTATTATAAATAAATCTACTAGAGAGAATAACTTTATAATCTATAATAATCTTATCTATTAGAGCTTAACCAAGAGTAAGCGCGTTACTTAAAGCGTTCTAGCGTTAGAGATATATGGAATGGTTATCAGAGTTAATATAGCAATTACAATTGGAACTACCCTAAAGATAATTATAGATTAACTCAAACTTCCTATTATCCCTATAATTGTATATACTAACTTATATTCCCTCTATAAGTGCTTAGTTAGGCTTAGTACTATAAAGGAGAAGCGCCTTATAATTAATATTATAGCACTTTAGCAATCCTATAAACGGCAAAAACTCTTTAAGATTTAATAGATTAATAGCTAAGACAACCTAGTAGATGTAATAATAAAGGCAAACCCAAACAAGGCTCTAGAAACGTTTATTAACACAAACACTCTATATATATAGGTTAAAGGTTGAGTTAAAAGGGAGTAAGAGCATAATATTCCGTAGACCCTAATTTTAACTAGCCAATTAGGATTTTCCATGCCCGGTATAGAAAATCGCTATTAGCTCGCTTACTACTAGCGCCTTAGCGGCCCCTCGCCTTCGCGTTAACCCCCAACGTTCTTCTTCTTCTTCTTCGCTTAGTATCTTTATATAGTAGTAATCTACAAGTATATATAGATAGCAACTATAAAAGAAGAGTTGTTAGTGTCGGGAATAAGGCAAGCGGTTATTACATATCGTCGCGGCACTAGCGTGGCAAGGAGCCTTAAGCTCTTCGCCCTTCCTCGTTCCAAGTAAAATCATGCATTATTAAACAACGTCACTGTATCTACTCGAGTAGTACTGGTGATTTACCCTGTGTTACCAATAGTAGAAGTTATAGAACCCTAAGAATAACTATACCCCCTTTATAGTCCTTAGGGGTACCTATTAGTTAATTACAGCCGTCTTTTCTAGGTTTACCTTAATTCTATTTATATTAATAATAAACCCTAGGTACTTTATACGCTTAACACTAAATTCTAATTTCCTAATATTCGCCTAGAGGCTAGCCTTGCGGAGCCATTATAGGACTTTATAGATATACTCTTTGTATTCTAACTTATTCTTAGAGTAGATTATAATATTATCTAGGTAGGCCGTATAGAAGTTATTAAGGTAGTTAAAGAGTATATTATTTATATATCGCTAGTATATAGCTAGTCCATTAGTTAGTCTAAAAGGAAGTACTTATATTTATATATTCCGTAACGGGTCTAAAATATAATAAGATCTTCTAATCTAGGGTTTATCTTAATCCGGTAAAAGGCCTAATAGATATTAAGCTTAGTAAAGATCTTAGCTCTACTTATTTAGGTTAAAGTCTTATTAAGGGCAGTAGGTAGCAGTTCTTGTGGGTTATATTATTAAGTTTATAGTAGTTAATATAGAAATAAAGTCCTCTATTTAGCTTTTTAGTAAAAAAAAATAGGCAAGTTAAAAGGGGCTTCACTAGGCTTAATAAAGCCCTTATTTAGGTTATTAATAAAGTACTACTTTATAGCCTATAATTTAGCAATAAACTGCTAACAAAGGGGGCTATAGCTAAGTATATCTTCCTTATCTAGCTTAATCTTAATCTTATAGTTATATAATTGGTAAGGCAGGAGTATATTAAATGCTACCTTAAAGAATATGTCCTTCAATTTTTAGTATTAATGAGGTAGTTTCTATTCTACTAGCTCCTTGTCTATAAGCTTACCTTTCTATTTATTAAGCTGATTTTTCTTTTCCTTAATTATTTAATTAATTTTATATAAGTTGGTGGTAAAGGTAACAGTATTAAGTTAGACTAAGTTTAGTAGAATCCTACAGCGCCAATATAGTAGATATTAACTAGTAGGAGGTCTATAGATTTCTTTATAGACTTTTATTAGGCCATATTTTGCAGTCTAGGGTTTATAATCTTTCTTAGCTCTTATTCCATCTTCTATAAGTTATCTCTCTAGTTTATTAGTTTAGTATAACGTCTAATATCCCTTACTGTTTTTCGTGGCTATATAGGGCCTAGGTTCCCTATAGGGAGCTTAGCTAGCTTATTACTAATTTCTTTAATTTTTAGGATATGTAATATAATATAGGTAATCTGGAGGTGGCGTAGTATATAGATCCGTTATAGGTTAAGCTATATGTCTTTCTTAAAAGCCTAGTCCCTTTATATAGCATCGGCCTAGTAAGTAATGTTTATCTACAGCTATATAAGGTTTTCTATTATAATGCTAATTTCTTTTATAAAGAAAGGTATTAGGGGTATAGTTTTAGGCTAGATAAGCCGTCTATTTTATATATTAAGCTATAAGCCTAAATAGGCTAGCCATTTTCTTCCTAAGATTATATTATAGCCTTTAAGGTCTATAATTAGGAAGGGGATGTTATACTATCGTTATTTGTTAACATAGAGGTAGATCCGTAAGATAGTTATAATAAATGGCCCTATTTATCTATTATACCCATAAATAGGAATTAGTTTAGGCAGTTCTTTAAGGGGCGTATTTAAAAAGTTAGCTAGCTTTACAGCGCATTGGGTATTTATTAAGGTAAAGGTATTTACTCTAGAGTTAGCTAAAGTAGAGGTTAAAACTTAATATCTATTATAGAATAAAGTATAAGGGATAGGGCAGCTTCTTTTACTAACTAGCCGACCTAAATTAATATATAATATATTAATCCCTTTTAACTCTAGAGAGGAGTCTTCCTTTAGGGTTTCTCTTTTTCTAATTCTATACTATTTTCCTAAATTAATAGGACCTTATTTATCTTTACTGTTATTAAGTAGTCTTTTATAAAGTAGTCTTTTTAGCTATATAAAAAGTAAGCTCCTTAATTACTAAGGGCTTAACTATAGGGGTTGCTATATATAGGCCGAGTCTATACTAGGCCCGTAGTAGGACTAGCTACGCGACTAGCTGCTAGATTAATAGTAGGCTAAATAGTTAGTACTATAGGAGTTATAGCCTATACTATCACAGTGCTGTAATGCTAATAGGCTGAATAACTACATTATGGTATAAAGAGGAGAAGGAGGTAAAAGGGGGTATTATACACAAATAGTAGGGGCAGCCGCCAAGGCGCTAGTGGTGGGCTAGCCAACAGTAGGAAACAGTACGAGACAGTACGCGTTAGGACTATGCCGTGACAGTACTCCCCTCCCTAGAAGGTTTGGTCCCTAAACCGAACAAGTAACCTATTTTCGCTGTAAAGATATCACTTCTGCTCACCGCCCTTAACTGAGCTAATAGCGATTTTCTATACCGGGTATAGAAAATCTTAATTAGTTAGCTTAACAAATAAAATCAGCAGAACTCTATACCGCTACCACGTGGCGCTTCTTGGCAAAAAACCGACCAATTAGACAACTTTAACCGGCGGTTAAAGTTCCATAAGATCTTAACCACCACAAATTACCTTTATAGTCGGCCACGGCCTCGGCGTGACTCTCCCTTATCTTATACCCAGTCTGGGGGTCCTGGCTTCTTAGGGTGTTGTTTATAGAACCTTAGTAGTGCGCGCTCGCACCCTTTTAGGGATTTCTCGGGTTCCCAGGTTTTCTCGTTATAGTATTTCTATTTAATACAGTATGTTAAGCCATACTTGTCCATTTATTTATTATATACATTAAAAATCTTTTTAAATTCCCACTTGTCCGTAATATTGCCGTTATTATCCCTTTTAGCTATCCTGCCTATAACATTACGACGTTCCTCTTTATTAATACGTGCTTAACTAGAGATCTCTTTAGGGAACCAGAGGCGGACTTTTAAAGTATAGAAAGACTTATTAATACAGATATAGTCTAGGAGGTTAACTACAACTACTCCTCTATAGGCAGCTAGGACGGGCTAGGGTCCGTCCTAGTTATTATCCTACTTCCTTTTAGGCCGGTTAGTCTTTATGTTTTTAAGGCTAACCATAACCATATTATCCTTTTTAAATATTATACCTTCGTCTCGTTTTATATTAGCGTTATCTTTATATCGTCGCTAGGAGATACGAGCTAGGGCTTTAAGCTAGGTTAAGATACGCTTAAAGTAGTTAGCAATAGTATTAGCTTACAGGTACTCCTTCTTTACATATACAGATAGGGCTAATGGCTAGGGGCCTACTAGTTCAACGCCTAGACGTGGGTTATAGCCATAGTTAGCAAAGAACAGTGAGATTCCCGTGGTCTTATTAACCTAGTTATTTATAGCAAACTTGGTAAGGGGGAGCCAATCTACCTAGCTATCTTAGGTAAAGCTCACAAAGGCGCATAAGTACTTATTTATTACTGCATTAACAATCTCGGTTTAACTATCTATTTTAGGGTGCTATACAGAGCTAGGGCTTAGGGTTACCTTTAGGCGCTAGTTTAGGCGACGCCAAAAGTTAGAAACGAATAAAGAGCCTCTATTAGAAATAATAGTATTTAGAGCGCCGTGTAACTTATAAATAGTATAGATAAATGCTTTAACAAGCTCCTTAGTATCTAGGCTAGTAATAGGAATAAAGTGTCTTATCTTTATTAGGCGGTTAACAACAACAAAGATATATCTATATGTTTTGCTATTACGAAGGCACTTAGGCAGGTCAACAACGTGGTTAATAGAGATATCGGTCTATAGGCGGACTGGTAGTTCTAGTAGTTTTAGAAAACCAGGTGGTACTAAGCGTAGGGTCTTTATACGGAAGCAAAGAGCGCAGTCTTTTACAAAGGTAGCTATAAACTATAAAATACCTAGCCACTAATATGTTCAATTAAGGAGGTCTAGTATCTTAATGCGGCCCAGGTAACCCGCAGGGCCCAAACTATACATACGGTATACAACTTCTAGTTAGAGTTTATGTGAATTAGGGACAAATACTCAATTCCTATAGTAAATTAAGCTGTTAATAATTAAACATTTGGATTTATTATAGCGGAGCAGCTTCCTAATCTACTTAGGCCAATAGCGTGCTTTACAGTCTTCCTATTCGCGTAGTACAGCTAATATATTCCTAGCGAGTTCGTTCTCTTTATAGGTATTCTTAATAAGCTCCTTAAGGGGTTTTTTCTCAGGCTCTAGGTCTATTACTATAATAAAGTCTTTAATGCTCTGGTCTTAGGATTCGCTCAGTAGTTCTTCTAGGATAGTAGGGTCAACTTTCTTTAGTAGTAAGACAACGCGGTCTCAGTGTTATAGATATTCGTTATCAGCATTAGCAGGTACAACGCCTAGGAGGCGGCTAAGAGCGTCCAAGATTATAGCTTTAGTGCTAGGCCTATAGGTAATAACAAAGTTAAATTAGGAAAGGAACTTAGCCCAGCAGACTTAACGCTAGTTTAGTTATTTTATTATTATAAAGGTCTAGAGGTTCTTATAGTCTATAATAATTTTAAACAGCTGCTTAGTTTCTTATAGTTTGGGACACTATTCTTCTAGTGCCTTAACGATTGCTAGGAGCTCCTTATTATATATTTTATAGTTGCATTTAGGGGCTAAGTGCTTAGCAGAGAAGAATGCAACTGGCTTAAGCTTATTACTTTTATTAGCTTAATAGAGCACTCTACCTAAAGCCTAGTTTAAGGCATCTGTCTCTACCACAGTCTTCTTCGTGTAGTCGTAATACGCTAGGACCAGTGCTTTAGTAAACGCTATTTTTAGGGTCTAGAATACCTATGCTTAATTAGGGCCCTATAACCAGCTAATGCTCTTTTTTAGTAGCCTAGTCATGGGCTTAACTACCTTAGAATAGCCTTAAATAAATTATTAGTAGAAGTTCGCGAAGCTAAGAAATTGCTATAGTTCCTTAACTAATATCGGGTTCTTCTATTCCTATAAAGCCTGCACCTTCTTAGGGTCCATAGTTATGCCATTAGTTAAAATAATTAAGCTAAGGTATTTTGTTTTAGTAGTATAAAACTTAAACTTATTAATATTAATCTAGAGTCCAGTATTACCAAGTCTCTAGATAATTTCATTTACGTATTTTATATGCTTGGCGCATATTTTTAAGAAAATAAGAACATTATTAAGATACGCAGTGCAGTAGTTATTAAGGGCGTTATATAAAACATAGTTAATATAGTTTTGGAACGTGGCGGGCGCGTTACAAAGACTAAACAGTGTAACTAGCATCTTATAGAGTCCAAACCGGGTAATAAATGCTATAAGCCACTTATAGCCTTCCGCAATCCGGATCTGGTTAAACACAGTAATTATATTAAGCTTAGTAAAGTACTTAGCACTATAGAGTGCGTTAAGTGTCTCGCGGACTAGTAGCAGTAGGTATCGGTTCTTAATAGTAACTATATTTAGGCCTTAGTAGTTATGGCAGATTTATACACCGCCGCCAGGTTTCGCTGCAAGGGGAAGTAGTACAGTAGCTGGTAAGGTTAATTCGCGGATAAAACCCTTATCTAGCATCTTGTTAATCCACTTCTTTACATAGCTAAATTTAGCGGGTGAGAGTGGTCTGTTTTTATAGTACGGGGCCTACTTTCCTAGTATAATCTTAATTTTGTGGTCCCATAGTTAGTAAGGGGGCAGCTTATCTGCGTTTTTAGGGAGGAAGTGTTTAATATATTTATAAAACTCTTTTAGTAAGCGTTATAAAATATCCTTACGGGTTAATCCTGGTTTGCCTTTTAGAAATTTCTTAATATTAGTATTAACTATCTTCTGGTGTAGAAACTCAGACTTAGTTTTTAAGTTTATCTTAAGGAAGTTATGGAAATAAGGGGGTAGCGCTTTATAGGCTTCCTCTATTGTATAGTTACCTTCTATTAGCCGGCGGAAAGACCTTTTTAATAGGTTTAGTACTTCTATTAGGCCTATAAGTAGCTCCTTAAGCAGCTATTAGTGTTCTTCTTATTTAACTAGTTCTACTAGCTCCGCTATATAGATCCTTATCACCTTTACGCCTTTTTGTTTATAGAACTAGGTAGAATTAACAGTATAAGTGCATTTAATGTTATCCAGGTTAGGGCGTGTCTAGTTCTCCAGTGCTACGGCTAGGCTAGCACGGCTTAGTTGGCCTAGGGGGGCGGAAATAAGGCGGCGGCCTTACACGGTACGCGCGGGAGACGGGTGTAAGGTTAGGCGTTATAGGGGGAAGGTCTTAATTGCTTTAGTTTTAGTCTTGGCTATAACGCCCTTAGCTGTTATACATGCGGTTATATATGCGTATGGTAAATAACTTAAAGTTAGGTGTCTTATTAGCTGACCTAGGTTAAGCGGGTGTATATAGGGGACTTATAGTTCTAGCGGTGTTTATTTTTTTAGGAATAGGGCGGTAGTCCAGTCTTCCAGAATCTCTGTTTTATTTACTGCGTATATTAGCTTACTAGTATTAAGTACCTCTTTTACTATCAGCTGATGGTATCTAAGCATTAGCCGTGTAATGCGTCCACATAGTGCTACTCGGTCACAGTTAGGAATATACCATAGGAGACAGTTATAGGCACAGTAATTGGAGTTAAATTTAAGCTCTAGAGTAGGGAAGTCTGGTTTTAGATTATACTTTTTAAGCTAGGGCATTCTAAGAATTACTGGTATTAAGGGTAATAACTTTATAACATAGAAGAGTATGGATTCTATATAGTGGCCGATTATTATTCTTGCTATAAAGTAGTGGGTAATAAAGCTAGATAGGAGTCCATTAGTAAGGCAAAGTGGTTTTAGGACTAGGAGTCTTTTTATTATAATATTATACTTTTTTACAAGCGAGTCTTCGTCTGTAAATACTAGTGCTATACTACCACTGTCAACAAGGCTTACTATTTCAATAAAAACTTATAGGAGTGGGTTGCGTAGTAAGGAGAGATAGGTTTAAATAAGGATAGTATTCCTATTATTGTTTGCTATTCTAAGGTTAAGTAGTAGCTAACTTAGAATAAGATCAAACTAATCTAGTAGCATAGATCTAATTCTTTTATCCTCCTCCCCATATGGTTCTAACCCTTAGAGGCGACTTAGTCCAAGGGTTAGTCTTTTAATAACTAGATTATAGGGCTTAGCTAGTGGCTGTGGTCTTAGCTAGTATATCCTAACGTATCAGTCTCCAACGGTGTATATATGCTAAAGGGTACTTCGTCAAGGACATGGCCGGTCTTACGGTTAGTAGCAGCATAGAGCACTTATCTATAGCTTATGTACGGGACCATCGGCTGGGGCTATATTAGGGAAGGGAATTACAGGGGTAGGTCTCTATATCCAAACCTATATCCCTATCCGTGGTTGTTATTTTGGTTACTAATCCCTCTGCTAAAGAATCCGCCGCGGCTAGAAAGGGGTTGGCGCGGTAGCATCAGAAGGGGATTTAGGTTTGTTTTAGGGTCATAAGTATCTTTCTAGTGGCCAGGTTAACCACATGCCAGGCAGAGTCTATTATCCATATAATATCTTTAGATGTTATTAGGGAGGCTACTACTACCACCACCAAATTTAACGGCGTTAAGGTCCATTGGGTTATTCTATAGTGCTAGTACTAAGGTATTATTGTTAGGTAGTGTAGGTCAATAGCCGCCAGCGGTACTTAGCTTAGCGGTACTTAGCTTAGTATAGTGGGCGTGGTTCTATAGGTTATAAGCGAACACGTCCATTTACTTACTCCAGCCCTCATAGTCAGCATCATCGATTTTGCGGCTAAGGGTAAGGGCTAAGTCCTTTATCTTAGACGAAATATTCTTTCTAAGTAGATCCACCTTTTGTTCCTTAGTCTTATTTGCTTTTATTATTAACTCATTAAGCTCTGCTTTTTAGGACTAGTAATTACGCTTGCCTTAGTTTAAGGTGTCTAATTTGTTCTCAGCCGCTTGGGTTATATCTATAGTCTTATAGTGCTTCTTTATGTACGCAAACATAGACTCTCGGTTAGAGAAGGCCCATTTACTTAGGTTGTTTGGGTATATACGTAGTATATTAAGGCCATGCTTAACATAGTTATAAGCCTTATCTGTCAGCATGTCTAACATATAGAGGACTTCGTCCATTAGGGTCTTAAAGCACTTTGTATCTCTATAGAAAACGCCTTGGATCTTTGTTTCCTATATTTTAAATTTTTCTTGCTTTTTAGTTGGCGATCCCTTGCCATTAAATAAGGTAGGGTCTTTTACTTTACACTTTTTTCTATAGGGCTTAGCTAGGGGAGGAGAGCTAATAGCGGTGTTCTTATCGGCAATAGTTTGGGTAAGTGTAGTAATCTAAGAGCTTAGGCTTTATATAGTCTTAGTATATACCAAAGCTTGCTATTCGTATTGCTTTATACATAGTTTAAGTATCTTAAGGGAGTTAATTCTGTGTTAAGCTTCTTTAAGTTAGGACTTTACAGTCCGGCCTTTATTATAGACTGTTTAAAGACCGCTCTTGACGCTAGTCAAAAGGGTTGTATATATAGAGAGGTGCTGAAATGTTCCTACTATATTAAGGTCCTTAGGGTACTCCAGACCACTCCTAATTGCCTAGGCAATGTTGGTATAGGAGGTATTAAAGAGGCGGGCGAGCGCTTTGCGTATATTTGCTAATGGGGTATTCTGGTTACCCATTTTAGGGGATCTAGGCAGGGTAATTAAAATCTATAAGGCTGGCTGTAATACTAAGATTATTTAGGACAATACTAAGATTGTTTAGGACTGTACTAAGATTGTCTAGAACTGTGGTATGGTGGTATTAGTCGCGCTAGGTCGCGATTATACTGGGAAAATAGAGACAGTGGACTAGGGAGAATAAAGATCGTAATAGGGCGCAAGAGGAGATACCACAAACTGTCACAGTGCTGTAATGCTAATAGGCTGAATAACTACATTGTGGTATGAAGAGGAGAAGGAGGTAAAAGGGGGTATTATACACAAATAGTAGGGGCAGCTGCCAAGGCGCTAGTGGTGGGCCAGCCAATAGTAGGAAACAGTACAAGACAGTACGCGTCAGGACTGTGCCGTGACACATACTAGGGCACTATTAGCTATTCTTATATTGCTTATAGTTTAGTTTAAAGGGTTCCTAGCTTTATACCGCTTAGTATATACCTTAATTTAAAAGAGGCCTTAATTAATAGCTAAGTACTAGTCTATTAGTTCTTTTAGCGTCTATATAGTAGTAAAGACTAGCAGGATAGCTCGCTATAGGTCTAAAGTAAGCTTATTAAATAGGTCTAGTAGCAGATCTTCTTAAGCGATTTAGGCCTAGCTAGCTAGGTATAAAAAATGGGTCTAAAAAGCTAAGAAGGTCTCTATTATTTTTATATTTAGGCCTTTATAGTTAAAGCGGTCGTTTTATACCTTAAAGGGGTTCTTATAAATAGAAGATAAGCAGTTAATTATTTTTTCTTTAGAGATAAAGGGGTCTACTAAGTCCTTAGCGTATCGCGGACGTAGGTGCGTTTAGGTATCCCCGCTAGTACAGCCAAAGATATAGGCCATTCTGGCTTAAGGGGTAGGAAAGTAGTCTATATTAACTTTAAGCTTATCCCATAATTGGAGCTTTTAGTTATTAAAGGTGGGATTAGTTCTATCTATAAGTAATAGGGGGTCTACAACCTTCGCGGACCGTAATTATACTATATAGGCCTTAGAGGATCTACTAAGGCACTAGGATAGGGCCTATAGGACTATAGCAAGTCTCTAGGTATTTAATAATAACTTATTATTAGATATAGGGGTATCTCTAGTTTTAAGCAGCTCTTATAGTTATTTAATTTTAGTATTAGCTGCTATAAGCTCCGCCTAGGGGGTTAAGATAGTAATTGTTTTACTATTAGAGGTATTTAAGGGTCCTATAGTGGCTTTGCCGACTACTATATTTCTTAGCATAGTGGTAAGGGTATTAGGTAATTCTAGGTAATTTTTTCAGAGGTTATAGTCTGTGCATGTCTGGTTCTTAGGGTTCTGTCCTGTTCTTATAGTCCTAGTAATATCCTTTAGGTCCTATTCTATGTCCTTATCCTATTTATAGTCTTATAGATATATTTAGGTTCCTTCTTAGGAAGAAAGAGTAGTATAAGCTTTAGATAATATTAGCAACTTAGTTAATTAAGGTTTAAGCATAGCAAGAAGGACGTATGTAAGCCTATATAATTGGATTGTCTATAAATAAGAATCTAAAGCTAGAGAAAGGAAAGGAGAAGAAGAGCAGCGCCGGTTAAAGTAGGGTTCTTTTATGCGGTCTTCTAGTTATATAACCATAAGTTTTACTAAGTTCTGCTAAGTTCTGCCAGCTAAGTTCTACCGTTTTCTGCCGGAGCCGTAACACCTGTGTTAAAGCGTATCTTAAAATCTACTTTTATAAGCTAAGGATATTTAAAAATAAAGTTATAACCTATAAAGTTAGTCGCCTAAAAGGGTTATAGGCCAACTACTTTAGTACGGTTATATATATCGGCTACTAAGACTATAAGCTTATAGGTATTATATAGTTTAATCTAATACTTATCTAAAAAGCCTATAATAGGTTTCCGCCACCCTAGTAACGGGATAAGTTTATACTCTTTTGCTAAATTATATTATATAAGATTAATTTCTGCGCCGCTGTTATAAAGTACTTAGAACTAACGTATCTTACCTATAGGGAGTATTATTTTTAGCTTAATAGAAATATAAAGAGTCTTTCCTTTTATATCTTGCCCTAATTATAGCTAGAAGACGTCTGTAACTAGGACTTCTCTTTTTTTGGTTTATTAGTGCGTTTATCGCCCTACTTATTTTTCTAATAAGAATATCCTTTTAGCTTCTTGGAGTATTTCTATAGGGGTATTAGATAGGTATTAGGTTAGCTATAGGAATCTCTTCCACTGCTTAAGGCTCCTAACTTTAACTATTCCGAAGTTCTCTTTAAAAATGGCTTCTTTAAGGCTTAGGTCTACCCTATATTGCTATTAGAGTGCCCGCGCTTTTAGTTACCCCCCCAGCTTTCTACTAGAAGAGGTTTAGTTCCTTACCATATTCTTAGCGTTTACAATCCCTCGTTTAAAATTAGTATATATAGTAATCCGTAATAGGGCTCCTATGCGCCTTATTTTATTATAAATTACTAGCTTAATTTTAGCCTAAATAAATCCGATTTTCTTCTTCTTATAGATGCTACTATCCCTATTTTTAAAGGGCTCTAGATTTATCTATTATGTATAAGTTTCCACAAAGTTTATAAACTGGCGGAAATCTTAACGGTCCAGCCATATACCATTCCAGAATTATTCTATATTATTATATTATATAACCTATAGACTTTAGGTCTAACTATTTAAGAAGGTCTATAGCTATAGTGTTACGGGATACCTCTATAATACCTTACACACGTCTATCTATTTCCACCAACGCAGTGAAAAGAGACTAATCGCGAAACGGCAATCTAATGGCAATTTAACGGCAATTTACCGCATTCTGCTATATTCTACCAAGTCCACTAAATCCTACTAAGTTCTGCTAGGACCGCTACTTAAATCTTATTTTGCTCTATGTATATATTAACTAAGCAACTAAGTTTACAATATATACCCTTTTCCCCCGTTTCCTTGCCTTCTCTTTTTACGCAATATCTTAACTTTATTACGCAGTTTATATATATAGCTTAATAATATCTACTTCGCTATATACTATTACTGCTTGTACTTACTCCGTGATATATAGCTATATAGTAACTCGCTCTTTATTAAGTTAATTAAGCGCAATATAGTTTAGTACTTAGTCTTTAGTCTTACTAATAATCCATTATATACGTTCTTTGGTATTATCTTATATTACTAGCATCTTAAAGAAGTTATCTATTTTATAAACCTAGTTGTCCAACTATTAAGCGCTAGGTCTATAACGGAGTCTAAACTACTAAAGGTATAAGGGCGTAAAGAGGCTTTGGGGAAGAATTAAAGGAATAATATAAATTCTATCTAAATCTAAGGGTATATAGCTCTTGCAGAGAATAAGACGTTGTGGAAAAAAGAGAAAGGAATAATAAAGGAATCTTATAATTAAATAGTTAGGGGTCTTAGTGGTTAATGCGTGCATATATATACACGCAGTCTTTAACAGACTTTAGTAGAATTTAATTAATCTATTAAAACTTGGCAGGAGTTAATAAAGCTAGTAGAATTTCATAGCATTTAATTAATGCGTTAGAATTTATCTATTAAGTGTTTTACTAAGACATTTCTACTATAACTAGGCTAGTCCCGTTATATAAGGCTTTAGCTAATTAGTCTATATTCTTTTTCTATTTAATATATAGATGCCTCTCTAAGTCTTCTATACCTCCTTAGGTATTAGGTAGCCCTTAAAAAGCTCTTAGTCTTAGCTAGGTTATAAAAAAACTTATTTAGCCTAAATTAAACCTTACTACAGTGCCAAGACATTAGTTTCCCGACACGAACACAAAATTGCGACCATCAAAATTCCAACCCAAAGATCGCGACCTTACTACACCACAATGCAACGCTCGTTGGGCACCGAAATTAGTGGAAATAGAAGGCCTGGAGCTGAGCTTTCAGAGACTGCAAGAGCTGGAATTATTGCCGCGTCAGAGGCTAGGGTGTCAAAGCTCAAAATCGCCGCAGAATATCGCGTCAATCGGTTGACTGTTTACGATACAATTAATCAATGGAAAAACTACCACATACTCGAATCTCTACCAAGACCCGGAGAGCCCGAAAAGCTTACTTGATACCAGAAGCGTCTGCTTATTTAAATTATACGCATGCACCCCCGAATTGACTATGCAGCTCTTAAGTGCCAAGTTATAGGAGTCACCGTTTCGCACAAAACTTTATACCGTTTCCTTAAAAAACACCATATTATAAACTGGCGCGCTAAAAAGAGACCAAAGCTGACGCCAGCGGTAGCTTAATTGAGGCTTCGTTGGGCCTAAAAGTATAAGGGATTCCCTTAGAGACGAGTTAAGTTTTCTAATAAATATTCCTACGAACGTGGCTCTGGAAAAAAGCCTATTTGGGTCTTCTAGACGCCTCTATAAAAGTAGTATTACGAGTTTATTAAAGAGGTGTCTAACGGAAAGGATCTTACATAGATGGTTTACGCTTGTTTTTGGTATAACGGTTACTTAGAGTTAATTGCTATGGAAAGGGATCCTCTAGCGCTAAAAGAAGGCTATAGCGCCTGAAGCTATATCTAGGCCTTAGAAGACGGTCTTATACCAATCTATAAGCCTTTAGATATCTACTAGATAGATAACGCTTCAATCCATGCATTAAATCTTATAAAGAAGTGGCTGGAGACATACGGTGTTTAGACCCTAGATTTCCCTCCCTACTTACCCAATTTAAACCCAATTAAGCACCTTTGGCTGGCACTAAAAAGGAAGGTCCTTAAGCTTTATCTAGAGCTTGAATAGATGGGACAAAGTAAGGAGGATCTAGAGCGTTTAATTAAGGCGTGCAAGGAGGCGTGGATGGCCCTTAATTAACGCCTTATACAGCGCTTAATTGACAGTATGGAACGAAGGCTAAGGGCGGTAAGAAAAGCAGATGGCTGGCAGATAAAGTATTGACTATAATTAAATTATCTATATACTCATTTGGCTGTATTCAATTACTGCGGCGTTATACGACTATTTAAAGTTGGGTTGATTTTAGTGAGAATTTACGTGTTGGGAAACTAATGTCTTGGCACTATAGATCTAAATTTGCCCTTAAAGGGTTCGAATATATTTATTAGACCCTATATGTATTGAGGAGCTCTTGCTACACCCGGCCTAAAAAGACTAAAACTAACTAAAAGAACCCTAAAAAACACCCAGAGAATCTCCCTAAGATGTATACATTGCAGGGGAGGCACACGTCAAACGATAGTGGTTTGTACTTGCGCGCAACCGCCAGAACCACGCCTAGTAATAGCCCTCCATAATAAAGATAGGTGAATACCACACTATAAAGCGAAAATACCTCTATTAAGAAGGCATCTAATAAAATATAAAGCCTATTAGACGCGTTTAGTATCTAGGATTATAGGGGAGTAACTATTAGCTATAATAAACTAACGTAGCTAGCAGAATGGCTCTGCCAGTTTAGTAAACCTTAGGCGCCCCTCTAGTAAACCCTTAATTAAATCCTCTAATGGCTAAGCAAAATTAAAAATAAATAAAATCCCCCTTTACCGGTAAACCGTACCTAGGCCGCTATAGCTGCACTTTTATAGCATAGGGAACCTACCCCCCTTAAGACAACAACTAGGTATATAATTATAATATAACTAAATATAGAAAAAGTAGAGGGGCTTAGGGGACAATTAGAAATAGAAGTCCTTATAGAGATTTATAAAGAGGTTTACAACACTATTATAGTTTAACACCTTAGGAGCAGAGATATTAAAGTTACCCTAAAGGACTAATAGGTAAAGGAACAAGCTATAAGGGTAGGGGATAGGCTAGGAGAATATATTGGCATAAAGGTACTCTATAAGGATTACCTAGTTAAAGTCCTAGTGGTTCCTATAAGCCTTAGAGTAGAAAAGGGACGCTAGGCAGACAACACAGCAATTATATAGGAGATAGTAAGATAAACGGAACGCCTTATACTAGAACTTAAGGTTACCCAAATCTAATAGCTTTAATAGGAAAATGCAAACTAAGTATATAATAAGAATAATAAGAGGATATAAGGGTTGCTAAAGACCTACTAGGGAGATGCTAGTTAAACACATAGCTCCCTTATTATTAGCACACTTATACTAGAAATGCAAAAACTTCTTATCTAAAAAGGAATAATTATAAATGGCCTTATATATAATATAAGGCTTTATAACTATAGACTATACCTTAAATAATACTATTGCCGTGTATAATAGGGACATACCCAATCTATATACGCAGTATAGATGTGCTATGGCCACTGTGCAGGCCCCTATAATATAAGATACTACTTAAATTAAGACTAAATAAAATATGTAAACTACCACTAAAGCATATATAAGGCGTAGGAGAGAGAAGACTATATTAAATATAGGAGATAGAAGGCAAGAGCTTAATAGCTATAGGAATAACTATATACTAGGTTATATAAATGGAAATAATAAGCAATAAGCTAGGGGGATATAGGTGCCTTCCTAGCGTTTCCTATCTTTAATATTGGGGGGCTAGGCCAGCCATCCTAAGCCTTAACAGGCTAGAAGCGACGCCGTGTGATATTACTAAACTAAATAGGGATATAAGGGTTATAGGGGATATAAGGGAGAGGACGCCCTATAGGAAGACCCCTATAGACAGCTATAGTAAGCTTAAGACCAGGACAATTAAGAATTAGACTTAATACGGCAAATATAACATTCGCAGCTAACCTATAAAGGTTATATAGCCAACTAGTAAGATTAGGGGAAGAACTAAAGACAATAACAAATTTAGATATAGAAGCGTTAGTAAGTATATAAGATATAGGAATGGAAAGCTCTATATAAAATAAGTAGCAACTAGGGTGTAGATATAAGAGATAAAAGTTTTAAAAATCCTAGAGAAAGTAAAAATAAAAGAAGTGAGGAATAAAGGAGAGATAAAGGACCCTTACTAGGGGTCCGCTACTTATCTATTATATAGTATAACTACGGCAATATAAACTACTATCTTGCAAGGCCCCTACTAGATAGTCTAGACCTAGAGAAATACTATATCCTTACTATATAAGAGCCGTATTATAATACCTATATATAATTAACATACTACCCCTAAGGATTCTAGCTTCTATACAAACCAAAAGCAGCTATATGCGTGTGCTTTATAATTAGCAAAGCTATTAGCCTATCCTTATAGTTATAGTAGGCAATTAACCTAGATATTATAGTTATAACAATCTAGATATATAGGGGACCGGTATAAATCATTAATATATATAACCCTAGGGTTAAAGGGGTCCTATAAACAGAGAATATTATATTAGTAATAAGCTTACTAGAAACTAAAGGTATAGAGTTTATTCTATTAGGAGATATAAACCTCCACCACCTATAGTAGGGGGGTGTTTATATTACTGCCAAATAATAGATAAAGTGCCTATTAAGAGCTATAGATAACTATTATTATTATTTATTGCTTAACGTCCGATTTGGATCCCTATTGGGCCTACGCAGACTACTCCTTATATATATATAGGGAGAAAACTCTTTTAAGAAAACCCTATAATCCGTCTCCCTGTCTTTTAGGACTTGCCTATAAGGCGCCTGCGAGTTACCTATAGTGCTCTACTACCTTACTTTTTGACCTCCTTGGGAACTACTGCTGCTATAACAAGCCTATAGACGCGCTAGTATTGTAAACTTTACTTTACTACTATAGAGTTATTAGGGGGCGCCTATTACTCGCCCCTTTGCCTTTTATTACTATTTCCTTTGCAACCCGAAACTGGTCTAGTATATTTTAGCTAATAAGCTACTAGGTAACCGCCTTAAGACCTTTTTATGTTAAGAGTAGTGTGTTATAGTTCTCTGTGCCAGCTACTAAGAGTATAGCTTCTTAGTTGGTGCGTAGGGGGCATAATAGTATTACGTATTTTAGTGTCTGTCTTAGCTAGCTATATTTATATCTTAGGCTGCCTACTAGGATACCTACCTAGTAGAGCCAATATTTTAGTCCTATTATCCCTATTCTTAAGAGTGTTGCCATTATATTTTCTGCCTTTATTAGGCCTTCTTAGAGCTTTTAAGTGTTTACCCCCTATAGCGTTAACTATGCCACGGCTTAGGTTTCTCTTGCCTAAGTCAGCCTCTATACCTTTAACTCCTATACACCTCTCCAGCGTTAGTCTAACTAGTATTATATTACAGAAGATAGTTTCCTAGCGTTCTTTTATGCTCTACTTTAGCTCCTTTCTCTTTCTTACTATTGTCTTTACTGGCCTCTTATACATCTCCCTTCCTCCTCTATATAGGCCTAGGCCTTAACACAGCACTATTCTTCTTCTGCTTTTTTTACCTGTTTCTCTAATATCTCTTCCCTACTTTTAGGGTTGTTAGTTTGTTCTCCTATAAGGCGCCCTAGGGTCCCTCTATAGTTTATTTAGGCGTGTCTTAATATACTTTATAATATTAGAGTTATATTTACTTTACGCCCTTTATATTGCAGCGGCTTTAATATATAGTTATAGGGGGGGAATATTGGCTTCCTTTTTAAGCAGTGCTGTGGCCGTTTGCTTATACCCGCCTGTTATACTCTAGAGGCAGGCTATTTAGACCTTTTGGAGTGGTTTAAGGAGTGATTTAGGGGGGCCCTTCTCGGTTTCTCTAATGGCCTAAACACTAGATCTATATATTATAGTTAGCCGGATAACTACTATGTATAGTAGGCGTAACCTCTGGAAGCATAGACCCTATATAGAATTAACGATCCTAGATAATATAATATACTGTGCTTAGCCCTTACGGGCCGCTTATACCGTATATACGCTCTACTAGAGCTTACTATCTACCTATACTCCTAATACCCTTAGACCCTAAACTAGTTAACCCCTAAAGCCTTAGATATAGATTATATGCTAGAGATCTATAGATTGGTTGCGTTTTCTTATAAAATAGATTAGCTGGTATTTCTCTAGTAAGAATTAAACTCTATATTATCTTACCTATTTTATATAGGTGTTATAGGCTTTCTCTAGTGTTCTATAGTTCTCTGTAGCTATTAGCCCGTATATAATTAGGTTTATATCGTTAACAAAGCCTATCCCCTAGGTCGCCCCTTCCTTAAAGGTGTTAAGTAAGTTGCTTATAAAGAAAAGGAAGAGTATAGGTAAAAGAGGTGATCCTTATAGTATACCTATTATAACTGCGATAGGGGGGCTCTAGTATCCGCTAAAGACTAGTAATATCTCTTTCTAGCCTATAAACCCTTAAATAAATTGTATAATCTATTCTAGGAAGCCCTTTACCCTAAGGATATATAGGAGGCGCTTATATGGTATATTATTATAGGCGCCACTAATATCTAGGCTAAGCATTAATACTACAAAATCCTTGCGCATAGCCTATATAGTTTTAATAGTAATAGCGAGTAGTATAAGTGCTAATAGTGTTAAGCAATTCTTTCTTGCCCCTATTTGGCTTTATAGTAGTAGGGCGTGTTCCTCTACTATATCTGCTATATGGTCCGCTATAACCTTTTCTAAGATCTTACTTAGGGTGTTTTTTAAGGCAATAGGGCGGTAGCTTCCTAGGATTAAGTAGTCTACTTTACCTTCTTTTTATAAGACAACCGTTATTATAGATCTTCCAAGTCGCAGGTAGTAGCCTATTATAAAGCATACTCTAGCTATATTTACAAGCCAAGGTGCTATAAGTGGACTATAGGTCTTTAAGGCTTTGTTTAGAATTCTATCTGGTCCTAGTACTGTATTATTTAAAAGGCGACTAATAGTTCTAGCCATTTCTTTAATTGTTATATACTAGCGTCTATATATTGCTTAGTAGTGTCCATCTCAGTAACGTATAATGCTAAGACCTCCTGCAATATTCGCGAATATTAAACGCAGTCACTACGTGGCTAATTCGCTTTCAATACTATTAAACTCATTAATATTTATTATTTATTCATCATTTATTTTGTTCAAGAATTATTTTATAACGCTATTACCGCTCATAACCAACTAGGATATCCGTACGCGTGCATAATCCCAATAAGCAAACCCATCCAGACGACTTACCTTAACTACACTATTATCTACAACCGCTACACCCTCCTCCATTAGTCCTATAATGCCGTCTGAAGCTGATATACGCGCCACTGCCGTAGAAGAGCGTAAAATTGCTAGAGAGTAAAGGGAACAAGCCCAAGATAAAAGGGAGATTCAGAAGTATAAGGAAGAGCGTAAAGTACGCCTAGCGGAGAAGGCTCGCCAGCATAAATACCACCAGGCTCGAATGGCTTAATTACAGTTAGGCGTGGCCGCTTTAGCCTTATAAGCCACCACAATAGCTGCTACAGCTGATGCCCTTGGTGAGCCTCTCCCTCCTAGCATAAAGTCGCTTAAACTCCGCCTTTCTGGCGTTACAAAAAGGGATTACCTAGACATTTTTAAGGGTACCTTTGATCTAGTAAACCTCGCCCGCCTTTAAGTCCATACCGCTCGGGTTAAGATCGCCAATAAGATATAGATTAAGAACGGTACTCTAATTATAAGGAAGGCAAAGGCAGACAGGAAGCTATTTACAGATAAAGGCGTCTAGTTTAAAGGTTTTACTAATTATGTAGTTATTACTAGCGCCCTCTATATATGCCTGCCGGACCTTATTGCTAGCATGCTTCTCTAGATAAATATAATTCGCATCTTATTAACCCAGTATATCTAGGTAGGTTGTATACTTAACCTAGTACTTAACTACTACACCTTTATAATAACCAATGGCCAACTAGAGCCCGCTAATTGGCAAATGCCAGCCTAGTATATAGTACCATACCTTACAATATCTAGTACTATCGGCTTTGCCGCCTTAAAGAGACCTAGGTTGGATACCTCCTATACCTCTAATACCTACCGCAAGTTTAATAGCAGAGGCTGCGATAATACAGCTTGCAAATACCCATATAAGTGCTTAAAGTGTGATAAAGATTACGCCGTATTATCTAAAGCTTACGCCTAGAAACAGCAAGGCGAACCTTACAAAGTAGGGTCTAGCCTAATTATAACACCAACTTTTATTATACGCCTAGGACCTAGGCCTAATACGTCACTATTATTCCCTACCTTTATAAAGGCGAAGGCTCTCTACTACTCTCTATTACCCCTAAGGATCTTAGTGTGACACTCCCTTCTATCTAACTACCCAGGCAATCTACTAGCTGTCTTAGTAGGCATCCTAATCTATAGCTGTGAGATAGGAGCCGAATCTATTCCTACCTTAAGATCTTATAGGAACCACAACTCCTCTTAGGATAACGCCAACCTTATCTCTAAGAATATAATATCAGACCTTATAAAAGGACGTATTAGAATCACAATAGGGCCTATTATAGTTTTACCTTTTAGCCTAGTGCCAAAATTAAATAGAGGATACCGCCAAATTTATAATCTCTCCTTCCTACTAGTATCTTTAGTTAATGACACAATCCCAGAAGAATATGGAGCACTAGTATACACTATAGTTACCGCTATTCAGGCCTACGTTATTTCAGCAGGTTATAGATGTCTACTGCTTAAGAGAGATATTAAAGACGTATTCCGTATAGTCCCCCTATCTTATAAGGCAAGAACATTAATGGGCTTCTCCTAGAAAGGTATTACCTACTAGAAATACTGCCTATCCTTCAGTCTTTAAACTGCGCCGCTTATATTCAATCTCTTCGCAGAAGGCCTACACTAAATACTCTATTCATAACTACCTTATGAGGTGGAACACTACCTAGATAATTTTATCTTTATCCTTGCCAACCCAAACAACTTAGCGGCTATTACCCAGACTTACATCTCTATTACTAACTCCCTAGGTATCCCTTAAAACGGCTCTAAGGATATAATAGGAACTATTATTAAGGTTCTAGGATATACTATTAACACCATATAAATGCAAACTTAATTATCACTACTAAAACAATTACGCGCTATTAAGAAGGTCACTACCGCACTCTAATACGGCTTATTATCGTTCCTTTAAGCCTAGCAGCTTGCGGGCTACCTTATATAGTATACCTATATAATTAGGCTTAGTTAATCTTACTCTAGATCCCTCTAGATCTTTATTACCACTTAGCTAGAGACTCTAGTAAACAAGTATAAACCTAGGCGATTTAGTACTAAGTTATAAAGTAACTTATATATCTGGCTCAACCTACTTACTATAAGTAATAGGGTATTATTCTTTAACGACATTAAGCGTGCCTATATTTATCTCTTTACTAACGCCTCTACCCAGTTTAGGTTTAGCGGCTTTTACTTCTTTAAGGAACTCAAACACAAGGATAACTAGTAGTAGTACACCACCAACCTCCCTTAATCTTAGGCGTTTAGTATATTGCCTAAGCCCAGTTAATAAGTAGACTATATTAATCTAAAGGAGATGCATGCTATTGCTTATATATTTAATCTATGGTCTACTAACTGGCAGTATAGCGCGCTATCCATTCACACTAATAGTATAGTAGTTTACCACGGCATTAAGAAGACTGTTATCTGTAGCATAGCAAACAAATTACTCCGCAAGATTATACTAGCTGCTATAGCTCACGATATTATAATATCTGTAAAGTGGATCCTAGGTAATTTAAATAGCTTAGCTAATACACTATCTCGGTTCTAGGCCGCGGCTATCTATCAGTTCTACCCACACTGGGCCCTTAATTTATTACTACTAAAGCTAATAAGTTTTTAATAGGTGCTGTAAACCTAATGGACTACTCACAACCGCCTATAAACTTTAAGGATAATGTTAACGCGCTATCCAACCTCTATGCGCTCCTTCTCTAGTATAGCCTTGCGCTAGCAACCCGTAGGAACTATTCCTTAGTAGTTAACAGCTAGAAGTTATACTGCATACTTAAAGGGGTCTCCCCCTACCCAACTAAGCCGTATAAACTAGGCGAATAGATTACCTGCTACGCGTTTGGTACCTTCCTAGCCATAGATAGGTAGGCTTAAGGCTAAAACCTTATAAGCCTACGTCTCTGCAATTCGCTTGCGTTACGTAGACTACAGCATCTCAATTATAGTATTTGAAGATCCTATAGTATACCAATTACTTGCTAGAGCAGCTGCTATCTCTCCCTTAGTAAAAAAGAACAAGTAACCCATTACTAGGGACATTCTAGCCCAGGTAGTAACACACGGCCCATTACTACCGGATATTAACACGGATGCCGTATCCACCCTTACATTTACTAGATTTCTACAGATAGGCAAGATTATATACACTATGGCGGAGCTTAAGAACCGAACGACCTTTCTAGTAAAAAAGGCCACCCAATATAATATCACCTTTACGCCTAGTGGGATAATATTCCGCCTTAAATAGAGCAAAGCTGATAAGCAATACTAGGGCGTTAATGTCACCATTACGGCGGTAGGCAGCCTATTATGCCCAGTCACTGCTATAATAAAGCTGTTTAATAGGGACCTTTAACCCCTTAACTCCCCCTTATTTAGTCTTAATAGTAAACCCTTTGCCTCTCTAGGGGTTTGTAAGATCCTTTCCTCCTATCTAGTAGCCGCTGGGATTAACCTAAGTAGCTACTTAAACTACTCCTTCCGCCAGGGCGCTGCCCAGTTCGCTAAAGATTTAGGGTATTTATATCAGTAAATTTAGTAACTAGGTCGGTGGTCATCAGAAGCCTTTTGCCTATATATTAGGACTAAGACCACTAACCTCCGTTGCCTTAACTCTCACTTCCAGCGTGGTGTACCGCTCTTAGCGTGAGGATTACTAGGTAGCAGGTTAAGATATCAAGAGTGCCGCTAAGGCGCTAGTGGTAAGCGAGCTAATAGCGATTTTCTATACCGGGCATAGAAAATCCTAATTAGTTGGCTTACAAGTCAGGGTCTGTAGAATATGGCAGAATATAGCAGAATACGACAATGTGGCAGAATATAGCAGAATGTGACAATGTAGCAGAATATGGCAGAATGCGGCAATGTGGCAGAATATGGCAGAATACGGTAATATCTTATTGGGCGTAGGAGCTTCGCTTAGGGATATCTGGTCGCTTTAGGGCAAATCCTTAGCAGATTTAAGTGCTAGGTACTAGCAAAATTGCTAAAAACTAGCCCTAGAGTGACCTTATAGCCATACACCTCCCAATTATACAGTAAAAATTAATTATCCCCTTACGTGACTGCAATAGATAGATACTAGCGTCTATATATTACTTGGCAGTGTCCATCTCAGCAACGCACAATGCTAAGACCTCCTATAATATTCGCGAATATTAAACGCAGTCACTACGTGGCTAATTCGCTTTTCCCACCCGCCATCCCTTACACTCAGTATGCATCACATATAAATAGCGCTTTAAAGCAATTCTTTAGCAGGTGCTAGGAACTAGCAAAACCACTAAGAACCCGCCTTAGTGTGACTACCACAGGTAGATAGTTTTGCAGCTATAGGCTTGCTGTTAGGGATATCTAGTCGCTTTAGGGCAAATCCTTAGCAGATTTGAGTGCTAGGTACTAGCAAAACCGCTAAGAACTAGCCCTAGAGTGACCTTATAGCCCTACGCCTCCCAATCATACAGTAAAAATTAATTATCCCCTTACGTAACTGCGATAGATAGATCGCTGTTAACCCTTAGGCGAGTTACCGGTGTTTTGCCAGTAATGTTACTAAGGTCTGCTAGAGCCGGTTAGGGGAAAAATCTTTTTATAAGAATCTTCGCCTTTTTATTATTATTGCTTATGGTCTATAGTTTGCCTACTCTTTATAGGGGTAGTAGGTATAGGTCTTCTGCTAAATGTCCTACCTTTTTCTTTACCCATCTTGCTATGGTCCAAAGGCCCTTATTATAGGGGATACTTAGGTTAGTAGTATATTTATTTATAAACTATCTTTAGTTATTTCTTGCTTCTTTTTTTAGGGTATTCTTTAGCTGGTTTCTTATGTCTTTATATTATCTCTTATCTTTAGGGTTATAGCTACTTATATATTTCCTTCTTGCTCGTCATTGGCTAGCCATAAGAACCGCGTATTATACGGACCATACGTGTCGCGTATAGGGGCCTAGTTTTAAGACCGGGCAATGCTCTTTTAGCCTATTTTTAATTGCTGCCTGGATCCTTTCTAGTCTTTAGTCAATTTCCTTAGGGGTGGCTAATAAGCCTTATTTATTTGGTATTGGGTGGATTTCTTCTAGGTCTTAAAGTTGTTGTTTAACTATATTAAGGAAACTATCTGTCTTAAGCTTCCTTATTACGTATCTTTTACTATTTAGTTGCGCCTTGATATCCAAATCTAGCTATATCTGGATAGGGATATAGTCTAAGGTAAGTGCCTATTCTTCTTTAGGGATACACCTTTCAAGTCTCTGGTATAGGCCATTGTCTATAAATATAAAGTTAATTGTACTTCTGGCGGTGCCTTATTGCTACATAATTGCTCCTAGGGGAGTGGCTAGCTTAAGGCCCTAGATGTCTATAGCTCTTAGTAGGCACTCTACCTATTGTTTAGTAGCGATATGGATACCCCCCTACTGCGGGTAGTAGAGGTTTATATCTCCTAATAGAATAGACTCTATACCTTCGGTTTCTAGTAAGCTTATTACCAATATAATATTCTCTATTTATAGGACCCCTTCAACCCTAGGGTTATATATATTAATAATTTATACCGGTCCCCTATATGTCTAGATTATTATAACTGCAATATCTAGGTTAACTGCTTACTATAACTATAAGGATAGGCTAATAGCCTTACTAATTATAAAGTATATACATATAGCTGCTTTTGGTTTGTATAGGAGCTAGAATCCTTAGGGGCAGTATGTTAATTATATGTAGGTATTGTAATACGGCTCTTATATAGTACGGATATAGTATTTTTTTGGGTCTAGACTGTCTAGTAGGGGCCTTGCAAGGCGGTAGTTTGTATTACCGCAGTTATACTATATAATGGATAGGTGGCGGACCCCAGCGAGGGTTGTTTAACTCTCCTTTATTCTTTACTTCCTCTATTTCCACTTTCTCTAGGATTTTTAGAACTTCTATCTCTTATATCTACACCCTAGTCGCTACTTATTTTATATAGGGCTTTCCATTCCCGTGTCTTATATTCCTACTAGCGCTTCTATATTTAAATTTATTATTATCTTTAGTTCTTCCCCTAGTCTTACTAGTCGGCTTTATGCCCTTTATGGGTCGGCTATAAATATTAGATTTACCGCGTTTAGTCTAATTCTTAATTGTCCTAATCTTAAGCTTGCTATAGCTATTTATAGGGGTCTTCCTACAGGGCGTCCTCTCCCTTATATCCCCTATGACCCTTATATCCCTATTTAGTTTAGTAATATCGCGCAGCGTCGCTTCTGGCCTATTAAGGCTTAGGATAGCTGGCCCAGCCCCCTAGTATTAAAGGTAGGGAACGCTAGGAAGGCACCTACGTCCCCCTAGCTTATTACCTGTTATTTCCATTTATATAACCTGGCGTGTAGTTATTCCCGCAGCTGTTAAGCCCTTACCTTCCGTCTCCTATATTTAATACAGTCTACTCTCTCCCACGCCTTATATGTGCTTTGGTAACAGTTTACACATTTTATTTAGTCTTAATTTAAGCAGTGTCTTATATTATAGGGGCCTATATAGTGGCCGCAGCACACCTATGCTGCGTATGTGGATTAGGTATGTCCCTATTATATATAGCGATAGCATCGTTCTAGGCATAGTTTGTGGTTATAGAGCCTTGTGTTATATATAAGGCCATTTATAATTATTCCTTTTTGGATAAGAAGTTTTTGTATTCCTAGTATATATATACTAACAATAAGGGAGCCATACGTTTAACCAGCGTCTCCTTAGCGAGTCTCTAGCGACTTTTATATCCTCTTATTGTTCTTATTATATACTTAGATTATATTTTCCTATTAAAGCTATTGGATTTAGGTAATCTCAAATCCCGGTATAAGGCGTTCCATATATTTTACTATCTCTTATATAGTTGCTGTGTTATTTGCCTAGCGTCCCTTTTCTACCTTAAGGCTTATAGGAACCGCTAGGACTTTAACTAGGTAGTCTTTATGGAGCACTTTTATGCTAATACGTTCTCCTAGCCTGTCCCCTGCCCTTACGGCTCATTCTTTTGCCTGTTGGTCCTTTAGGGTAACTCTAATATCTCTACTCCTTAGGTATTGGACTGTGACGGCGTTATAGACTTCCTTACGAATCTCTATAAGAACTTCTGTTTCTAATTATCCCCTAAGCCCCTCTGCTTTTTCTATATTTAGTTATATTATAATTATATACTTAGTTATTGTCTTAAGGGGATTAAGTTCCCTATACTATAGAAGCGCAGCTATAGCGGCCTAGGTGCGGTTCGCCGGTAAAGAGGGGTTTTATTTATTTTTAATTTTGCTTAGCCGTTGGAGGATTTAATCAAGGGATTGCTAGAGGGGCGCCTAAGGGACGCTAGACTAGCGGAGCTATTCTACTAGCTGTATTAGTTCGTTATAGCTAACGGTTACTTCCCCACAATTGCGGATACTAGATACGTCTAATAGGCTTTATATTTTATTAGATGCCTTCTTAATAGAGATATTTCCGCTTTGTAGTATGGTATTCGCCCATTTTTATTATGGAGGGCCATTGCTAGGCGTAGTTCTAGCGGTCGCGCGCGAGTGCGAACTACCGTTGTTTAACATATACCTCCCCTATAATATAGGCATCTTAGGGGGATTCTCTGGGTATTTTTCAGGGTTCTTTTTGGTTAGTTTTAGTCTTTTTAGGCCAGGTACAGCAAGAGCTCCAGTTTATATTTAGCTATAGATATCTAGGGCCTTAAACTAGCTACCCCCTTAGAAGCAATTATATAGTAATAAAGCACTGCTAGAAGTATAATTAATCTTATATTTATAGACAAAGGCCTATACTAAAGACTTAAAAGGTGCAACCCTAAAGAAAAATAGGTACTTGCCTTAGACTATATCCCTATCCAAATACAGCTAGATCTAGATATTAAGGCGTAACTAAATAGTAAAAGATACGCAATAAGGAAGCTTAAGATAGACAGTTTCCTTAATATAGTTAAATAATAACTTTAAGACCTAGAAGAAATTTACCTAATACTAAATAAGCAAGGCTTATTAGCTACCCCTAAGAAAATTAACTAAAGACTAAAAAGGATCTAGGCAGTAATTAAAAATGGGCTAAAAGAGCACTACCCGGTCTTAAAACTGGGCCCCTATATATAATACGCATAGTCTATATAATGCGCGGTTCTTATTGCTAGCCAATAATAAGCAAGAAGGAAATATATAAGTAGCTATAACCCTAAAGATAAGAGATAATATAAGGACATAAGAAACTAGTTAAAGAATACCCTAAAAAAAGAAGTAAGAAACAACTAAAGATGGTTTATAAATAAGTACACTTCTAACCCAAGCCTCCCCTATAATAAGGGCCTTTAGGCCATAGTAAAATAGGTAAAGAAAAAGATAAGGCGTTTAGCAAAAGATCTATACCTACTACTCCTATAAAGAGCAGGGGAGTTATAGGCCACTAACAATAATAATAAAAAGGTAAAAATCCTTATAGAAAGGTTCTTCCCTTAACTAGCTCTAGCAGACCTTAGTAATATTATAGGTAAAACACCAGTAACTTGCCTACGGGTTAATAGCGATATAATAATAGAGAAAATGGCTAGAACTATTAGCCGCCTTTTAAATAATATAGTACTAGGACCAGATAGGATACTAAATAAGGCCTTAAAGACCTATAGTCTACTTATAGCACCTTAGCTTACAGATATAGCTAGAGTATACTTTATTATAGGCTACTACCTATAACTCGGAAGATCTATAACAACAGTTATCCTATAAAAAAAAGGCAAAGTAGATTACTTAATCCTAGGAAGCTACCGCCCTATTGCCTTAGAAAATACCCTTAGCAAGATCTTAGAAAGGGTAATAGTAGACTATATAGTAGATATGGCTAAGGAACACGCCCTACTACTATAAAGTTAAATAGGGGCAAGAAAGAACCGCTTAACACTATTAGCACTTATATTACTCGCCGCTACCATTAAATCTGCATAGGTGGTGTAAAGGAACTTTATAGTATTAATACTTAGCCTAAATATCAGTGGTGCCTATAATAACGTACCCTATAAGCGCCTCCTATATATCCTTAGGGCAAAGGGATTCCTAGAATAGATTATATAATTTATTTAAGAATTTATAGGCTAGAAAGAAATATTACTAGTCTTTAGCAGATACTAGAGCCCCCCCATTATAGTTATAATAGGAATACCATAAGAATTACCCTTCTTGCCTATACTCTTTTTTTTCTTTATAAGCAACCTACTTAACTCTTTTAAGGAAGGGGCAACCTAGGGAATAGGCTTCGTTAATAACATAAACCTAATTATATATAGGCTAATAGCTATAAAGAACTGCAGAACACTAAAGAAAGCCTATAATACTTATATAGAATAGGTAAGATAATATAGAGTCTAATTCTTACCAGAGAAATACCAGCTAATTTATTTTACAAGAAAATACAACTAATCTGCAGATCTCTAGCATATAATCTATATTTAAGGCTTTAGGGGCCAACTAGTTTAAGGCCTAAGGGTATTAGGAGTATAGGTAGATAGTAAGCTCTAGTAGAGTGTATATATATTATAAGCGGCCTATAAAGGCCAAGTATAGTATATTATAATATCCAGAATTATTAATTTTATATAGGGTCTATGCTTCTAGAGGTTATACCTACTATATATAGCAGTTATCTGGCCAACTATAATATATAGATCCAGTGTTTGGGCCATAGGAGAAACTAAAAAAGGCCCCCCTAAATTACTTCTTAAGTTACTCTAAAAGGTCCAAATAGCCTACCTTTAGAGTATAATAGGTGGGTATAAGCAAATAGCCACAGCACTACTTAAGAAGAAAGCAAATATCCCCCCTCTATAATTATATATTAAAGCTACTACAATGCAAAGGGTATAAAAGAAGCGCAACTCTAAGGTTATAAAGTATATTAAGACACGCCTAAATAAACTATAGAGGGACTCTAAGGTACCCTATAGGAGAGTAAACCAACAACCCTAAAGTAGGGAGGATATATTAGAGAAACAGGTAGAAAAAGTAGAAGAAGAATAGTACTATATTAGGGCCTAGGCCTATATAGAGGAAGGGAGATACGTAAGAGACTAATAAAAATAATAGTAAGAGAGAGAAAGGAGCTAAAGTAGAGTATAAAAGAGTACTAGGAAACCATCTACCGCAATATAATACTGGCTAGACTAATACTGAAGAGGTATATATAAGTTAAAGGTATAAAGGCTATCTTAGGTAAGAGGAACCTAAGCCATAGTATAGTTAATGCTATAGGGGGTAAACACCTAAGGGCTCTAAGAAGGCCTAATAAAGGCAGAAAATATAATAGCAACACTCTTAAGAACAGAAATAATAGGACTAAAAGATTAGCTTTACTAGGTAAGTGTCCTAATATATAGCCTAAGATGCAAATATGGCTGGCCAAAACAGACACTAAAACACGTAATACTATTATGCCCCTTATACATCAACCAAGAAGTAATACTCTTAGCAGCTAGCACAGAGAACTATAATATACTACTCTTAATATAAAAAGGTTTTAAGGCGGTTACCTAGTAGCTTATTAGCTAAAACGTACTAGACCAGTTCTAGGTTATAAAGGAAATGGTAATAAAAGGCAAAGGGGCGAGTATTAGGCGCCCCCTAATGACTCTACAGTAGTAGAGTTAAGTTTGCGATACTAGCGCGTCCGTAGGCTTGTTACAGCAGCAGTAGTTCCCAAGGAGGTCAAAAAGTAAGGTAGTAGAGCACCACAGGTAACTCGTAGGCGCTAAGTAGGCGAGTCCCAAAAGGCGGGGAGATAGATCACGGGGTTTTCTTAAATAGAGTTTTCTCCCCACATGTAAATAAGGAGTAGTCCGCGTGGGCCCAATAGGGATCCGAATCGGACGTTAAGCAATGAATAATTATTATATATTTATTAGTAACTTCCTCCTATATGGCTTCTGAGAGCTTTATAACAGCTTCCTAATATCCATCTTAATGGATATTAGTATAGGGCTTCTAACTTTCTAAACTTAGGTTTAAGAAAGCTTTAGCTATAGAGGTAGTATAAGCACTAGTAGCTAGTATGGGTTTCCCAATAAGGCTTAGGTTGTAAGTTAGTGTTTAGGTTAAGGCCAGCCTTCGGCTAGCCCTTGGCACCTAGACCCGCGATGCAGCTTTGACCATGGGGGCTTAAAGCTAGGGGGGTGTGTCGATTCAGGTTGGATTTAGCCTATTACCCTATCCTTGTTCCTATTCCGGTTGTACTACTACCCCCTGTTTCAGTTACATAACCCCCCTACCCTTATTGCCTGCACCTACCTTATGTATAAATAGTTTCTTTTCTTCGTAGTTTGAATAGACAGAGTCTTCATTCTTTACTTACAATCGGTGCACGGACTACCCATCGACATCTGTTCACTCAACATGCAGACAGAGATCCCACATCCAACGCAGTATCTGCTTCCCATACTTCTCCTAACATTGCCTCTAGGCTGGGATAAGAAAATACAATCTATATTCTCTGACCCCATCACGAGATATATTGGCTTCTAGACCTAATTACTGGGCCAAATCGATAAAGAATCCACGGAACGGGGGTGAGTGCGAGGACAATAAATGCAAGTAAGCTTGTCGCCCAAGCAATTCCCAGACACTCGTACACTAGTGAAACTCAGAAACTTTCCAAAGTAATAGACGGACAAAAGAGAAAAAGGAGAGAGGAGACCTACTTTGGATCGTAAACAAGGGAAATGCGGCTCCAAGAAGGCTGCGAACCATAGCCACAGTTGCTGTTGCGGAGGCGCCCACGCTTGCCCCATAAACATCAATAACGTAAATGGCATACGACATCTACGATAAGCTTATACGTCAATTTATTGAACGAGATTTTCACTGCCGGCATCCGCCAGGACATGAGAGACCAGCGAGAATTGGGCAAGATAACTTACGAATACGAGAAAATTCCCAAACGCAAAAATAGCGGAGCCAACTATGGACATAATCCAGTGCACACCTGGTCGCGCGGACCAACCGCACCAGAAAAGCCCAACCGGGACAAAGATACTTCCGATCAGAGCTAGTAGCAAGCGCTTTTCTGGAGGAGGTTTGATTGCCTTGCCAGCGTTAATAGCTTGGACCATATTTCTATAAGAAATCCGGCTGAAGACTACTACGAGTATGAACGCGAGCACATTACCGACGGCAAGACCGAGGAATACGAGGCCTTGGGATCCAAGATCAAAATCGTAAGTTTTAATGAAAATATAAGGCAGGGCAGCGAAGAGCGAATAGTAAATGGCGAAGTTGAAACCGATATAAAAAGCAAACGTTCCTACAATGATTTCTGTGAAGAACATATTCCAGGGCCGGAATAGAGTCGACGTCAGCAAAAGATTCATCCTCCGAGATAGCGAGAGCTGAAAGCCGTCCGGTCCAGGAACCCCGAGTTTTTTTGCTCGACGGTTTAGTAACACCTTTTTGTAAGTTTCTCTCATGCCAATTGCGAAGAGACTGGCGGCAATAGTAATAAAGAGAAGGATCCATTGCGTCCAGCGCCAGCCTTTTGCCGGAACTGTGAAGCCACTGATAAGAGGTCTAGAATTGCGTACATCAGAGGTGGGCTCTCTTTATAAAATTCATTCGTGGTTGCTCCACTCACCCAAAGGAGGGACCAAGGAACGGAATTAGTACGAGAACGGCCATTGGAATAGCTCGATCTTGTGGCACCCAGATATCTGCGATTGTGCCTGCAGAGACACTCAGGACTGGACTCCCAAAGACCCCAGCAAGAAATCTGCAAATTGTTATTGCTACTATACTCTGGGACAAGCCTACACCTAGGGTAAATAGGGCAAAGAGAAAAATATATGGAACATAAGTTCCGCGACGCCCGAATGTCTCGCTCAGCGGCGCCGCAAGGATTGGACCCCAAGCTTGGCCGAAAACATAGAAAGAGTAGGGAAGAAGAGCAATTGTCGTAGAGACATGAAATTGCTGCCTGATCAGCTCCCTGCCTGGTATGTATATGGAAGAAGCGATGGTTCTGTAGTAGAGTATAAGCTACGGAAAGCTCAATCTTCAATAGTGGAAATATCTGACACTACGAATGCAAAAGCTGAAGGAACAGCCGTGTGGTATATCTTTCTTGCATTTGTCCAGTTGTAAGGGCTTTCTTCGTCATATGGCCCACTCCAATCCTTCACTGGTATAATCGTTTCAAGTTTGGGATGTGTGCCTAATCCTTTCGAAGCCGAAGAATTCCCCATAGTAGCTTCAAAATGGAATTGGCGTGCAAGGAACCAAGCCAGAGAATTAAATCTCGGGGAGCGACTCCGTTATTCGGTGATTGTTGGGTTACTTGCACACTGGCGGATATGAGCTGCAAAATCTGAAGAATAATTTTATCCCAAGTCAATCTCTAAGCTTTGCGTGAAGGCATCAATTTATCCTAAAAGCGGTAAGCCGGTAAGATTTATTTGGCCAAGAGATTTGGTCAATCCTACACTGCTCAGTAATCGTTTTGCATGCATATCGGTCAGACAAAGGATGTCACTATCTGCGCCATGCCCTTTATTAAGTATCCGCTAATACGGAAGACGTCTTCCGCAGCCAATCAAGTCGCTCGCTGGACCATCGCTGGAAAAGTATACGCGCTGGCTGCAAAGCCGTCAGCGCGCTTATCCTAATTAGGTAATTTATATAGATCTAATAGAGCTATAGAGTTATATTCTAGATTTTTAGTAGAACCTCTATATATATTAACGTATTTCACGGGTGAGCTGGTCAAACGGGTGAGCTAATCACTTCAAAAACACACCAAAAAATGGAAAAATCACACTTTAATATCTTAACAACCACTTAATAATAAATTTTAATAATTT
>Ga0307507_10002273_pt1 | contig 40923 bp, 44 predicted proteins | sample 7_EM_MG_FD_207223 | JGI IMG/M metagenome (GOLD analysis project Ga0307507, IMG submission 207223) | Populus trichocarpa ectomycorrhiza microbial communities from riparian zone in the Pacific Northwest, United States - 7_EM | ecosystem: Host-associated > Plants > Roots > Unclassified | place... | reverse complement strand
GCTCTCACCTTCATCACGAGCACGATCTAATTCCTCAAAGAACGAATCTAAATCATCCTCCTCCTCCTCCTCCACCTCTAATCCCGGACGAGGCTTTGCCTTCCTAGTCTCAAACCTCTGCCGGAACGCCTCCGCCGTCGTCTGCTTCGATATCTTCTCGGTAACGTCGACGAATTGACTTTTAGGAACCCGAACAACCCTCCTCGTTTTGTCACCCCCGTCCTCGTCACGGCCCCGTCGAGCGCGGGAGCTGGACGGCACAGAGGTGGAGGCGAAGGTGGAAGAAGCCATCAAGCTCTCCCTTAGGAATTCCTCGTCTATGTCTTCGATTGGCGGCGGCGCATTATTTTTGGAAGTGGTGGAGGAGAGGTGTGAGAAATCGATCTCCTTGCCAATTGTTAATCTTGAGTAGTCAGGTTCTGGGTCTTCGATGACTACATGATAGGATGTTAGTCATTTACTTGCTCGTTTTTGAGAGATGGGAAGGTTAGATACCTGGCTCCGCGCCGGGAATTTCCTCCTCTTCTTCGTATCGCCAGGCGTTGTTTTGTAAGGTTCGCTTCCGAAAGCTTGCTGAGCCTCCTTCATCTGAACCAGATTGTTCATCGGCTTCACTACTACTTTGATTCCCCATCATCGCCTCCCCTTCCTTCCCATTGTCCCTTGCTTCACTACTGGCTGGTGGTGCGTTCAGCACGGATCCTCCATCCTTAGCACCCTTCTCCTTAGCCTTCGCAGACCCCGCCGCCCCATCAACGACCTTCCCGGCAGCCTTCAGTTTCCGCTCATGTGCTTTCGTAGCTTTTCGATCCCATTCTAATCATTCTCGTTAACCCTTCCTATCCCTCTCATGGAAACACCCGTAGCAGACAAGCGAAAAAAGAAAAAGAAAAAAAAGAAGAAGCTTACTATTCTTGTGTAGCACCATCTCCAAAGCCTCTTTTCTCTCCTTTCACGATGCGGTAGACTTACCGTACCAGTAGCCTCCCACCACGGAATACCCTTACCGCCCGAAAGCCTCAATTATTATTCTATTTTTTCTCTTTCGGCTTAGAGTTGTGGTACGCGCCTGTGGGACCGTACGCCGCGGCGGTACAAAGTTCTGTATGTGTGATGATGGCGCGGAGTTGTCTTTAGGTAGGTGGGTTAGGTGAGTGGGGCTGGCTTACATACGGCAGGCAGGTTGACAGGTTGATGTGTCGGTGCCAATTGCATACTACCGTAGCGGTTGGGGAATTCCGAAGTAGGCCGGAGCACGGGGCGGCGGGGAACTACAATAATTGGTCTAGCGAGCAACTAGAACAGACTAGACGAGCGACCGAGCGAGTGATCCATGCGCTTATCTAAAGATGGCACCAGTAGATGTTTTGTGATGAGATGCGACAGCGTCTGCTCATGGTTGGGTATCTTGCGTTCTTTTGTTTTTCTGTTTTGTATCATCCCCTTCTTGCAGCGAACCAGTTACCGTATTGCACTAGAACGATATAGTTTGTTTGTTTGCTCGCTCGCAAGTTACAGTAGAGATTAGATTACCTACAAACACGGTCCCTATTGATAGAATGGGGGCATCACAGAACTAACTATCAAACTTCTGTTCGACGTTGGTGGCGCAGGGTTTGGTAAAGTCTTGAGCCAGAAATATTGGCGCAGTCATTGTTGTGCAACGCAACCAATTGCAATCGCATTGCCTCTACCACAATCCTACTATGTTAAGCTACCATATCAGAGAGCATCTACCAGGCATGAAGAAAGGGCATAATTTGTTCCTATTTCCAGATTGGGAAGCGAGCAAATCACCCTCCTACAGTATACAACCCTCAGAAACCCTTTCCTGTTAGATCGAAAGAAAGGCGTATCATAATTACGTGTCAAATGGCAAACCTAAAATTGACAACCACACTGAGTATTGTATTGTCTTACCAGAGAGAGCCTGAAAAAGGCAAACTGCAAACTTGAAACTTTAATAGAATTGTATAATATTATTATTATTATTACACTTGAAGTCTTGGTTGAGACGGGAAAGCCCACTTCTAACTGACGAAAATACCGAAAAGTGAAGAATCAGGAGGAGAGTTGGTTTCTAAGAATCAGCATACTGTACTGAAGTATGAGTATTGAATAATAAGAGAAAGATTTTTGACTCCACTATTTCCAGTAATGAACGTTATATTAAAAAAAAAAGTTCTAAAAACCACATAATTATAATACCAATTTGTGCATAGTTCTTTGTTTTACTCACTACTCGTAGTATAATAGCCGGAATATCAGTCACCGGAGTTTTACTTAACAAACTTAGTTAACCTATTATAATACTCCTCGTTGGAATTTTTTATCCCACCTATCAATCACTTGCTCATAAGTTGACCCAACCAAGCTCAGCGCATCCGACCTGACCACCCACCACCCGTTCTTGGGTAGTAACCGTGCAGTATCATTACTGATATTGTGCGGGAACTACACTTATCGTAACTAGCTAGATAGTGAGGTCCTTCCTCCACTATCGTATTAAAATTGCGGATATATATACCGGTACTGGATTGGAGATTGGATAAGAGATAACACAGCCCTATAGTATAGATGAGCTTTGACTATTATATAATACTAATGCGACATAAAAGGACGCTGTAGGTTTTTTTTATTTTTATTTTTATTTTTTACCACTTGTTCAGCACAGGACAGTATCCACTCGTTACAGAACAAGTACTGTACCGGTAGTTAGTTCGAGTAGTAACTAGACTACGGTACCGTAGATATTCCACCGCCAACCTTCTTACTAACTTATCATGAAACAAAGAAACTCCACATGGTACGACGCAGGACACTCCACACATCACCTGGGTCCAATATTACCACATGTGGCACTCTCTCCAACCCCTTAAATAAAACTATAAAGTGCTAACCAATTCCCACTATATCAAGCCTACTATGACACCTGCCATACCTACTTACCTACAGGTACTTACTTACTTACTAAACTCCACCACAGCCCCCATAAAATTGAATAAAATTCCGCCATCATCATTTAACACGGCACTTATGAACTGCAACACCGTTCCAAATTAAACCCCGTTTCACCCCTCCCCCCCCCCCCCCCCAAGCAAAGCAAAGCAAAACCCACGCGACATGACGAACAGTTTCAGATTACCGATAGCAACTTGTGCCCAGATGGGGGGGGGGGTGGAGGCTGATACACGTTACGATACGAGTACAAGTTATGGTTTTAGATTGTAAGGAACGAGGGGAAGGGAGGGGGGACTTGGTGGGTCATACCGGTACGGTAGTAGTAGAGTTAGAGTTGATCCGAGTTTGGAGTTTGTAGTACGAGTACTTTGTCTGGCATGTTTGACAGCGGCTGGTTGATGAGCAGTAGAGAGGTCTGTGCGCCGGTTTGGGGATTTCTTCACTTGTTCTCACTCGGTGGTGGTGGTGGTGGTGGTGGGACATGAAATATTATACTCGCAACTTGCAGTATCATACTGGCTACCTTTACCTAAACTTTATATAATTAATGCCCCACAGTTCTGACATTCCCGTACTTAGACAAGAAAAAAAAAAGAACCCAGCCAACAAACCAAAGCCTATTGACAGCAATCAAGGTATAAAAAGAACCACCCGTCCAGCACGCAGGTAAATCATTGCCGTACCACAAAATACCGAAACAACCAAAACAACAACCCAACAATAATAACATCCCTTTATTCAATCCAAGTCAATTCGATAAACCAAGGAATAACCAATTCACAGACAGACAGATAGACAGACATAAGAGCCACGCATGCACACGCCATCCCAAGGAAAATGAAATAGACCAGAAAAGAATAGAGAGAGGGAGGGAAGAAAAAAAGGGAAGTTTTTTTTTTTATACACCCCCTTCCGGTCGGCATCCTTAAAGTTTGCAATAACCCCCGTCCACGATCCATGCATGTATGCAAGATATAAGAAAAAGGAAAACAAAGAGACGAAAATAACCACTAATACGTCAACCTCTAAACTACCCTAGCCCAGCCCACCCCAAGCGCCTCTAATGCGCCTGGCAAGTTGAATATCCTTCTGCATAATCGTGACTCGTTTGGCATGTATAGCCAGAAGATTACTATCCTCGAAAAGATGAACAAGGTATGCCTCTGCGGCCTCCTGCAGCGCTAGTATCGCGGTGGACTGCCAACGGAGATCGTCGACCCCACTACCGCCAAGACCACTCAAGTGAGCGGCATTGGTGTAATCTAATGCAATTTCCCGGACCTACGCAAGATATTCCCATCCCATCCCATCAGCTGCCGTTCCCCCACAATCAGTGCAGAGGGAGGAGGGGGATGGAGAGACGTTACAAGGCGAGCGAATGGCAGTTTCCTAATTAATAAATCTGTACTCTTCTGATACTGCCTGATCTCACGAAGAGCACGAGTTCCCGGTCTCCAGCGGCGGGTGGTGGGCTTTGCGGGGACTGGGTCTCCGGCTGTAGGCCATTTTCATAAGACCAGTCAGTTAAACTCGCTACCCTCTAGGTTCTATGATTTTTGGAAAATAATAATGGGCCTATTGATCTCACCCTTTGTTCCAACACCACTAGGACGCTTCACGGTCTTCGTAGACTTCTTTAATGGGGTTTTCCCGCCAGTAGACTTGCGCGCGACGGCTTTGGCTGTCGCCATTTCCAAACCTTTGAATAAAAAATAGATTGCTGGTGAGAGTGCAATGCGATGGGTGAGGATGAGTAGGCAGTCAGGCAGGTAGACAGACAAGTAGCAGCAAGTGTGCTTATCAGATGGTGCGTGGGATGAATCGATGATTGGCGGGCCCTAAACGAACAGGGTAGGAAGGAAAACTCGAGAGAGGGCTCGAGGAGAAGGAGAAGGGTGGTGGGGAAATAGGTATTTGGACGGATGGTTCGGATGAGGGGGATAGTGTATCGGTTGGGAGAGGTTTTTTTTCCTCGTTTGGTCGCGGGTTGGTAGATTGTCGCGTTGGGGTTCGCCAAGACACGCGTTTTGGGCCGGAGAAGTCTGGTGATATCGTTTCCCCCAGGCTTTGCAGTTGCTGGGGTAACCACCAGAGTAAGGGTCACGTGCCTTCTCGATCGATTATCACTCGAATACTATACCCAGAGGGTTCTTGGTACCTTACCTAGATGACCTACTCGAGTAGATGCAGATAGATGATCAGATGCCCAGCTCTTGGTAGCGTAGCTGTAGCGCAATAGAGCGTCCGTGTTTGGCTTTTCCTCCGGGAAGCCATACTGTTAGAATGGTAACTATGGGCACCCCTTACATCAGAAACAGGGACAAAGGGACTTTACTCCCGACGGATGCGGCTTTAAGCTCATCTTTAATAAGCTCGTTTCAGCCATGAAATGATCTAACCTAAGATATCCGTGACGGATAGAGTTATCAACGATGGAGGTCGGTCGGTCCGACAGAAGTGAGAGACCTCCTGCCAATATCTGACGGGGGGGGCAGAGGGTGCAAGGCGGGTCTTGACACCGTGGCCTACCCATAGGGAATTTCAATAAATTTAGGTTTGGAACGTGATGGATCCCAACGGGTTACCACAGCAGTTGGCCTCAGCTCTCAATTAATACCTTCCGGAATCTAAAGCAAAGTAAGGACTCGAGCCTCTTATGTGTTCCGGCAGAAGTGTTGGGTCTGGGGGGGGTTGTGCTCGTTGATGCGAGCTTCCACAAGAGGTTGTTAAACGAGTGATAATATATGATTAAGATGACACCAGGATATTTTGGATGGCTCGTGTTACTCCATCGATCACCGTTACTGGTTGAATTCACTGTATTATCTGATGGACGTGGGCTAGGCATAGTGTAATATATCGAATTGAACCATCACTGGGCTCTTGGGCAGTGGGCACAAGTACTCGAGTATGGTGAATCCTCTTGGCGCCTTGTTAAGCCATCTATTCCCTGGGTGGCTGGATTTGTTTTACAAAACTCGACTTTTCTATCGACAATCTAATGAATCACTACAATAAACAATTTCGGATTATATCAAACAACGCAAGTTTATACTCTGTATCTAGTGGCCCGAGAAACAAGAGCTCGAACTGTAGTGTAGGGAAACCCTTGCAAAAGAAAAATCCTGCCCAACGCCTTCGACTCCTTGAGAAGGAAAAAACAAAGCAACAAAACGTGAAATAGTCTGTCTCGATCAAATCCGCCTTCCACCGTATAGGCGCTTAGAGAGGTATCCACACTCTCCTGTGCAAGCTAGCTGTGTCCTTCGACAACTTGGACATATGCTGCTGGCACGCTCTTCACAACGCCACCCTTCTCGACTTCTGCCCATCCACTTCCATCATCTTCCTTGACTAGCACGAACCTGTCACCTTCGATCATGCTGTGTTCTGCACCACTCCTTGCCTCGTAGTCGTATAGAGCTTCAACATGCTTTACTCTTTTGGCACCCCTCTTTGGCATTACAGCAGGGCCTTTCTTTTTCCCTGTGCTAAATGTTGAATTTGCTATTGATGCGTTGGAGGAGGAGTGCACGCTACTTGGGCGCGCTGCGGGCGACGGGTCGGCATCAATGTATGTGGCGGGAACAAGGCCTTCAGCATGCCCTGAGCGAACCATGATCCATCCTGACCCATCATCCGGCTCGACAATGACCACGTCTGCCCCTGCCTCGACACTTATTTCACCCTCGCCTGTCCCTGAATATGCATATATCATCCGCCCAATTTTCCCTCGCTTCCCATGCTCTGGGAGCTCTACTATGGGCTCAGGAGGCGGTGCGATATACCGCTCTGGCGGCGGAGCTATGACTCTATTCCTCCTCGGAGGGGCAATATCAGGAGTGGCCTCTAATTCAACGCTAGTTGCGCTAGAATTAACACCGGCTGACAACTTGCTGGCTGAAGGTTTAGTGCCTAATCTCCCCCCTGAGTAACTGGAGGATAGCGAGTTCATGGTGTTACTACGACTTAATTCCGTATCGTTCCCGTTCGATCCACCAATAGCCATGCTCGTCCGTTTTTCCTCTTTCAAGGCCTTTTTTGCAGCCTTGTCTAACACTCCCGGGCAAGCTGCTGGGACCTTCATCTCGCAGTGTTTGTGACATGAGTAGCCACAATCCTGACAAGTGAATCCTTTGCTTTTCAGGCCCCATAAAGTTTCATTGCAGAAGTCGCAATTTGTCGGGATTTTGAAGGTTGTGGCTTTAAATTTGTGAGTTTGCGTCCCACGTTCAATTTCACCCACAGCCCCCAAGATGGTTTCAATCTCGACTTGGAGGGTTGTTAGTTTTGTCGAATGGGGCGCCAATTCCTCAAAGTTGTAGAATATGCTCTGGGATGTATTAGCTAACTGAAATTATGTAAACTGAAGTTAACAAAAGAGGTCTCACTCTTGTGGCATCAATTTCCTTCTGCATCTTGGCTTCGTCTAGCTTAATAGTATCAACTAACTTCCTTAGCCCATCAATTTCCTTCCGTCGGGACTCGACATGTGTCTTTGCATCTTCAAGGCTTCGTCGACTCTTTCCTAGTAGATTCCTTAGGAAAACCTTGGCATTCTCATCAACGACTATTTCGTCGGTGTCATGCCATATAGGACTTGGCTCAAACACGAAGTTGGATGGCTCAGTCCAGCCTACTATGTTGTGTTTGGCAAACATTGCAGAGTCGTAAGCGGGGATATTGCGGGCAATCTCTGCTATAGCTCCTGAAAGATGGGATATGGTGTTTTTACGACAGGTTGAGTCAAGTTCGTTACTCAAGGTCCAGAGAGCATTTAATTTGGTGACACGGGTCTCGTTTAGGTCTTGTAAAGACTAGTAACACTCAGATATCAGTCGCTTTTGATGGCAAGGAAGGGGGTAGCACGTTGATTAGTTCCGGGAGATCTTCGTGATAGTACTTTTGCTTTTGTCTATTTGTGACAGCAATCTGTAGTAGATAGGTATTCTGGTTTGGTAGCATAAAAGTTAGCCCAGAGTTAGCACAAACATGGTTTTTATATAATAGACTAAGGGTGGCCACTGAACCCGACAAATTGAATGCTTACCTTTACATTGTTCATTTCGGCCAGCTGTGCTTGGTAAGACTTTTCAGCTTTGGGCTTTGCTGTGTCATAACTCTTGTCAACCTTGGCTCTCTTCTCCTCAACAACTCTACATGTCGCATCGTATGAGTCCTTGCTCTTCTTCAAATCGGAGTAGACCGAATCGCTTTCCGCTAACAGCTTGGCGGCAAATGATTCATGGCGTTTCCGATAATCTTCATAACGGGTTGCAATTGACTTAAGGGAATCGCATACTGCATTCGAAAGGCATGTGGCAAAATTGTCGTGCTCTTTCGAAACATATTCCGTTGTGGTAAGAATGGTGGTCCATGTAGTCAACGAGGCACTAGAATCACACGAAAGTGGTTAGAGGTGTGACCACGAAGAGGCACGGAGGGCCGATATCCATGACCAGTGAACTAGGATACCTTTCGAGGCTGCCGGGAGTCATAGATGGTGTATCTCCAACACTGAGGCTCGAGCTTTTTTTGGCCTTCTTCTCAAAGTATTTTTTTGTTAGAGCATTAAGCTTCGCAGCGTACTCCTTCTCTATCACTGATCTCTCACGGTAAAATGATTGTATATCATCGAGCCACGCGATCCCACTGGCGACCTATTGAAGATTGCGTGGGTCAGCCTTGTTCTTGGGCAAATTGATAAGGTGTGGATGGATTACCCAAGCGCTGATAGGTTTAAATCCATCCTGAAAGCGAGGTTAGCGATATAAAAAAAAACTGAGGAGAGCACAAAAAATACTAAAGGGAAAATCACACCTTCAATTCTTCCCCAAAGTTAACCGCTAAGGTTTGGCCATCCATTATTCATAAACCAACGGTATGCACGAATAGTTTTCAGAACCCGAGACACAGGGGGGAGGCAAGGAATAACTAACGATAAACAATAATGGAGGTTGTGGGAGGGGAGAAAGGAAAGTTGTATTTTGGGTAAGGGATGTCGAGATGGGAGGATACAGGTACGGTACCGCAGTGGGGGAGGGTGTGTGGAAAAGAGATTTGAGTGCTGTAGCGTGAAGTGCGGTATTGAGATGAGGGGCGGCCATCGGGTTTAGGATGGGGAAGAAGCTATGAGATGTTTTTTTCCCTTTTTAACCCTAGCCCTGTCGAAGAATGCCCAAAGGCAACACAGCTGAACCCAAATAAGGAACTTTCAAGTGGTTGACCGACCACCGCTCGTTTCCTCACACACAAAAACCCACCAATCGGGCCTGTTCGGGTGGACCGTGACGCGCACTATTCCTAACCCCAAAAGGCATAAACAGTGGTTTACTCGTACAAGTACAGCCTGTGTTATGAGCTCCCATTCGGCTAGGGCCGCTGTCGATTAGGGATAGTGGGGTACGGTAGGGGGGGTTGGGCTTAGACCAATCATGAATTCGCTGCTGCACTATCCTCATTACTCGAGTACTCCCCTCGCCTGCCCAGCTGCAGCTGAACCTTTCTTAGGGCCTGCTTGGATGGGATGCAACGGTTCCGTTCCATACAAATCGCCCTTTTCCTTCCGTTTCAAAACAGAGAGAAGTCACAGCAGAAACGGTCGCCCAACGGAACGGTCCCATCTTTGCCAAGCAGGCCCTTATTTAGCGGCTCCACGGGAGGTCAAGGCTGCAGCGTTCACCAACCCCGCAGTCATCGGATTAATCCTTTTGTTGTTGAACATTCTGATACTATACCTGTTCTCATCCCTCTTCCTTACTCTTTATATTTCACCACTTCTTCTTCTTTACCACTTGATCTCTCGAGCCTTTCCCCTCTCTTCCACTAGGTCGCTGCTTTTTTTTCCTCGACTTCTTCCCCAACAATGGCCGAACAGCCAGCTTCTCTCGAGTCTCGTATTGGAAAGGTTCCTGAAACTCCAATCGGCACCGCCATAACTACCGATCAAGCTTCTACCTCCACGACACCTCCTGCAGCGGAGGCTTCGGGTCTTGATGAGCCTCAATATGAGGTTGCTGTAAAGCTTGCCGACCTGCAGGGGGATCCTAATAGCCCCCTCTATTCCGTCAAGAAATTCGAAGATCTAGGAATGTAAGTGCGAACTCGGTTTATCTTCCAAATTAGTTGGCGAAGGGTTTGCACTTTCGAATTTGCTCTTATTAACCTTGGGGTGCTGATCCTGTTTACGATTCCTCGTGGAGCTAACTCTTGTATTATTTCATTGCAGTTCCAAGGAGCTTCTGGAGGGTGTTTATTTCATGAATTTTAAGAAGCCGTCAAAGATCCAAGAGCGAGCACTTCCGCTCCTCCTATCAGACCCCCCTACAAATATGATTGGCCAATCACAATCTGGAACGGGGAAAACGGCTGCCTTCGTCTTGACAATGTTGACTCGTGCTAACATATCCGTCAACAACGTTCAAGCTCTGTGTTTAGCTCCATCTCGAGAACTGGCTAGACAAATTATGACTGTCGTTCAAACTATGGGTCAATTTACCGACATCAAAACTCAGTTTGCTATTCCGAATATGGTACAGCGTGGGCAGAAGATTGATGCGCATATTGTCGTTGGGACACCTGGCACGGTTCTTGACTTGATTCGGCGAAAGCAATTGCCGGTAGAACATCTCAAGGTTTTTGTGCTCGACGAGGCCGATAATATGCTTGATCAGCAAGGGCTTGGCGAACAGTGTCTCCGCGTGAAGCAGTTAGATCCCACTCCATGGATTATGACCGTTAGCTACTCGTGAAAGTCTAATATTTTCCCATCTAGGAATATACCCGCGGCTACTCAGATCGTCCTATTCTCGGCAACATTTCCTGACCAGGTGGTTCAATACGCAAACCGGTTTGCCCCAAACGCGAATCAGATTACCCTGAAACACGAAGAACTCACCGTCGACGGAATCAAGCAACTCTACATGGACTGTGATAATGAGGAGGACAAGTATCGGATATTAGTCGAGCTCTATCATATTTTGACAATTGGGTCTTCAATCATATTTGTCAAGGTAATGGACCCAATGACGGTTAGATGATTTGGTGGTACGGGGACTAATTCGTCCTCCTAGAAACGCGAAACAGCGTCCGAGATCCAGAGGCGAATGGAAGCGGATGGACACAAAGTCGCTGCACTCCACGGTGCACAGGAAGGCGCAGATAGAGACAGAGTTATTGATGATTTCCGTTCTGGGAAAGCTAAAGTTCTTATTACTACCAATGTTTTAGCCCGTGGTATAGATGTAGCAACTGTCTCGATGGTGGTCAATTACGACATCCCTCTCGATCAAAACCGTCGGCCGGACCCTCAGACCTATCTTCATCGTATTGGACGAACAGGAAGATTCGGACGCGTGGGTGTGTCAATTAGCTTTGTTCACGACAAGCAGAGCTGGACCGAGATGAATGAGATATCTAATTACTTTGGTGTTGAAATGATAAGGGTTCCAACAAATGACATAGACGTATGTTCCTTCTAGATTTCTGGAGCTAAGCTCACAATACTGATTGATTATTGGTAGGAGGTTGAGAAAATTGTCAACCAAGTTTTGAAGAGCAAGACGGCCGGTGCGGCCAAGTAGGGATAGGTGTTTACCATAACCACATGGGAAATAATGATAGACGCTTGCGAGCTATGATAGCGCATCTAGTGATCTGGGAAGAGGGAATGGAGTGCTGTCACGAGTCTGAGGAATAATCAGAGTTTAAAAGTCTTGCCCGCGCCTCTTTTTTTTTTTTTTCTCCTTAATTTCCCTTTTCTTCTCCGAAGAATCTGAAAATCCCGGGGTTTTGCCTGTACATAGGAGGTGCCGAAAGCGAAAAGCGCTGGCTCTTACTAATTTATTGTATGATGCCCAAGCCTCTGGGTTGTAGTAAGTAGTTAACTACGGTTGTGGGTATAAAAATGTCCTTAGCTTGGTGCATTCGGGAATCGTAGAAAATGGCCCTTCTTCCCTTGGAAGTGAGATTTGCAAATAGACCTTGCCCGAGTGATAGGTTATGGACACAGACAGGGGTCTTGGCAAAGATTTCTGACCCCACACCCAGAATTTGTCGAATGCTGTTCGCTCAATTTCAACAACCCCCTCCTCCGAACTATCCTCCTCTATCCATTTAAGACCGCCGTTCCTTGAGTGAAATTCTCGATCGATCCCTTTCGAAGCCGTTTCTAGCCTACTTGAAGTTCTCATTAGCTCAATTCGGTCGATTTGGCTCGCGTTCTCTTGACAAGGCTGTCACTTACAGGAATCCTACGTTTTTGACGTCCAAAGCCGCTGCAGGACTTGTCTCGACAGTTTGTCGCCTAGCTCCGAAGCTCTGAGCACTTCTATCAACACTCCGAGATGCCGCAAGCACCCTTAGCATCGAAGGATGGGTCACTTTTTCGACAGGTCCTAAAGTGTTACGAAACAAAACAATACAAGAAGGGCTTAAAAGCCGCTGAGGTCGGTACAAAAAAGGCTTTTTTTAGGAAACTTTTTTTTTGGCACCAGTTATTAACATTTCCTCTGCACAATTAGCAAATTCTCCGTAAGAACCCTAAGCATGGAGAAACTCTCGCGATGAAAGGCCTTATCACAAACTCTCTTGGACGGACTGAAGAAGCATTCGCAATAGCTAAGGAGGCTCTGCGGCAGGATATGAAGTCCCACGTCTGCTGGCATGTCTATGGATTGCTCTACCGGTCTGAGAAGAACTTTGAGGAATCTATTAAGGCGTACAAAATGGCACTTCGGTTCGAGCCGGAATCCCCGCAAATCTTAAGAGATCTGGCACTGCTGCAGGTTCAGATGAGGGATTATCCCGGCTATGTTGAATCTCGAGGTAAAATCCTTCAGGGGCGTCCGCAGCTCCGACAGAACTGGACGGGATTAGCGGTTGCGCATCACCTTGCCGGAAGTTACGCCGAGGCTGAGAATGTGCTAAAAAAGTACGAAGAGACCTTAAAAAACCCCCCGAGCAAAGGAGACATCGAACACTCCGAAGCGTGCTTGTATAGGAATGTAGTGATCGCCGAATCAGGCGATATTGCCCGAGCCTTGGAGCACTTGGAATCGATAGCTAAGGTTTCTTTGGACAAGATCTCTGTGATGGAATACCGAGCGGATTACCTTCTCCGATTGGACCGGAAAGAGGAGGCAGAAAAGGCGTACAGGGCTTTACTAAACCGAAACTCGGAAAAGAGACAATACTATAGGGGTCTAGAGCGGTCAATGGGAATTGATCCCGAAGATCGGAAGGCACTGAAGGCGATCTACGATGAGTTCACTGAAAAGAATCCCAGGAGCGATGCCCCACGGAGAATACCGTTGGATTTCCTTGAGGGTAGGTCATACTACTAAAGCTATTCCTATCGATATACTGATCCTTAGCTTAGGGGAGGATTTCAAACAGGCAGCTGGTGTATACCTTCAAAAACTGCTGAAGAAAGGGGTTCCGTCAACTTTTGCAAACATAAAGGCTCTCTATGCGGATGCTGCCAAGCGGGAAATGATTTTGGAGCTTGTAGAGGGTTGTCTGGCATCTATGGGAACCGAGGAGGAAGCACCAACAAACGGTGAAACAAATGGCGATAAATCGAAGCCATCAGAGTTTAAGCTATGGACGCTCTACTTCCTCACCCAGCATTATGACCACTACCGAACCAGGGACACTACTAAGGCCTCAGAATACCTTAACCAGGCATTAGAGCTTTCACCTAGTACAGTGGAACTGCATATGACCCAAGCTCGGATATACAAACATTCCGGGGATTTTCAAAAGGCTATGGAGAAGATGAACCAAGCGAGAGAACTGGATACCAAGGACAGATATATTAATACCAAGTGCGCCAAGTATCAACTCCGAAATGACCGCAATGAGGATGCTTTGAAGACCATGAGTCTTTTCACTCGAGTAGGTCATTCCTTCCATCATCCCCACCCCTCAGAAGTGTCACGGTGATCCAGTTTCTAACGGAGTAGAGTGGGGTGAAGAATGACGCACATGGTGGCCCGTTGGGAGATCTGCTAGAGATGCAATGTGTTTGGTTCATCACTGAAGATGGTGAATCATATCTTCGCCAAGGAAATCTTGGACTTGCGCTCAAGAGGTTTCATGCTATCTTGAAAATCTTTGATGACTGGACCGAAGACCAGTTCGATTTTCACTCTTTCTCTCTCCGGAAAGGTCAGATTCGCTCTTACGTCACGATGCTACGATGGGAGGACACTCTCCGTTCACATCCATTTTTCGTAAGGGCGGCTTTGGGAGCTATCAGAGTGTACATCATGCTTCACGACAGGCCACATCTTGCTCACAGCTCGCTTTCAAATGGAAATAGAGAAGGTACTGACTTTGAGGGAATGTCCCCTGCGGACCGAAAGAAGGCCCTCAAGAAGGCTAAAAGAGAGCAGCAGAAAGCGCAGGAGAAAGCTGCAGAGTTAGCTGCCAAAGCTAAAGAAGACAAGGCCAGGAATGCCCAGGTTTCCAACGCTGATGGTGAAATGAAAAAAGAAGATACTGATCCTCTTGGGAATGCTCTGGCACAAACGAAGGAGCCGCTGGAAGTTGCAATGAAATTTCTGGCACCGCTTTTGGAACTGAGCCCTAAAAGGACCGAGGTCCAATGTGCTGGATTCGACGTCTACCTTAGAAGGAAGAAGTGGCTGCTTGCCCTTAAGTGCTTAATTGCTGCCCGTGAACTTGAAAAGGAAAATCCTGTCGTCCACGAACAGACTATTAGATTTAGACGAGCTGGTATATTTCTATTGCAAATTATTGAGGTGATCTTGCTAATAGAGATATTCTAGTGGATTCTCTTGCCGACGAAGACATCAAAGAGCCCTCTAGGGAGGTTCTAACAGCAGAACTGGAAAGCCTACTCCCAAAGGAAACCGATTTGAAGTCTTATAACGAGGGGTTTCTGAATTCGCACAAAGACAGTCCTAAGCACGTACACGGAGGTTGGCATCATATTGCTCCTGCTCATAAGATACCTTTCATACTAACTTTAATCGGCACCCAGCTCTCCGAGCCCGTCACTTGCTTAATCCAGAGGACGCCAACATCGCTGACCAGCTGGCAAATACCCTCTCCCTCCAAAACCTGACCCTCAAAGAAGCAATAGAAGGTCAAACTCTCTTAACAGATTTGAAAGCAGAGAACAAAGATTACAATCAAAAAGCATCTGAAAGGTTTCCAGACGCTTCTGCTTTTCAAACGACTGCCTAGGAACTATGGGTTTGTGATAAATAGGTTTTAACAGCGGAGGGGACTTCTTTTTTCTTCTTTTTTCTTTTCCATTTTTCTCCTTCCATTTTTTCCTCTCAAAAAGTCTACGTTTAGCTGCCTAATAGAAGAGTCTGGCTTTTGATAGGGAATTTTTTATTCTCCTCATCTCTTCGTACAGTACCGGTACCTGTAGAACGGGCTTAAATCAAGTGGCAGCAGCAATGACCTATGGTCTATTTTGTACTTGGATGCGAAATGTTTGTATAGCCTACGGGTATGTGACTGTGATGACAAGACACTATAGTATTGTACCGATAATAATACCGATGGCCTATTACCGGTATCCGGCTGGTAACTTTAACTTGTTGTGGTGACATACTGGTATTGGGTTTAACTGATTTGGCCTGAAATGCAAATGTTAAGCCGGATCCTTGTATAAGCAAAAATCGAGGCCTTGCTTGTTTCGCTCCATAGTATCTCTTAGGCTCTGTTGTAAGTTCACACTTTTAATTTCAATAAACAAAAGCCTCCGTAACTGCGTCTGAGCGAGTTGTCAAGCTATTGAAGATTCCACAAATAGCCAGGTTGTGAGACGAGCTTGTGTCGTATCAAGAATAGGCTATCTTATCTGATCCCTCCTCCGCCTTCTGCCCTACCGCACGCGCCCCGGTCCACAGCAGGATATCAACCGACTCACGCCAACGCTCCTGACACACCTCCGTCCAACCTCCTCTCTCAACTCATCTATCCACCGCCCTACCTCCCATCAACAACACTTCACTTCCCCTCAAACCCTTCTCACAACACTCACCGACACCATCATCATCTCCGACACTCATCTGTCTAGAAACTAAAAACACAGGGTATCAGGGAAACCAGCGGAAAGGAAGGAAAAGGCAGTCAGGGGAAGAGAAAAAAGGAGCAAAAAAATTATACAAAAGAGAGCGGAACGTCATCGTGTTGACGGGGCGCCTCCTACTACTACGGAAAGAGGTGGAAGGGAAAAAGAAAACAGGACAAAGAGGGCCTTATTTTCTTTCCTTTTCTTTCCTTTCCTTTTCCTTAGTGATTCGCGAGAGCCTTCCCATCGTTGTCTCTTTTTTCCTTGTCGTGAAAAATAGCTAGAGAGATTCGCACACGCGCACGCACACAAAACTTTGCCCTAAAGCCTAGAAAAGGAGTTTAAGAGAAGACGGGAGCGAAAAAGTTTTTTGTTATTGTGCTTACATTTCACTTACATTCTTCTGCTGCGCACACCCTTTATTCTCTCCCCTCCCATCCACTCTCTATCCTTCTTCATACATCTCGTTTCACAGCCTTCCCGCTCCCCCTTTCATCGCCATCATGTCCTCAACGCAACTTTCTTCAGAGGAGATAGCCGAGGATTATAGATCCTCTTTGGAGGATCTAGCCTTCAACTCAAGATATGAGATCAGCAATTTGACGGTTATCGCGAAAGAAAATATACATGCTGCGCAAGCAATAGCTAGAACTATCGAAGAACATATCGCCAAAGTAAGCGCCCCGATTCCTTTTCGTTTCTCGTATATCTATATATACCCTGTATAATCACCTTCACCCTCACATTTACGCATCGAATTTCCTGGCTTTTGGTTGGTAATCACATGTATCTTTGAAATCTATTGTAGAGAGAGAGGAAAAAACCTTAGCTATGAGAAGTTTGCAGGCGCATAACCGTATCATGACTACTCGAACAGTCGCTAATCCTTATAGACTTCGCCTAACAGAAAACTCCCTGCGCTGTATTTGCTGGACTCAGTTGCTAAAAATGTTGGGACACCTTACACACTTTTCTTCCAACGAGATCTCTACTCGACGTTTATGAACGCCTACTCAAAGGTTGAGCCTTCTGTACGACGGAAATTGGAGGAAATGCTTTACACATGGAAACAACCGGTCCCCAATTCTTCATCAAGCAATCCTGTCTTTTCTTCAGAGGTAACGCGCAAAATAGACAATGCTCTTATTAAAGCCAGAACTGCTGCTCTCCAACATCAACAGAAGCAGATGAAGCAACAGAGTCAGGATCCAAAAGCTTACAATAGATCTATTGTTACACCGCCACCGCAGCTACATCCACAATACAAAAGCACACCACCGCCTATAGCCAATGGCCCTTCGCAATATATGAATGGGCAAAACTATGACTACGGGAACAATAGCCAAGGTGTTTATGGCAGAAATACGGTTGGTTACAGGAGAGAATATCCCATGGTTCACCCATATGCTCATATACTGCAGGCCGTGCTGAGCCAATCTGCCCCGGCAAACCCTACGGGGATGTCGGCGCCGTTTTCACAGCAGTCTTCTGCTCATTCGACCGGATGCTCAAGTGTTGATACTCTTCTTGGCGATATATCTGGTCTTATTGAGGTTTCGCAGAAGAGGTTCGCAGAGGATCCACTTAATCAAGAGATACAGAAGAGATTGAAGGCTTTGCTTGATTTGAAGACTATTTTACAGACGCAACAGCTTCCCCCAGCTCAGCTTGCGTTGGTCAGAGAACAAGTGACGAGATTAGCTAACCCAACCCCTCCCCCCGCTATGGCTATAGCTCCTCCGCCCCCGCCTCCTCCTCCTCCGCCGGCAATGCAATTGCCATTTTCGAAACAGGACCTCGCGGCGTTATTGGCGACTGCTACTCAAAGCCAGCCTTTAGTTGCTCCTCCTCCCATCCCTCCGCCGCCACCACCGCCGCCTTCGGCTCCACCAGCGTTGTTACCCTCAGCTCTACCTAACATGTTTGCACCTCCTGGTGACGCAGCTTCTCTGTTTGCTTCATTACAAAAAGCAGGTTTGCTACCAGGATTGTCTGCTAACATTCCACCACCACCCCCGCCACCTCCCACTGGGCTGCCTTCATTCTTATTCCCGGTGCCGGGAAGTAGTTTTACACCACCACCTCCAATTCCCCCGCAGATCCCAATGCGGCAAGGTAAACTTGACTGGCGCTCAATAGACGTAGAAATGAATACTATGTCCCTTAAAATGTAGTCCCCCAATATTGCTTTATACGCTCTCCTTTCCCTCCTTCCCTCTTACTCTTTGCTTTTTAAAGGTTGCGGGTTGCCACATATATATTATTATTACCCTTTGAGAGAAAGAGATACACTTCGTAGAAAAGAAGCATGCTGATTGATTGTGAAAATTTTACTTGTTACAATGTGATTATAGACCACGACCGCACCTCTTACCTTTACTCAACGAGGCACTCCCGAACCAGTGTAGTTCATGTGCGCGAAGGTTTGCCGATTCGGAAACAGGGAAAAAAGAGAAGGCCTCACATCTTGACTGGCATTTTCGCGTGCACCAGCGGATGGCGGAGAGCGTGAAGCGCGGTCAGAATAGGAGTTGGTATCTTGGAGAAGAGGTAAATGACCCCCCCAAACCCGACACAATTACCCCCTCATGCAGCCATCTCAAATATCAAATTTCAATATCAAAGACACATACACATACATGCTCTTTTAATCCAACTGTGAAAAGCCAAAATCACAAATTAGAGAACCCCCCCTCACTAACACACGACCCTCGTGATAAAGGAATGGATCAAATCGCGCGACGACGGCGAGGACTCCTCTTCCCTAGCACCCAACCCAAACAGCCACTCCAGCAATGGCAATAACACCGTCGGTGGCTTATCATCCTCTTCTTCCGACCCAAACTCGTCCTCGAACAACCCCGATCCTAAAGACCAATACGTCATCATCTCCGACCCATCCAAGACCCGTGCTGTATGTCCCATCTGCCAAGAAGAGCTGAAATATGAATGGCACGATGAGAGCGAGGAATTTGTCTTCATGGACGCGAAGCAGGTCGGCGCCAGGATTTACCATGCTAGCTGCCATTCAGAGGCTAGCAAGGATACCGCCGCTGGGAACTTAAGCCGTGGAGCAACCCCGCCGGACAGTGGGCCTGGGGGGAAGAGGAAGGCTGAAGTATGTTCTGTCCATAAATGCCCTCTATACATGTGGTGGTGCTAACCGGTTTAATAGGAAGATTCTGGTGGACCGAGAGTTAAAGTAAAGCGGGAGGTTCATACATGAAGTATGAAATGAAGCGTTGGGAAAAGTAATATATTCTCTTTTTTTTCTTTCTTTTCTTCCGCTTCTCATTACATTTCTTGTCAGACTTTTTCCTTTTTTCTTCCTCCACCCTGGTTGCTCTACCATATCTTTGTCGGATCTGGCTTTGCATTTCATTATGTTTTTCCTTTTTTTTTATCACGCTTACGTCTGCTGCTTGTTGCAATGGGTAATTTCCTTTACGGCCTTTTCGTTGTATAGGCGTTGCGGGTATGTGTGTGGGCTGTGGTTGGATTTCCGAAGGGGGATAGGGGTGGGTGACTCTGTGCATGGATACATAGATGGGTAGGGCTGGTGGCGATATCGGGGAAGTAGGGCATGGTACAGAAAAAAAACGGTGCGACGGCATGGAATACGGGGGTTGGTTACTTAGTTGGTTGTGATACTTGTACAGTAGTTTCTCTCTAAGTTGGTCTCTTTCTTTTTTGTTTCTCACTCAAAAAACTCCTAAATTCCTGTTCCAGTTATCAGTTTTCATCGTTTACTCCTAATGAGATGTTTTCGAGATTATGATGGTCGGTTGGTTCGTGCTAAGATATTAGGTTGCGAGTGATAGTACGTGATAGTCTAGATTGATGTGAAGTGCCGGTATCATACTTCATACTGTAAGTCAGTAAAACCAAATTTCTACGCTTTCCAGTTTCGATTAATAAATGGTTCTATTCCAAATAAACCTCTTCCTTTCATCCACCACCTTTCAATCGTGATGCCAAAACAGGGCATTTCTAGGGCGAGTGAACCAATAAACAAAGTATCACACTGCCGTATTATAAAGTTGAATGTAAAAAGTAAAGTAGGATGACTACGGTATTGTGGTATTGTGTGTGTCGTAGCTGGCCACGCACTCCCCACTGCAACTGCACTGCACTGCACTGTAATATCACCCGTGCTTTAGGCCTCCTCTCATCGGGAGGAGGGGGGGGGGGAACACGCAGTTCTGCTCTGTTCTGTTCCGACCCCATACAACCTCGACGATAACGTTCCACCGTTAATCAGTCATGAAATGAAAGGGAAGGGGGGAAAAAACAAAAGCGTTTATTATTATGACAATCGGATAAACACATTCTTTTTCATTTCCCAATGCAGAGCTGATAGCGAGTCGAATGATACCTATAATACAAGCCACCATCACCAGCCACACACATACACATGCACCCACCAGCCACACGAAACAGCAACGTCGCCCAAAGCTAATGTGCTTCTCAAACCTATCTAACCCATCCATCCATCTATCGCAAACCGCCCGCCTCTCTCCCTCTCCCTCTCCCTCTCCCTTCTCCCCATCACTAACCCTCACAAACAACAAACAATGGCCGAACTAAACACCCTGGAGCAATGGTACTACGACGTCCCCATCGTAACACGTGTATGGACCACAGCAGCAGTGTTAACAAGCGTCCTCGTACAATGCCAAATCGTCACGCCCTTCCAACTCTTCTACAGCCCCGCCAGCGTCTGGCAGAAGCGACAGTACTGGCGTCTGGGCACCACTTTCCTGTACTTCGGCCCGCTAAGCCTAGACTTCATGTTCCATATCTTCTTCATGAGTCGGTACTCGCGGAACCTGGAGGAGAGCAGTTTCCGCGGGAGGACGGCTGATTTTGCTTGGTTGATTGTGTATTCTGCTGCTTCGTTGTTGGTGAGTTTTTTTTTTTTTTTTTGCGTTCTTCTCTTCCTTCCCTCCTCCTGCGCGTGAATGAATGGGTGGGTGGGGGTGGCTGATGTGTGGAGTATATAGATATTGTCGCCCATCGCTTCTATGCCGTTCCTCGGGTCGCCGTTGAGCTTCTCGTTAGTCTACATATGGGCCCGTCGGAATCCGGCTGTTAGGTTGTCGTTCTTGGGGCTTTTTGTCTTCAGCGCGCCTTATCTGCCCTGGGTGCTCTTGGGTTTCTCGCTGCTGTTGAATAATACGCTTCCCAAGGATGACTTGTTGGGGATTGTGGTTGGGCATGGTACGTTTTCACATATATCCATCTATGGGCATGGCTTGAAGGGATGGATGGATGGATGATCATTTGTTTGCTTGCCGGTTTGCTTTGCTAATACTATATGTATGGCGGTGGTTAGTCTACTACTTCTTCTCGGACATATACCCGCGAATACGCAATGGATCGAGACCGTTGGACCCCCCGGCTATCTGGAGGCGGATGTTTGCCGCTGCTGCTCCCCCTCCTCCTGAAGCTCCGGCCGCAAGAGCGGAATGATCAGATGAAGTTGCATGAAACACGGAGATCCCCCCCTTTAGTACTTGTAGTATTTTTCTAATTTGCTTGCTTGTTTGCTTGCTATCGCCTGTTTTGTCGGTTGGTTGGTCGATTGGTTGCTGGGTAACGTATGGTAGCGATTAGATAGATTCTCGGATGTATAATATAAAACTTGGGCAGTTTTAAATATTTTAACTACGATTTAAGGCCTTGATCTCTTGTTTTCTCTTTTTCCCCCCTCTTCCCTCTTGCTTCCCTCTTTCTTTTCTTTCTTTCTTTCCCCGCTTCCCCGATCTATCTTATCTTTGCTTCACTTCTCCCGTTTCAATCTTCTCGCATCTATCATATCTTCCTTGGACCCACCGCTGGCTCCAATACTTAGCCAGCATGATGATCATACAGGATTTGATATCATTTTTTTCTTCTCTTTTTTTTCGCTTGCAACCTCCTTGTGCTTGCACGGCACTGTAGGTGATGGCATTGATGACCAATCGGCTATAGAGCCATTCCGAAAGCCATGTCTGTAGGGGGAATGAGAAAAGTAGCACGAGATCAATCGATAGATGGATAGAAATAGCAGGAAGGAAGGGAAGAATGGGAAGAAAAAGGAAAAGAGGAAAAGTCAATCAAGTTAATAGCATAGAAAGAGAAAGAGAGGTTCAATACGCACCAGCGGCGATGAAATGAATGAAAGTTACTTTCACGGAATGAACTAACTTTTGTTTGGCACTTGCATAATGACTACAATCTAACTCACCCCGTTACCTTAAGGTAGGGAAACTTTGTTGTGCTGGCTATGACTACTATACCTGATTGGTGATCATCCTCCGCTGCTCCTGCTCAGGGTCGGTTTGCCGCGAAAGACGAAGACGACAAGGAAAGACTAGCCTTAACCATTCAACCGATTTTACCTCCCCCCCCTTCCCCAATCTTGGACATACCATTTGTCCCCCCCGGACCTCATATCAATAGTATAGCTGAAACGTCTAGAAAAATAAACACCACTTCCACCCCAGGCTACGTATTAACCTTCTTTGATCGGATAACATTCGGGAATACAAACCCCTATCAAGCAGTCCCCTCACTTTGGCTGTTTTCCTCCCTCTCGAGTGTTGGTTGCTGGGTAGTATTTGTGACGGTGGCATCTTCCAGTTGTAATGGCGGGGCGTGCTTCTGGGCGGAAGTCATTGGGGCGGGTGAGCCAAGGGGTGGTGGCCCGAGGAAATCGAACCCACCGTCGAGATCGAGAAAGGACGGAGAAGAATTGGCCACGTCGGTAGAATACTTCTCGTTCCATGCGTCCCACTCTAGTTCAGGGAATCCATCGGTACCGGCAGTATCACCCCCACCTTTTTCCAACTGAGTTGTACCCCCAGCCTGCTCGCCAAGAGTTGGGGTATCAACAGCGTCGCAACCATCTACTAAACAATCCTCGTTTTCGGGAGACCCAAACAACTCAAGGTCCATTTCAAAGTCGGCCTCCAAGTTAGCGAGAAGGCGAAGGTCGAGATCAGGTGGACCCAATACCAGTCCAGGAGCAGTGTCAAAATGGTCGGAGGTTGGCTGATTTGTAACTGAGTCTGGTTCGGGAGATGGAGAAGGGGGCGCTTCAACCGGGAGTGGGATTCGTGTTGGAGTCGATTCGTCACCATAGGATTGGGTCACGTCCAGACTGGCTGCTTGTGGGCTCCGGTCACGACGTTCATCACTCCCCCCGGGACCTGACCCTTGGTAAGAAAGATCACGCTCGGATAGAGAGTCGCTAGGCGTACCCACCATTGTGAATGACGGCGAAGGCGACGGAAGCTGGTTCTGATAAGCCGGGTTATCACAACTTGCTTGCTGGGCCATGGTGGCCCACAGGTTGCCTGGAAAGGGAGCGGGATGACTTAGAGGGTGGACTGGAAGTTGGGGTAATGGGCCCAGGACCCCCTCGGTCCTCAACCTCTTCTTCTTCCGAATGTACTGAAATCCATCGTTAGGCCTTTCTTGTTCTTTGCAGACTACCCCGAGAACCACGCAACGCGTACAAGGTCGTTCACCTCCACATTTTTTCTTCTGTTTGTGACAGGAGACTAGATGAATGATCAGCTTGCAATGACGAGATAAGTGGTTAAACGAACACGTACCACATGCTACAATCCTAGGAGGGCCTTTTCTTCGGTTCGAGTTGAGAGAAGACCTCGAGAGAGTTGGGGGGGTAACAGCCTTGCTATGAAGGTTGCCATCTATAAATAATGGAGATAGTGACAAGACTGAAGTCGGTGCCATGGTGCTGGTATTCGGTGCTGGAATTGGGGGTATACGGGTATTTAGATTCACCACAGGAACATTAGTAGGAGGCAACGACGATGATATGTTAAGAGAGGGACCGATGGTAGAGTTGACGAGTGTGTGGGATGTGACGGGGGTGTTTGATGGCTCGCTTATCTTGCGCGGAGGCAAGAAAAGCTTTGGCATAGCGCCTCCGAATACTCAGACAGGTGGGTATAGCAAAAGATCCGAGGATGGAAATAAGGTGTGATGGTTCAGAGGCGGTGATGTCGGTGGTGTTGAAACATCGGAACAAAGAGATTGAGATGAGGATAGAACCCTGAGAATTTTCTTCGACACCCGAGAAGCGCCTCTGCCGGGTTGCCAGCCTGTGAGTCAGGTGACCATGGGAAGAAGGTTTAACGTTTCGAGGCGGCTGCTAGTTTTGCCCAACAAAGGCTCTTGTTATCATACCAGTACCATATTATTATTATTTCTCTCTTTTCCCCCGTTTTGTTTCTCTTTCTGCCTTTTTTACTTTTTTATTATTTTTAGGGTAGGTTGTTAGTGGCTGCTGAGGTTTTCCTTCTGTGCAAAGAAACATGACTTTATTACAGTATTCCACGGCATAGCGAGAATGCCCCTCACAAATAATCCCTGTCCTATAAAATTTCTATGGGCGTTCTCGCTTCACCGTGGACTCGCTTCGCCGTGGGTTACTATATCAATTTCAGAACGGTCGTCAGTTTGTCAGTAAAACTTATTATGAAGGCTGAACAAGGAATGCCAGAGGGCCATGATTGGTCGGTTTGATCTTGTCACAAGAAAGATGAAGAATGAAGATAGAAAGAACAGTTTCTACAGCTCTCAAATAATGTGAGAGCCTATATCACTAGCCGTCCCTCACAAGCAATTCTGCCCCAAAGACCAGCAAAAGTAGCAATATTTAAATCGCATAACATAGCGCCGCAGAACATCGCGCCGTAAAACATGGTATTGTACTGCATAGCACACGACAGCACCGCACAACAGGATACACGGCAAAGACAAAACCAGCTAACATGGAACCACCCAACACAACAAAACATTAAATCTGAACCGCCGGTATTAGTGCTGGTAGGGGTGAGGCTACTACAACTTCCGTTGATACCATCTCAACTCAAAGTCGAAAAAACATCCTTCTCAGAAGCCACCGAGAAGGGTAGGTCAGCACCTAGAAGCAAGCCAAACAAGAAGAGGGCGGGTGGCTAGGGGGAGCTGGCGGGAGAGGGGGAAAGAGCAGAGGAGAAGGAGCTTGCGGGAGAGGGGGGGGGGAAATCGTAGTCAGACGCGTTGGTCCGTCCTTCGTGGTCTATAAGAGTCGTACGTACGGCATCGACTCGCCGCAAGTTGTCGGATAAAGCGTTTTAGGTTCTTCAAGTATGTGGTCCAATCAAACTGAATTGGATTCCTATCGCCGGGAACAAAGGTGCTCATCGAAAGGTATTCATCGATACTTTCATTGCTTTTATTGGCGTTTAGAAGATCCTATAGTATTAGTTAGCTTCAGCTGCTTCCGCTACCAGTACTCGAGTATCTTGGAAGTAACTTACTATTTGACTTGGATTACCGAGGGGAGTTGCTAACCCCGACACTTCATCCCGCCCCCAAAGTTCAACAAACCCCGTTATCCTTCCAACCCAAACATAATTTTTATACCTAGCTGGTCCATAGTCATCATCAACAAAGAAAAGTTGATCATTAATGGCTTCTTTGGATGGAAATTGCAACCCATTAAACTCGTCGTCCAAGAGATCTTGAGTCGGACAATGATACGGGGGCTCCTCATGAAGTTTGATAACCATAACAATTTCAACAGTCTCAGTACCATTTAGCCATAACTCCGCGTCTTGACGGAGCTTCTCATACGGTTCCGACAACCCCACCTCCAAGATAAACTTCGGCTCACAAACCCCCATGTTGTTTTCAACTTGTATTGCGAGATCGGGAACCTTTTCCGAACCTCGGTACCTTCCAAAGAAATTATTGAATTTCTCACCGGTGACTATATCTATTTTAGACTGAATGTTTTCCGGGAGAGCATTGCGTGCGAGAATAAATCTTGTCGAAATAAGGGCAACGGCTTTCTCGTGGATCGGACTTGCAGAACATTGAATGGTGAGGGTGGAGGATACCCTATTATAAGTGTATACAGGGAATCTAGTACCATTCAATAAGTAATCCAAAGTAGAGAAGAAAGCACAGTAACCCACGGCGAAGCGAGTCCACAGTGAGGCGAGAACGCCCATAGAACTTTTATAGGACAGGGATTATTTGTATGAGCATTCTCGCTATGCTGTGGACTCGCTATGCCGTGAAATACTGTAGGGAAGAAGGAAGAATCTTACCTTGCACTCTCGTTTTCATCATCCAATCCAAGAAATTTCTTGAATTTCCCGAAATTTTGTACTGACACCCTGAGGACCAGGGACTCCTCGTTGTTTTTTGGGGGACTCAAACCCCCCCTTCCCGAAAGCCATTCTCTAAATCTGTGAATGCATTCTTCGGTATTCGAGAACCTTGAAGCTCTAACACTCACAACATGGGTATTGTGGGTGGAACCTGAATCTCCTACCGTAGATGCATGGCTCCCACTAGGTGGTAGGGATGTAAAGCGTGAGGGAGGTGGAGTGAGGGGCAGGTATTGGCTAGGCAACTGACTGTACGAGTCGATACTTGAGAATTGGGGCCAAGGATTATCCCGTTCCATCTCGATGCGCCACTGGAAGCAGGAAAAGAAAAGAAAAAAAACGTGAAAAAATACCAGGGGGGGGCGTGGTGGTGGGAGGTTGCCGTGCGGAAGGTTGTAGTGGTCACTAAGTGGTGGGAGGTTGTGACTGGCATGTGGAAGGAAGCCTTACAAATTTTGCGGTATTCTGAGCACTGCGGTACCGTACTTGAGTCTTGAGTACATCACTTTGGAGCTAAGCGGGTTTTCTTATCACGCTTCCTCCAATAAGCTCGGGAGGTCGGTGCTCGTTAATCGACAATTTTTGATAGAGCCTTCTTCAGCAGGCTAAAATGTCACATCATACCGCATTAACTGGCTATATCCGGAATGGCGCTATTGCCAAAGTAGAAAGAAAAACCTTCTTGTGACAACAATTACTAACACCGGAGATTTTGGAATAGTAAATAGAATTTTGAACCAATAAGCCATCAGGTTATGACGAATACAGAAAATTAACCAAGATTAATCAGTCACTTAACCATCACTCGCTCTCTTTTTTATATTCGCTTGCCTTGCCACCCCTCAAAATTACGCCATATGTCGATCCTTCGCGTTAGCGCCATTCCGAATATAACCAGTTAATGCAGTAATACAGTACTAGTACTTGGGTGTGTGGGTAAGTGATCGGAAAAAAAGTGGTTCGTTGCAACCAGATTTTTTTCCGTTCACTTTTTGCTCCAGGCTACGAGTAGTACCGTACTAGTACAATGGTTGAGCTACGAGGTGTACTGTATCATGGCGATAGTGGAGATAGACAGACCATGCCTGTGGCGAGATTGACCCCCTTGGCGAGATGGTTTCGCAACCACCAATCAGCATATCACAATTGGTTTGGCATGGGCTTATTAAGGCAAATCTCGCTGAGGGGGCCAATCTCGCCACAGGCACAGTCGGTCTAAGTTGTATCGGGATAAGTTACTCTCACAGGGAATCAGATCTGCGTGCCCACTACCGTATCTTAGTCTATTGATGACAGGAGCCTCGCTCAGTGGCACAGTGACTTTGCCTCAAACAAACCAGGCAACTTCTACCTGTGCACTTTCCTTGGAAGGAATAAGGTGAGAGAAGGTTCTTGTAGCCTAAGGTTGCGAGTGTGGTACAGTATTTGTAGGATGCGTGTTTATCCAGCACAGTGGCAGGATAAAATTGGTGTTGAATCACTCGCCTATGATACGGCGTTATATCTACGACTGCCGGTAAGCGTCTTACAACAATACTGACACCGTACGCAGGAGACAAAAAGGCGACAAAGTTGAGTGTACGATGTATTAGATCACCCAATATATACTAGGGGTAGGGGGGAAGTATTGGGACAAGCAGGGGTAGCAAAGGCCTGTGCATATACCTTAATAGGAGTGTGAAAGAATCAAAAGAGTAGGATAACTACTAATCCGAGTAACTCCACTACCCCCTGCATGTCCCAATATTTTCCCCCTCACCCGAGTACATGGTTGTGTGGTGCAATTTCCATCGGAAACTGATCCCGTATTTCGTCGCGCTTCATTAAAATCCCGAGGGCAAGTATGATATGGCGGTTTGCAGCAGGGTACGACAGTAGTATCGCTGGAAGAGTCTAAATATCGCATAAATAGGCGTGCTAAACGATACGGTCCCATACAGTATCTGTCTCCGAGCAGCGGGGGGGGGGGACTGCATTGAAGTTCCTGTACTAACCGGAGAGTTGTGCCTGTGCCAGTTCATCGACAAACTTATTATGAAAGCTGAACAATGAATGCTAGAGGGCCATGATTGGTCGGTTTGATCTTGTCACAAGAAAGATGAAAGATGAAGATAGAAAGAACAGTTTCTACAACTCTTAAATGATATGAGAGCCTCTGCCGAAACCCGGGCTGCCCACTTGCTCCACTGTGTAAGAGTATATACAAATCAAAGAAAGTACCTGGAGTTATGAAGGCTATTTACGAGTTAGAGGGTATATCACTAGTCCCCCCCGTCACATAGGCCATTTTCAATCCCGCCCCCCACAAGCAATTCTGCTCCAAAGACAAGCAAAAGTAGTAATATTTAAGCCCCGCACAACATAGCGCCGTATAACATAGCGCCATATAATATAGCGCCGTATAACATAGCGCCGTACAACATAGTACCGCATAACATCGCGCCATACAACATAGTACAGCGCAGCACACGACAGCACCGCACAACAGGGCACACGACAAGGACAAGACTACCTAACACAGAGCTGGACAACTAGGTGCTACAAAGCATTAAATCCGAGTCGCTTCTCGGGCCAATTAGTGGCTAAGGGGAACTGGTAGGAGAGGGAGAGAGAGAAGATGAGAGGGAGCTAGCGGGGGAGGGGGGGAGGAAATCGTAGTCCAAAGCGTTAGTCCACCCGTCGCGGTCTTTAAGAGTCGTACGGCATCGACTTGCTGCAACTTGTTTAATATAGTGTTTCAGGTTCCTCAAGTAAGCGGCCAATTGGGAATCGAAGCGAATTGGATGGTTATTGCCAGCAACAAAGTTACTCATAGAAAGGTATTTATCTATGGTTTCATTTGGTTTATTTGCGCTAAAAAGATCCTATAGTATTGATTAGCTTAAACTGCTTCCGCTACCTGCATCTCAGGAGTAACTTGCTATGCGATCACCCTTGCGAGATGCCAATCCCGATCTTTCATCCAGTCCCCAGAGTTCAATGAATCCTGAGATTTCCCCAACCCAGATAAGGTCTTTATATCTAGCCGGTCCATACTCGCCACTAATAACGAAATATTGCTCATTAATCTCTTCTTTCAATGGAAATTGTAGCGCGTTGAACTCCTCATCAGTGAGATCGTATGTCAGACAGCGGTACGGAGGATCTTCATGGAGTTTAACTAGCATCACAATCTCGACGGTCTTACTGCCTTGTAGCCACAACTCTGCATCTTGAACAAGTTTCTCATATGACTCTGAGAGTCCAATCTCCACAATGAATTTTGGTTCACGAATTCCAATATCATTTTCCACTTGGACCGCTATATCAGCTATTTTTTCTGATCCACGATACCTTCCATGAAAATTGTCAAACTTTTCATTGGTAACTGTATCAATTTTGTCCTGAGTCTTTTCTGGAAGAGTATTGAAGGCAAGAATAAATCCTTTCGAAATAGCGGTGACAGCTTTCTCGTGAATTGAGCTGGGAGAACACTGGATCGTGAGCATGGACGATGCTTTATTGTAAGTATAACTAGGGAATCTAGCACTATTTAATAAGTAACTTAAGGTAGGAAAGAAGGTAGAGAAGGAGGAAGTGTCTTACTTGCCGCTCCCATTTTCATTGTCTATTCCCAAAAATTTCTTGAGACTTTTGAAATTTTGGATTGAGACTTTTAGGATAAGGGTTTCCTCTCTGTTTTTTGGGGGGCTCAAGCCCCCCCTTCCCGAACGCCACTCTCTGAATCTGTGTATGCATTCTTCGCTATTCAAAAAACTTGAAGTCCTAACACTTGCAATACGGGTATTGCGGGTGAAGCCTGACTCTCCTACCGTGAATGCATAGCTTCTACTGAGTGGTGGGGATGTAAAGCGTGAAGGAGGTAGAGTGAGAGGCTGGTATTGGCCGGGCAACTGATTGTAAATATTTGAGAATTGGGGCCAAGGATTATCCCGTTCCATCTTGATGGGCACCGCTCGGGACAGACTTGGATTGTTCAGAAGAAAGTACGGATGGATAAGAAAGGAAAAGAGTAGACAAAAACGAGAGAAGGGAGGGCAGCGAAAGTGTGCTGATTCGCGCTTGTCTTACACCAGTCAGCTTCGGTGAAACAAGCAGTCTAATTCACCTCCTCGGCCAACCCTTCACCTCCAAATCCGGCGTGGTGGTCAGTTTTTGATACTGTAGAGCCTTCTTCAGCAGCCTGAAATATCACACCATAATACTCGAGTACAGCACAATGGTTGAGTTACGAGGTGTATCATGGCGATAGTGGAGATAGGTCATCATATATCGGGATAAGTTACTCTCACAGGGAATCGGACAGATACCGGTATCTGTAGCATGGTACGGTAGTCTATGACGCAAGATTTTACCGTATCATCTGCGTGCCCAGTATATCTTAGTCTGCCGGTATTTATGACAGGAGCCTGGCTCAGTGGCACAGTGACTTTGCCTCAAACAAACCAGGCAACTTCTACGGTAATTTGTGCACTTTCCCTGGAAGGAATAAGGTGAGAGAAGGTTCCTGTGGCCTAAGGTTGTGAGTGCGATATTTGCAGGATGCGTGCTTGTCCAGCACGGTGGCAGGATAAAATTCGTGCTGAATCACTCGCCTATGATACGGCGTCTTACAGCAATACTGACACCGTACGCAGGAGATAAAAAGGCAAAAAAGTTGCGCATACGATGTATCAAATCACCCAATATATACGAGTACATGGCTCCGCAGTGCAATTTCCATCGGAAACTGATCCCGTATTTCATTGCGCTTCATTAAAATCCCGAGGGCAAGTGCCGTCGTCCTATGATATGGCGGTTCGCAGCAGGGTACTACAGTATCGCTGGAAGAGTCTAAATATCGCATAAATAGGCGTGCTAAACGATACAGTCCCATACAGTATCTGTCTCCAAGTAGTGGGGGACTGCATGGAAGTTCCTGTGCTGACTGGAGAGTTGCGCCTGTGCATCAACAAGGCTTATGCATCCTTTCTGCTTTTAACTTCTGACTGCTAGACTGTGACTCAGCCTATCAGAGCCCAGTAGCGAGCGGGTGCTTTATATAGTATCTCCAAATACCGGTACCGGTAGACATTCGCACCGGTATTAGCATTCAACTTCTTGTTTGGCGTGAATACCGGAAGTCCATGGTACAGTAACAAAAAACATCCGGAATAGGAGGAGAAATATTCACTTGACGAGTAGATATGTAGTGGGGTCTCTGGGTAGGTTAGGGCGGGGGATTGATAGGATTGTTGATACCTCTTGCCGGTACAGTACCGGTATTGGCTATTTTGTGGACCAATTACAGTCGGTATCCCACCACTATGCTAAGATCTCCTGCCGCCGAAGCCTGTGGCAAATGGGCTCAATAATTTAGGGACGGGGCTGAATTTTGGTTCTCATCTTGCAGACCAGCATCGCCTCTTTTTTCTTCCTTTTTACTTTTTACATTTTTTTTTCCTTCTGCCTTCTTCGCTTGTTTTTCCATGGACCGGGCCCAGGAAGGGCTCCATTTGCCTGCACGGCGTAGAGTAAGTTATGGTCTCTTATGGTCCAGAGCCTAAATCCGTTGCACAATTTCGTTTTCAGTGATGTGATGGACCCAAAGCAGGCTGGAAATCTTACAGGCTTGCCGCAATCATCACAATTAGACCAAAAAATACACATAACATCCCGGACTAGGTACATAACGCACCCAACTCAGAGTCTCACATCTTCCACACCCACACACACCACACACCACACGCCATTTTCTGCTTCTTCCCCACCCATGTCAAGTCCATGTCCGTCTGTGCCAGCTTTGCTGGCTGGCCACCGAGCCACCCAACCCATGAAATTCACCCAATCCTCTTCGATCCCCACCACTTCCATCCATCCCCCCCGGCAGTAAATTCATCGCTCACTGGCCAGTGGCCATCCCTCAAAACTCGCTTCCCCCCGACAGCCTGGCCCTCTCTTCCCCTTCTCCCTCCTCTTGCTTTCATCCTTCCCACTCTCTTCACCAAACCTCACTCTTCTGAGAATGATCATATTTTCATCAACTTTTCCACCTTCTCATCTTCCTTACCGATCCTGTTCAGTTAATACATTCTAGTATTATTATTATTTTGTTATTTTTTTCCCTTCGATTGCCTTTCTACCGTATTTCATCGTTAGTTAACCGACCGTCTGTTTCGTTTCCCTTTTAAAATCACAAACACAGCCCACAAACTCGAGATTTCCATCAAACCTTTCAAACACCCGTACCTCGCCCGTCCGCTGTTCTTACAATTTCTGCCTTGCGACACTAAAAGGGCAAACACTTCAATAGGACACTGTTGCCTCTTCGCTTGCGAGAGTTAAAAAAAGAAAAGGCCTCCCGATTCGATTCTTCTGTTAGGCGTTCTGCGGTTCTGTTTTTTTTTTTGACTGAATTCGCAGTAGTTTCCCCCCTTTGTCTTTTTAGGCGTTTGGATTTCTGTCTTGCTTTCGGACATCTTCGCCCGAATTAATCCTATTGGCGGTATATTTTTTTCGCCTTAAAAAAAATACAATGACGGCTACGAACGGTTCTCCGTCGCCTAAACCTCGTCCTGGGAGACATCACCGTCATACCAAGAGCGGCTCGTCGTTGGCACCTGGCCCTAAAAGCCATCCCTCTGTCAACCAGGGCCCTCAAATTCCCTTTAACCCACATTACATTCCATTCAACAACCACCATCATAATAATTCTGCTGCTCGCTCTGCTGGCTCTGTCTTGACACCACCTCAGACACCAAAAATGCAAGGATCGATTACGAACACGGAGACTTCAGGAAAAAAAAAGAAGAAGACGAGGGGTAGACAAAAGGACAGTGTGCCAACTACGAAATCTGTTCCTCTTCCTTTATCTACCACGGGGACTAGCGGGTCTGCCAAAAAACAGTCAGCAAATATCACCGAACCCATTCCTTCTGGCCAAATGACTCCCCCGAGACTTTCAAACACCCCCATGAAAGCATATGCCGGTCCCTTATTTCATTCATCCCCAGACCCTTCTGCGCTCCCTGTTCCCAAGTTCTTCTCTAAGTCGGTACCGGCTACTCCTGCTGGAACTGGGTTGCAAGCAATGATGGAGAGTGAAGATTCTGAGGACAATTCAACATCTACCTCTGTTGAGCAGACTGAGGAATCCCATCTTCAGAAATTGTTCAGGGCTGATAAGGAAGAAAAGGAACGCATGAAAATGAAGCGTCAGAGCTCTGGGTCAAGTTCGTCCGCTGAGGGCTCCGTTGGAACACCTTTTGACCGTTCCGAGTTCAATGGCAACAGGTTGGATGCATTTTTATTGACGAGAGGGACAATGACTTACTGAATTCTTAGTGTTTTTGAAACGACCCGACCTACCCCACATACTCCCAAGCCAATGGACGGAATCTTCTCAATTGATATGGACAAACCGACTTCACCCGTTCCGACCCGCTTGTTCCATCATACTCGCCCCTCACCATTCAATCATACATCATCAGCTCCATCGCAAATTCCCACGGTTTACACTCTATCTAGGGAGGATGATCTCAAGCGCACGGCCAACCTCCTAAAGTCCCGACTCTTGTCCCCATCGGCTTCACCGAGGCGCGAAGCGCCTTCCTCACCGGCACCTGCCCCGAGAACTCAAAGGCCGCACTTGAATGCGGGGCCGCCTTTGACTCCGACTCGGAACAATCAAGCCAGTCCGGATCAAGGGTTTGTTGGAATTCCAAACTATTCTCCGGATAGGACTCCTCGAACTTCTATCAACGATTTGCTCGACTCAGTGGCACGACAAGCTGGGCCCCCACAATCTCCGCTTGCCTTGAGGGGGTCGCCCTTCCACCGTGATGCCCCTTTGAACTATGGCCCACGCCAAGGGAACTCACAACTTAAAAAGTCAGCACTTGCATCTAAGCTTGAGACTGCTAGAGGTCCTGTTACACCGTCGAAAAGCGTTGCTGAAATGGAGAACGACCTGAGAAGGGTCTTGAATTTGGATACTTATGTCTCTAACGCTGCCTTGGGTGGTGGTGTTTTGATTTAATCTACATCTCAAAATGTTCTTTGATTTCGATGTCTGTCCTGCTATTCTCCCGGCATTTTTTTTTTTTTACCACTCTTCTCTTTTCTGGTCTTTAGGGGATGAAGTATATATGTAGCTTTGGAATATCTGACTTTCTTTCTCATTGTGGGTTTTCAGGTTTGGGTTTTCTTTTGCTAAATTACTTTACTCTCTCATTGGGGGTAGTAGTTTCTTTTGTTCTTTTTGTTTTCATGTGGTTTGCAACTGGTGGAGACAGGAGTTTATGGTGGTACGTTATGTGTCGAAGAATTCTTTTCTCCCACTGTTGTCACTATCTATCTCACTGTTCTGTTTGTATCTGTTTCGGCGATTTGTTGGGTGCGCTTCTGGGTGTCTTGCATTTTGGGTTACGGGGGCCATTTCGTTTTCTTCGGTCCCGTTCTGGAGCCTACCGGTTTTCATCTTAGCGGACTGGATTCCTTTATGGAATGTTAGTCTTTTCATGGCATTTGTCTGGTTTGATTTTCCGGGTACGGGGTTCGGTCGGTCAAATAGTCGATTTTTCTGCGTTTTTGCCTTTCTTCCTCTTTCCCCTTTACCCACGTTTACATTTGATTCGGACACCACTCGGTGATTATTTTTACCATTGCAAATACCCTTTCCACCTTCTTTCCTCTTGTTACTTTCACATAAATTTCCTTTGGAACTATTTCTTCTGGAAAGATCAGCTGGCGCTCCTTTACCGGGGCGTTACATATCCAACATAACCTTTCCTTCCTTCCTTTTACCTTTACTACAAGACGATCATTTCCTTTCCCTAACTCGCTTCATGTGTTATATTTTGAGTATATACCCTTTTTCTTTTTCTACCCTTGGTATATAGCCTTCTGGGGATTTCTAGGGGGCGCAGGTTGGGATTTGTTGGGATGGGTGAGTAGGAAGAATGTATAGGTAATGATGAGCTGTACTGTATATACTTCTAGGAGGGGGAGGTTGGCGAAGGTGTACTGTACGGGGATGAGCTGGGGTGATTGTGAGGTTGGGCTGGTGGGAGGGTGGGAGAAGTCGAGAGCTCTGGGGAAAGTTGGAAGTTGGGGGGTCCTGGTGGAGGTGGGATTGATGGGGAAAAGAAAAATGGCGCCAATATTCGATAGATAGGAACGGTGGTTCGATCGTTAATAGACAAATTTTACGCCCGATTCGAGACGATGATGTGATGTGATACCAGCAGCTTCAAATAATGGCTGAGCAATCATTTCCAAGTCGTGTCGTTATCGGTGTTGGCATAATCGGTTTATCACAATCATTCGATCCCTCTCCCCTTGCTCGGCTTGCTGACAACTCTGCCATGCCTTAGCTTCGTTCGACTGAGTCGCACTGCATTGCGCCAGCTACTAATTCACCCCTCCACAACAGTCGCGGTCCCCATCACAGCATACCCACTCTTCGTCTCAGTCCACAACGAATACACTGCTTCCACCCGCCCCTCAATCTCCTCTCTGCTCTTCAACTTGCCGCAAATTTTATACTCCTACCCCCATTCACGTTAGCCACACACTCTGCTATTCCCCCCAACCCAGAGGACCAAAACTCACCTCCCCAACAACGACCGGTGCCAAACACTTATATAGGACCTCCTTGATCATCCCCTTCCGCTCAGCCCTGAGCAACTCGAGCAAGAAAATCAGGGACAAGGGCCCATGCACCAGCGGGCCTGCATAGAACTCTACGCCAGCCGCAAATCCTAGATCATAATGTATCCGATGCGCATTATACGTCAGTGCCGAGAAGCGGAAGAGCAGATGCTGGGTTGTCACAAATTTGCGGGCGAAGTCTGGTTCTTCGGGGAGGCGATTACGGCGGCGAGGTGGGAGCGGCGAGGTGGCACTGGGGAGGAAAACCAGGTCTCTTTTTTCCACTATTGCGGGGGCGGGGGCGGCGGCGGGGCTGGCGGCGGCGGGATAGATGTGCCGGTCAAAAGAGACAAAGGTCTTCCCGTTCCTACTGACTACGCTTGTGATTTTTTCCTGGAGGATTGCGTGTGTGTAGGTTTCGACGGGGGAATTGAATGTTAGGCTCCCGCCCGCCCACATTCGCCGCGGGAGGAGGGGTGTCGGGGAGTGGTGCGCGTCGCTGCCGTCCTGTAGTAGCTGGGATTCTGGGATTGGTGGGGGAAAGTAGACTAGGTGATGTCCTGGCGGCAGGGGTTTGGGCGATTTGGGGAGGACGGAGGGGAGAGCGGTGTTTAGATAGGGTGACAAGGCGATGTCCAGGAGGTGGGTTGGGGTTGGGGAGATGAAGTCCTCTGTCGGAGGGAGGGACGGGGGGAATGCTGCACCCGCATTAGTTTGCGGGCGGGTTATGAGTAGGCGGGGGTTTAAGCGAGCGCTGAAAGCTCGGGTGCGAAGGCGGGGAGGCATTCTGTTTCACGGTTCTATCGTTGGATCGTTGGAGCAGAAAAGTGTATCGTAAAAGCTTAGACGGAGCCAAGTCGAGTTACCGAAGCGCCGCATTCTCGGCCCGAGAAGGGGCTGGCACTAGTGTGCGCGTGCCGAAGTAGGGGTGATCATGTCTCAGTTACCCGCTAGTCGGCAAAAAAAGAAAAAAGATAGGTTACTCGAGTGAGATTCTATGAAACGTAGGATGTATTAGGGGGATAATGCGCATGGTATATACGCAGTTCTCCCTGCTGTCTATTTAAAGATTGGGTGGGAATTTTTGTCTTGACTCGGAGCATAGGGATTTTTCGCACGCTGTCTGGCCGTGGAGAGCGGGGTTGCTGGTAACTCTCGTCTCCTCGTATTATAGATAAGGGATAGTATTGTATCATATTGCTCCTCATTCGGGGCCCCAGTTTTAAAAAGACTTACCTGCCAACAGGGTATTTTCTTTAACGTCTCTTCGTTGAGTTCAAGGATGGCAATAATCAGCCGTCTGTCTTACATTATCTTTGAGATACCGGTGCTCTGTGAAGCTGGCTATTATGCATTCCGCCTGTCGGCAACCAGGAGGGGGTGAGTTCCATCACCTACCATGGTTTAATTACAGCTCACTGTATACACTTGAGTTTTATACACCTAGTTTGGGAGGAATCGTCGGTGCCGGGGTGTATTGTCCATAGGAAGGCTTTTGGAGAATGCGTTACTATATTACTCGTTGAGCGTGGGGAGAGATGTGTTTGTTCGTTCGTTCGTTCGCTCGCTCATACTACGGACTATGTAGACGAGTATTATACCACGAATCATCATGCATCAGACCATAACCGTGTTCTCGGCCGGCCAGTTGGCAGGGATTGGAAAAATGATTCTCTTGGTTTGGGTTTTAGGGGGATGATAATAAAGTGGCTGCAGGGAGAATTAAGGTTTGGAGACACGGGGAGGAGGAAGAGGAGGGATTTTTTGGTAACCGTGGTAGGGTATCCAGCAATGGCGGGATGAGGATACCGGTACATGAGTATGACAGGAAGGAAGCTAAGGCCAAGGTTCTCTGTTATAGGTGTTTTCTACTGTATACTTGTGGAGGAAAAGAAAAAGAAAAACTCACGAGTCCCCGATTCCTACGAAATACCATGGGTAACTTAGGGATTTCTGGCACTTATGCTATAATACTGGCAGAAAGGCTCGAATAACTGGACCACGCGTTAGACTACGTTATAATAATTTACCCCTCCTCCTTTGTCTGGTTCAACGCTTCGTTTCTAGAATTAGTTCGAGGTATCATAGTCCGGGGAGCTTCCAGCCTCTATATTATTTATTTATCTATCATCCTCTTCCTATTATACTAGAAACCATTTACCAGTATAAATTGCCACCATTACTTAGTTTCTGAGTTTTTTTGCAAGAGTATTAATATCATTAAGCTTCCCTGATGTACCCGCCCGCCCTCAAAACCTCGAGCGTGATTAGTCTAGTACTGCGCGGTCGGGGTAGATTTCCGGGACCATCTCAGTACCTGTATAGTATGAGTATGGCATTTCGGGCCGATGCGTCTTGCTTGAAGTTTTGGGAGAGGTGGGAAGGGAAAGCGAGTGATCGGTTGTGATTTGGGTGGTGGTGGGTACAAGAATAAGTGTCATAGGTGGAAGGGTATGTGTGAGATATTTGGGGCCTCTGTCGGGAATGTAGTTTGAGATACGGTAGGTTTTCCAGATCTTATTTGTTGGCATTCATGAGCTTGTTTTTGCGCGGAGGGGGGACTACAGAGTGTCTAGCCAATTACTTATGGTTATTCGCTCAAAGTGTGGTAATTTAGGGGCTGTATTATTCTTCTTGCATATTAATGAACTGTTAAGGTAGTCTTGGGATCTATGATACCTAAACTAATGACATGCGAGAAGTACAGTACGCAGGCTAGTGTGTGCTGATGGGCTGCAAGCTCTGCCGACCGACTGACTATGCTACTACAGTCCAGCTCTGGGATTTGGTTAAACTTTGGTAGGAGTGGTATCCGGACGTCAGCCCTTACCAAAGGGCGACTGACTGACTATACGGGTCCTATCTAGAGGTAGGGTAGGTGGGCTCAGAAGAATAGCTAGAGCTAAGACTTGGAACTGAGGGGTTGGCTCTGTGAACCCAACGTTTCAGTTACTATAGATACATTGTGCGGGCAGATTTCGACCTGCTAGTTGGCTGCCTTCATCGAGGTTAGGATATATACATGTTCAACTCAAGTTTAGCAGGAGAGAAATCTTTGAGGGATATGATGTTTACTGAAAACTGACTATGTGTATTATACTCGAGTAGAAGCTACTATAGCTTCTGTATGTTCCAAGACAAAAAAAAGCTTGAATCGAGAGTGGGAATTCGGATCCAACGGATTAATTGATCTGTCTATTATTATTTTTTGAAAGACCTTCCTCGCCCTGATTAAGTTGTACCGGATATTCCCCTGAGTCTGGCATTAGAGTTAGCGTCATGAGTGACCCATCTACGACACCGATAGCTCTCCTATTTTGAATTTCCAACTGAATCCTAGATAACAATATCATAAATTTTTGGCTTCCAAGGGTTCGGATCGGGGGTGTATTCATGAGATTGATGATTATAACCTCACAATGTACAATAGCATGAAATACCGAAAAGCAGGACATTGTCCCCCGGCACGTGATGAATACCATTGGGGGCCCTCTGCTAGGAATGTGGTATCATAGCAGCAAACGAGCCTATATACTAGCGCATTCAGATACATACTCTCTCAATACCCCACATTCTCACGGGTTTTCCCTATCTCACAGTAAAAGCCTGGACCCGCTTTCGTCACCACAGACATCGGAAGAAGAAACTAAAATAGGCCTGGTTCACTCTCAAACTTCCACAAAAAACTTCTGGCACGAACAACTGGGTCTCATAGCATGACTGGTAAGGAACCATATTACTACTAACATTTAGAGGAAAGTTTTGGGAGTTAACTTACCCTCAGTGGGGGAGTCGAAGTAGGAATTGAAAGAGAAGTGAGCACAGGGGAAATCGCCCCCTGGATCCGGGACTTTTGACCGTGTGGAACTCGAAGAGTTTTAGTTATGGAGGGTGTACAATTGTTTTGAAGTAGTAGGTTAATATGGTAGATACTACTCCATGAAAGGGGGGGGTGTTTGGCTGTCGAGGCTAATTCTGACTGGTTTATAGTAGGCCAAAGAGGAGGTAACTTAGGCCAGAATATCTTACTATTTTGTGTGGGCTAGAGTGAATGATGCTATGAAAGGCTATTAACAGAACCGCAGTGCTCATATCCCTTGAACAATAGTTTGTTTTGGTCACCAAGAAACTATGCAATCAATGCATGTTGGTAAGTTTAATATATCAGATCAGACACAATACAAAATTGCGACATCGGCTGAGGCAGGCTCCACTTAGCAAGTTAATAGAATTGCGAACTTGAAAGTCAGTTAATAAGACCCTTCACAGCCAAATGACTCATAGCATACCGTGTCAGGAAAGCACTAATTCTTCTTAAGAGCAGTGGTCTGTAGATTTGAAGATTAGCGACCAGTGAAGCTAGCGAATCAAATGAGTAAATACAGTATGTCCGTTGTTATTGTGGAATCAGGCTTTGAGAACAAGGAAGTTGTTATGGCCTTGGACCCACTTAGATAAAACATGATATATTTGTTTATAACATAATATGACTTTACCAGTGTTGAGACTTCATCTTTTGATTGCAAAGAGGAAATGAGTCTGGAACTTAGGTGTTTCTGCAATCTTGTCCAGTAAGAGTTGCATTCTGGGCTTTCTTTTTCTCTCAGAATTCTTTCTTTGTTGATAACCTTCCAAGCAATGACCTCTGTGGTTGAAAATTAGTAGAAATCTAATAAGAATATTTTATTTACATACCAGGTGCTTCTCTGAGATTTTATCATGCTTTCGAGTTGTTCTTTTCCTAGACCCAAGTAGGAGATTACTGTGAAAACTTCAAGTTGTAGCTTCAGCCCCTAGCTTATAATAAGATTATTTTCTTTAATAACCTTTTTTATTATTTCATATACTGTAACCGCCTCCTGGGTGGTGGCGGGAATTGATAGGGTAATGATATTATTTCTATATTAAAATGTGGTATCTAACGGGACTAAGTACCGGAGGCTTAGACTAAGTTGTTGTAACAAAACTTCCTACTATATGTCACAAACGGTGACTAAGCAAGGCAGACTCTCACATGACTAATAGTTATTAGTCATCGGTTTGTTATCTTTCACACTATGAGATCAGTTGACTCATAGGTTTTCACATGACGACGCAATAGCG